>FWPU01000050.1_pt1 | contig 337157 bp, 303 predicted proteins | sample 2228361 | NCBI WGS metagenome assembly FWPU01 (sample SAMEA103939777, study PRJEB20133) | metagenome
CAAGGGGTTGGGGCAGGGCCCAATTCGGTTGACTCTTCAAGAGTCCGGTGATTACACTCGGTCTGGAAAATGCTGGAGGGCTCAGGTTCCATTGATTTTAGGTAAAATTCAAAGCCAGGAAAGGAGCCTTCATTGAAGCAGGGAATGTGGATAGAGGAGATAGCTTCTGGAAGAAGGGTAAAGGGGCTCTTTTTGGCCAAGGAAAAGAAGGCCCTCAAGGGCAAGACAGGTAAGGAATACTTGCTTGTGCGATTGGCCGACAGGACAGGTGAGGTGGAGGCCAGGATATGGGACCGGGTGGAGCAACTGGCAGCCAGGTTCAAGGCCGGAGATCTGGTGCACATCTCAGGGGATGTGTCTACGTACCAAGGGGTGATCCAGGTGAGGATCCTGGAGTTGGAAAGGCGTGGCAGCCTGCAACCCCAGCATCTAGAGGAGTTTGTGCCAGGGTACTCGGATCAGAGGCAACGATCTGCAAAGATGTTCTCTGAGCTGGAAGAACTTTTGGATACAGTGGAATCAGGACCCCTGAAGGCCCTGGCCCTGGATTTTCTGAGAGATCCAGAGCTTAGGGAGGGCTGGCTTCTGACTCCAGCGGCCAAGAGACTTCACCATGCCAGGCTGGGAGGGCTATTGGAGCACACCTTGTCGCTTTGCCGGATGATCTGTCTGGTTTCCAAGCATTACCCCATGCTAAGGAAGGACCTTCTCTTGGCAGGTGGGGTCATCCACGACGTGGGAAAAATAAGAGAGCTTCAGGCCCCTTGGAGGCCCGACTACACGACCGAGGGAAGGCTCTTGGGGCACATTGTGATGGGGCTTCAGATGCTGGATGAGCGTTTGGTGAGGCATCCTGAGATTTCCCTTGAGGAGGCTTTGCTGCTTAGGCACATGATAGCCAGCCATCACGGCCAGCTGGAGTTTGGCTCCCCCAAGAGACCCAAGACCCTGGAGGCCCTGGTGCTCTACATGCTGGACGATCTGGACGCCAAGGTGGATGCTTTTCAGGAGCACCTGAGAAACGAGCATCTGGAAGAGGATGGCTGGACCTCTTATCATGCCATGTTCGAGAGGTACCTCTATCGGGGAGTGGAGAAAGGAGTAGAAGAGAACAACCCTGACCCCAATGAACAAAGCCCTTCTTGAGATTACCCATGGCCGGGTCGCAGGCCATGGGAGGGTCACTCAAAGCCTGAAGCAGGCAAAGGCTCTTTGATTCTTTGAGGGTAAAAGTCCCCAGCAGATTGAGCTTGGTTAAAAAGGGACATGTGAAGGGGCTGTTTGTGCAAAAAATTTTGCAGGTGAAAAAAGAGGCTTTGTGAGAAGGCATTTCTTGGAAGAGCAAGAGGTACAGAGTCGGGGGTCAAGAGAAGCTCTTATGATCAGGAGGATTCATCCCTGGGACGTCAGCCCCAAGGATGCCATCCAGATCCAGGAGACCCTGCGGGGAGAGGTCGTGCTAAGAGGGGCTGTGCGAGGCCTCAGATGGGTGGCCGGCTGCGATGTGGCCTATCATTTCTCAAAGCCCCAACTGATAGGTGGAGTGGTTGTCTGGGATGTGGTGCACAGGGTGGTCGTGGAATCTCATGTGGTGGAGGCCGAGGTCAGATTTCCATACATCCCAGGGCTCTTGTCTTTCAGGGAGGTTCCGGTGCTCTTGGAAATCCTCCCCAAGATCAAAAGCAAGGTCCAGGTGGTTCTGGTGGACGGCCATGGGGCAGCCCACCCCAGGGGCATGGGCATGGCAAGTCATTTGGGGCTTCATCTGGATATACCGACTGTGGGCTGCGCCAAGAACTCGCTGGCGGGGAAATGGGAATTGCCCGGTCCCAACAAAGGGGATCACTCTTGGATCTTCCTCAACGGGACCAAGGTGGGGGCGGTTTTGCGCACCAGAGACAGGGTGCGTCCTGTGTTTGTGTCTCCGGGCCACCGCATAGGATTGGAAGGGGCCTTGAGGGTGGTATTGTGCTGCTTAAATGGTAGAAGGATTCCAGAACCCTTGAGGGAAGCACACATGCTGGTGGAAAGACTCAAGGGGTCAAGATCCATTTGATCCCATCCCCAGGCGCTCAAATTAGAGGTGTTCCCAACAAATGAGCAACAGAAAGCTTTTCAATCATTGCCTGAGTCTCGGGAAAGCTTGTGTGGAGCTGCGCTGCAATCCCCATGGACACTTGGAGTGATGCCCCTTTAGCCAGTTGTTCAAGCCTTGGGAACTGAGGGGCTATGCCTTGTACAGATTCGGCCCCCATCATGGAAAATCAGTGAATGGTGCGACTTAGTCCTTTTGCGCTCGAAGAGTGCAAAGGCAGGCCAAAGCCTTGAGGAGCCCCACGGCCCGGGCAATAATAAAAAAAGAAAAAACTGGAGAAGGGGCAATGAAAAGAAATTGGAATAGGGCGATCAAGACGGCTCTTGTGGTATTTCTCCTGGGTTCGCTTCTTGGCTGCAGCCAGTGGCAGGCTGCTCACGAAGATGCCAGAGAGACAGCCAAGAGGTGCAGCGTCCAACCCACTGCTCCGGGCTGTGCCGAGGCGGGTTGGGGCAGGCCTGGTATGGGCTTTTGACTTCCAGGGGCAAGAGGCAATAATCGTTGACAACAGGTTCCACGGTTTCCTAATATACCCCCGCTTTGTTTTTCCTCTTCCTCCTTGGAAAGGAACTACTTCTCTGGCAGGGAAGAACTCTTGTGCTCCTGTACTAAATCAGAACCTCTGGATCGAACCTGGGACGACGAGCAGGTGATACCCCCGGAGCTGGGCCCAGACACAGCCTTTCTTTTTGATCGCATGACCAGGGATACCCTGGAGGCGGTTGGGACCAGACCAGGGGCAAGAGTGCTGGATGTGGGCTGCGGCCGAGGTTTGGACCTGGCCTCCCAGTGGAACAAAAAAGCCGTGCTCATAGGCTGTGATCCCTCGGAAATCATGGTCAAAAGGGCCAAGGAAACCTTGGAGCACAAGGGTCTCAGACCTCTGGTGGTGTGCTGCAGCGCCGAGAACCTCCCATTTTGTTCCAACAGCCTGGACCGGGTCTATTGCAAAGGAGCCATAGACCATTTCTATGACCCCCAAAGGGCGCTGCAAGAAATGGCAAGGGTACTTAGGCCTGGTGGGGGATTGGTGGTATCAGTAGCAAATTTTGAAAGCCTTGGATGCCGCCTGGGCCGGGTTTATAACCGGCTCCACAGAATCTTTACCGGAAAGGAGCTTCCAAGACCTCACTTCTGGGAGATCCCCAAAGATCACGTTTACCGCTTCCATAGAAAGCTGCTAGTGGGTTTCATGCCTCCAGCAGTGCGCATCGTGGATCTTAGGGGCATTTCCCTCTTCTGGGGGGTTCCTGGCTGGGGAGCCTTTCTCAAGAGACTTTCGCCAGGCACAAGGAAAAACTTGCTTTTTTTGCTGGATCGTCTGGCCAGAGTGTTCCCTTCTCTGGCGGACGTCATTGTCTTGAAGGCGTGCAAACCGGGAAAAATCAGGGAGGCACAGAGCTCTCCCAAGGTGGTTGAGAGGATAAAAGGGGTGGAAATGAACGCTAACTCGAGAGTTCAGGGGTTGCTCATCTGCATAGGAACGGTGGTGGCTGCCATACTTTTTCTCATAGGAGTCTTCATGAAGAGCTACTGGGCCCTGGCCATACCCGTGGCCATAGGTTTTCTGTGGTTGCTGGGACTAGCCTTCTGGATAGGCTGGACCCTTCTGACCATTCGGGTGGAGCCTCCCAGGGAGTGAGGCCTGCCAGGTCATGCGAATTTGCCTGCTTTGCTACCGGGGAAATCCTTACTGTGGAGGCCAGGGCATATACCTTTACCATCTGAGCAGGGCCCTGTCAGCCTCGGGAAACCATGTGACCATTCTGGTGGGCCCGCCTTACCCCGAACCCACCCCTTGGGCCAAGGTGGAAAGGATCCACAACGGGCATTACTGGGGCAAAAGAGGTCTTTTGAGGGAGCAGGGGAGTCCCATCAATGTGTTCAAGCCTCTGGAGTTCTTTGAATTTGCCACTTCCAGACTGGGCTATTTTCCTGAGCCCCTGGCCTTCAGTCTCAGAGCCTTCAAGAGGTTCAAGACCCTGCACAAAGAAAGACCCTTTGACGTGATTCATGATGTTGAGACACTGGGGTATGGTATCTTGATGGCGCGCAGGCTTGGTGTTGCAGCAGTGGCCACTGTGCACCACCCCTTGAGGCTTGACATGGCAGCCCATCTGGCCAAGGCAGGATCCTGGAAGGAAAGGTATTACAATGTGGTGTTTTTCCCTTTGATCATGCAGGGGATTGTGGCCCGAAGACTAGACGGGCTGATAACAGCATCTGAGGCTGGAAAGAGGGAAATCATTGAAAGTTTTTCCGTTAACCCGGCCAGAGTGCACCTGGTTTACACAGGCGTGGATCTGGAGAGATTCTCACCGGATCCAGATGTGCCCCGAGAACCCATGAAGATTCTCTTTGTGGGAAATGCCCAGGACCCCAGGAAAGGTATCAAGGTTCTCTTTGAGGCCATGCGCCTTCTGCCCCCATCGGTGAAGCTGGACATAGTGGACCAAGGGGAACCTGAGAAAACTTACGCTCCTCAGCTTGTGCGGGCCATGGGGCTGAGCCAACGGGTCAGGTTCACGGGGCGGGTACCTCTGGCAGAGCTGGTTCATCTGTACAGGAGAGCCTCCTTGCTGGTGCTGCCCTCCAGATTCGAGGGCTTCGGGCTTCCTGTGGTGGAGGCACTGGGCTGCGCCACTCCGGTGGTGGTCACAGAAGCAGGCTCTCTGCCTGAGGTGGTAGGCAAAGATCAGGGGGCTCTGACAGTGCCTCCTGAAGACCCCGAGGCCTTGGCCATGGCCATCCACAGGATTTTGTCCCATCCGGAAATGGGAAGGCAAATGGGAAGACTCGGAAGGAAGAGGGTTGAGGCGCTATTTAGCTGGGAACGCACGGCCAGAGACACCCTGGAAGTCTATGAAAGGGCAAGGCAAGAAGGATTCCCCAAGTAGGATGCTTCATTGAGTCTGGGCAGAAGCTGTAACAGGAGTTGCCCATTTAAGGTCCGGCTGGGGGTCAAGGTGCTCAAGATATCTTGAGGGGAATTGCTCCAGGCTCAAATCAAGCCTCGTTTCCCCGCTGGGATGGATCCCGGGCTTGAGCCTGAGAGAGGTTGAATTTAGCAGGGGCTTGGGGGTTAGCTGCCAGCCTAATAGGTTTCTAGGGAGCAATAAGGGTCAGCACAATGGTTGGGAGGGAAAGAGGGAATCAGGGCGCTTTTTGAGAAACCATGATGGGCCAAAGCATATCATGGAGCCATGGCTTATCGAGCGCATTTTTGAATCATGGAACAAGGCCTGAGTCCAGTTCTTGGGGAAGGGTGCAGTGAAGGACCAAGACAGAGCGCTTAACATCTGTCTTCTCACATACAGAGGGAATCCTTTTTGTGGCGGCCAGGGTGTTTACGTCCAGTACCTGGCCCAGGAGCTGGTTCGTTTAGGGCACAGGGTGCATGTTATATCTGGTCCACCCTACCCTTGGCTCCCAGAGGGGGTGCAACTTCACAAGGTGGAAAGTCACATTTTCTTTGGGTACTCTAGCTCCCAGATTCTGGCCAACACGCCCCTCAAGCAACTGTTGAGCCCATTGAATCTTTATGAATTCTCTTCCTCCCGCATAGGGGTTTTCCCGGAAATAAGGGCCTTTAGCTTCAGAGCCTATCAGAGGCTCAGAGAACTGCTTCAAAAGGAACCTCTGGATGTTATTCACGACAACCAATGCCTGGGTTATGGTTTCTTGCTTATGAAGGCCTTTTCAGTTCCCCTGGTGGCCACCATCCACCATCCTTTGAGCATAGACAGGAGGACCTGGTTTGAGACACCCAGCGGACTTCGTCAGAAGATAAAAATGCTGCTTTATTATCCGCTTGTAATGCAGAGAATCGTGGCCGCCAACATGGACAGAATAGTAACTGTTTCACAGGATGCCTCAGTTCAGATCCAGAGGGATTTCAAGATCCCTGCAGAGAGGATTCGGGTAGTTTACAACGGCCTGGACACAGATGTTTTCAAGCCCCTACCCGAGCAAAGGAGAGTTCCCAAACGCATTCTTTTCGTGGGCAATGTGGCAGATCGAAAGAAGGGGGTTCTTTATCTCCTGCAGGCCATGGCCGAGGTAGACTCCGCAGCCCACTTGGTCATAGTGGATGGTGGTACTCCCACCAGGGTATCGGCATGGGATCTGGTAAAGGCATTGGGTCTGGACAACAGGGTAAGTGTGACAGGCAAGATAGGAAGGGAGGAATTGGTAAGACTTTATTGCTCGGCCCAGCTGGCGGTTGTGCCCTCCCTTTACGAAGGATTTGGATTTCCGGCTGCCGAGGCCATGGCCTGCGAGGTACCGGTGGTAGCTACAACAGCAGGGGCCTTGCCCGAGGTGGTGGGCAGGGACCAAAGCTGCGGTACTTTGGTGCCCCCTCGTGATCCCCACGCCCTTGCCCAGGCACTAAATGCATTGCTTGCCCAGCCGGGGAAATGCTTGGAGATGGGCAAGGCAGGGCGCAGAAGGGTGCTGGCCCATTTCACCTGGCGAAAAGCAGCAGAGCAGTTGGTGGACATATACAGAGAGATGAAGATTGCTTACCATTAGCCTCAAGACATTCTCCCCAAAGCCGGGTGATTGGATCCTGGATGCCGGCTGCGGAGAGGGTCGTCATAGCTTTGCCCTGCACCGCATGGACTGCAGGGTCTTTGCCCTTGACATGGACCTGACCTCCCTGCGTAAGGCCCAGTACGTTCTAAGGGAGATGGACAAAAGAGGGGAGGGACGGGGTAAGTACCTTGTGCTCAGGGGGGATAATCTGGCCCTTCCTTTTGGCCAAAACACATTTCACAGGATAGTCTGTGCGGAAGTCCTGGAACACATTCCAGATGATCGTGGGGCAGTATTGGAGCTGGTCAGGGTACTCAAGCCGGGCGGGCTGATGGCCGTCACGGTCCCCACCTCATTCACAGAGGTTGTCTATGGAAAACTCTCCACCGAATATTTCAGAACACCCGGTGGTCACATAAGGATTTACAGCCCTTGGCAAATCTCGAAACTCCTCACGGGTTGCGGGCTGAAAATAATATCAATAGGCTTTGCCCACTCCTTCCACAGTCTTTACTGGGTGTTGAGGTGCCTGTGCGGGCTCCATGAGCAAGAGGCCCTCATCCCCAGGCTATACCATAGGTTCTTGCACCAGGTGGTACTGCATCCCAGGTTGAGCCGCTTCGAGCACTCCTGCAACTACCTTTTTCCCAAGAGCATGGTGCTCTATGCCCAGAGGTAACCACCAAGGGGATAGGGATCAGGTCTTCTTCATCTTATGCATGATCTCCTCCACCTCCCTGGCTCCCTTTTCATAAAGCGCTGCCTCATCAGGGGCAAGATAATGTAGTAGCCTCAAGAACTCTCCAGCATGGACCCTTTCCTCATCCGCAATGTCCCTCAGAACCTCTATGGCAAGGGGGTCCTCAATGGACTCTGCAAGCTGGATGTAGAGTTGAACTGCTTCATACTCTGCTGCCACCATGAAGCGGATGGCACGTATCAGCTCTTCTTGGGTCAGTTTTCGATCATTGGCCAGCCCAGAGAAAGCAGAACCGAACTCAGGCATGGTTCACCTCCTCATCTTCAGAAATTCTCCAGGATCTCCTTTACCTTCCTGGCTAGTGCATCAGGGGCAAAAGGCTTGGACAGGAAATGGGCATGATCCTCCATGGGGCCCAGGCCTTGCAAGGCTTCCTCGGTATACCCCGAGATATAAAGCACCTTTGTGCCCGGCCTTCTGGCCCTGACTTTCTTGCTCACTTCCTGGCCGCTCAAACCTGGCATCACCATGTCCGTGATCAAAAGATGTATGGGCCCCTTATGGGTTTCCTCTATCTGGCAGGCCCTGATGCCGTCTTGGGCTTCAAGAACAGTATAGCCTTTGGACCTGAGCACCGAGCAGACAAGCCTCCTGACCATATCTTCGTCTTCTGCCACCAACACGGTCTGGGAACCCGACCAGGTTCCCACCATGGAGCTGCCCCCTGTGGTGCCAAGAAGCTCGGCTCCCTCGGCAGCCGGGAAGTACAAGGTGAAGGCTGCTCCACGGCCCGGTGAGCTTTCCACCTCTATCCAGCCCTCGCTTTGAGTAACTATACCATAAACAGTGGCCAGCCCGAGCCCGGTCCCCTTCTCCTTGGTGGTAAAAAATGGCTCGAATATCTTCTGTTTTGTCTGTTCATCCATTCCTACACCGGTGTCTGAAAACTTGAGGGTGACGTATGGGCCTGGTGGAAGAGTCCACTTCCGTGAGCTTAAAAATGCGTTGTCCAGAAGCTTGTTGGAGGTCTCTATCCTGAGCCTCCCTCCCTTGGGCATGGCCTCCCTGGCATTTACTGCAAGGTTCAGGAGCACCTGTTCCAACTGGGCCTGGTCAAGCCTTACAGGCCACAGATCAGGGTCCCTCAGGGTGAGTATCTCCACGTCCTCCCCAATGAGCCTGGTGAGCATCCGCTCCATGTCCGCAACCACCGAATTCAAATCCAGGAGCTTGGGCTGAAGTATCTGCCTTCTGCTGAAAGCCAGAAGCTGCCTGGTAAGGGAAGCCGCACGCTTGGCCGCCTGCCTGATTTCTTCCAAAGGCTCCCTGGTAGGATCATTGGGGGAGGCCTCCACAAGCAGAAGATCTGTTTGGCCCAGGATCACGGTGAGCAGGTTGTTGAAATCATGGGCCACCCCTCCTGCCAGCCTTCCTATGGCCTCCATCTTCTGAGACAGGGCCAGCTGTCGCTCCAGTTCTTTTCTTTCTGTTATGTCTCTGCAAATGGCCAAGGAACACTTCTCCCCGGACACCTCCAGGAGATCCGCTGACAGGGAAAAGGTTTTCACCTCCCCGGATTTCATTCTCAAATCCACCTCGAAGTCCCTGAGTCTTCCTGTCTCCAGCAGTATGGTCATGGCCTCCTGGCGCTTACTGGGGTCTACCCAAATGCCCAGATCCAGAGAACTCCTGCCTATGACCTCCTCCCTGCTATAACCTGTTGTCTTCTCATATGCCTGGTTGACCTCTACGTACTTACCATCTGAGATCTTAGCTATGCTTATCCAGTCAGGGCTCGTGGTAAAAGCCCTGGAGAGAAGCTCCTTGGAGTCTCTGAGAGCTTCCTGTGCCTGCTTGATCTGCGTGGTGTCCTCCACGTATTCTATGACACCGTAGAGTTGGCCGCTCTCCAAGTCCTTTAGGGGTGCGCTGTAGAGATTTAGCCAGCCCACCTGTGAACCGCTCTTGTCTCTGAGGGGGACCAGGGCATTGCTGACTTTGCCTGTCTCCAGGGTCTCTTTTGCCGGGCAAATCTCGCACGGTCCGGAAGCACCGTGATATGCTTGGAAGCACTTTTTGCCCAAAAGGGGCATGGAGTGGGCATACCATTGTTCAATAACTGAATTGACCTGGACTATCCTCATGTCGCGATCCAGGATGCTTATTCCTTGAGGGATCACCGAGAAAAAACCCTTCAGGAGACTCTCCTTCCTCAAGAGCCTCTCATATCTGATTTTCTCCTGGGTGATATCCACAAGCGAGCAGAGCACTCTTTTGCCGCCATCCAACAAGGTTGCTCCAAAACGAACCCATTTGTGCTTTGCGTCAGGACCCACGATCCTGATTTCACAAGTACCGTGGTCCCCGCAAGCCAGTGATCTGTGTCGGCTGACCAGGAGCTCTCTATCAAGGGGGCTTACAAGCTCCAAGAGCCTGGCCCCCTTGAGCTTCTCATCATTTAGACTAAAAAGCTCTTTGGCAGCCGTATTGAAATCCTGGATCACGCCTCTTTGATGAACCAGCAATGCATAGGGAAAACCTTGGATCAGATCCCTTAAGGTTCCTTCACCTGGACTTATATCGGCCATGCTAGACGCTCCCCAGTGCTTAAGGTCTCAAGAGACCGGGAGGCAGCTTTTCTTCCAAGGGTTGAGGTACAAGACCGGGTGGGGCCTGTTCCCTGCTGCCCTCGAATATGAAACCCCTCCTGTGCGCCTCCTCCACAAAAGATCCTTTTTCCAAGCGGATCTCTCCCATCCTAGCCACCACAATGGCGGACTGCCCCTGGACCGGGCACTTATGCTCACAGTACCCGCAGCCATTGCAGCGGCTCTCTGTGACAAAAGGCCTTCTTTTTCCCTCCACCTCCTTGAATTCTATGGCATCGTAAGGGCAAATCTCATCACACACAAGACATGTCTTGTCTTGCTCCCAGACCAGGCACCTTTCCTTGAGCAGGATGGCTGTTCCAATCTTGGCATGGGTGCGCTCTTCCATGCTCAGGGGTCTAATGGCCCCCGTAGGGCAGACCAGGCCGCAACGGTTACAGTGTTTTTCGCATGGAGCCAGCCTTAGGTCCAGCCTGGGGGTCCATATCCCATCCAAACCAGCATCCCAAAGACTTGGTTGGATGGTATGACTCATGCAAACGCTCATGCAAAGCCCGCAGCGCAAACATCTGTCCAGAAACAAGGCCTCAGGTACTGCCCCAGGAGGCCTAATGAGCCGGTCCCTGGGGGCTGCCCTGCCAGCATCCACCCTCAACGTGAGGCCGGCCATCAATCCCACGGCCCCCACAGCCAAAAGCCCACGCCTATTAAGTCCGGGAGAGTTTCTTCTGGACGCAGGAGAAGGGGTTCTCATGGGGGGAACAAACCCTATGGCCTCCACAGGGCAGGCCTCTTTGCACCGAGCGCACAACAAACATCTTGCCCCGGAGGTCTGGCGAGGATCTTGGCCTATCGCTCCCATGGGACAGGCCTTTTGACACGCTCCACAATCCAGGCATGAGTGGCTCACTGACCTGGCCAGAAAAGAGAAGCGTCCCAGAAGCCCCAAAAGGGAGCCAAGGGGGCAAAAGGCCCTGCACCAGAGCCTTGCGCGCCAAAGAGAAAAAGCTACTATGGCGCCCATCCAGAGCAAAGAAAGGGCCGAAAGCCAGAACCTGGGGACCTGCAGCCCAGCATCTGAAAGCCAAAACCATTCCTTCTCGGAGGCCCAAGGGCGCACAAGCTCCAGTAGCGCACTGCCTGCTTCCATAAGCCAAGGCTGCAGCAATAGGGCCGTGCTTCGGCTCAAGAGCACCAAGGGATCAAACCAGGCCAGCAGGCTAAAGCCCATTAGCGCGCACAGAAGAACGAGGCCCAGGAGCCCCAGTGGTAGAGCTGGCCGCCTGGTGATCCACAGGGGCTCTGAGCGCGAAGTCTTTGCCAGCCTGGCTCCCACATCCAGGATAGTGCCCAAGGGACAAACATATCCGCAAAAGGCCCTTCCCATGAAAAGGCCCGAGAGAATCAATACTGCTGCAGGCAAGAAAACCGAAGCTACAGAACTGGCCATGAGCAGAACCACCACTGCGGCCAGTGGATCTGCTTTTAGGAAAAGCTCTGGGGGCAAGAACAAGGAAACAGAGGTGGGAGCTGTGAAAAAAAGCAAGAAAAAAAAAGCCAGGAACAGGCCCTGAAGAGATCTCCTCAGGTTCACGCTCCGCGCTCCAGGATCTGCACTCGTTCCAACTCCAATGTGCCCAACCCGTGGGACTTGGCTGCCACAAGATGCTTGACCTGCTCAGGGCGCACTGTCTGGCCGTACCACTGTCCCAGGGTCACTCCATATGCATCCACGGCCACAGGATCTGTTCCCGCCACTATGGTGTTCCAATGCTCGACCTTGCCCGGGCCTCCAGGCCCTGCTGTCAATAGCCCCCTTGTGGCATCCAGAATGGTCAAGGTGGGTTTCAGCACCGTGGCCAGATCGGCTATGGCCTGATCCAGGTCCATGTCCCTGTGAAAGGTATTGCGATCCCAAACAAGTCCCATGAGGCCTTTAATGCCTAAACTGACCCCTGTGGCTGAATGGCTTTTGGCCGTGGGCAGATTTATGAACTTGTCTGCCTCCATAACCTCCTTAAAGATCTTGGTTTTTCTGAGAGCAACACCCTTAATAATCTGGACCTCTTTGTACATGCTTTCTTGCTTGGGGGCCAGAAGCCTCACCTGAGGAAGGGAAGACAGGGCATCTTTTAGCCCGCTTCTGGAAAAACAGAGATCCGGATTGCCCAGGGTGTTGTCCACCACTGTAACTCTCTTGGCTCCTGCCTCCAGACATAGCTTGGCCACTGTGGCCACAACCTCCGGTGAGGTGTTACAGCCCCACGAGGGTGGATTGGGGAAAGAAGCATTGGGTTTGAGGATCACCACATCCCCTTTTTTTACAAAGGCATCTATTCCCCCCAGGGCCTCGAGCACGAGCCTGGTGGCCGAGGCCGCCTCCCCTTTGGCCACAGCCAGCCTGGAGATCCCGTCTGCTCGAGCCCACCTGAGGGGTAACCAAGAGGCCAGGGCCGTTACACCGGCCATTGCCCCCATTGATGCCAGAAAACCTCTTCTGTGTAACCCTTTACTCTGGTCCATATGATTTCATCCCTTGAAATGCAATGCCTCCCCTATTTTTCAGGGCCATGTACCCAGACCGGCACTGGGAGAAAACTGCAGGAAGCGCACAGGCACCTCTCCCAAGAATGTCTCCTGGAAAAGGCCAGGTTTAGGCATCTCCTGCCTGGAACCCAAGACAAGACTCACAGAAAGCACCGCACGCTCTGATACGTGACCGGCTTTGTCCTCCAGGGCCAAGTAAAGCCTCAGATCACTGTTACCGAATCTGAGCAGGGAATCCGGTAGATCCATGGTGTGCAAGGTCAGATAACCTGAGATCCTTCCCTCCGGCTGAGGTTGTACGTGCAACCTGGCCGTGTGCATGATTCCTCCAGGTACCCAGAGGGAGACCTGAATCCATCTTATATCCCGGTCAGGATCTGAACCATTGAGGTATATTTTCCAGATCTCCCTGGGAGAAAGCCACTGGGAAGCAAAAGTAGCCTCTATCTTGGGTTTATTGGCTCCAAATGTAGCTTCCAACTGCTGGGGGGATCTCTGGTCCATGACCACACAGCCATAGCTTCCCATCCCCAGTGCAGCTCCCAACAAGGCTCCCACCCAGAATCTCGAGAAAGTCTTTTTGCGCTTCGTCCGGTTCATACCTCTGTCCTCCTGGCCCATGCCATTGAGCTCATCTAATTAAGTATTGCATCGGCCACAGGCATAGTAAAGAAACCAGGAATGTCAAAGCCCCAAGTATGCTCTTATGGCTTCTTGGATCTTGGGAGGCATTTCCAGGCCCCTATCCCTCAGTCTGCCTGTATATTTCTGCCAGGATTCCAAGTGCCTTCCCGAGGAGACCAGGATCCTGAGGTGTTCTTGAAGCTTCTTTTCTACGGACCGACGCAAGCCAGGCTCGCCCATGAGCTTGTTCTCGAGCTCCTTTATGAGTCGAAGGTTCACGGGTCTACACAGGGCTCTGTAGAAGATGAACCTCTGAAGCTGGGTGTCTTTTTTGTCTTTCCTCTTAATGGCTTCCTCCACCCTGTCTAGGTCTATGCTGTCGCATATATCGGCCTTTACACCTCTTTCAGCAAGCTCCTTCATTACCCAGGAAAGCGGCTCTGGTATCCTACATATATCCTCATCATCAGGATCGCAGCCCAGACCCCTAAGATAAACCACCAGATCCATGTCAGAGCCCTCCACGGCCATTCCCAGGCCCAAGGAGCCCAAGACATCGAATCCTACATTCACCCCTTTTGTTTCCAAAGATCTGTAAACGGCCCTCAACTGTCTCAAGAGAAGTTTGCTCTGAGGGGTCTCGTGACTCAAGAAGAATCTTCGGATTTGCTGAAGCCGAACAAAAGGCTCTGTATGCCTGGGCCTGCTCACCTGCCCCCCCAAGGCTCTAAAGCAGGCCTCATCCAAGATTACTTCCCTTATTTTTTCACCCCTCGGTTCGTAGTGCACCACATCCAAGATACGGTCTGCCCAAAGGCGTCTTATCATGGCCCAGGAAACGCCTTTGGAATCCAGACCCAAATCCAGGAAATAGCCTCCCTTTCTTACCTTGGAAACCTCCACCACAGCTCCGAAGTTGGAAGGATTCAAACACCAGGTCTTGCCTAGGCGAACAGCTCCCCATCTGTGGTGAATGTGGCCGCAAAGAACCGCCATGGGCTTGGCCTCTTCCAGATACTGGCGGATCCCCATGCTTCCTGCAGGCCCCTGGCCCTCCAGTCGGTCCAGCAGGCCATAGGGAGGCTGGTGAATAACGAGAACATCAGGGTTAACGTTCCTGAAAAACTCCAAAGGCTCGGAACAAAGACCTTCGGGGCCTATCTTTTCCTTGAATGAAACCTGGAGATGTTCTGGAACCCCTGGAGTGACAACCTGGGCCCCCCCATATCCAGCGATTCTGATATTGGCCAAATCCATTGATCTCATGTGCAGGCTCCAAGGGGAAAGTGGGGTTTGGGCCAGGTCCATGTCGTAATTGCCTGGAAGCACCCGTACGAGCCGGTTTTCGTTTTGCTTAAGGATTTCACTAAGTCTTCGGTAGGAGCCCAGCATTCGATCTCGGGCTTTCTCAGAGAGCTTAAGATACTCTCTGGCTGCCTTTGCAAGGGGATCTCTCGGCTTGCGCCTTGTCAATTCCTGGGCCCAGGAGAGCATGGTTTGCTCTGGGCAAACCCCTTGTTTCATCATGGAAAGAGTTTGCTGTACCTGGAGGAACCTCCATGCGCTTGGCTGGGTTGCAAATATACGGTAGATCAAATCTCCGGCCAGGAGGTAAAGGTCTGCTTTGATATTAAGAAGGACTGTCTCGACTCCCTGGAAGTCGTCGTGGATGTCTGTGAGAAAGAGTATTCTCATGTTTGCTTACTGGCTCCTGTGCCTGGAGTCTCCATCTGCAGTGCCAAAGAACCCCACCTTTTTTACCCCCATGTCCCAAGGAGGTCAATAAACCATGTCTCCTTGCAGCCCTGAGCCCTTTTACATAGAATTCAGTTGTGCAAGCTTTGCCCCTGGTCGCAAGAGATGAAGACTAATTTTATTCTTGTCACCTTGGATTGTGTGAGAGCGGATCACCTGGGCTGCTACGGGTATGGGGGTGTGGAGACTCCTTACCTGGATCGTATGGCAGCTTCAGGGGTGTTATTCGAGCAGGCCGTGACCCATGCTCCCAACACCTGGGTGGCCCACGCCAGCCTATTCACAGGGTGTTTCCCCCCCGTGCATGGCCTGAGGGCCCCTCACCACAGCATCTCCCCCCAGGTCATTACCATGGCCGAGTGGTTTGCTTCTCACGGATGGGCCACGGCAGCTTTCCCCGGAACCACCCTGGTTGGAAAAGTACAGGGATTCCAAAGAGGTTTTGATTTCTTTGACCAGGAATGGGAGGCAGAAGGATTTCATGCAGAGCAGGTGGTTTGGCGCAAGGATTGGAAGAAGGCTCTGTGCAGGGCCCTGGACTGGATGGAAAAGGCAGGGGAACCTTTTCTGCTTTGGATTCACTACATGGACACTCACCACCTCCCAGAATTGCAACTCCCCCAATACTACCGAAGCCGCTTTTCCCAAAGGTGGCAGTTCTATGACGGGAAAATCTCCTATGCTGACAAAGCATGCATGGGTGAGCTTTGGGAGTATCTTAGATACAGGGGGCTTTTGGAGCGCACGGTGTTGGTAGTTTTTGCAGATCATGGGGAAGAACTTCATGAAGATGACAGGCCCGTTCACGACGGTGGGCTGGGTGAGGATGTGGTGAGAGTGCCATTGATTTTCAAACTTCCTGATTCCATGAAACTGGCAGGTCTTAGGGTGAAAGAACAGGTGGGGCTTGTGGACATATTCCCCACGTGTTGCCGTCTGGCCAATATCTCGGTGCCCGATGCCATTCAGGGGATTGCTTGGGGATTTCCAACGAATTTCCATGGAGGCCAAGTGCAGCCACGAGAGCTTTACATGGAGAACTGGTACAAGGGTTTTGTGGGGCTTAGGACCAAGGAGTGGAAGCTGATAATGAAATACCAGGATCTGAGCAAATGGGGTAGCGATTCTCCCGAGATCACAGCCCTTTACCACTTGCCCAGCGATCCAAGGGAGCAGAAGAATCTGGCAAAAAGCCATGCCCTGGTTGTAAACGAACTCAAGAAGGCCTGCCACAGGTGGGCCTTCAATGGCAATATCCATGTAATTAGCCAGCAGGAGCATGGGAAGATACAAAGGGCTCTCGAGAGCCTGGGATACATGTGATTCGTACAGCCTTTGAATAGCTTTGGGGCCTGGGGTTGGAGGATGCCTTGCATCCTAAGCCCGGGAGATTTAGAGAATTGTGCCTTCAAAGGAGAGGCAAAGAAGATGTGCCGGCGGGTCGTGAGAAGTGAGGAGCAATGGAGACGGATCCTGAGTCCTGAGGAGTTCAGGGTGCTTAGGGAAAAATCCACCGAGAGGGCTTTTAGCGGCAAGTATCACGATTTCAAAGGCCGAGGGATCTATGTTTGCGCAGGATGTGGAAACGAGCTATTCAGTTCTGAAACCAAGTTCGATTCTGGAACTGGGTGGGCCAGCTTTTGGGCCCCAATCTCAGAGTCCTGCATTCGTATGGAAAAGGACAAGAGCCTTTTTATGGAAAGGACAGAGGTGCTTTGTGCCCGCTGCGACGGGCACCTGGGTCATGTGTTTGAAGATGGGCCCCCTCCTACGGGCCTGAGGTACTGTATCAATTCAGTGGCCTTGACATTCGTGGGAAAAGAAGATTAGAAATAGATTGGTCGCATTTTTTGCCCCTCATGATCAGCGCCAGGTGGATGCTCAGGGTTTTGCGGGCTAAGGGGATTGGAGAGAATCTGTTTTTTGTCAGGGTGCACCATAGTATACCTTAGGGATTCTAAGAAGTTTTGAACCTGAAAATACCAAATGTGATAAGGCAGCCATGTCCTGGGCTCTTTGAAGGAGATCTTTGAATTGGGGTGCCTGTTGCGAGGGATATGAAGGGACGTATCCAGTTTTGATTTCATATTTTCCAAGGGAGGTGGAAAAAAGATGAAACAGCTTAGAAAGACAAGAAGAACTTGGCTTGGGGTCATGTTTTCCTTGGTGGGTCTTCTTTTGTCAGCAGAGGCTTACCCAGCGGAGTTTCCGCCCAAGAAGATTTGTCTGGTGGACAAGGATACGGGATCGCTTATTCTTATAGCTAACTGCAAAGCAGCAGGTCCAAGCATCAAGCTCTCCGATGGGTCTTACAAGATTTACACCATAAACGCCCTCACAGAAGGCGGGCCCATGTCGGGAAGCGGGGCTTTCTATCAGGCCCCTGACTACTTTGATTTCTCAATCACAGGGGGCTGGGGTACTACGGGGCGTTATTTTGGAGCTTTTCGTTTGGACCGGACCAGCAAAGAGGGCTCTTATGTGTTCAAAAACTTGGAGTTAGGATTGGAGTGGACTGGGGGAACGAGGCTGGTGCCTTGCGAGACGGTTCCTTAATGGGAGAGCAGTCTTCAGATGTAAAAAGACTAAAAAGCCGGGCACATCACCCGGCTTTGTCTTTCTTGTGATAGGCGGTGGAGGAGTCGAACCTCCGACCTCTGGTATGTGAGACCAGCGCTCTGACCTACTGAGCTAACCGCCCAATGTAGCTTACTATAGGCCAGGGTCTTTTTTTTTTCAAGTCCATTGCGCTTTGTGTGTCGCTGTGTGATTACTTCTACAACCTGTATTGCTCTCCATAGAATAAGGCCATGGCTTTTTGGGGATTTGTATGTGAAAGGGGTTCTTATGGGCGAGGATCAAAGGCCCCTGTACAGGCCTTGAGAGCAGGCGGATTCTTTGGGATGGTTTATCTTTTCAAGCATGCAAAACCTTGCCCAGCAACATGAAGAAGGCCAAGTTTTAGAGAGCTTCAAGGAGGCTTTTGGTTTCAGGTGGTCGAGTTTTGGGGCTAAACAGGCCAAGGTCTTTTCTTGAGTTTGGGCCTTTATTGTTCAGCAGTGGTCAACTATCTAGGCCCAAAGCCCTTTACTTGATTCCATCCTTCCCCTATGCTGCAAGCGAAACCCCCCGAGGATTGCTCTTAAAGGGCAAGGGGAAGAAAGGAGCAAGGGTAAAAATTTTTCCAAGGAAGCATGGATTCGGACAAGGCACAACATGTAGTAGTGTGATGGAGTGATGAGACTGTGCTGGCCAACTTGGTTCAATAGATCAGGGACTTAGAGGATCTTTGGGAAATGTATAGGAATCGCTAAAGAATTCCCTCTGGGAGAAATAAATGGCCTTACATTTACACAGCCCGGGCGCTCACCCTGAGACCAATCACGCTTTCAGGGCCAACCGCCGTGCCCTCTTGATCGCCATGTCGGTCACCTTGGGCATAATGCTCCTTGAGGCCGTAGGGGGATTCCTTGCCAACTCCTTGGCCTTGCTAAGCGATGCGGGACATATGCTCACGGATGTATTGGCCCTGGGGCTTAGCTTGGTTGCCTTGCAGTTTGCGGCCAGGCCTGCCTCCAACACCAAGACCTATGGTTTCTACAGGATGGAGATACTGGCAGCACTGGTAAACGGTGGATCGCTTTTTTTGATATGCGGTTTCATTCTTGTGGAGGCGTACAAGAGGTTCAGGACACCCGAAACCGTGGATACCCCTGGCATGCTCTTGGTGGCCAGCATAGGCCTCGTGGCCAATTTGACCGCAGCTTGGGTCATGATGGATAGAAGCCGCGAGAGCCTTAATCTGAGGGGGGCATATCTGCATATCCTGGGGGATGCCCTGTCTTCCTTGGGGGTAATAGTTGGCGGATTGCTGATCATGTTTACTGGGTGGCAGGTGGTGGATCCTGTGATCAGCGTTTTGATATGCATTGTCATCCTCAAGGGTTCTATTCGGTTGGTTAGGGAGTCCGTTCACATTCTTCTGGAGGCTGTACCCAGGGATCTGGACCTTACGGAAATACAAAGAGGTTTGAGGGCCATAGAAGGGGTCAAGGATCTCCATGATGTTCATTTATGGACCATATCCTCAGGCATCTACGCCATGAGCGCCCATGTGCTCGTGGATGATGTGCTCATGAGCCGCACCGGCGAGATACTCCAGGAGATCAACCGATTGTTGCGATCACATTACGGCATAGAGCACACAACCATTCAGTTTGAGTGCGAAAGCTGCGAGGAAGGTTTCTATTGCGACCTTCAGGCAGGTTGCGCAGCGGTGACTCGAAGGCACAGAGATACCCACAAGCATCTGGACAATGCTCAAGAAGGAGGAAATGGGCTCCATGGAAAAGATAATTAAGATAGCGGGGATGAGCTGCCAACATTGCGTGGCTTCGGTCAAGAAAGCATTGGAACAACTCGAAGGGGTATCCGGGGTTGAAGTGGATCTGGAAAGATCTCAGGCACGTCTCCTGTTAGAAGAAGGAGTCTCCTCGGAGCAGGTGGAAAAGGCGGTTGAGGAGGCTGGATATCGGGTGGAAGGTTGGGATAGTTAAGAGTCCAAGCAGAGCCGTGTTGAAAAGGCATCGGTTGACCTTTGGGTCTGTTCATGATAGGAGAAATCAGCTGCAAGTAAGCACAGGGGGAAAGCTCAGGGGTGCGCCGGGCTGGGCCTTGAGTCTTGGAGATTTCTGGGAGAGGGAAGGGGACAGGAGGTGTGTTTTCAGAGAAAGGGGCATCTGGCCGAGCATGGCATGGAACTGTTTCGCATTCTTTATTGATCTTGAATGCGGGTTTGGGGATGGGGTCAGATAAGTGAGCAAGAGAGGCCTCATTTGTTGGACAGTAGAGATGCCCAGGGGATGGAGGTTTTGGGTTCTGTGGGCATGTGTTGTGGCAGTTTTTATTGGATTTTCCTTTGCAGGGGATAACGGATTCGAGATGGCCAAACGGATTCGTAAACAAAGGGAGGTGATACAGCAGGAAAACACTATGCTTCGTCAGAGTAATGACAGGTTGAGACAAGAGATCAAACTCATTCAGCAGGATCCCGCTTTGTTGGAGTGGCTGGCTAAGGAACGTCTGGGTATGATAGGAGAAAATGAGAGGGTTTATGTATTTCCCTGAACTGCATTGTTCACCATGAGTGCATCAGTCCCGTGAGCTCTTGATGACCTGGAACAAACCCCATTCATGTGGGAAAAAAGACTGAATTTCCTTTGAAATCCGGCGGGCTTTGAAGCCTAAAAAAATGTGCATGGGATTTGGGAGGTTGGTTCCTGAAAAACCTCAGGCTTCCCAGAAATTTTGAGGTTCATCTACACAATATAAAGCGGCACTGATAAAGAGATCCACTATATCTTGAAAGACATGGCATTTAATTAGGCAGAATTTAATATAAATTTGCATAAATTAGTATTCTTTTACTTGACAGAAATCAAAAGACCAGGTTTCATACTCCTGCAAAGCCTTGGTGAGGAGGGGTGGATGCAAGTGGCCGAGCAGAGAAGAAGCACCATAAAAGAGCTTCGAGAGGCCCAGATGCTCAGCAAGGCAGAACTGGCGCGCAGAGCCGGGGTCTCGCCTCTGACCATAGACCGAATAGAGAAGGGCAAGCCCTGCCGGATGGATACCAAGAGGAAGATCATACTGGCTTTGGGGCTGAAGCTCTCCGATCGGGTGGAGGTGTTTGGGGAGGGGCAATGAGAGATTCATCGGCCTTGCTTCCCAGATCATGATTGGGGAGCCTGGTGGGGATCCCAAAGAATGGGGAGAAAGATCCCATGATCTCGTTCAAGTCCGGAAAGAAGGAGCTGGTGGGGCTGGACATAGGCAGCCACACCATCAAATTGGTGGATTTGGCCGGTTCCAAGGGTCGCTACAGGCTCAGACAATTCGCGACCGCTCCCCTTCCTCCTGAAGTGATAGTGGACGGGGCGGTCATGGATTCCGGGGCCATCATAGAGGTGGTAAGGGACATGGTGGCCAAGAGCCGGGTGAAGAACAAAAGGGTGGCCCTTTCCATTTCAGGGTTTTCAGTGATCATCAAGAAGATCACCGTGGGCTTCATGTCAGAGGAGGAGCTTCTGGATTCCATACAATGGGAGGCAGCCCAGTATATCCCCTTTGACATCGAAGATGTGAATGTGGATTTCCAGGTCCTGGGCCAGAATAGAGACAATCCAGATCAGATGGATGTGCTCTTGGTGGCGGCCAAGAAAGAGATCATAAACGACTACGAAAACCTGATGAAGGAGACAGGCCTGGACCCCCAGGTGATCGATGTGGACTCCTTTGCAGTAGAAACCATGTACGAGAACCTCTTCGGGCTGGAGGAAAACGAGGTGCTGGGATTGATCAATATCGGAGCCACTACCATGAATTTCAACATCGTCAAAGGCCCCATATCTCTTTTGACCAGGGATGTTTCCATGGGAGGAAAGCAGATCACAGAGGAAATTCAAAAACAATACAATCTGAGATATGAAGAGGCCGAAGCAGTAAAACTTGGTGGTCCGGAGAACTGGCAGCAGTATAAGAACTTTGATCGCATTCTCAAGAACGCCTGCGAGCTTTTTGCCGGTGAGATCCAGCGTTCTTTGGACTTCTTCTATGCCAATTTCCCCGAAGAACATGTTCAAAAGCTGGGCCTGTGCGGGGGGGCTTCCAAGACTCCTGGGCTGCTGGATCACATCAAGGAGAAGCTGGGGATTGAGACTTTTGTCATCAATCCTTTCGAGAGGATCTCATATTCTCCCAAAGAGTTCGAAGAGTCCTATTTGAGCTCCGTGGGGCCCATAGCAGCTGTAGGCGTGGGATTGGCCATGAGGAGGGCGGGGGACAAATGATCAGAATCAACCTGCTACCCGTAAGGCAGAAGGCCAAAGAGGAGAACGTCCGAAAACAGATCACCATGGGAGCTGTGCTCCTCTTTCTCTTTTTGGCTGCCATCGGGTACATACTCTATGACCAGTACAGCCAGCTTAATCGCCTGAGGGATCAAAAGGCTCAGGCTGAGCAGAAACTGGCTGCATTGAAAAAAGAAGTGGGTGACCTGGAACAATTCAAGAAGAAAAAACAGGCTCTGGAAAACAGAAAAGCTGCCATTGCTGACCTGAACCGAAACCGGCAGGGTGTGGTGAAAGCTCTGGATCAATTGATCAACGAGAAACCCAAGGAGCTCTACTTCGTCAGCCTGGAACAGAAGAGTTCCGGGGCACCATGGGACAATTTCAGCTTGAGCATAACAGGTGTGGCTACCGACAACGAGGTGGTGGCCAAGTTCATGAAGGGTCTTCAGGCTTCCAAGAAGACCTTTCCTTCGGTTGACCTGGATTTCACCAAGGCCAAGGTGGTCCAGAAGGATGTTGGAGCGTACCAGGAATTCCATATGGATGTCCAGGTGGCGCAGGAGAAACCGCCACAGGCGAGCAAACCCGAGCCACCAGGGGGCAAAGTACAACCACAGCCCCCCAAGGCTCCGGGAGGCAAGAAGAGCTGATGATGGCTCTAGGGCAGCATTGCAGAACATAGGAGAGGACGCAGATGCCCATCAACAAGGAAGTCCTCATCAAACTTCCAGTTTGGAAAAAAGCCCTTATTCTGGCAGGGGTGATGATTGTGCTGGGGCTGGCCTGGTACATGCTTTTTTTCCTTCCCAACGAGGAAGAGATCTCTTCTTTGAGATCCCAACTGGATAAGCTTCAGAAGCAGATCCAGGAGCAGCAGAAAGCCAAGGAAGCCAAGCTGGACCTGGAAAAACAGATCAAGGCCCTGGAGGCCGAGCTCAAGGTGCTAAGCTCCAGGCTCCCCGAGGAGAAAGAGATCCCGGATCTGTTAAGCAGCGTCAATGAAACCGGGCGTCTCCACGGCCTAGAGTTTGTGTTGTTCAAGCAGGGCAAGCCCGTCAGAAAGGAGTATTACTCGGAGATCCCAGTGGAGATTCAGGTGCGTGGCGGCTTCCATCAGATCATGCAGTTCCTCTCAAAGGTGGGGGAATTGGATCGCATAGTTCATGTCTCCAAGCTCAAGATGGGCCAGTACAAAGGGGAGCCTGGCGGGGGCACCATATTGGCTACTCTACAGGCCACCACTTACAAATATGAAAGCGAGCCTCCACCCAAGAAGGTGGAGCCTGGCAAGAAACCTTCTACGCCACCACCTCCCGCCAAGGCAGCTCCCAAGGGAGGTAAAGGTGCAGTGGACTGAAGGAGGGAAGGGGTGATAGCCCGCCTAATGATTCTGGCAGTGATTCCGGTGAGTCTCGGGCTGCTCCTGAGTGGATGTGGGCAGGAGGCTGAACCTCCCAAGCCCCCAGGGAGCGTCGTGCAAAAGAAGATCCAGAAGCCTGAAGAGACCCCCAAGCCTCCAGCACCTCCCAAGCCTGCCCAGGAAAAAAAGGCTGGGCCTCAGGAGCCCACAAAGGCTGCGGAGTCCCAAAAGGCTGCTGAGGTCACCTCTGATTCTTCCTCGGAGCAGGTGAAGACAGAGGTCCAATACAAGTACGAAGCGGGCGACCGCCCTGATCCTTTCAGACCCTTCCACGAGGAGGCCAAGGCCGCAGCTCCCACCGGAGAATGCGAGGAAGTTCCAGAGGGCCCCCTCACCCAACAGGAAGTGAGTCAGTTTGTATTGGTGGCGGTGGTAGGGCAGGGGGCAGACAGGGTGGCCATGGTGCAGGACAGAACTGGCAAAGGTTACCTGATTCGTGCCGGCGTTCATATGGGAAGGAAATGCGGCAAGGTTACGGAAATAAACCCCACTGAGGGGGTGGTGGTAGAAGAACCCTTCGTTGATCTATTGGGTAATAAACAAACTCGCAGAGTGATCCTAGGGTTCAAAAAGCCGCAGGGAGGGGGACGGTGATGGGTCATATGCATGTAGCAGGATTCTGGAGGGGCCTGGGGTTGGCCATGGCAGCCTTCCTCCTTGGAGCATTGGGGCAAGGGGTGATCACCTGGGCCGCTACCCAAGGGCCTCAGGAAGAGCTTGGGGAGAACTCACAGCATGCCTCTCAAGGCTTGGCCCCTGCTCAATCCATCCTGGACGTCATGCTCAACCCTGAGAGCTTGGGAACCAAGGTGGTGGTCATAGGAGATGGGGAGTTTGAAAAATACAAGGTTTCAGTCCTTAGGGAACCCCTCAGGCTGGTTCTGGACCTGTGGGGAGTTCAAAAATACAAAGTGGACACCAAAAAACTCCCTCCCACCAAGGATGTGGCCCGGGTCAGGATTGGACGCCACCAGGATAGGATGCGCCTTGTGATGGATATGGCTGATACGAGCTCTCCGCAGCCGCCTCTTTACAGCGTACAGCTAGAAGGTTCAAACCTGGTGCTTCGGGTGGGGGAGTTGGCCAAGGTAGGCCCCATGAACCAGCCTGAGCACCCAGCACTGGAAAAAGCCAGGATCCAAGCTTTGCCCTCGATGGAGTCCCGGGAAGTTGAGGAGGTCAAGCCCCTTCAGGTTTCGGATCTTGGATCCCACGAGGAGCTACTCCTAAGCCAGGAGGGCGGGCAAGGCCTCTTACAGGCTAGCCAAGAGGATCTCCAGACGCTTTTTGCCAAGGTTTGGGATCCCAAGGCTTCTGAGCCGGCTGAGCAGAGCGTTTGGGACAAAACAGAATTCCAAGCAAGCACTTTGACTTCTGCCCCTGCCACTGGGGTCAAACCACTGCCGGAGTCCGAAGAAAGCAGCCGAGAAAAGGCCCCTGGGGCCCTGGTTGTATCTTTACCTGATAAAGAGTTGACTCCGATAGCGCGAAGCGAGATACCAAAGGACACTGCTCGGCCCGCCTGGTCTTACTTTGGGCCCAGGGATCTTGCCAGAGGAGACTCTGGAACTGGAAGCCAGTTTAGCCAGCCTCAGATTACAAAGGCTTCCGGCGCAAAGAGCCAAGAGGCTTTTTCCCTTGCCCAGGTGGCTTCCAAGAGTCCTGCCAAGACTCCATTGCCCGCGCTTAAGATAGAAGACGAAGAGGAAGAAGATTTCAAGATAAGCACTGGCATGGAGCCTGGTAAGGTTTACACTGGCCAGAGACTGGATCTGGACCTCCAGGACATAGATCTGGACAATGTGTTTCGTCTTTTGGCAGAGGTGAGCAATCTCAACATAATAGTCAGTGATAAGGTCAAAGGAAAGCTCAGCATGCGTCTCAAGAACGTGCCTTGGGACCAGGCCCTGGATCTCATCCTTTCAACCCAGAAGCTGGGGATGGTGCGTCAGGGCAATGTTCTTAGGGTGGCGCCTCTAAAGGATCTCACGGATGAAGAAAAAGAGAGGAAAAGACTTCGTCAGGAACGGATCCAGGCCAAGATAGAGGCCGAGAAGCGGATCCAGGAGGCCGAGATAGAGGCTCAGGAAAGACAGCGAAAACTTAGGCCCTTTGTGACCGAGTTCTTGGTGCTCAATTACACCAAGGCCAAGGATTTTCAGTCCCAGATAAAAGATGTCCTGACCAAAAAAGAGAGGGGCATCGAGAGGGAAGGCAAGGCTGTGGTGGATGAAAGGACCAATACTGTGACGGTCACGGACTACCCTGAAACCATAGAGCGCATAAAACAGTATAAGGAGATGGTGGACAAGCCCACCCCTCAAGTGCTCATAGAGGCCAGGATAGTGAAGGCCAGCAAAAACTTCGCCAGGGAACTAGGGGTGCAGTGGGGCACCCAGTTTGCCGAGTTCGATAGAAAGAATGAATGGGCATGGGGCATCTCCTCTGCCACTTCCACAACAGGCACACCTCCTGCGGCCCCTTCAGCCTGGCGTTCAGGAGCCTTTAGCGGAGGCACGGGCCATGATTTCTTTCCCCTTTCGGGGTGGATGGTCAACCTGCCTGCCACCATCCTTCCGGGACCTCCTGGTATAGGGTTGCAAATAGGCAGGTTGGCCGGGGACCTGATCAACCTGGATCTGCGTCTCTCGGCAGCCGAGAGGGAGGGCCTTACAAAAATCGTCTCGAGGCCCAAGGTCATGACTCTGGATAATGTGGAGGCCACCATAAAACAAGGCAGGGAGATACCCTTCACCCAGGTCAATCCCGAGGGAAACGTAAGCGTGGTTTATAAAGAGGCTTCTTTGAAAACCACCGTGACCCCCCATATCTCTCCTGATGGCAGGGTGAGGCTGAAGCTGGATGTCACAGACGACTTCCCGGATCGTGCCAACGCCAATCCCATAACGGGTAACCCGGAGATCGTCAAGCGGCAAGGCACCACAGAAGTATTGGTGAGAGACGGAGAAACAGTGGTAATAGGGGGGGTCCTGGAGGAGACCAGGGCCACATCCGAGGATGGGGTGCCCTGGCTCAAGGACGTGCCCGGCTTGAGCTGGCTTTTCGAGAGAAAGCAAAGGAGAACGGATCAGACGGAGCTGCTGATTTTTGTGACACCCTTTGTGGTCCAGCAGACGTGAAAGAAGTGCACATCCAAGAGATAAGACCCTGCACCCGTGTTTCCACCGGGTGCATTTGTTTTTTGCCCGGAGGACGAAGATGATCAAGAACCTTCAATCCATGCCATGGTAATGTTTGGGTGATGCTGGGCAAAGGCTTTTGCCATTGACAAACCAAAATGGCTTTGTCTTTGGTCTTAACCTGGATACCAATGAATGAGCCAGGACCTCATCTGTCTGGGAGAGATCAGATCTGGCAGGCGCGGCGGGTTTGGAAATGGCTGTCAAAAAAGAAAAAAGAGATATGCTCTTGCCCTTGGCAGAGGAGCAACGCAAGCTCAGGGAACTGGAAAGCCTTCTGGTTCAGGTGACCCAGGAACTGGAAGAGAGACAAAAGGCACTGGAGCGCGTAACCGAGGAGTTGCTATCCATAAGGAACTTCACCCAAAGTGTCCTTCAGAGCCTCACCAGCGGCCTGATTTCCGTGGACCAAAACGGTAACATAACTTACATGAACCGGGGAGCCGAAAGGATCTTGCAGTACAGTGCTGAAGAAGTAATGGGAAGGCCTCTGGGCACTGCCATGGCTTCCAAGCAGCACAAGGATCTACTGAAGGGCAGGGCAGCGAAGCAGCAAATCCTCTCTCACAGGGAGATCAACATAACACGTAAAGATGGCGTGGAGATCCCGGTGGGGTTCACCATATCCCCTCACCTGAATGAATCAGGCAAGGAAATAGGCAAGATCATTCATTTCAGAGATCTCACTGAAATCAAGGAGATGCAAGAGGAACTCCTGCGCATGGACAGGTTGATTTCCCTTGGAGAGATCGCCATGGGCATCGCCCACGAAATCAGGAATCCTTTGGCAGGAATCCGTATAACCGCGCAGGCCTTGGAAGAGGAGGTGGGTCATAATCCCACCTGGCGCGAATACGTAGGAAGGATAATCTCAGAGATCGACAGGTTAAACGGGCTTCTCAAGTCTTTCTTTTCCTTTGCCAAGCCCCAGCAGCCCCAACTAGCCCCCTGCTGGCTTCCCAAGCTCGTGGAAGAAGTGCTGTTCTTGCTAAGAAAGGATCTAGAGAACAGGGGAATCCGCGTGGAGAACACCCACGCTCAAGAACTCCCCCAGATCTATGTGGATGAAGGGCAAATCAAACAAGTGCTATTCAATCTGTTCATGAATGCCATGCAGGCCATGGAGCAAGGTGGGATTCTGCGGATTCACACAGACCAGGCTATCGCAGCCGGACGAAGGGAGATGATCCTGACGGTGACAGATACGGGCAAAGGCATTTGGCCAGAGCACCAGTCGCGCATCTTTGATCCCTTTTTTACAACCAAGGCAAAGGGCCTGGGGTTGGGCCTTTCCATCACTTATAGGATAATACAACGCCACAAAGGGCGCATAAGGGTCCAGAGCGAACCTGGAAGAGGCACAACCTTCTTCGTGCATCTTCCGGTGGAGACGGAGTAGCTCTACAAGACCGGATCATACGCAGAGGCGGGTGACTTGGTAGCCTTGGCCTTCTGAGGCATGCAGGTGAGAATTGGTTCTGGCAAGGGATTTGCTTAAACCAAAAGGCACAAGGGTGAGTTACCAGCCAGGAGGTCAGAAATGCAGGAAGGACCCAAGAAGGTCTTGATAGTGGACGACGAGGAAATCCTCACCTGGATCATGTCCAAGACGCTTTCCAAGGACCGCAAGCGCTACGAGGTGCTGGTGGCCAACGATTGCACCAAGGCTTTGGAGCTGATGAAAAGTATGCCCATAGACCTGGTGGTAACAGACATCCGCATGCCTGGTATGTCCGGCTTGGACCTTCTGGAGGAGATCCGGGCAAAACACCCGGACACCAAGGTCATCGTCATGACTGCCTATGGAAACCCCGAGGTCCAGAAAGAGGCCAACCAAAGAGGGTGTCTACACTACCTGGAGAAGCCCTTCAAGATAGAGGAACTTCGTAATTTGATTCTGGACGCCATCAAGGTCAGCAAAAAAGGTTTTGTGGGCAGGGTAGCGGATCTGCAACTCACTGACATCATCCAGCTTAACTGCCTTGGGCGTATGAAGACCGCACTGTCTGTTTCCAAGGATGAAATGGAAGGGGTCATATACTTTCAAGACGGGGAAATAGTGCATGCCAGTTGCGGCTCCCAGGTGGGTGAGGAGGCTCTTTTTATGATGCTGGGCTGGGAGGGGGGGGATTTCACCACCCTAAGCGGTGCTGAGGCCCCCAGGAGGAGCATATCCAGACCCTGGCAGGAGCTTCTGATAGAGGCCATGAGGCAAAAAGACGAGGTGGACAAAAGCACTTCAGATCAGGCCGATGCAAGGGATCTGGCTGACACTGGAAGCGGGTTCTCGAGGCAAGATGAACTAAAGGACTCAGGGGAAGAAGCCGAAGAAAACTTTGATGCACCAGACATAGACTATGAAACCGGTCAGCCCATGATGAGGGGAGAGGATACCCAGAGTACAGAGCCCATACAGGCAGGTGATCAAAAAGGTTCTTCTTTAAAGGCCGGGTCTGTGGCCCGCAGTATTCCCAAGGAGGTCATACCTGAGCCTTCGTTTTCCCGCCCTCGCTCTACCAGGGAAAAAGCAGCCATGATTCAGCGGCTTTTGGTGGACTGGCAAAGGGAAAGCGAGGAGATTCAGGCAGCAGCAGTGGTGACTCCCGAAGGCTTGATCCTGGGGGCCCATGTAACCCAGGGCAGGACCAAAGAGGAGCACCTGGGAGCCCTGGCAGCCTCGGTGTTAAAGGTGGGGGTGAAGGCGGCAAGGGCCATGGCAAGGGGTGACCTGGAGGAGATGTACCTGCGCGGTAACCAGGGGACAATGCATCTTTATATGATAGATTCCAAGGCTGTTCTTTGTGTTTTGGCGAGGCCAGATGCCAATATCGGGGTTGTTCACGTGGAGTCCAGGGAGAAATGCCGAAAGGTGGGAGAGATCCTTGGGGACTGAATGTTGAATCATGAAGTTTAAAGAAATGTCGGGCCTGGATGGGAGGGCACATGTATTCCCTGGGAAAAGCAGAAGGGTGAAATCATTAAGATCTTGATGTTTATGATTTGCTCTGTTATGGTTCCAGATTGATGAGCTGAGGGAGCGCTCCTCGGGCGGGGAGAGAATGTCATGGATCTTGTGCTTGTCCAGGAGGATTTGGATCAGATTCAGGCTTGTTTAAAGAGGGTCCTGGAAAGATCAGGCGCACATTCGGTTCTGCTCATAGATCGCTCTGGGCAACTGATCTCTTGTTGGGGAGACAAGGCTGAAGAGGACTCGGTGGCCCTAGCAGCCCTCACGGCAGCCAATTTTGGAGCCACGGCCGCCATAGCCCGCCTGCTGGGTGAGAACGACTTCTCCTTGCTTTTCCACAAAGGCAAGGAGGAGAACATACACTTTTCTTCGGTGGGTGAGGATTTTCTTCTTGTCACACTGTTCGATAACAAGGCCTCTTTGGGCTTGGTACGGCTTCATGTGGAGAGGGGCATACAGGAGCTGACCCGAATCCTCAAAAGGATTCTGGGGCGATGATGTTCAGGAAGGAGGGGCATGTCGTTCATCAATTTCGCTGGCCGGGAAATCCAATGCAAGATAGTCTATTACGGTCCTGGGCGCTGTGGTAAGACTACCAATTTGAAGTATATCTACTCTAAGATCCGCTCCCAGGTTCGGGGGAAGATGATAAGCATAGACACAAAAGGGGATAAGACCCTGTTTTTTGATTTTCTTCCCTTGGACTTGGGGAAAGTGGGTGGCTTCAGCATAAGAATCCAACTTTACACCGTTCCGGGCCAGGTCCACTATAACGCCACCAGAAAGCTGGTGTTGAAGGGGGTGGACGGGGTGGTCTTCGTGGCAGACTCTCTGAAGGTCCGCAGGGAAAAGAACATAGAGAGTCTGCAGAATCTCATAGATAATCTTCGGGATGAGGGATTAGACATTCGTGATATTCCCCTGGTCATGCAGTACAACAAGAGAGATCTTCAGGGCGGCAACGTGCCCATACTGCCCCTGGAGGTCATGGAGAAGGATCTTAACTCCACCCTGAAAGTGCCTTCCTTTCCTGCCAGCGCGGTGGATGGCTTCGGGGTGTTTGAGACCCTTAGGGAAATAAGTAAGTTGGTGGCCAAGGATGTGAGCAAAAGGGTGCTTTCAGGGAGGAAAATGACCTCCAACGCCTGAAGGAGGGTATATGCCATGGCTCGGGACGATATTTTGGAGAAAGAACTGACGGATCTGGAAAAGGAGATAGAGGCCAAGGTCGACAGTCTTTTCGTGGAGATGGATGAAGAGCTTGTGTCGGCTCAAGTAGAGCAAGACCCATGGAAGCGGCTCAAGGAACTCTTCCTGACTCTGGAGTGGGAGATAGAGGAGGGAACTCTCTTTAAGATCTGTGAGGAGTTGGAAAATCTTCAGTCCAGGTTTCCCGAGGGTGCCTTGGGAACTCTCTTGGGATGGATGTGGGAGACCACCAAGAAGATCAGGGGTGAAGCCGATGATGTGAATCAGGAAGATATTCAGCTTCTCACGGACTTGAAGGATTCTCTTTTCAAGGTGGTGGAAGACCCCTTTGGAGATCCGCAACCCTTGCTCCAGTCCCTGCGACCCAGAGTGGAGAGCTTTCTGGTGGGGCAGGTGGAAGAAGCACCAACCATAACCCTGGAGGCTGCAGGGGGGGAGGAGCTCTTGATGAAGGATCTGGACCGCACGGTGGAAGAAGTGTTTGAGGAAGAGGAGGAAAGGGAGGAACACATAGTGTTGGAGGCAGAGTTGGAACCTGCTCGGGTTTCGGTGGTAAGCAGCCCGCAACAGGCCGTTTTTGGGCAAACTTTAGAGGAAACTCCCGAGGAGAAGCTGGAACCCTCAGATAAGCTCGATGTGGTGAAGGTGGCCCTATCTGATTGCGGTGAGAAATTGCAAGAGGTGTTGAAGGGGCTTTCATCAGAAGATCCTTTTGGTATGAAGTCGGCCTTTGAGGCCATGGCAGCCCGTCTGACGGATATGGCAAGTTCCCTGGAAGTGGTTCTGAGTTCTTTGAGAGAACAGGTTCAGACTCTTTGGTCCCTGGACCTTGTGCCAAAAGCTCCTGAGCCACAGGCTCCGGAAGGCGAGGTGGAAGAGGTTCTTTTTGTCTCAGTATCCAACAGGGTCTTCGGCATTCCCATGTCTTCTGTGGAGGGGGTATTCAGGGTTCCCTCCAGATCCGTTTCTCAGGTGGTACAATTGAACGAGGTTACCTTACGGGACAAGAGCGTTCCATTGGTTTCCCTTTGGAAAAAACTGGGACTGGGAAGAGCCCTTTACACCTTCCCCAAGGAGGAAAAAAGGATAATACTAGTGCGTTCAGCAAGCGGTGAGGTGGGCTTGTTGGTGGATCAGGTGTTGGCATGTCAGGAGATATTGGTGAGACCAGTGGATGAAAACCAAAGGCCACTTTTCAAGGGGCTGGTGAGTGTGGAGAAAAACGCTCTAGTTATAGATATCGAGTCTTTGTGAGACAATGCTTTGTTGCAAAAAGGAGCCCTTCTTGAGAAGGGTCAAGCTTTTCCCGGGATCGGAGATTCAGGGATTTGGACAAGAAGAAACTCTGGTCATTATTGGGTTCCAAGAAGGGAGAAGATCAAGAGATCGATGCCCTTCGAGGCAAGATCGCCGAGCGACCGGATGACCCACGTCTGCACCAAAGGCTGGCAGAGCTGCTCCTGGAAAAGGGGAAGAAGAAGGAGGCCCGAGAGGCTTTTGTGAAGGCCGCAGAGTGCCATGCCGAGGCTGGCTTTTACCTGAGGGCCATAGCCACATACAGGCGTATCCTCAGGATGGAGGAATCCCCCGAGATCTTGCTCAAGCTGGCGGAGCTGTATCTTTCCAACGGACTACTGGGAGATGCACTGGCCCAGTACAAGAAAGCAATCCACTACTACAAATCCAAAGGCAAGAGCCATGAGATTCTGGGAGCCCTGAGGCGTATGGGTGAACTGGCTCCCGCAAGCTTGGAAGTCCGCCTCAAGTACATCGAGCTCTTGAGAAGTGAAGGTTTTCTGAATCAGGCCTTCGAAGAGCTGGTGAGGCTGAGCGAGGAGGCTCGGGAAGGCTGGGACATGGCATCGAGGGCTCATCTGCAGCAGCAGCTGCATGAAGTGGCCACGGCTCTTGAGGAGTCCCTTGTTTCCCAGGGAAGGCAAAGGGAACTGGCCAGCCTGAAGGAAAGGGTAGGGGAGCTCACGGCCACAGAAGATCTCCTGCCAACGACTCCAGAAGGGCCAGAGAGCCCTTGGCAAGAAAAGAGCCCCCAGGGGGAAATGATGGTGGAGATCCAGCAAGAGCCCGTGGGGACTTCGGAACAAAGCTCTCAGGCCCGGGCTGAAAAGGCAGGGATCTCTTTGGAGGAGATCTCCATTAGGATCCAAGAGGCAAAGATCTATGAGGAACAGGGCCTCTTGGAGGAAGCTGAAGAGATCTACCTGGAGCTCTTAAAGGTGGATCCTGGATGGTGGGAGGCCCAAGATGGACTCCAAAGAATCCAGCAGCAGAAGGCCAAGGCGGGTCACCCCCAGGCTGCAGGGGATTTGGGGAAACTTCAGCAGGTGGAAGCCGAGCAGCGCCAGCTCTCAGAGCCCCAACCTCAAGTGTCTTTAAGCCTCAAAGATGCCAAAGCCCATTACGATCTGGGGCTTTCTTTTAAGGAGTTGGGTCTTCTGGATGAGGCCATCTCGGAGCTTGGAACAGCTTCGTCCCATCCCAAAATGGCTTTCTTTTCTTACAGAGAGATGGGTTTATGCTACAGGCAGAAGGGGGAAATGGCAGAAGCCGTACATTACTTGCGCAAGGCCATCCAGTGTAAGGGCGCCACCAAGGCACAATTGCTGGAAGCCGGATATGAGTTGGCTCGGACCCTGGAACAGCAGGGAAGAAGAAAGGAAGCCCTGGTCCTTTATAGAAAGATCCAAGAGCAGGAGCAGGGCTTCCGGGACATAGAAGAGAGGGTCAAGATCCTTAGTCAGTAATGGAGATGGCCATCGGGCATCCGTTTTCAGTCCAAATAACTGAAGCTGAAAGGGAAAAGGGCTCTTGGGAAGCAGCCCTGCAAAGGGCTATTTCCGAGGCCGAGGCAGAGGCGAGTGAGGAGTCCTACAAGGCGCTAAAGGATTTGCTGTTACCCTTCCTGGCCAGGCCCAAGGCCCTGGTAAAGCTGTTGGAGCTGGCTGCCAGATGGGACCCGGAGGGCCAGGCAAAGATCCATGCACTGATAAGAACATGGATTCAGGCAGCACAGGGACAGGGTGGACAGGAGAAACCACCTCCCCCCAGGCCTCCTGTGGTGTCCAGGACACTGGCTGATCTTTACTATCGACAGGGTCACAGGGAAGAGGCTCAGAGGCTCTATAAGACATTGCTCAGTAGGAATCCTCAAGATCAGGTGACGCTGAGGGAATACCTGGAGCGATTCCCGCAAGGGGATCAAGGCCCCGGACAAGGCCAGCTGCTTAGGTCCCTGCAGGAAATGGTCCACAGGATAAGGACCGCCAGGATGGCCAGCAGACAAGCAGAGGTTGAGGAAGCAAACCCAGGAGGCTGATGAACAAGCCCTGGGCTTTAAGTTCACCAAAGAGCTTTTTAAGGGAGACCAAAGCATGTATTCCACTGCAGAGTTCCGAAAAGGGCTTAAGATAGAATTCCAGGGGGAACCATTTATCATCGTTGATTTTCAACATGTGAAACCTGGCAAGGGAGGTGCATTTGTAAGGACCAGGCTCAAGAGTCTTCTCACCGGGCTTGTAAGAGATGAAACCTTCCGTTCAGGTGACAAAGTGGGAAGGCCTGATCTGCAAGAGAGAGAAATGCAGTTTCTATACCAAGAAGGCGGCCAGCACTGTTTCATGGATACCAACAGCTACGAGCAGTTCTTCATGTCCTCCGAGCAACTAGGAGAAAGTCGTCTATACCTACAAGAGCAGATCCAGGTGAAAGTGCTTTTTTACCGAGGACAACCCATAGCGGTGGAGCTTCCCAACTTTGTGGAGTTAAAGGTAGTGGAAACAGAGCCCGGGGTGCGAGGGGATACGGCAAGCGGTGCCACCAAGCCGGCAAAACTGGAAACAGGAGCAGTGCTTCAGGTGCCCCTCTTTGTACAGGAGGGTGACCTGCTCAAGGTGGACACCAGAACAGGCCAGTACATAGAGCGGATAATATCAAAAGGCTAAGAACCGAGCCTGGCCTTGCTCTGTTTTCCGAATTCCTGGAATGTGTGGTCAAGATTGTCTTGAATAATGCAGACAAGTGGCCTCCTTGACATCGTCCATAGCCAAATTTGGAATCCCTGGTCAATGGTGAGGGCAGATTTGGTCTGGCCAGGGAAAGGCAAAGGGAGATTCAAGCCACAAGAGGCTGCTCCCAGAAGGTTTCTTGAAACTCCATGAAGATAGCTCCATCAATTACCTGTTTGTGAAGAGGGTCAGTTGCACGGGATTGAGGCTGGAGCCAAGGGTGGGTTGGCTCCTTTTGAGCTTGTCTTTGGGAATCTCCTTCAGGAATCGTGAAGGTCCCTTACCCTTTATTCCTCCCGGAAGCTCCCTACTCTTTGCTGTGGTGAGATAAAGAAGTTCCTTGGCTCTGGTCATGGCCACATAGAAGAGTCTCCTCTCCTCTTCCAAGGAGGCAAGTTTCCCTTGCTGCCTCAAGGGAAATACATCCTCGTCGCACCCTACCACAAAGACCACCTGAAACTCCAGACCCTTGGCCGCATGGGCTGTCATCAGGGAAACTTTGTCTGTGGCAGGCTGAGGATGGTCCTCTTCCAGGAGGAGGACCCAGTAATCCAGGAATTCCCTTACATCTCCAGGCCAGGTGGAAGCTGACTCAAGGAACCTTTGGAACTGGCTTTCCTGCCGGGCCAGATAAATCTTAATGGCAGGCTCCTTTTCCGAGAGCTCCTGGAGGAGCAGGTTTATCACCTCGCTGGCTTTTTTCCTGGAGTCCATCATCCCAATGCAAGAGGAAGGCGCCTGGGGGTTCCATTGTTGGGAAGAGCTTTCTGGAAGGCCGCCCAAAATCTGACGGATTTTTCCCAGGAGGGTGCCTAGCCCCATGGGGGATTCCTCCCCGGCCCTCTGTACTTTTTCACATGGAATACCCTGCCGGGCAAGGGCTTCCCCTATTAGGGCAAGCATGCTGTGGAGCCTGCAAAGAACTGCTATATCGCCAAAGGCCAAAGGATGCGCTTGCGGCTGCAGCAGGGGGCTTTGCCTTAACATGGCCCAGTGGCTTGTCCCTCCCAACAACCTGTCTATCTCCTGAGCCACGAATATGGCCTCGGCCACAGGGGAATCAAAAAGGCATATCTGGATAGGAGGCCCTGCTTCACGAGAGGGTCTCATGCTTCGGGGGAAGAGAGCCGGATTATGGGAAATCACCCCAGAGGCTGCCTCTACAATGGTGGCCGTTGATCTGTAATTCAATTCCAAGAGCATCACCCTTGCCTCAGGCACCAGAGTTTTTAACTCCAGGAGGTGGGCTGGTCTGGCTCCCCGGAATCCGTAAATGGATTGGTCAGGGTCTCCTATGAGGGTAACTGTGGTTTGCGGGCCCATGAGCTCCCCCAGAAGCTCCAGTTGTATGGGATTCATGTCCTGGAATTCGTCCACAAACAGATGCCGGATTCTTGCTGTGACCTGATCCTTTACCTCCTCATCTCTTCTCAAGAGCTCAAGGGGCAACAAGAGCAGATCTTCGTAATCCACTGCTCCCTGGCGGCTCAGCTCTTGGTCGTAAGCCCTGACCAACTCTCCCAGCATCTTGCTTTCATGGTCCTGTTCAAGAAGACCCTGTTTGTAACGGGATATGCTCTCCAGAACTCTGGTGTAAGATCTAGGCTGGCCTTGGATCTGCCCCAAATCAAAGACCCTTTTCAAGATATCCTTCCTCATGAGCTCGTCTGCCAGTATCGGACCTGTTCCACCGCGTATGCGGTCCCAGTAGTTCTTTATGAGCCCAAGCCCATAAGCATGGAGGGTCTTCACACTCAAGCCGGACTCGAGGTGGTTGGTCTCCAAAAGTACGCTCAAGCGTTCTAGCATTTCCAGGGCAGCCTTTTGTGTGAAAGTTATTGCCAGAACTTCTTCAGGCTTGGCTTGACCATTTTTTATCAAGAAAGCCAACCTCTGTGTCAGTGCCCTGGTCTTACCCGTGCCAGGGCCTGCGATGACCAGGATTGCCTTTTCAGAACTGAGAACGACTTTCTGCTGATGCAAATCCAGCGGGTGAGATTCAACCCTTTGGGTCTCCCCAGGGGGAAGAACAGATGGGTGAGCTGCTTCTTTAACCCTGGGAGCATAACGGGGCGCTGGTGGATCAGTGAAGCGGTCCCAGTCTCCTAGAAGGCTCATTTGCCCGCCCAGCCAGCTCCTTTCTCCGGGCCTGAAAAGACGAACCACTCCATACTGTCCGTCGAACCCGGCTTCCAAAATCACCTCTCCCCTTCGCATCCTGTCTAAGGCTTCTGCCAGAGGGGCCAGGGATGTTCCCCTCAAGACCTCCAAAGACATCTGACTCAAAAATGGGATCTCCGGTCCCCAACGAGAAAGGATCTTGCTGTACAGCTCCTTCACCTTACGGCTAGAGCTGCTGCAGCCCAAAAGTTCTCCCAGCACTTCCTCCAGGGGCAGCAAACGCTCAAAGGGCTTTGATCCCTCGGGGCGAGCCCCTGGTTCTCTATCGGCCAGTTCCTCCACCCTGTGAAGAACTCCCACGGTCAACGGTTTGCCACAGGAGGGGCATAGGAAATCATGGGACAGTGTGTCCCTGACCTCCATTCGAACCCCACATTCCCTGTGTCCATCCAGATGGTACTTGCCCTCCTCAGGGAAAAACTCCAATGTTCCCAAGAGTCCTTCCCCTGTGCTGAGGGCCTTCTTGAGGCCTGAGAAACAGATGGGAATGTCCAATCGGTTGGCTTCCCGCCCCAAACGGGATGGAGAGTGTGCGTCTGAATTGGAAACCAGGCGATAGGAGTCCAGTTGGGAACATCTCCAATTCATGGCTGGATCCGAAGACAGCCCGGTCTCCAGCGCTGTTATGTATCTGGTGAGGTCGCCATAACACTGGTTCAGATCATCGAAGCCGGACTTGGATCCAAAGACCGAAAACCAAGGAGTCCAAATGTGGGCCGGTATCAGGATGCTCTGTTCAGAGGCATTCAATACCAGCTCCAAGAGATCCCTGGAGTCCAGACCCAAGATGGGCCTGCCGTCGGATCTCAAATTGCCCACTCTTTCCAAACTCAAGATGAGCCTCTCTGCTGAGATCCTATCAGGCATGAGGATCAGGTGGTGAACCTTCCTGGTGCGCCCGGCCTTCTTGTAAATGGTGCTTATTTCTCCTTGTAGCACAAAACGCACCTCAGACCTGCAGCTCTGAGGCACTTGTGCTTCTACCGAAGCGGCCAGCTCAGGTTTCAGACGCCAAAAACCTTCTTCGGCCGGCTCCAACTTTTCCAGGATTTCCCTGAACCAGGCAGGATGCGTAAAGTCACCTGTGCCCACAAGGCCCAGTCCCTTTTTCTGGGCCCAAACATGGAGAGTCTCCAGCCTCAATTCCCTGGAGGTGGCTCGGGAATATGGGGAATGAATGTGCAGGTCAGCCAGCAAAAGCATTCTGTCACCCTCCCAATTCGGCCACATACCCGCCATGCGGGACGCAAATGCCTTTGGTTCATGGGTCTGAACCCATGGGATCAAGAGACTTCTGGCCTCATCAACCTCCTATTCGGCTCATGGGCCTTACACATTTTTTTACGCGAAGGTCTGCCTGAGGGCCTGGGCTTCCCTGGGATGGCTTCCTGGAGATGGCCTCCTGAATTCTCTCCGTGAGCATCCTGTCGGATGCTCCTGATCGCAGCAGCCCTTTGATATCTACCTCCTGGTCTGAAAAGAGGCAGACCCGCAGCCGGCCATCAGGGGTTAGTCTTAGTCGGTTGCAGGAGCTGCAGAAATGCCTGGTCATGGGGGCGATGATGCCTATGGTTCCAAGGCCTTTTTCAATGCGATAGAGCTGAGCAGGACCATTGCCAGTTCTCATTTCAAGTGGTTCCAAAAAGAAGGCTTCTCCCAATCTTCTCAGGATGGACTCTGCCGAAAGAAAACCGTCAGTCTGGCCACGGCCCTGGGTACCCAAGGGCATACGCTCTATGAAACGAACCTCTATGGGCCAGCTTATGCTGAGCCTGGCGAAAGAGAGAATCTCGTCTCCGTTGTGCTCATCCATGGCCACCACGTTTATCTTAACAGGGTGCATGCCGGCTTCCAGGGCGGCCATTATGCCCGCCCAGACCTTTGCCAAGTCACCGCCTCGGGTTATGGCCCTGTATCGCTCAGGATTCAGTGAATCCAGACTGATGTTTATACGTTTCAGGCCGGCATCTCGCAAAGATCTGGCTCTTTGTTCCAGGAGCACACCATTGGTGGTCATGCTCAGATCTTTTATGCCATCTATGCCGGCCAACTTGCTTACAAGGCGCTCCAGATCCCTGCGCACCAGCGGCTCCCCGCCAGTAAGACGCACTTTGCTGATGCCGAGCCCAACGGCCACCCGGGCCACCCTCAAGATTTCCTCGTAGGTCAGGATCTCTTGGTGAGCTAGCGGCTCTATCCCATCCTGCGGCATGCAGTAAAGGCACCGCAGATTGCACCTGTCCGTCACCGAAATGCGAAGATAATCTATTACCCTCTGATAAGGATCAATCAACATGCTAACTCCAATCCTGCAACATACTAAAACCCCCTTGGGCCCATGTGTCAATACGACTTACCCCATGGAGTAAGTAGCTCCTGATTTGGATATTCTTGACCGCTCAATTCACAGTGATTTTTCTGATTCGGCCCCGTGTGATGAACCCCAAGGACCAGGCCCAGGCCAAGAAAGGAGATTTGGTCGGCATTTCCCAGCAATATCCATCTTGATGGGCAAATTCAGCGTCCCCTGACGGAGTTCTTCAGGATTTACTTGGTCTTGAGAGAGCCAAAGCTCCGATACTCGGCCTTGCTCAATATCTCTGGTTAATATATTATCCATCAATATCTTTTTCTTCCACCGGAGGCATGGAATGTACCGCGAGACACAGATAGTTGCTTTTCTCAAGAACGCCCCAGGGCAGCTGGCCGGGCTTTGTCAGCTTCTTAGGGAAAAGGACATAAACATACTGGGCATGAGCATCCAGAACGCCGAGGATTACGTGCGGGGATTGCTCAAGGCCAGGGAGCTAACAGGCCGGCGAATTGCCACTGCAGCCAGTTACGGATCCATCATCCGGGATTCTGAAGACTACTCGGTGATCCGCTTTGTGGTGGAAAGGAATCAAAGCCAACAGGCCGTGAGGGTCCTGGAAGAGGCCGGTTACCCTGTGGAGACTACGCCGGTGTTGGTGATCGTTTTGGAAAACCGACCGGGAAGCCTGGGAGAAACTGCCGCTGCCTTTGCACGGGAGGGTATCAACATAGACTACGTGTATGGTTCTGTGCTGAGCGGATCGGCCAGTTCCCTGTTCATAGTGCATGTGAAGGAGGAAGACCTGGAACGCGCAGCCAGTTTGTTCCAAGCCGAATGAGCCGTGTGCTCCAGGATTAAGAAAAGATGGCTGACGAGTTTTTTTTTGATAATGTGGATTCAGCCCTGAAGCGATTTCCGGACGAGCTTTGGGTGGCCAAAGGCAAGCCAAAGCTTTGGGTAAAACTGCACGACGCCGACGGAATAACCGTTTGGCGGGACCTGGGCTACGGGTTGCTTCGGCTAAAGACCCCCGATGGCGTGGCAGAAGGGAAAGCACAGGTATCTGTGGGGCACACCTTTGCCTTGTACAGGGAGCAGAGGGTGGAGGTTTATGTGCGGGATGCGGCCAAACCCATCTCCCCCGAAGAGGACACCTTGGAGCTGGACCTGGAGGCCGAGGTGGTGCTTCCAGAAGAAGAAAGGAATCTGGAATTCACTCTGGATGAAGAGGAATCCAGGGGGAGTTGAAACCAGAGATTTATATCAAGAACAAATGAGACTGGTCAGTCTGCCTACACTGTATGGTCCAGTTAAATCCCAAGGAGAAGCTTGACTTGCACTTCTTGCCTTAGAAAAGACTCCCAACAGCCATGGGTCAGCACAACCTTGGGGTTGAGAGACTCGGGTCTTGAAAGCTATTTTTTTGGGAAAAGATAGGGACCAAATGGGGTCTCGGGGGGGCCTAAGACCAAAGTAAGAGGGTCTTTTGAGATTCTTGATATGTCATGGTTTAGCTTCATTTATGCGGGGGGGGAAAAGCAATGAGCCCGGAGCACAAACCCACCAGGGAGGAGGCCTGGAACTTACTCTTGGAATTCAATGGAAACGAGAGTCTCATCAAACATGCGCTTTGTGTTGAGGGCGTGATGAGGTATATGGCCCGAAGACGTGGTGAAGACGAGGAGAAATGGGCAGTAATAGGGCTGGTTCACGATCTAGATTACGAAAAGTATCCTCAGGAGCATTGCAAGAAGACCCCGCAGATTCTAGAGGAAAGAGGATGGCCTCAAGAATACATCAGGGCCATAGTCTCCCATGGATGGGGTCTTTGCAGCGATGTGGAACCCAAGGAAGAAATGGAGAAGGTTCTTTATGCTGTGGACGAGCTCACTGGCCTCATAACAGCAGTGGCGCTGGTGAGACCCTCTCGCAGCGTGATGGATCTGGAAGTCAAGTCAGTCAAAAAGAAATGGAAGGACAAGGCCTTTGCTGCTGGGGTAAATCGCGCGGTCATAGAGAAGGGGGCAGCCATGCTGGGAATGGATGTGTGGCAGCTCACAGAAGAGGTCATTCAGGGCATGCGAGAGGTGGCCCAGGCTATAGGGCTAGAGGGAGAGCCATGATTTCATGGCCTCCGAGATCAAGCACTGGGCGAGTAATCTGGCTTGTCAGGGACCAGATCCACCGTTGGTCAAGAAGGGATCTCTTAACCGTATTCGGGTTTGGTGAACCATGCTGGCTAACTAACCAGATCCTGTGATGAAGCGATTTATGCTCAAAGGCGGGCTCAGTTTTCCTATCGGCTCCTTGCCTGCTCTGGGATTAACGGAGGTGGTTTGGGAGTTGGGTGTGTAGCCTCAAACCTCACCCATGTTGAGCAATAGTCTGGGTTATTTTTGACACAGATGAGTTCCCAGATGCCCCTTACCATCTTCTGAAAAAAGGATAGCGGCCCTGTCTTTTTGTCTCCAAGAGGTTTCTCACTCCCTTTACTCCCTCCACCTTGGAGGCTAGGGATTCGGCCAGGCTGCGGTCTATGCCATCTTCCACCATTCCTCTGAGGGTAACTATGCCTTGGCTGGTCTGAACATTGATGAAGGCACTTCTCAAAGAGGGCTCCAGGCTAATCCTCTCACGCACCTCCGCTGTTATGAGATCATCATCCAATCCAGCTGAAGTAGAGGGAGCCGGAGTGCTGCTGCAAGATAAGCTCACCCCCAGAAGCAATAATGTGACAAGCCTAAGCGGATTGATTTTTCTCAAGAAGCACCCCCTTGCTTGTCTAAAAAACCCCGGATTACTCCCGCCCCATCACCTGACATATCCTACCAGATGCTAAAATTGTCCCAATATAAGCAGGATGGATACGGCCAAAGCCAAGACCATCCTGTAATAACCGAAGATCTGAAGCCCATGTTTCTGTAAATATCCTACCATCCACCTTACGGCTGCCAGAGCCGAGAAAAAAGCAGCCAAAAACCCACCTGCCATGGAAACAGGCTGGAAAAACTGCAGCATCAGTCTTCCATGGGATAGCATGTCATAGATGGTGGCTGCTCCAAGGGTAAGCATGCCCAGAAGGAAACTGAACTCCACGGCCGCCCCAAGGGAGAGTCCCACCACCAGACCTCCCAAAATAGTAGCAAGACTCCTGCTCACCCCCGGCCACATGGCCGTACACTGTATGAGCCCTATAAGGACAGCCCCTTTCCAACCTAGATCTTCCAGCCCTCGCACCAGATCCGCGCCTGTTGCATTTGGCCTGGGGAACCAAAGGATCAGGACACCACCTACAAACCATGCTATCACAATGGGCCATGGTCCAAAGAGGTATCTTTTGATGGCACCTTCAAGAAAAAGTCCCACCAATGCAGCGGGCAGGAAGGCCAAGCCCAGTTTAATGGCCAGGTTGAGTCCTTGGATGTGCTTCCCCAAAAGGCCCATGGCCATAGAACGGATCCTTCCCCAATACAAGAGCAAGACCGCAAGGATGGCCCCTCCCTGTATGCAGATTGCATAAGCATCAGAGGCCTCTTTTCTGAGGGTATTCCCAGCCAGAAAGTCCTTCTCGCCACTGATTCCCATGGCCCTTTGGGCAATGAGCAGGTGTCCGGTGGAACTCACAGGCAAATACTCGGTGAGTCCTTCCACTACACCCAGGATCAAGGCCTGAAGAAATGTCATGCCTGAGTCATCCATGGGCCTTTGAGAGCTCGGTTTGATCATGCCATCAGCCCGAACAATGAATAAAAAAAAGAACACAGCCCAAGCCCAGATCCTTAAGAACTTTTTCATTTTCTTCACAGCGTTGCCATGGCCTCGAACCCAAACCCTTATCATCCCAAATCAGCTAATAACTCTAGGCAATCTCGGCTTATTTCAAGACCAACTGACTCACCCTCAAACGCTCTTTGTCTCCCCTCCAGGGGTGGCCATGGGTTTAGAGGCCAAGAAGCCCGAATGTACCGGTGGCCCTAGCCCAAGGTCACGGGCCTTGAGGAGAAATCCCGGTTAGGGGTACATGGAGCGCTCAGTCATTTCACTTCTATTTTGGCCTCGTGCGTTAGGCTGGCTCCGGAGTTTGCGTCATGCAGGAGATAGCGAACAGTGTAAGCACCCTTAGGGGTTTCATCCGGAAAATCCAACCAAGAAGTTATTCCGGCAAAGAAGGTAGCAGGGTGGTACCACACGGGATCCCTGAGTTGCACTATGCCAGGTTGATTGAGGAGCAACTCTCCCTCTGGATTTAATACTTGCATATCAACGGACAGAGCCGGGCGGTCGTCTCGAAACTGCAATCCGGCCACCTTGAAGGCCATATAGAGCCTCTTGCCCCCCTGAATCTGGGCTTTGGAAAGGGGCGGGCCATTCTCGCTACCTGAAAAGATGAAATCCCGGACTTCCAGGCCCTTGGGTAAGGCCCAAAGGGGGGACCTGACCGAAAACTCCTTCACAGCCTGGGTTTCGTTTTTTTTGACATCATCCCTGACTTTTATGACCAGTTTGTAAAGCCCAGATGGAGCATAGACCGGAATATCCAACTCCATGTTGGCCGGAATGGCCCCCCCTGGTGAGCCTGGAGAACCTTGAAAGGTGGGCCTCCAGTTTTCGTACAGAGCAAGTCCGTCAGGATCCAATGCCACCACATCAAAAGAAAGCCTGGCCTCACCTTTGGAGTCCGTGGCGAAACCCACTACCTGAAACTTGGCCGTGAGCTTCTTGCCAGGCTCAAAAGGAACCTCACGCTTCTGAGTCTTGCTGTCTTCTGCAAATAGTTCCAGATTTACCACCGAGAGAGCCTGGGAAGTCTGCGCCAGACTTGCACCCTGGAGAGGCTCTGATTTAATTCCCACAGATTCCCTTACGCCTTCCGCGGAGTGCTTCCCTGGGCCCTGCAGCTCTGATTTGGCCAGGGAAGCCTTTGAGTGGATGCTGTAAGAGAACCAGATTCCTGCTGCTGTCCCCAGAATCCACAACAGGAAGGTTGAGGCCTTAAGTAAACCGGAAGTAGGAAACTCTACCACCACTGTCTTGCCCAAATGGTCTCCCAATCTCTTACGTTTCTTGGAGAAGATTGCAACTACTAAACCCACCAAATATAGCCCCAGCCCGTCCAGGACCCTCAGGAGATTCCTTACCAAGGAGGCCTTAAGCCCGCAGGGCTTGCCCATGGGCCCCATCACACGAAGGCCCATGAGTGCCTTGCCCAAGGTGGCGCCGGTCAGTCCCTCCAAGAGCCAATGATAAGCGAAACCCAGCACCAAGATGGCCGCCAGCGCCACCAAAGCAGGCTTGCCTTCCAACGAAAAACCATGATCGGTTATTCCTCCCAGCCTAGAGGCCGCGTACATCCCAACCAGGGCCGCAAGGGACAAAAGCAATACAGTATCCAGCATGAGGGCTATGAACCGGTCTCCAAGTCTGGCTGTGGCCAAATCCCAGGGACTCTTCACCTCGCCTGAGCTTGCCAATGGCACCTCACCAGATTCTTGGGAACATGGCGCAGGCCTGGCAGAGGAGGAATTCTTTAACTCCTCGGCTTTTTCACTTCTGACATCTGAGCCCTTATCATCTTCTTCTCTATAATTGCCCATCCCTCACCCCCCTTTGGCCTGTCTAGGCAATCAATGTGAAATCTGGCAAGAAAAACACCTGTTGGCCTCACGGCTCTTGGCCCAGGTAACTCCTTGAACTTCAAACATATCTTTCTGTTCGGCCGGACCATGGCAAACCTAGCACAAATCCTTTATTGGGGCAACACCGCCTGGCCAGGCTCTCTGTCTGAAGCAATGTTTGGGCTACCAATGGTGATTCTTTCCCCAGACTCTGAACCGATTGCGGACTCTTAAGGTGACTTGTACCGGGCCTCAAGGTGCTTGACCAAGGCCAGGAAACTCTGTATCTATTGCCCTTAGTCCGAATCAATGGCCAAATCCCGTGAAGTCAGGGCTATGTCCCCAAGCTCCCAGTCACATTTGGCCATTTCCAAGTCCCAACAAGAACTCGGCCCGAAGGAGAAGAATCAGTTTGTGCAAGAGCAGGTTGATACGATGATATCGTGAAGTTGGCTTACATGATTCACAAAGGGTCAATGATGCAGTATGGTTAAGAGGAGGAGTCTGTTCCATTGCAAGAAAAAAGATCCTAAGATGGCCCAAGGAGGCTTTCAGGAGCTGAAGCAGTGTCTGTGGCAAGAGGCAAATCCAAGGACGGAACCACTGTGTCTGAAAGAGAATCATCTGCCAGAGTGGCAAATCGGCAAATAACCTTTGGGCAGCGCTTTGAGATCCTGGCACAGTATGTCAGAAGCAAGCTGCTCGAGCAGGTGAGATCCGTGGCTGTCATCATTTCTTATCTAGTTCTGTTCCAGACCCTCATCTTGGGGATGGAAATTCTGGATGCCTGGAGCATAGCCCTTGGTGTGGTGGTCATAGTAATAGGTTTGGCTTTTTTCATGGAGGGTCTGGTGCTGGGCATCATGCCTCTGGGTGAAATAATTGGTCTGAGGCTTCCGGAGAAAAGCAACCTTGGGACCGTGTTGTTTGTGGCCTTTGTCCTGGGCATTGGAGCCACCTTCGCCGAGCCGGCCATAGGAATCCTAAAAAATGCAGGGCTTGGCGTGAAGCCTTGGGAGGCTCCTGTGCTCTTTATGGCCCTGAACAAATATTCCCACTATCTGGTTTGGGCAGTGGGACTGGGAGTTGGTGTTTCGGTCCTGCTGGGAATGTTGCGCTACTTGTATGGTTGGTCTCTCAAGCCTTTCATCTACCTGCTTGTGACATGCCTGCTGGCTGTCACGGGATGGGCTTACCTAGATCCCAAACTGATCTCCATGTCCGGTCTTTCCTGGGATTGCGGGGCGGTAACCACCGGACCTGTCACAGTGCCTTTGATACTGGCACTGGGAATAGGTGTTTGTCGCGTGGTGGGCCGAGAGAGCCTAGAGAACTCAGGGTTTGGTGTGGTGACCCTGGCATCTCTGTTCCCGGTGGTGAGTGTTCTTATCTTGGGCATCGGCCTGGCCAAATTGGCTCCAGAACCCATGAGCAGAGAGGATTTCTTCAATCAGGCAAACCGTGCCAAGATCCTTCCTCTTTTTCGGGATGAGGATCAACTTGTTAGGTACGTCATGGAAAACGGAAGCGACAAGGACCAATCCTTGTTTTGGAATCATAACAAGGAAGAGATGGCCACTTCCATCAAGTCGCTTTGTTTGGATGAGGGTAGGAAAAGAAGAGTTTTTGGGGAAGAAATAGGCGCCTTTCATAACTGGATTTTTCGAAAAGCAACAGCCCAACAACGGGGCTGGATCTCAGAGGTGAAGCCCGAGTTGTTGACCCGAAGCCAGGAGGAGATCTCTGGAGAAAGGGGTCGAATCGGTCAGTTGATCTACAAGAACATTCTTATTTCATCGCAGGCAGTTATTCCCCTTGTGGGGTTCTTACTCTTGGTTCTTTTGCTGGTACTGCGTGAAAGATTGCCTCAGTCCGACGAGATCATGCTGGGGATCTTCTTGGCCCTGGTGGGGATGACGCTTTTTAACATGGGGATGGAAACCGGGCTTACAAGGCTGGGGAATCAGGTGGGGGATAGACTGCCTGTGTCCTTCAAGAGTGTCTCGCTGCCTGAGAAAACGGTGATAATAGAGAATTTCGATGAGAAGAATATTCAGACAGCTCTGGATGAACACGGCAAAGAGCACAAGTTCTTCTACTGGAAAACAAATGGCCGAATAGAGGCGGTCACTGTGGATGACAGCAGAATTGATGCTCAGAAGAAAACATATACTCATGTGCCTGTGAAAGGCCCTATTCTGGGCGAAGAGAAGGGTTGGCAAGGGATACTTCTTATAATCCTCTTTGCTTTGATCATGGGCTACGGAGCCACTTTGGCAGAGCCAGCCCTCAATGCCCTTGGCCTAGCTGTAGAAGAAATCACGGTGGGCACTTTCAGAAAAAACACGCTAATTCACGCGGTGGCCCTTGGGGTGGGAATGGGCATGTCCCTGGGAGTTCTAAAGATAGTATTGGGCATTCCGTTGTTTTGGTTACTAGCTCCTCTTTATCTACTGGCGTTGCTCCTCACAAGGTGCTCCACCGAAGAAATGGTTAACATTGCATGGGACAGTGCGGGGGTTACCACTGGGCCTGCGACCGTTCCTCTGGTTTTGGCCATGGGCCTGGGCTTGGGAACGCAGGTGGAGGTGGTGGAGGGCTTTGGCATCTTGGCCATGGCTTCGGTGGGGCCGATTCTCACGGTTCTGACTGTTGGGCTTCGGCTCGGACGAACCGACAAGATCATGGTTGAGAAGACTTTGCAGTGAAGAGGTCTTAGAGTTGTGGAGAAAATAAGAGCTTTTTTGATTAGTTGTATTCTAAAGAAGGGATTGACCCCAGCCCTCCTCTCGCAATTGAACCAAGTTGGTCTGAAGGATTACGGTATGACCCCAGTTCGTATCCTGACTTTGCACGAGAGCAGGAGGGGTTTGGACCTGCTTCAGCGCTTCCGCCTGGTGGAAGAGCCTGGGGAGATGGTTCAGTTCTTGGTGGCGCCTCAGCAGCAAGAGGCTGCCTTGGATTACGTGGTAAAGCGGTGTGAGTTGATGGTACCCGGTCGAGGGACTGTGTACGGTGAGCAGGTGGAGGTGCTGGGCAGGCACAAATGGGGCCTGGATGTCCAGTTCCCTCCTCTAGGTGAAAATCCAGCAATAAAGCAGTCTTCACTGGTGGGAATATGCTGTGTGGTGCAAAGAGGTCAGGCCAACGAGGTGGCACGCATAGCCCTGGACATGGGCGTTAGCGTGCCGGCCATTTCCTTTGGGCAAGGAATGGGGATTCGCGATAGACTGGGGCTTCTTCGCATAGCTATACCCGGCCAAAAAGAAATCATCCACATTGCAGCAAGCTCTTATGACGCAGATACTCTGATGAGGATGATGATTCGCACCGGACAACTGGACCGCCCTGGAAAGGGTTTTATCTACCTGTATCCCATAAGCAAGGGGGTGGTGGATACAAAGATTACATGCGGCCCCACAAGACATGTGGCCAGCGTGGAGCAGATAATTGCGGCACTGGATGAGTTGAAGGGGGATATGGTATGGCGAAGACGTTCCCATAAGGAATTGGTTGGGGTCACACCGGATTATTTTCTCTTGGATCTACTTGATTTGTCCGTGGTATGCAATGAAGGAACCGGAAAAGAGCTCGTTAAATGCTCCATGAAAGCTGGGGCAGGAGGCGCCACCATCAGCAGGATGAAACAAATTTTTGACCAAAGCTCAAGAGTAAAGGGCATGTCCTCAGCACGGGAAGTTTGTGACATCTGTATAGCCGAGAGTATGTTGGACAAAGTGGTCTCAGCCTTGGAGGAAAGCGGCCTTTTCCAGGAAGAAGCAAGCGGTGAGATATGGATCCGCAGGGCACCCAAGGCATATACCTATAGTTGAGGTTTGATACTCCCTGGGGAACACCTTCTCGGGGATCAGGCAAAGTCCAAAGCGAATTCCTACAAATGTATACAAACCTGGGCGGATCAATTCCTCTTACACCGGACCGTTAGCTAAGTTCAGTGACATTGGGGGGGGCTGTATTCCAAGCCCCCACTTTACATTTGATTACTTTCGAGTCTGATCACAGCAAAGTCCCTACTGGGAGACTCAGGCTCTATTTGAGCATGAATGATTTTGTTCTAGGATATCGTCAGCTTGACCTGCATTGTCCGTAATCCTAAATGATGCAGGCTAAACTGCTTTGAAAACCCTTCAAAATCAGATCCCGGCCTGAACTTCTCCACCAGCGTCGTCCCTTTCCCAGTTCTCGGGCCTGAGTTCCCTGACAGTCTTTCCTGCTTTCCACATCTCGGAGTTTGCCATTTTGGAGAGCTCCTCATCCAGTTGTTTTCTGTAATCCGGACTGCTGTTTTTCTCCAGCACTATCCTGGCCTCTGTGCCGTCCTTGACCCTTTGGTAGAGTTCTTGGAACACTGGTGCTACGGCGTCACGGAACCTGTCCTTCCAGTCCAAAGCTCCCCTTTGGGCCGTGGCGCTGCAATTGGCGTACATCCAGTCCATGCCTTTTTCGGCCACCAGCTTTATCAGGCTCTGAGTAAGCTCTTCCACTGTTTCGTTGAAGGCCTCGCTGGGGCTGTGCCCTTGACGGCGAAGCTCGTTGTACTGGGCCTCCATGATCCCGGCCAGCGCCCCCATCAGAACTCCCCTCTCGCCTGTCAGGTCACTGTAAACCTCTTTTTCGAAGGTGGTGGGGAAAAGGTAACCTGATCCAATGGCAATACCCAGAGCCAAGACTCTTTCCCTGGCCCTGCCAGTGGCATCCTGGAAGATGGCGAAGCTGCTGTTGACACCGCTTCCCTCAAGAAAATTACGTCTCAGTGAAAGCCCTGAGCCCTTGGGGGCTACCAGGATCACATCCACATCTCCAGGAGGTACCACACCGGTTTGGTCCCTGTAAGTGACTGCAAAGCCGTGGGAAAAATAGAGAGCCTTACCAGCACTCAGATGAGGCTTCAGTCTGGGCCAGAAGAGCATCTGTCCTGCATCCGAGAGCAAGAACTGAATTATGGTCCCCTTGCTTGCAGCCTCTTCCAATGGGAACAGATTCTGGCCTGGCACCCATCCATCCTCAACGGCCTTGTCCCAGGAAGGAGTGGAAGGCCTCTGGCCCACCACAACCTTTATTCCATTGTCTTTCATGTTCAGGCTCTGCCCCTGTCCCTGTACACCATAGCCCAACACAGCCACCACCTCGTCTTTGAGAACAGACCTGGCCCTGGATAAAGGGAATTCCTTGAGGTTGACCACTTCTTCCATTACACCCCCGAAATCGATCCTTGCCATTTACTCTTTACTCCTTTCTTCTGTTTTCTGAAGGCTTCCTGCCCTGAGCCTTCCTGTAAAAACACTCAAGCCCATATCTCTCATAGCCAGCGGATCAGGCCCATTCACTCACATGACCAAGGAATTTCCTGAGAACTGTCACCCAAGAGATCCTAAACACTACAGTTCCAAGAGCCTCTGGGCCTTGGCACCTGAGCCAACGAGGTTGTCACTCAAGAGGAATTTTCCCGGTCACTGCCTCTTTGGCCTTGGAGTATTTCTTGGCCGTCGTGAATGCCCACGCATGACCACAGGCCCGCTTCGTGCCACTTCTTGAACCTTGAAAGGCTCAAGCTCCTGAAGAAAACATTCGAGTCTGGAACTGTCTCCGGTGGCCTCCAAGATGATACGGCCAGGATCTTCGGCTAACACACGCGCATTGAATTTCCTGACTACTTTTAAGATTTCCTTGGACAGGCTTCGGGCACCCACTCTCACCAGGATCATCTCTCTGCCCAACAGCTTGGAGCCCTCCAAGGGACCGTGGGAGACTCCTATGACTTCCACCAGATTTCTAAGTTGTTTCACTATGCGTTCCATGGTGTGAACGTCCCCCATGGTCACACAGGCTATCCTGGATCGGTCCGGGCCCTCTGCGTGGGCCGCTGTAAGGCCTTCTATGTTGTATCCCCTTGCACTGAAAAGGGCTGCCACTCTGGCCAGGACACCAGGTCTGTTATTCACCAGTATGGAGACCAAATAAGGTCTTGGGAGCTCTCTGTTCTGCCCGCCTGCTTCCATGGCTCATCTCCTGCCCGCCAGATCCAACTCTTCTTGTGCCATGTAGGGGGGAGCAAGGAGCATTTCTGAAAGCCCCTTTCCTGGAGGCACCATGGGGTATACCTGCTCCTCAGGATCCACCAGGAACTCCATCAATACAGGTCCGGCGCTCTGCAGGCCCTCCTTGAGGCAGCAAGCCACCTCTTGGGGTTGGGTGGCACGCAGGCCCTTGATTCCATAAGCCTCTGCCAGGCGCACCAAGTCAGGTTTCCCTGGCAGCACCGTTTGACTGAGCCTGCCTTCGAAGAGGATGGACTGCCACTGTCTGACCATCCCCAGGGAGCCGTTGTTCAAGACCACCAGCTTCACGGGCAGGCCGTAATGCACCAGGGTCCCCAGTTCCTGCATGTTCATCTGGAAGCTTCCGTCCCCTGAAATGTCCACCACGGTTCTGTCTGGGAAGGCCACCTGGGCGCCTATGGCGGCCGGAAGTCCGTAGCCCATGGCTCCAAGTCCCCCTGAGGAGAGAAGGGTTCTGGGCTTCTGAAAGCCATAGTACAGAGCGGTCCACATCTGGTGCTGACCCACTTCCGTGGCAACTATGGCCTCACCACTAGTAAGGTTGCTCAGCTCTCGGATTACCTCCTGGGGTTTGATCCGGCCGTTTTGGGAAACAGCCGGAAGATTGGATTTTTTCCACATCTGGACTTTCTGAAGCCACTCCTGTCTGTCTTGGAATTGCAAGGTGTTGGAGGCCCTAAGCATTCCCAGAATCTGATTGAGCACTAGCTTGGAGTCTCCCACTATGGGTATGTGCACCCTCACTGTCTTGCCTATGGATGTGGGATCCACGTCTATGTGGATTATCTTGGCATGAGGAGCAAAGAGATCCACTCTTCCGGTGGCTCTGTCGTCCAGTCGGCATCCCACAACCAGGAGCAAATCGCAGTGGGTCACGGCCATGTTGGCCCCAAAGGTGCCGTGCATGCCCAACATGCCCAGGAAAAGCTCGTGGCCAGAAGGAAAAGAGCCCAAGCCCAAAAAGGTGTTCACCACCGGGATGCGGCCCAGCTGGGCCAAGGCCAGAAGCTCTTCTTGAGCCCCGCCTTGCAAGACTCCCGCCCCTGCGCATATCAAGGGTCTTCGTGAGTGCAGCAAGGCTTCACAAGCCCTTCTGACTTGCAAGGGATGCCCCAATCCTTTGACATTTTTCCTGTAATTACTTGCAGAGAAGCTCCCCTGGGGGGGACACTGTGCGTTCAGAATATCCCTTGGTATGTCCACCAGGACCGGCCCTGGCCTTCCGCTGGCAGCCACCTCGAAGGCTTCCTCTATTATCCCAGCCAGTTCAGCAGGGTTTCTTACCAGGTAGTTGTGCTTGGTACAGGTGCGGGTGATCCCGACTATATCCACCTCCTGAAAGGCATCCCTGCCCAACTGAGCTGTGGCCACCTGGCCCGTGAAAGCCACAACGGGCACCGAGTCAGCATGTGCTGCAGCCAGGCCTGTGACCAGATTTGTGGCGCCGGGCCCTGAGGTGGCCAGACACACTCCCACCCTACCCGTAGCCCTTGCAAAGCCGTCTGCGGCGTGTGCTGCAGCCTGCTCATGTCTCACCAGGATGTGGCGGAGCCCTTGGACCCTTAGCAGCTCATCGTAGAGATGGATGACCGCTCCTCCAGGATAGCCAAAGATCACATCCACACCCTGACGTTTTAGAGATTCCCAAAAGACCTGCGAGCCCGTGGTTGCCATAGGAAATTCCCCTCCTCCCTTTCCAAAAAGATTTCCCAAACAAAAGGCCGCCGGTTTTACCCGGCGGCCTTCATGCAAACAAAAAGGCCGCGGGCATCGCCTGGTGCCCGCGGCCTTGATCCGCGCTATTTCATGCTTCACGGACCAGGCGACGGGCCCCCACGGACGACGATAAGGACGAGGCTAATAACTCGCCCTGAGCGCGGAATTGAAATCCAGCCTATGTTCTGGAGCATCGCCTGGAACACCACCACTCCTCCTTGTAAAACTCCATCACTATGAGAGCAAAAACCCTTTGCCTTGTCAAGACAAAATGTGCAGCTTGGGCTTTCCTGCCATTGGTTTGAGCATTGGAGCTCTGCCGGGCTTTGGGCACAAGCCTCGAGAGAACCCTCACCAGAGCCAGTTTTTAGACACCTGCTCCAATTCTCATCTCCAAAAACATCCTTAGGGGCAAGGCTCCAAGAGTATCCTGTGTTCTACCAAAGATGTGCTCTTAAGCCTGGCCCGCAGGAACTTCTGCTCCCCGAAAATACTCTTGAGATACAACTCTTCCCCCCTGGGTTCCAACACATCCACTGCCTCCATGACCAGTTCCTCCTGGTCCCCCTTGAGCAAATAGGCGTTGGCTTCACACATCTCGGCCATCCACCTCCTTTCTAAGTAAAGCAATGATTTCTTCTATCATGTGGGGTAGTGGTTGAGGGCTAACCCCAACCACATGCACTCGCTCTTGGGTCATGGGAATAAGAATCTTGAGGGCTGGAGAGAGTGCCACGGCCTCTGCCATACAGGGCGTCAGCTCTCCCATCATGGAATGAGCCATGATAACTCCTATGGATCCCACTACCACTTGCACCCTGGCCACGGTCCTGACCACCGCGTTTTCCCCTGTGGCCCCTTTGTTGGCTCCAGCCTTTAGCATGGCGGCAGTGGCAATTGCATTGGTGCCAAGGGCTATTATCTCAACCTTATCCCCCAATGCCTCCCTGAGCCTCTTTACTATGGCGCTGCCTATACCTCCGCCCTGGCCATCCACCACGCAGATCTTCACGAATACCTCCCATGTCCCGGGCCCTCCAAACTAATAAGGGCCAGGACCCCATGCGGACTTCAGCCCGCTCTTCCGCGGTCTCGACCCCAGCAATCCACCAAGCCCTTCAGGGCCACAAGAATTTCTTATAAAATATCTCATCACCCCATCAAGGTTGTCAATGCAAAGATCCAGGCTGGAGATCATTGTGTCTGAGAAAGAGCTTGGATAGTCTCTCGGTCTCCAAGATGCCTTTAATCAGATTGTACCTTGACAAGCATGCAAAGGTGAGTATTCTATAGTTTAAGCCACGAAGGCTAGCTGGACGACCAGAAGGTCTAGAGCCCTCGTGGCTTATTTTTTTGTCCATGGTTTTCTAGATCCTGTTCATGGAGGTCTGCCATGCATATTCCGGACGGCTATCTGGGGCCAGCCACTTACGGGGGGCTTTGGGCCGCCATGGGCCCGATCTGGTACTATGCCTCAAGAAGGCTTAAAAAGGATTTAAGCGTCCTCCAGATTCCTTACTTGGCCATGGCCGCGGCTTTCAGCCTGTGTGTGATGGTTTTTGCTATTCCTTTGCCCGGTGGTACCACAGGACATTTGGCGGGCTCGGGTCTGGTGGCTGTGCTGCTGGGCCCCTGGGCTTGTGTGCTGGCGGTTTCTGTGGCCTTGGGCATACAGGCTTTTGTCTTCGGAGACGGGGGGATCACATCTCTTGGGGCAAACTGCTTCAACATGGGATTTGTGGGCGGGATGGCCGGATACTTGGCCCACAGGTTGGTATCAGGCTCCCGTGAGATCAAAAGGGTGAATAGCCCTCATGAGATGGGCTCCAGCTTTGGCTGGCGCCAGATGATGGGAGGGGCTATGGCCGGATACGTGGGAGTAAATGCCGGGGCTTTGATGACAGCCTTGGAGCTGGGAGTCCAGCCCCTGATTCATCCCGGCTCTTCCAACCCCTCTTACTTCCCTTATGGTCCGGAGATAACCCTGCCTGCGGTGATTCTTCCCCATTTGACAGTGTTGGGGGCTTTGGAGGCGGCTTTGACAGTGTTGGTCCTAGGGTTTGTGAGGAAGCTCGGGACACGGAGTCTTTCTGCATGGAAGGCGGCATTGGTCTTTATGGGCCTCTCTGTACCTGGGATGTCTGGGGCAGCTGAGGCCCATGAGTTCTGGATCGAGGGCAAAGGACAGGAGCTCTTGCTGGTATTTGGCCATGGCTCCCAACGTGCCCAATTCAATGTAGACAATGTCAAGACAGTTTGGGCTTTGGACAAATCTGGCTCAAAGATTACGGTGGCCACAGAAAAGAAAGACAATGCTGTGGCCCTGACCCTCTCAGGAGAGGCTTCACTTGTCCATGCCGAGGTGGACAACGGCTACTGGTGCAAGACCATCTATGGATGGAAAAACGTGGGCAAGAGCAAGGCTACTCGAGTGGTAGAGGCCATAAGATCCCTGAATCACGCCAAGAGGCTTCTTGCAGGAGGTGAGGTTGTTCTCAAACCTCTGGAGGGGGTTGCTCTTGACATCGTGCCCCTTGAAGATCCCTTTGAGATAAAAGGGAAGAGTCTTACGCTGCAGGTCTTTTTCCAAGGAAAGCCCATTGAGGGGGCCGAGGTCGCGGGATCTGACCATCAGAAGATAGGCAAAACGGACTCTAGTGGAATGATCAAAGTCCCCCTCTCCTCAGGCACTCAATTGGTTGCCGTGACCTGCAAGCAACCCTTAATCGGAGACCCTGAGGCAGACTTTCTGAGCGTTACTGCCACCCTTTCCTTTGAGGTGGGCCAATGAAAGGCCGGAATTCTGAATCAACAGGCAAGATGATGGCAATGCTTGTCGTTTCTATATGTGCCCTGTGGGTTTCGCATCTGGGGCCAGAGGCTGCAGCCCACACGATCCATTACACGGTGGAGTCCAAGGGCATGACAATCCGCGTGTTTTACGCAGCCGAGGATCCGGCCAACTACGCCCAGTACGAGGTCTTTGGCCCAGGGGACACAGAGCCCTACCAAATAGGCCGTACAGACCGAAGAGGCTGTCTCTCCTTGCTTCCGGATCGGCCTGGGGATTGGAAGGTGAAGGTGCTGGGGGAGTCGGCCCACGGTTTTCACGGAATCACCATAGATTTCAAGGTGAATCAGGCCATGGAGTTGGAGGGCTTCAGCAAACCCCTCGTGGCCACCCATACAAGGCTCATAACTGGACTCAGCCTCATAATAGGGCTTTTCGGCATATACGCCTGGTGGAAATCCCGCAAGAGGTCTCAGAACCTAGGCGACCAAGAACATGGCAAGGGTGGTCAGCCAGGTTGATGCGAAAAACAGCTGGGAAGAATCCCAACATGAAAGGGCGAAAGCCTCGTCCAGAAGGACCAATCTTATCCTAGGAGAAGAGAAGATGATTCTGAGGGTAGCTTGGCTGATGATGGTTCTGTTTCTGGCTCTGATTCCTGACTCGGGCTGGTCCCACCACGGCGGGGTTAGCCTTGCCCTTGGGCCTGGCAGTCCTCTGGAGGCAAACTCTCCTCTGACACTTCCCGAGGGTGGGGTAGTGGTTTCTAGCCGTTTTGAACAGGTGCAATGGCGTAAATGGGGCCGTTTCGAGCCAGAGAACAAGGATTCCTTTTCGTTTTTCAACCTGGGATACTCTTACGGTATAACCCCCTGGCTCATGGGGAGCCTCTTTCTTCCATACAATGTAAAGAGGCAGGACACTCTGGGCAGCCTCGATGGCATAGGTGATGTGAAGGTTAACTTCTCCTTGGGTTTCAACTACAATCCCCAAAAGGGCTGGAGTTTGAATTCCATGGAGGACACTGCCACCACACTGGAGGGCAGCGGTACTACATACTTTGCTTTCATTGCAGGGGCAACCTTTCCCACTGGGAAGTGGAAGGAAAAGCTGGGAGGCGAGATAGACCCTGGCATGCAGCCTGGTTTTGGAAGCCCTTCATTCAACGTGGGTTTCGCAGCTTCAAGACAGATTTGGGGACCTTTTTCCATGACCGCAGACATGGGCTATGATGTTTTCACTGAGAGAGAACATTTCAAGTTCGGAAACGAGTTCAGGTTCAATCTGGCAGGGGTGTACGAGCTATGGGGGAAGCCAGAGGCCTTTGTGAACAAGATAGACGGAATTCTTGAGCTCAACCTTCTCAATGTGGCCAGGGACGAGGAATTCAGCATAAAGCAGCAGGCCACCGGAGGTACTATCCTTTACGTGACCCCTGGTTTTCGTTTTTCCTTCCCGAGTCTTCAGAATGTGAACCTGGGCATAGGGGTTAAACTTCCACTGGCCAAATGGTTGAACGAGAAGAGAGATCAACAGGGAGCCGAGGGCCTGGAGAAATTCAGGTTGATTTCCACAGTCTCGGTATACTTCTAGATGTCTGCCTTGAAGCGCTTGCCGCCTTTTCTTCAAGCCCCCCCTTCCCCCGGAGTCATTGGCCCGGGCAAAGGGGGGTCAATTTCTTTCATGGAGAAGGCCCTTGCTCAGCTATGCGCCATGGTAAGAAGGCTCTACGTACAGTGGGATATAGCTGTAAAAAATGGGCTTTTTCAGAAACTCGATCCCAGGGTCAAGTTGGCTTTCATAGCATCCACTGTGGTAATGGCCAGCCTCAAGCATGGCCTTGGGGCCCAGCTGCTTTTGGGTTCAATTCTTTTGGGGTTGACCCTGCTTTCCAAAATACCCTTGAGAGAAGTTCAAGGCAGGGCAATCCTGTTGGCAGTGGTATTCGGAATTATCCTTCCGGGCCCATCGGCCCTGAACCTGGTAAACAAGGATGATGTTTTGATCCCTATTTTGCACCTGAAAGAGCCTACCAATTTTCTTTGGTTTCATGTGGAGGAGACCGTGGGGTTTACCAGGGGCGGGCTTAGGGCAGTGGCCATGCTTGCACTGCGCATAATGAATTCTGTGACTGTAACTCTGTTGGTTCTCAACACCACTTCCTTCACGGAAATAGTCAGGGCGCTGAAGCATTTCAGATTGCCTGACACTTTGGTTTGGGTGATCTTGTTGACCTACAGGTATATTTTTGTGCTGGTGAACCTGGTGGAGCAGATGCACAGGGCCAGATCAGCAAGGCTGGTAAAGGGGACAAGCTCCGCAGAGACCCGTAAGTGGACGGCCCATCGTATTGCCTTTGTTTTTGAGAAGACTCAGCTTCGCTGCGAGGAGATTTTCAGGGCCATGCAGTCCAGGGGATTCTCAGGCAAGGTCCGGGTAGAACCTCTTGGGGGATTGGCTGCTGGAGATTTGTTGGGCATAGGGATAATGGCGGTCTTGGTTGGGCTGATAGCATTTCTGTAAGAGGAGCCTGGCGTGGCGGAACTCTTGAGGATGGAGGAGGTGTCTCTTAAGTATTATGGTCGCATTGCGGCCTTGGAAGGTTTGAGCCTTTCCCTGGAAGAGGGTGTAAGGCTTGCGGTGATAGGAGCCAATGGCAGTGGAAAGTCCTCCATGCTTCAGATCATGGGCGGAGTGCTTCATCCGGACCAAGGTAAGGTTTGGTTCAGAAATCGGCTCGTAAATGAGGCTTCTTTGAGAGACAGGGAGTTTAGAAGTTTCTTTAGGTCCAGAGTCGGATATGTGTTTCAAGACCCTGAGGTGCAGCTTTTCTGCCCCACCGTGATAGAGGAGCTTATGTTCGGGCCTTTGCAATTGGGTCTTTCTCCAGAAGAGGCCAGACACAGAAGCATGGAAGTCCTAGAGATGTTGTCCATGGTGGATCTGGCCAAGAGGCCCACATACATGCTCTCAGGTGGAGAGAAAAAAAAGGTGGCCATAGGCTCTGTCCTGACCATGAATCCAGAGCTTCTGCTCTTTGATGAGCCCACAAACGGCCTGGATCCTCGGACCCAGAGCTTTCTTGTGGAGCTTCTCTTGGCACTCCACGAGGCAGGAAAGAGCCTAGTTGTGGCAACCCATGATTTGGGATTGGTCCAGGAGCTGCATGCCCACGTGGCTGTTTTGTCCGAAGATCATAGGCTGGAGAGGATGGGGCCAGCAGATCAGATACTGGAGGATCAGCAACTGCTTCTGCGGGTGAATCTTATCCACGAACATCTTCATCGTCACGACGGGAAAGCCCATCGCCATATCCATGGCCATTTCTTGCTTCACCAGCATGATTGAGCAGGAGCATATTTCTCAATCCCGGGCATTGAGCCTCTCCCAAGAGAGGCTTCTAATTACCAAGGCAGAGAAAGGGATTGGGGGAGGACAACTTTTCATCTATGCGCACTTGGTAAATCCGCAGAAACGACACACCTCACATCCCTCGGCGTGTTCAATGGCCCCACCGCAGTCGGGACAGGATCCCACTACTATCCCTTGGGAGTCTCCTCCTTTGGGAAGGGCCCAGGAACCTGAAGCTTCAGCCCCCAAAGACTTGGTTTTTTCATGGCCTGTTTGCTGGCCATTGCTGCCACTTTGATGCTCCAAGACCCTGGCAATTCCGTCTGCACAGGACAGCACCATTCCCCCCTTGGCCCAAAGAGGTGCAGGACACCTGATGCCTTTTATCTGCTTTATTATAGCTTCCATGCTGACTCTGGAGCGAAGGGCCAGAGATATCAGGCGGCTTATGCCTTCTATCTGGGATGCTGCACATCCTCCTGACTTGCCCATCTGGGCAAAAACCTCGCATATGCCCTCCTCGTCGTGGTTCACGGTCACATACAGTTTGCCGCAACCTGTTCCGATCCTCACTGTGACCCCTTGTGTGACAGGCGGCCTGGGCCTGGGCGCCACACGAGGCAAACCTTTGCTCGATGGTGGGTACACAGCAGGGGAGGCGGCTGCCGCCATAGGCGGCTCTGCTATGGCTGATTGGATCTGGGCTATCTCCGAAGGCGTGCAGCGCCCGATATTGAGGACCTGAGAATCCCGGCTCCTGTCTCTGTAGATGGTTACCCCTTTGCAACCCAGCCTGTAAGCCAGCCAGTAAACCCTTGCCACATCTTCGGGGGTGGCATCGTGAGGGAAATTAACGGTCTTGGAAACCGCGTTATCAGTATGCTCCTGAAATGCGGCCTGGATCTTTACATGCCACTCGGGCGTTATGTCATGAGCCGTGACGAAAATCCTTCTTATGTCCTCGGGAATGTCTTCAAAGGACCTGAGACTTCCGCTGACAGCAACCTCCCTCATGATCCTTTCATTGTAAAAACCCCTTCTCTTGGCAACTTCCACGAAAAGAGGATGCACTTCCAAGAGCTCTTCGTTATCCAAGACCTTCCTGATGTAGGAAACCGCAAACAGTGGTTCTATGCCACTGGAACAACCGGCAATGATGCTAAGAGTACCCGTGGGGGCTATGGTGGTGGTGGTGGCATTGCGAACAGGCGGAATATTCTTCCCTGGGTACACGCTTCTGGGATAATTGGGGAAGGGGCCTCGCAATTGGGCCAAGCTGGCAGAGGCCTCCCGGGCCTTTCTCCTTATTCTGGAGATGATCCGCCTGGCAATGCGGACAGCTTCTGGTGAATCATAGGGAATCTGGAGCAAGATGAGCAAATCCGCGAAGCCCATGACTCCCAAGCCTATCTTCCGGTTGGCTTTTGTCATCTCCTCGATCTGTGGGAGGGGATAGCGGTTCACCTCTATGACGTTGTCCAGGAATCGCACGGCCTGGGCCACCAAGAGATCCAAGCGTTTTTCATCCAGCACCCAACGTCTTGCCTGACGTTTGACCATCTTAGCCAGGTTAATGGAGCCCAGATTACAAGATTCGTAGGGCAGCAAGGGTTGCTCCCCGCAAGGGTTTGTGCCTTCAAACTCCCCCAGGCTGGGAGTGGGATTGTCATGATTGATCCTGTCAATAAAAAGTACGCCAGGATCTCCTGTTTTCCAGGCTTGGTTTACTATTTCCTCGAAGATCTCCCGCGCCGATACAGAATCCACAACCCTCCCTGTGTGGGGATCCACAAGATCGTAATTGTCCCCTTTTTCCAGAGCCTCCATGAAGGCATCGGTGATGGCCACAGAGAGGTTGAAGTTGTTGAAGCGGCTGGGGTCCTCTTTGGCATATATGAACTCCCGAATGTCGGGGTGATCCACCCTGAGAATGCCCATGTTGGCCCCACGCCTTTTACCGCCCTGTTTTATGACGTCTGTGGCCGTGTCAAAGACCTTCATGAAGGAAACTGGACCGCTGGAAACCCCTCCGGTGGAGGCCACCGTGGATCCTTTAGGCCTCAAACGGCTGAAAGAAAATCCGGTCCCACCACCTGACTTGTGGATCATGGCAGTGTGCTTTACTGACTCAAAAATGTTCTCCATGGAATCGTCCACAGGGAGCACGAAACAAGCCGAAAGCTGCCCCAAGTCCTTCCCGGCGTTCATGAGGGTTGGGGAATTGGGCAGGAACTCCAAAGAGGCCATCATATGGAAAAAGATCTCCTCTGCCTGATCAGGGTCCTCGTCAGCCTGGGCAATGGCTCTGGCCACCCTCCTGAACATCTCCTCAGGTGTCTCCACCAATCGGCCGCTTTCATCCCTGGTGAGATAGCGCCTCTCCAGCACCCTCAAGGCATTGGGTGTAAGTTTGAAGGTATTTTTTGTGGAAGCCATACCCATACCTCTCAAAACTTGATCTTGTGGAGCAAAACCTCCGCACCAGCCACCCCTCAGGGGTGATCCCCCGTTGAAGCCGGATGCTCAAGAGAGTTTAGCCCAGGCACTTCATTATAGACCCGAAGTACCCAAAGTCAAGCTTCTTTCCACAAGATATGCTCGACTCAAGGCGGAAGGACCACAACATCTTGGGAAGGCTTTTCTGAACAGGAAAGGGCGATTTCAGAGGCGGCCTGAGAAGATGATCCCCTGCAGGCCGCCTGCCTGGGTCAGTCCTTAAGGAGCCTTCTTCCGATTATTGTCTTTTCTATCTCCTTGGTGCCCTCGTAAATTTCCACTATCTTGGCGTCCCTGTAAAGCCTCGATATTTCATATTCCCCTATGAAGCCGTAGCCGCCGTGGATCTGCAAAGCCTCGTCGGCAACCCTTACGGCCGTCTCCCCAGAGAACCATTTGGCCATGGCTATGAGCCTGGTGTCCACCTCTCCCCGATCCAACTTCCAGGCAGCTTGGCGGACCAGGGCACGGGAGGCTTCAACACGGGTTGCCATCTCGGCCAGCTTGAACTGGGTGACCTGCAAGGAGGCCAAGGTGGACCCGAAAACCTCCCTTTGACGGGCGTAAGAGATGGCCCTGTCCAGGGCTCCTTGTGCCAAACCCACGGCCTGGGAGGCCACATTCACCCTGGTGCGATCAAAGAAATCCATGAACTGGTAAAACCCCCTGCCTCTTTGGCCCACCAGATTCTCCTCGGGCACCCGCACATCCTCGAAGATGAGCTCGCCGGTGTCCGATGCCCTTATACCGAGCTTGTTGTGGATCTTGCGGCGGCTTAGGCCGGGGGTGTCCGATTCAACCAACAGCACGCTGAAGCGTGCATGGCGCTTTTGTGCATCTGGATCTGTCTGACAAAGCACCACGAAATAATCGGCTATGGTGGCATTGGTTATGAACATCTTGGTGCCGTTTATGACGAAATGGTCTCCCTGCGCGATGGCCCGAGTTCTGATGCCTGCCACATCACTTCCAGCATTGGGCTCGGTAATGGCCGAGCCCATGATCTTTTCACCCGCTGGTACGGGGCTCAGGTATTTTCTCTTTTGTTCCTCTGTGCCGAAATAAAGGATCATCTGACCCCCGAAACAGGCAGACAATATGGAAGAACACCCAGGATCCACCCTCCAGAACTCCTCTGTGATGAGGCTGGCCTCCAGAAAGCCCAAGCCAGGTCCACCGTAAGTCTCTGGCACCCATGCGCCTATGAAACCCAGGGAGGCTGCCTTTTTGAGAAGATCAAAAGGATATCGCTCCTCCCGGTCCAGTTCCTCGGCCACCTGGGGGAATTCCCCCAGGGCAAACTTCCTAGCAGCTTTCTGGATCTCCAGTTGTTCCTGGCTCAAGAAAGGGTCCATATGCTCTCCTCCTCATGGATTCTGTGAATTGCGGGCTATCCGATCAGACAGGATACCCACGGCTATGGCAAAGGAGTGGGATGGGTTCCACCGATACACGGCTCTGTAATTGCGGTTGACCAGGAATGCCCTTCCTTTGGGCCACTGGGGGGCCACCACCCAGGCATCTGTTTCCCAGTCCAGTTTCAGGGGCTTTCCGTCAATGAATGTCAGGCCCATGGATCTCCATGCCTCACAGGATCCCTTGGCCTCGGGCCCCAGTTTGTTATTGTTGAATCCCTTGGGAAGGCGCACCTCTACTCCCCATGGCAGGCCTGGCTTCCACCCCATGGAGGCCAGGTAATTGGCCGCAGAGTGCACTGCATCCTGCAAGTTGTTCCAGATATCTTTGCGGCCATCTCCGTCAGCATCAAGGGCATAATCCACAAAGGTAGAAGGCATGAACTGAAAGTGCCCCATGGCCCCTGCCCAGGAGCCAGTCATCTCATCCAAAGGGATGTGCCCCTCATCCAGGATCCGGAGGGCCAAGAGTAGCTCCTTGCGAAAGTAGCTGCCTCTTCTTCCATCGTAGGCCAAGGTGGCCACCGATGCTATCACGGGAAACTTGCCGGGGAGCCTTCCATAATCTGACTCCACGCCCCAGAGAGCTACCAGCACTGAGGCCGGGACGCCATATTTGGCCTGGGCCTCTTGGAACAGCTCCCTGTGCTGGGCTAGGTAATGCCTTCCGCTTAGGATGCGGGCATCTGTGACCAGGCGTGTCAGGTACTCTTCCAGGGTCAGCTTCACCTCTGGCTGTGACCGGTCCAATTCTATGACCCTCTCAATGGGGACAAGCCCCAAGAGGGCGGTTTCCAAAGTGTTGCTGGATATTCCCATGGACAAGGCCTCTGCCCTGAGGGCCTCAAGCCACTTTTGGAACCTGGTCTGCCAGTCCTGGGCGTGAGGGGCATTTGAAAGGGGGAAAAAAAACATGAGTGCTATGATGGTGGCCAAAGGAAAACGAAATGCCATACTCCTATTTCCCTGTTTTAGGCGTTGTCTTATTGTCTGAAAAATTCAGTCCAAGCGAGTCTTATGTTGGAAAATACCCAACGCCCCATATTATGGCATCCAAGCCGCAAAGGCGCTAGGCCCTCGTATGCCGCTTACGATGGAATCTGGTCCGGACAGACCTAAAAGCCATCTTGAAGGTTTTTTCATTTGTCTTAGAGAGAGTTGCCATGGCTTGGAAGAAAATGGTATCTATGGCAAATACAGGTGGGAACCTTGCCAAGGGGGTATACCATGGACATACTGATACTTTATTACTCCAAGGGTGGCAACACAAGGAAGCTGGCCCAGTTCGTGGCAGAAGGAGTGGAATCTGTACCTGGAGCCAAAGCTTTGTTGAAGACGCCTTCTGATGTGACCAAGGAGGACTTCGTGGCAGCATCGGGCATCATTGTAGGCTCCCCAGTTTACTTTGGCGGCATGGCCTCGGAGCTAAAGAGGGTTTTCGATGAGTTCGTGGGGGTAAGAAAAAAGATGGCCAACAAGGTAGGGGCTGCATTTGCAACATCAGGGGATCCCACAGGTGGGAAAGAGACCACCATGTTATCCATACTCCAGTGCATGCTCATCTATGGCATGGTAGTGGTGGGCGACCCGCTGGATGCCACAGGTCATTATGGTGTGGCATGCGTCGGAGCCCCCGATGTGGGAGCAGCGGAAAACGCCAGAAAGCTGGGCAGGAGGGTGGCAGAGCTTTGTGCCAGGTTGGCAACCTAACAATGCAATTGCCAAGAAAGCCAATAGAAATCCTCGCAGTTATGTCTTTGTAGTAGCGCCCCCCCCAAGGGTACTGGACCCCAGAACTTTTTTGTTCTAAAATTGGCCGGTCCCATCGGAGGTTTGTCAGCAGTAGTTCTAGCCGTGGGGAGAAAACGATGGATAAGTGGACATTTGGTCTTACCATGATGATAGTGGGTATGGGTGGGACACTTATCACACTTTGGACATTGAGCCTTCTCATGACCCTTCTTAAGAAAATCTTCCCCATTGCCTCTGAGCAGAACTCCCCGAAGAACAGCAGATAGGAGAGAGATCGTTATGATGGAGAGTATTCTGGCCGGGCTGTCCGGCCTTGTGAGTGGCACTCAGTATTTGTTTTCACAGGGTCTGCCCAACATGGTGATGCTCATAGTGGGCGGGTTCTTGATTTATCTTGGAGTCAAGAAGGAAGTAGAGCCCCTTTTGCTTGTGCCCATAGGATTCGGATGTGTGCTGGTGAACATTCCTCTCAGTGATCTGATGGAGCCAGGAGGTCTACTGAGGACCTTTTACGATATGGGTATAAGCAACGAGCTTTTCCCGCTTCTCATTTTTGTTGGAATCGGCGCCATGACCGACTTTACCCCTTTGTTGGAAAATCCCAAGATACTGCTTTTGGGAGCAGCTGGGCAGTTTGGGATTTTCTTTACATTGCTTCTGGCATTGGCTTTAGGCTTTCCAGAGCTAGAGGCCGTGAGCATAGCCATCATCGGAGCTTGTGACGGCCCGACCGCAATATACGTCACCTCCCAGTATGCCCCCCAGCTACTGGGAGCAGTATCTGTGGCAGCCTATTCTTATATGTCTTTGGTGCCCATCATACAGCCTCCCATAATGCGGCTTCTGACCACTGAGAAAGAGCGCACCATAAGAATGAGCACAGCGAAGAAAACCGTCTCAGCAAGGACCAGGCTGCTCTTTCCCATAGTGGTGACCTTTATAACGGGACTCATTGCCCCCAAAGGTCTTCCCCTCATGGGAACCATAATGCTGGGTAACTTCATGAAAGAATGCGGAGTGGTAGCACGCCTTACCAACGCTTCCCAAAACGAGATTGCAAACATAGTGACTCTTTTCTTGGGCCTGGCCATAGGGGGCACCATGGAGGGGCACGCCTTTCTTAAAACCCAGACCCTGGCAATCTTCGGCCTAGGTTTTGTGGCCATTTGCCTGGACACAGTGGCCGGGGTTTGCTTCGGGAAGCTCATGTGTGCTTTGTCAGGTGGGAAGGTAAACCCATTGATAGGTGCAGCCGGTATTTCGGCGTATCCCATGGCAGCGAGAGTTGTACAGGTTCAGGGACAAAGGTATGACAAGAAGAATTTCCTTTTGATGCATGCCATGGGAGCAAACACAGGAGGTCAGATAGGATCCGTGATGGCAGCGGCGGTCATGCTCTCAGTCTTGAAGGGGATGGGCCTCATCTGAAGAATCTCTTACCCGAAATCTTCTCCGAGGCCTGCAAGCTCGGTGCAGGCCCCCAGGCTTACAGGCACATCCGGCCATTTTTGAATCTGAATCCAGTGGCCGCCCCAAATCAATTGATCACAGATCATGGGATAGTTACCCCAAATTTTTCCATGAGTGTGGGTGATGAGCTCCAATGCAAACCACACAATCCAGCAGGAAAACCATGTGATCTCTGGCTCTGGTCAGGTCAGTGTATGGGGCCTGCCAGTCTGAAGCGAAGCCTATTGATTAATGGTTTGTTCTTTGCGACTTTTTGAGCTATTTCCAAAGCCAGCTTCATCTCCTTTTCGCCATGTACAACTCCCATCAAGACCAGAGCGCCTCCTTGCTCTTGCACTTCGATGGTGGGGATAAAAACGCGGGGATCAGAAGCTATCTTGGCCTTCACCAGAGCCGCCAAAGCCAGACTCTGGAGTCTTTGCCAGCCTTCCTTTGAGGTGCTTTGGTCCTTGTGCTTTAAAGCATCAATGACCTGATCAAGGATTTCTTGGAAAGAGTGTCTGGATGTGTCGAAAACCAAATCGAATTCATTGGGGTCATCCAAGGACTTCCCATAATTAGCCTGTATGTAGCAGGCCTTTTCCCGATCCACCTTTTTCATCAGCCATTCGGCGGTTGTCCTGTCCATATCTTCTCTTTGCATGAGAAGTTCTATTCTTTTCCAATCGGGTGCCAACAAGCGGACACGTAAGACTGGGTCCAATCCTGCCAGCAGAATATGAGATCCCCTTCCCACAATCACCACTTTGTCTTTGGAGGCGTATTCATATATCTTGGCCTCAACAAGGCTGATCATGGCCTTGTAGCCTCTGTCATAACGCTCCCATATGGTGGGGCATGACTCATCCCGATCCTTCAGCAGTTCGCTCCAGTTTTCCCCAAAAGCTGAAAGATCATCAGCAAGCCTTGCCTTGTCCACATATTCATAACCCAGATCATCAGCGATTTGCCGGGTGATATGCTCCGCGCCGCATGAGAACTGCCTTGACACACATAGGACGGCCATCAACTTCCTCCTGTTGGGGAATCAGTGTCTTGCAAAATGCCATGCTCTCCTGCCATACGCTTCAGTTTAAGCCTCACCAGCAGTTTCGCACACACGATAACTCCGACAGTGAAAAAAGCCTCAGTGCCATACTTAACATACACCGAGGGATTCAGAACCCTCACGATAAAGGGATCCGTGATCATCATCTCCCCGCCTACCCTTCCCAGTATCGCTGCTCCTATGTATACGATTATGGGATATTTGTCCATGAGGATTGAGAGAAGATTGCTTGTAAAGACCACCAAGGGAATGCTCAATCCCAAACCAAAAAGCAAAAGGAAAAGGTTTCCCTTTGATGCTCCTCCTACAGCCAGCATGTTGTCTATGGACATTGTGATGTCAGCAACCACAATGACCCAAATAGCCTGCCAGATGGTCTTGGGCTCCCTCTGAAGTTTTTCCTCGTGAGCTCCTTCCATCAGAAGCTTTACGGCAATCCAAATTATTACAGCTCCCCCGATGAGCTTCACGTATTGAATCCTTAGAAGCTGTGCTGTCACAAAGGTGCACAAAACCCTCAAGCTCACTGCCGCCCCAGCACCAAAAATAATACCCTTCTTGCGCTGGGAAGCAGGAAGTCCTCTCACCGCCATGGCGATGATGACAGCGTTATCCCCTGCCAGCACTAAATCGATGACAACTATGCTCAAAAGAGAGACCAGAAAATCCCAGGTAAAATGGATTTCCCCCAATGCTCCAAGGTCCATGACTTTCTCCTTTTGGGCCTTTTGTTTCCAAGAGCCGAACAAACTATTGTCTAAGAGACCGTCTTGGTACAAGACCAATTGGAACGACAATGGAGCAGTTATAGCCTCTTGGCACATAATCGGTCAAGTGCTTGGAAGAAGGGATCGGTGTTTGCGACAGGATCACAGCAAGATTCGGTGTTGACAGACGTTGGGATCGCTTTCTATATTATTCTTGAAAGACCCCTTAACAAGGTTCGTGGGGCGGGGGGAATGCCAAGAGTAGCTCGAAATACGGTGCCCCGGCCCTGACATTGACTGTTAACAAAACAGTAGGGGTCGGCTGAAGGGGAGTAGCTTAAAAGGGCGGAGGCCGTCAGCACGCTCGCCTGGGAAAGGGTGGGCCGGCGCCGCCCGGCGGTGGTGATGCCCGCTGGCGAGACCTTCGCTGCAGAGTATTGCGGTGAAGGTTTTTTTGTGGGCTGTTTTCACAAAATGAATTAGAGGAGGAATACAGAAGATGAACGGGCTCAAGACCATGGTCCTGATGGTGACCCTGACCCTCATGTTAGTAGGCTTCGGGGCCTTATTGGGGGGAAGATCGGGTATGACCATAGCCTTGATCATGGCCTTTGCCATGAATTTTTTCACCTACTGGTTCAGCGACAAGATAGTGCTTCGCATGTATGGAGCCCAGCAGGTGTCGGAAGCAGAGGCCCCTGAGCTCCACGCCATGGTCAGTGATTTGGCCAGGCAGGCCGGGCTTCCCATGCCAAAGGTGTACATCATAGACCAGGACCAGCCCAATGCCTTCGCCACAGGGCGAAACCCAGAGCATTCCGCCGTGGCTGTTACAACGGGAATTCTCAGGATCCTCTCGCCAGGTGAGCTTCAGGGAGTTCTGGCCCACGAGCTGGCGCACATCCGTAACAGGGACATCCTGGTGGGCACTGTAGCTGCAACAATAGCAGGAGCCATCAGCTACCTGGCTCAGATGGCCCAGTGGGCCATGATATTCGGAGGAAGGTCCGGCGATGATGAGGAGGGCTCTGCAAATCCCATTGCAGCCATCGTTATGATGATAGTGGGGCCCATAGCTGCCATGTTGGTGCAGATGGCCATTTCCAGGGCAAGGGAGTACGGTGCCGACGAGACAGGGGCCAGGATATGCGGAAGGCCCCTTTCTTTGGCCAATGCCCTTAGAAAACTTCAGATGGCAGCTCAGCAGATCCCGATGGATGCAAATCCTGCCACCTCCCACATGTTCATCGTGAACCCTCTGTCTGGAGGGGGCATAGTGAGACTCTTCAGCACTCATCCTCCCATAGAGGAGCGAATTGCCAGGCTTGAGGCCATGGCCAGGGCGCGTGGCATGCAGGCCTAAGACAACACTGGGAGAACCGGCCACGGATCCACGAGTATCCGTGGCCTTTTTTGTGTCCAGTGAAAAAGGCCAGCTCAACTGTTTCTGGCCCCAATCATTCTCCAGGATCAGTGGCTTTGGGGGCTATACCCCCAAGGCTCGGGTAATCTAGTGCATTTTCACGCCTAAAGCCAAGAAGGACCCCACAGGGAAACTCAGGCTGCATTTGGTGCCAGGGTATTGGGCAGTCTTTCCACATCATTTGCCCATCCTGAATCATAGGGGCTCACTCGATCCTTTCTGGATCCGCTGCTTTGGACACAGAGGCTTCCTCGAATGTGGCCACCTCCGTGAGTATCCTGACGGCAGCCTCCACCAGGGGCATGGCAAGGGCTGCTCCTGTGCCCTCTCCCAGCCTCAAGTCCAGGTCCAACAGGGGTTTGAGCCCAAGTCTTTGCAAAGCGATCCTGTGGCCTTGCTCCACGCTCTTGTGGGAGGCGATCATGTAATTGGTTGACACTGGGCAAAGAGCCTGGGCAATGAGAGCCCCGGCCGTGGATATGAAGCCGTCCAGAATCACTGGCTTCTTGCACGCGGCGCATCCGAGTATCAAGCCCGCTATACCCCCTATCTCCAAACCTCCAACCTTGGAGAGAACATCCATTGGATCAGAGGGATCAGGAGCATTGAGCCTTATGGCCTTACTTATGACCGAGATCTTGTGGGCCAGCTGCTGGTCATCCAGGCCGGTGCCTCGGCCCGTGACTTCTTCAACAGAGGCCCCGGTGAGAAGCGCAACTATGGCCGAACTCGGGGTGGTGTTGCCGATGCCCATGTCGCCTGTGGCTAGAAGCTCAAAGCTGGAAGCCAGATCCATGGCTATTGATATCCCGGTCTCGATGGAAGCCAGGGCCTGATCTTTGCTCATGGCAGGCCCCCTGGCCATGTTGGCTGTTCCTGGGGCTATCTTCCTGGATATGAACCTGGCGTTTTGCTCCACTCCATGGATCTGACCCGCCACACCCATGTCCACCACCACAACCTGGGCCCTTGCAACCCTGGCCAAGGCGTTGATACCAGCGCCACCGTTTAGGAAGTTGCGCACCATCTGGGGGGTGACCTCTTGGGGATACTTGCTAACCCCCTCGGCCACAACCCCGTGATCAGCGGCCATGGTTACCACCACCCTGCGTTCAACCGACGGCCTCATGGAGCGGGTCATTCCAGCCAATTCCAAGGCCAGGTCCATGAGCCTGCCCAAGGCCCAATGGGGCATGGTTAGCTGCTCCAGCCTCTTTCTGGCCTCATCTCTGAAGCTAGGGTCCTGGGGCTCGATCCTGGCCACTGTTTCTTCCAGGAGTTTCATGTCTGCCTCCTTCCCCGGTTTATCCTTCCTCTGGGCACCGATTATTGCTGGTGCAGGTTGTAATTGCTTGGGTCAAAACATGAATTCCACACCTCCCAGAGCACTGGCCCTGGGAGCAGTGTATCCATAGACTTCCTCATATTTCTCGTTGAGAACATTTCTGGCCTTTGCAAAAAACCTCATGGAGCGCACCGGCCCAGATGTCAGCTCCATGGTGTAAGAAAGGGCCAAGTCCAACACAAAATAATACTGATTGGTGACCCTTTGGTTCACGAAGTTATAAAAGCCGAAGGGTCCTGGAGAGACTGTGAAGAAAGTATCGTCTCTGGGCCCCACATAAGAGCCCCTTAGGTTCACGTTGAGGCCTCTCCAGAGCCAGTTGACAAAAAAGGAGCCTGTGTGATTGGGCCTTCTTAGAAGCTCCTTGCCTTTAGCGAAAAACAGGTTTCCCAGCCCACCGTCATCCAACACCTGGGTATCCAGAAATGTGTAAGTGCCTCCGATGGTGAGCCCTTGGGTGGGCCTGACTTTGGCAATAAATTCCACTCCCCAGGTCTCTGCTTCCTGGATATTGAAGTAGTTGGGAGGAAGCACCGGAGGTGGAGGAAAGGATGTGGGTACAAAGGCTATCAGGTCCTCCAGGTGGTTCTTGAAATAAGTCACTCCCATCATAAGCTTTCTGTCCAGGAAGTATTGGTCAACACCCACTTCCCAAGAGAAGGACTTCTCGGGTTTGAGCTGGGGGTTGCCTACAGTGCCAAAGCCTCCGAAGTTTTCCAGGAAAGTGGGCTCTTTGATTCCCGTGCCCAGAGCCCCCCTGAGCTTGGTGCCGGTCTCTTTGAGCTCATATGCCATGGAACCCCTGGGGCTTACTTCGGTACCGAACTTGCTGTTATCCTCCACCCTGAACCCCCCTGTGAGGTGAAGCCTGTCCAGGATGGTGAGTTGTTCTTGCATGTAGTAGGCATGGTTGGATCTGGTGGCCTCCACTTGCGCTGTGCTGCTGAAGATCCCGAAGGGAGGCGGGCCGAAACGAAACGTGGAAAGCGCCTCGAGGTCCAAGGCTTCATGATCAAAGGCATAGCCCAGGGTCAAAACAGAGCGCACTGGCCCCTGGAGAGGGAACTTCAAATTGGTGTGGTAGTCGAAGACACTCCTTGTTTCCAGTGACTCGGTGCGGCTACCAGGTGGGGCATCGAAAGCGCTTTGGGCATCTGGCCTGTCCCGGAACTCCTGGTCCAACCTGTGAAGGCCAGCATGAACCACATGTTCCCACCAGGGAAAAAGCTCCAGCTTGGCTCCAAGCCCGCCTACAAATTCCAGCCTTTCCTGGTATTGGTTGGGGTCAAGGCCTGGAAAGAGCCTGTCTGGGATATCCCCGCCGTTTTCCGTGGCTATTCCAAAGCGATTCTGAGTGGCTCTGGCGGTAAGGGTGATGTCCAGTTTGTCTGTGGGGTAAAGATCCAATCGGCCGCTGAAGGTGTTGTTCCAGTAGTCGTTGTTGACAGGCAGGATTCCGAGATCATCCACTCTTGAGTAGGAAAGGGAATAGCCCGCCCATTCGGTGCCGCCAGAAAGACCAATCTTCTGTTCTCCCATGTACCTGCCGCTTTCTGAGTGCCCACCATGTGCGGTTGAAACAATTATCCTGGGAGGTCCCTGCCCTCTCTTGGTTATTATGTGGATGACCCCTCCCATGGCATCAGATCCGTAAAGAGCGCTTTGTGGGCCGCGGATGATCTCTATGCGTTCTATGTTGTCGGTGGTGATGCTAGACCAGTCGAACCCTCCACCAGCCTCGTTGACCCTCACACCATCTATGAGCACCAGGGTGTGGTTGCTCTCGGTGCCTCGGCTGTAAAGCTCGGTTAACGACCCCCTGGAGCCACTTTGAGAAACCGTGAGGCCAGCCACATCTCTCAGAAGATCCATCACATCTGAGGCCTGCCTCTGCTGGATCTCCTCGGATGTTATGACAGTGGCCGAAACCCCGAGTTCTTCCAGAGGCACCTCCGTGCGGGTGGCTGTCACCACCACCTCCCCCAGCCTAACTCCTGGGGTACCCTGGGCAAAAGCTAGGCCTTGAACAAGAAGAAAAAACAAAATCAACCCCGCTTGTACAATCCTTATCCCTCTCATCGCACGCCTCCCCAAAGGAAATAAAATTCCTTAGCGAGAACATATACCTTGCCTCAGGCAGTCCCCGCCCTAGGACTTCTCCAAAAAACCGAATTCTCATTACCCATCCTGATCCATTCCATGAGCTTTTCTGGGGAGCAGCCCTCGGGAATCTGTATGATCCTTATGGGTCCTCCATACTGAGCTGAAAAGGCTTTGAGATCCCTCCTGACGCGCTCATTGAGAGTCTTCAAGGGGAGCTCTGGAAACTCCACAAAAAGCACCAGTCCTGTGCCCCACTCTATGCGGGCTATGGCCCTGGGCCTGGTGCCCCCCTCCAGGTAAAGAAAGACGAACATGCTCACCTGCGGGGACTTGCATAAGTAAATGGTGTGGATTCTGTCTTGGCTCGGGGAACACATGGTGGCACCTCCCTTCCCGCGAGGAAGTGGGACGCTCGCGATGGGAGGCGGGATCCGCTTGCCGGATGGAGAAAGACCAGGGCAACAAAAAAACCCGGTCTTCTCGGTCAAGACCGGGCGGTGCGGGCTTCCTTCACCGTCTCAACCGCGAAGACGTCCGTGAAGCATGCCCGGGCAGGTTTTCTGACTTGCGGATCATCCTACTGACCGCGCCTTCCCGTCCCGATGTCTCCAGGCAGTGGCTTGATGCGGCTTTCGTCCCCGCTCACAGCGGCGGGCCCGTGACGGTCTTTCACCGTCTTCCCTTTTGAACCTTCACGGTACCCGGGCATATAAGACTCTGGGATGAGTTATTACCCTAGGAGGTTTGAACTTGTCAAGCCCTTAAGAAATTCTAAAAGAATTCTCCAGAAACCAAAGGCTTAAGGTTGGACCTTCGGGAATAGTTCACGGGGGCGTTTATTGGGACTCAATATCTTGTGCTAAAATAATGAATCCCCAAATTTGGATAGGAGAGAAAAGCGGGTTATGGAGGAACTCAAGCACCTAAAGCAAGGCAAGACCCTTTATCCGGCAGAATATGACCCAAATCTCCTGGACACCTTTTCCAATCCCCGGCCCCAGAGGGAATATGAGATCTGTTTTAAGACCATGGAGGTCACCAGTCTCTGTCCCATCACAGGTCAGCCGGATTTCTACAGGGTGGAGATAAGATACGTTCCAGCAGAACGCTGTATAGAGTCCAAGTCATTGAAGATCTATCTTTTTAGCTTGAGAAACACTGGCATTTTCGCAGAAGAGCTGGCAAACCGTATCCTGGAAGACTTGGTGGGGGCCTGCAGCCCAAGATGGATGCGCGTGAGCTGCCGCATGAATCCCAGGGGGGGAATCTCTCTGGAGGTAATGGCTGAGCATGGCAGCCGCTCCACAGGAGGTTTACCATGAGAGATGGAGCCTGTGGCAAGCCTTCCTCCCAGTATTTGATATTCATCTCCGGTATTTTTGTGACCTGTCTCATAACCGCCAATCTCATAGCCGTTAAGCTCATTCATGTGGCGGGCATGGTTCTCCCAGCGGCAGTGGTAATATTTCCTCTTAGCTACATCGTGGGGGATGTGCTGACCGAGGTATATGGCTACGCACAGGCCAGAAGGGTGATATGGCTGGGCTTTTTCTGCAATCTGATATTCGTTGGGGCTGTCTGGATAGGCGGGCTTATGCCGGCCGCGCCTTTTTGGGACGCACAGGCTGCCTATGATAGGATATTGGGGACCGCCCCTAGGATTCTGGGGGCTTCTTTTGCCGCATATCTGGTAGGGGAGTTCGCCAACGCCTATGTTCTGGCCAAGATGAAATTGGCCACCCGAGGAAGATGGCTGTGGAGCAGGACCATAGGCTCCACATTGGTGGGGCAAGGACTAGATTCTTTGGTTTTTATGAGCTTGGCCTTTGCAGGGAGCATCCCGGAGGCTGATCTGGGCCGGGCCATTTTGGCCCAATGGCTGACCAAGTCCTTTTACGAAGCGGCTGCAACTCCTTTGACCTACTTGGTGGTGAATTTCCTGAAAGCCAAAGAAGGCCTGGACGCCATGGACCGCGAGACTCACTTCAGTCCTTTCAGGCTGGCTTAATGGGCCCGGAGGAGAGAGCAGGGGCCAGTTCGTGGGATATCTGCTCCAGCAGGAAATTATGGATCAGGGCTGGGGCGGCCACTATGTGCCCGTTGGAAACATAGTCCCAAGAGCCCCAGAAATCGGTCACCTTACCCCCGGCCTCCATCACCAACAAGGATCCTGCAGCCACATCCCAGGGCTTGAGTCCGGGCTCCCAAAATCCGTCTAGCCTTCCGCAGGCCACATAGGCCAAGTCCAAGGCTGCGGAGCCTGCCCTGCGCAGGTCATTGGCCTTGCTCAGAATCCTTTCCATGGCAGCCATATAAGGCCTCAAAAAGTGCTTTGCCCTGTGCGGGAACCCGGTGGCCATGAGGGCATCTTGGACAGTGGCCGCGTGCCTGACATGGATGGGCCGCCCATTGAGCCTGGCGCCACTGCCTTTGGCTGCCGAGAAAAGCTCCCTTCTCAATGGATCCAGGACCAGACCCAGAAAAGGCCTGCCTGCTTGAGCCACTGCTACCGAGACCGAAACCATAGGGAAGCCATGGATGAAATTGGTGGTTCCATCCAGGGGATCCACGATCCAGGTGAACTGGGAGTCTTCAACTTCCAAAGAGGGAGTTTCCTCTGAGAGTATTCCGTGGTCGGGAAAGCTTGAAGTTATGACATCCAAAATGACCTCCTCACAGGCCTTGTCCACCTCTGTGACATAATCCGCCAGAGCCTTCTGGTGTACTTTTCCGGGCTTTCCGAGCCTAGTGCGAATGATCTGCCCGGCTGCGCCAATGGCCTTTTTGGCGACCTGTTGCAGTCTTGCCAACTCCTTTTTCTGCTCGGCAATTTTCAATTTTTCCCCCTCTTGATCTTCCAGCAAGAGTTGATCAGAGTGTTGGGCTATGATAAATGATCCTTAGAAGCGATGCCAGGAAATAGAGGAAAGCTACCTTGAGCGGGATCTTTGTTGTTCATGAGCATCATGCCTCCAGGCTTCATTATGATTTCAGACTGGAGATGGACGGAGTGCTTCGTTCCTGGGCAATGCCCAAGGGCCCTTCCATGGATCCTTCCCAGAAGAGGCTGGCTGTACAGGTGGAAGACCATCCTCTGGAGTATGCTGATTTTGAGGGAATAATCCCCCAAGGGCAGTATGGAGCTGGCCCTGTTCTCATCTGGGACAAGGGCTCTTACCAGCTGGAACAAATGGCAGAGGGAAAGATTTCTGTGATCCTGGAGGGTGAAAAACTAAAGGGGGGCTTCACTCTCATGAAGATGAAGGGCAGGGGGGATGAGAACCAATGGCTTCTGGTAAAGCGCAGAGACGGCCGCGAGCTGCCAGGCTGGGAGCTTGTCCCTGTGCTGAATCCCCAAAGCCTGGCCTCTTTGAAAGAGCGGATTCCCCCTTGCAAGGCCGAGTGAGTCCAGCCCGGAGGATTTCCCTTGTCCCAGGGGCTTGGGTGTGGAATTATTTTGGAGAGCAGGGGGTGATGGCATGGAATGGATGGCTGTTCGTTTGGAGATACCAGAGGGCTGCAATCTTATTTTAGGACAATCTCACTTCATCAAGACGGTGGAGGATCTCTATGAGGTGATGGCATGCGCAGTGCCTCAAGCCCGCTTCGGGATAGCATTTTGTGAGGCCTCGGGAGACTGCCTGATCAGATCGGACGGAAACGATGAAGCTCTCAGGGAGGTTGCAGTTGCCAATGCCCAGAAGGTGGCTTCAGGCCATAGCTTCGTGGTGATTTTGAAAGACGCCTATCCCATAAACGTGCTCAATGCAGTGAAGTCCTGCCAAGAAGTCTGTAACATATTTTGCGCCACTGCTAACCCTGTGGAGGTCATACTGGTTCAGACAGAGCAGGGAAGGGGTATCATGGGGGTGGTGGACGGCTTCATGCCCAAAGGAGTGGAGGAAGCCAAAGATGTAGAATGGCGAAAGGGGCTGCTTCGAAAAATAGGTTACAAACGTTAGAGCTCAATTTCCAAACGGATCTCTTTCTTGCCTCTAAGACCGCGCAGATGGCTCAAGGCGCCCATTATGGTGTCCCTTGCTATGACCTCTGCAAAGCCCCGGTCTATGTGCAGATCCAAGGCCTGACCGTTGACCTGGAGCTCCAAGTTTTTCCCTCTCATTAGGAACACAGCCTTGGTGGCGCCCTGAGTGCCCTTGAGGGACTGAAGCACAGCAATGCCAACCCTGGCCATGAATTCCTCCACGAATGGCTTCATGGCTACGCTCTGACCATCGGCTTGAAGGGATGCTTTCATAACACACCTCCCAAAGGCCAATCACCATGCTCCCAAAGGGAGTCAAATCCCCACCTGTTGCTTTATATGATGTGCCAGCCAGATGGATTAAGCAAGGCCGGGAGATGGGGAGGCCAGGGTCCCAGGCTATGCTGATTTCTCAGAGGGATCTATCTTGAGAGCATTGGATAAGCAATCCCGAGGTATAACCGCTTTTTGAGTTGTTAAAAACAGTGAAGGAGCAGCCCTCGGGGTGAGAGACTTTTCAATAATTTTTGAACAATGTTCAACTGAGCCTCAGGATCAGTGATAATAGAAAAAGGGAAAGATGAGCTTTTCCAGGTAAGTGGTCCAGGTGGGCGGCCAAGTGGATGGGTGGACCTTCCACTCAAAAGCGGGAACACTCTTGGGAAGATTTTTTGAGCCCTCGCATGGATAGAAAAAGACAACTCTAAGGGATTCACTGGGCCATGGGAATTGCTTTGCAACACATGACGAGGCCACATACATCATGTTCTTACCAAATTCTTGTGGGCCATTTGCATCAAGTTTGCGAGGAGGTGGCACCATGTCTGGATTGGCCAGGCTGTCAGAACTTTTCCTGCCAGGGATGGTCCCATGGCTCTTTGTGCTCATGTGGCCTTTGACAGCGATCCCAGCTTGGGGGGATTTCCAGCGGGTGAAGGTGCAGGCAGTGGTGAGAGATCCCCGTACGGCTCAGCCTGTGGTTTTGTTAACAGATCCGAGGGGAAGGAGAACCATGCCCATATGGATAGGAGAGGCAGAGGCCATGGCTCTGGAGGCAGCCATGGGAGGACATGTGTCCAAGAGGCCCCTTACCCATGACCTGCTGGCCTCGGTCATAAACCGCCTGGAGGCTTCACTGGAAGAGGTCAGGGTGACGGAACTAAAAGAGGAGATTTACTACGCCCTGATCTTACTCAAAGGACCCAAAGGACTCATCCAGGTGGATGCCCGCCCCAGCGATGCATTGGTCTTGGCCGTTAAGACCATGAAACCAGTCTCAGTGGAAAGATCTCTTTTTGAAACCAAGTCCTTGAGCATGACAGGCTCTCTCATCGAGCTTTACGGTTTGGAGGTGCAGGAGCTGGACCAGCAGCTGAGCCTGGCGCTGGGGCACAAGGGTAAGGGTGTTTTGGTCGCCGATGTGTTTTCCGATACCCCGGCCCAGAGGGGAGGGATCCAGCCAGGAGACATTCTGGAGAAGATTGAGGGCAGGACCTTGGAAAGCTCTGAGGAATTGGAGGAGGCCCTTCAATCTTCTCAAGGGAAAATGAGGCTGGAGTTGTTTAGGAAAGGTAAGAGGCTTGAGCTGGTTATTCCCCCAGTGCCCAAGAGGTGAGAATAGGAGGTCTTCATGAAGGGGGGGAAGGTTAGAAAGATCCTGGATGCGCGAGGACTAAAGGTAATAAGAGGGCAATTGGGTCCCTGGGAGACCAATGCCTATGTCCTGAAACATATCTCCAGCCAAGAGGCCTTGCTCATAGATGCACCATGGGATCCTGAGTGGCTTTTGGGGGAGGTGGCCCATTGCCAGGTGGTGGGAATCCTGCTTACCCATACTCATCCGGACCATGTGGGGGCCCTCCCAGATGTGCGCAAAGTCACAGGAGCACCAGTGGGAGTTCATGTCTTGGAGCCTGGGGCAATGGAACTGAAACCCGAAATCCATCTGGAAGATGGACAGGTATTTACACTGGGTGAGGCCAGGCTGAAAGTTCTTCACACCCCGGGCCATACCGACGGAAGTTGCAGCTTTGTGCTGGATGAGCTTTTGGCCTTCTGTGGGGACACGGTGTTCCCAGGAGGCCCGGGGCGGACGTGGAGCCCGGAAGGATTCCAATCACTCATGGAAAGTCTGGAAAAGAAGATCTTCACCCTGGCTCCGGAGATCCTGCTTTTGCCAGGCCATGGAGAGGGCATAACCGTGAAGGATTCTTTTTCGGAATACAGGCGGTTCTTGGCCAAAGGGTTCCAACCCGGGCTCTGGGGAGAGATAAGCTGGGATGGCCCCTGAGTTTCTCTCCGAGGATAAGAGCTTTCTGCTTTACCTGGAGGGGGAGGATGCTTTATGGGGATAGTGAAATCGGTCCAAGGGGCTTTAGAAGGACTCCTGGGCTTGGAGGTCTTGAGCTGCCAGGCACAGTTCTTTTGGTCAGCGCCATGATACCATATGCCATGGAATAGGGATCCACCGCTTCCAAAACAAAAAAAGCATCTTTTGGAAAAAGCCTGGCCCGTTATGCCCCTGAGATGTGCTTTAGGGCCTGTTGTACATCAAAGGGTTTGGGGCCAGCCTGCATTCAGGACCTATCCTCATGTTGGTGATGCGCCCCTGGTCTCGAAGCTGATACAACTTGGGAACGATCTGATCCCTTAGCTGGATGTAGCTAATGGGGTTGATGTATATTTGTGTGCCACCTTCAAATCCGGCGGGATTGTTCACCCTCCACTTGATCATGACATGCCATGGAATTCTATCCAAACAATCCTCGGGCATGAAGTACCATTCCTCATTGCAGGACACGCTGCTTCCGGTAGCCGCATGGCAGGCATGGATTAGATCGCTCATGCCTTTTACCTCCTCAGGTTCATGCTCTGAGGGCCTGAGGTTGCGGCTCTTGGAGTAAATGGCCACCGTGGGGAACCTGTGGCCTATGTCCACGAAGGCAATGGCATAATCATTTTCTGCTATTACCCTGTTTGTGTAGCTGGCGAAGTTGACTACCAGTTCATTGTATGCATTGGGGTTTTCCCTGGCCACCGCCACCTCGTTTTCCATATCCGTGCCCCACTCATCCAAGCCCACCAGCTGCTTGTGGAGGTGTTCAAAGGAGGCACCCGCAGGTGACAGCCAGTTCTGGAAAACCACCACGTATCTGATGTACCGGTTGGTGCGGTAAATGTCCTCAACAGCCTCTATGGTGAACCGAATGTACTGGTAGTGTTCCTCTTCGCTCATCTCTCCTGAAGAAAAAAGTTCATGATCGAACTTGGCACCTTCCCGGTAATGGCGTCCGGCCACTATGAGTTCGTGTCCTCCTCCGAAGAAGGCGTCACACATCTTTTCCCTTTCTGGGAAGTCGGTCACTGCCGCTATCTGCTCTGGGCTCTTACCCATCATGCGAAGCTTGGCATCCACCACCCCAAAGGCATGTTTCTGACCTGCAGGGTTGCTCAGATAAGTTTCTTTCCAAGCCTGAAGTTCCGGGCTGAGGGTGTAATCGTAGTTCTTTTCCCAGTATTCTGTGGTCACTATTTCGAAGAGGTTTGCCATACGTCGAAAAAGTGGTGTAGTTTCATGGAGTTGATGCGGCAATAGCCGGTAAAGAGTGCGATAACCGTTTTGGGTTCTTACAAGTCTGGATTTTTCAGGAGGGGTTTCAAAATAGCGCGACGTGCAGAAGCTGCAAAAGTCCTCTACCTCCTTTACTTCAATGGGTTTTTGCTGATCCGGCTTATGATGGGGAAGCGGCCTGTTACCACGCCCCGGCACATACCAGGACTCCCGTCCTGTCAAAGGATTGATCTGCTTGATGGTGCCATCCGCCATGCGGACGATCATTTCGGCATATTGGCGGGTCCTTGTCATGGCCAGCTCCCAAGTTGCATGAGTGAATTTTTCATGATGGACACATGGAATGCTTTTTCTGATGATATCTTAGTCTGGATCATTCTCCAAGCCAGGTGAATCTGAAAAGGCCACCTTTCTGACCTGGCAGAGTAATCCAGACCATAGAAGCAGCCCCCCAACCAATGGCTTGTCAGGAGTGAAAACAGAATCTGGATCCACCTGGGTTACCCAATGCCCACCCTTGGGAACCTGTCCCCAGGCCAGAATCTGATCCGGGGCGAGTTAGAAGATCTGGAAGGCCAGATCTTCTAACCCCGAATGATTTGAGAGGTAATCCCACCTGCTGACCCGGCTCATCTGCTGGGCTAATCTCAATTGATGCTTTCACTGCCCCCACTGCGTGCCCTTTGCTCCTAAACTCAAACGGAGATCACGGAGGTAACCCCGGGTACCTTTTCCTTAAGCCTTCTTTCGATTCCCATTTTCAGGGTCATCTGTGACATGGGACAGCCCCCGCATGCTCCTGTAAGCCTGACCTTTACGACACCATCTTCTCCCACGTCCACCAAAGAAACGTCCCCGCCGTCGGCCTGAAGGGCTGGGCGAATCTCATCTATCACCTTTTGAACTATTTCTTTCATGGCTCCCCCTCTTTCGATGGCGGTTCATGCCGCCACAGTTTTGAGAAACACACTTCAGTATGGATCCATATGTGCCTCAGGGCAACCCACTTCAGCGAACTCCCGCAAAGGCATTCTTCCCCGGGAATTCTGCGGTGGTCCCAAGCTCTTCTTCTATTCTAAGCAGCCTGTTGTATTTGGCTGTTCTTTCTGAACGGCTCAAAGAGCCCGTCTTTATCATGCCAGTGCGCGCAGCTACAGCCAGATCCGCTATGGTGGTATCTTCGGTCTCTCCGGAGCGATGTGAAACCACAGTGGTATAGCCTGCCCTGTGAGCCTTTTCTATGGCTTGTAGAGTCTCGGTAAGTGTTCCTATCTGGTTCAATTTTATCAAAACCGAATTGGCCACCTTTTTTTGAATTCCTTCTGCTATCCTCTTGACATTGGTCACAAAGATGTCGTCTCCCACGATCTGGATCTTGTCCCCCAGTCTTTTGGTCAAAAGAACCCATCCTTCCCAGTCCTCCTCGGCCAGGCCGTCCTCAATAGAAATAATGGGGTAACGGGAGACCATTTCTTCGTACATAGATACCATCTCCTCACTGCGCAGGCTACGCCCCCCCTCACTCTTGAGCACGTACTTGCCTTTTTCAAAAAAGCCGCTGGCTGCTGGATCCAAAGCCAGAGCCACATGATCCCCCGGGGTATAACCCGCTTTTTCAATGGCCTCCAAAATGGCATCCAGAGCCTCCCAATGGCTCGAAACCAAAGGAGCAAATCCACCCTCATCCCCCACTGCGGTACTGAGACCCTTTGCCTTGAGCACACCCTTTAGTTTCTGGAAGACCTCAGCTCCCATGCGCAAAGCCTCTCTGAAACAGTCTGCCCCCAAGGGCACTATCATGAATTCCTGGATGTCCAATCCGTTGTCCGCATGGGCACCCCCGTTGAGTACGTTCATCATGGGGACCGGAAGCAGGGTTGCAGCAACACCCCCTATGTATCTGTAGAAGGGTAAACCGCAATAATCAGCTGCAGCCCTAGCACAAGCCAAAGAGGCTCCCAATATGGCGTTGGCCCCCAAAGAGGACTTGTTTTCCGTTCCATCTAGGTCCATGAGGGCCCGGTCAATACCGCTCTGGTCAAGGGCGTCTCTGCCCACCAGCTCCTCTGCTATGGCACCATTTACATTTTCCACGGCCTGGAGCACTCCCTTGCCTGAATAGCGCTTGGGATCCCCGTCTCTCAACTCCAAGGCTTCATGTTTGCCCGTAGAGGCCCCGGAAGGAACAGATGCTCGACCTATCTCTCCTGTTTCCAAGGCCACCTCAACTTCCAGGGTGGGATTCCCTCTGGAATCCAGGATTTCCCTGCCTCTGATCTCTACTATTGTGCTCATGGCGCCTCCTTTCTGTCTGTGAGGGGGATTTTCCAGAGTCTGGCAGCGTTTTCTCCCAAGATGCGCCTAAGGGCCTTCTTGGGAATTCCAACAGCTTCCAAATCCCTGAGATAGCGAGCCGGCCGTATCAGGGGAAAATCGCTTCCAAACATCACCTTGTCTGGTCCCAGTATGTCAATGGCCACCTTGTAGATGTTTGGAGTGTAGAGAAAGGGGGATGCTGCGGTGTCGTAACGTATCCTCTGGAATGCGCTTCTGACTTCGGGCATGAGCTCGTAAAAAAGAATGCCCCCCCCCCAATGGGCCAAAACCAGATCCAACTCCTCATGTGCAACTACCCAGCGGTAAAGTTCTCTTAAGTCTGTGCGGTCCTTCCCAGGGTAACTGTGCCCCACGCTTTCTGTGACGTGTAACACCAAGGGGGCACAGTGCCATACCAGGAGTTCGGCCAGGGACATAAAGAAGTGATTGAAAAGGGAGGCTTTTGCATCGTAAAGGGCTATCTCTCCGATGCCTTTAAGACCCATTTCCATGCACCTGACCGCCTCCTTAAGGCCTTTGCGGCCCAAAGCAGGGGAAATGCACCCCAGCCCCACGAGTTTCTTCCCACCAGAATTGGACAATTCCAGGATGTAATCGTTGTGGAATCTACAAAGGCCTTCATCCCGCCATGGGAATCCGAATAGCACTGTTGCCTGCGTTCCGACCTGCTCCATCTGCTCCTGGATTTCCTGGGCAGTGGCCATCTTGGCCCTGGGATCTCCATAGATGGATGCAAATCCTGGGTCTTTGAGGCATAGCTTTTCCCTCTGCCTGCAAAACTCCTCTGGGAAAACATGTACATGACAGTCCACTATCTTGTAAGTTCTTCTGTCTTCTAACTCTGGCATAATGTTTAAGACCTCATGGTGGTTTCCTGGAAGCCAATGGAGCATCCTGCCCCAGGAATTCCCCCGAAAGCTCGGATACCTTGACCCAACGGATCCCCTGGGCCAGGCAGGACCTGTACAGTTCTGGGAGCAAGGCCAGGGTTTCTGGATAAGGATGGCATATGGCCAGAGCATGCCCCTTTTTCTTGGCCAAGCTCATGGCAACTTGGAACTGTTCCCTTATTCGTTCGGGGCTCTTGATGTTGTCTAGGAACACGTCTCTTCTGTAAGCCTTCAATCCCTTTTGGGTGGCCACGCTATAGGCCACGGAGTGCGGGCTGGTAAGGCTGTCCACGAAGTACATGGACCTCTTGGCCAGCAGCTCCATCAAGGTGGACATATGTTCAAGGTCCTCTGTCAGCTTTGAGCCCATATGGTTGTTGGCTCCCAAGGCCTGTGGGAAAAGCTCCAGCTGGTATTGGATCAACCTGGCGATTTGCTGACCATCCATGGAGACCATGAGGGCAAGAGGTCCTGGTTTACGGGAGGGATAGTCCTTGGGTTCCATAGGTATGTGTAACATCACTTCCAATCCCCTGGAATTGGCCTCCCTGGCCATTTCCTGAGCCTGTGTCCCCCCTGGGAGAATGGACAAAGTAAGGGGTATCCCCAGCTCCATCAATTGCCTGAAAGCCCGTTGATCCTGACCCACATCATCCATGATGAGGGCTATCTTGGGCTCCCCTCCAGGCTCCTGGGCCATGGGTGCATCCTCCTCCAATAGCAAGATGGTGAGGGCCTTGGAGCCGTTGAGGTTTATGACTGCCATTCGGGCGGTGTTTTCTTCCTTTTCCCAGCGGATCTCAAGTTTAGTTGCAGGATCTCTTGCCAAAGCCTCCAGAGCCATGCTGGCCGAGCCCAGAGAAACATTCTTGGGGAGCCTTACTTGCAGGTTTGCGGGTAGCTTCCGACTCGAAGAATCAGACCCTGTGGTGACAATATTTTCTTGGGGAATTCCCAAGTCCTCCCATAGAACTTTCAGCCTGGCATTTATCCAACCCCAATCTCCAAACCCAGAACCCGAATCCAGGCTAGGAATTGGGGCTTTTACCATGCCAATGGGTTTTTCTGATCTATGGGGGGAAAGCCAGATACCTGCCAAGACGCCCAGGCCTGCCAAGAGCGACATCAAGAGAAGGTTTCTGACAGGCAAGTTGCGCTTTTTGGGTCGAGAGCCACGCCCTTTACGCCTGGGAGTCATGTTCAGAAGAAGTGCTTAATTACCAAGAATCCATTCAATAGCCTGCCTTGGGGCATGAGACCCCAGGGCAGGCTGCCCACTGAATCAATTGAGGCTGGCCCATTTCAAGGGGAACGGGCAGCCCCTGTGCTCTGAAAAAGGGTCAGGCCCTTGAGCAGCTCCAACCCTCGCAAGAACTGAATATCCTTCAGATGCTCTTCTGCCAGCCCACCTTCTGCTTCCTTGGCAGACTTATCCTCCTTTTCCTTAGTTGTCTCCAGGTGGCGACTCAGGTCTTTCTCCCTGACTACCCTCTTGCCTGAGGGCTTGTACTCCCACTCATCCTCCTCAACACGCACATCCGGTACTATGCCTTTGGCCTGGATGTTGCGGCCTTTGGGAGTGTAGTAAAGAGCCACAGTCAGCCTGAGTCCTGAGCCGTCTTCCAGTGGGCCGTAAATGGATTGAACAGATCCTTTGCCAAAGGTGGGACTTCCCAACAAAAGTGCTCTTCTATGATCCTGAAGGGCACCGGCCACTATCTCAGAAGCGCTGGCACTGCCACCGTTTACCAAGACAACCATTGGGAAGTTGGAGCGAGTGCCCTCTTGGTGAGCCCTATATTCCTTGCGCTCCTGACGTCCTTCTGTGTACACGATGAGCCCCTCTCCTATGAACTTATCCGCCACTTCTATGGCTTGAGGCAGTAGACCTCCGGGGTTGTTTCTCAGGTCCAGGAGCAAACCCCTCAATCCTCCGGGCACTCCCTCCAGATCACGCAGGGCCTTCTCCAAGTCCTGGGCGGTGCTTTCCTGGAAGCTCTTGATCCGGATGTAGCCCAGGTTGTCCTGCAGTTTTTCGTACTTGACACTGGCTATGGGGATCACGTCTCTGGTAATTTGAAACTCCTTGGGTTCACTCCAGCCCTTTCGCATTATGGTCAATGTCACTTTGGTCCCTTTGGGGCCTCTCAGACGTTTTATGGCTTCCATGAGGGGCATGTCCTTGGTGAGTTCACCATCGATCCTCAATATCTGGTCTGCTGCCTTGAGACCAGCCCTGAAGGCCGGGGTGTCATCTATGGGAGAGACCACCGTGAGGACTCCATCACGCACTGTTATCTCGATTCCAAGCCCCTCGAAACTTCCTTTGGTCTCAACCTGGAGCTCCTTGAATACGTCCGAGCTCATGAAAGAGGAATGGGGATCCAAAGATTGCAACATTCCCTGGATGGCACCGTATATGAGTTTCTCAGTGCCCACCTTTTCCACGTAATTGCGCTCCACGTAGGCCAACACGTCCGTGAATATCTTGAGCTTTTCGTATCGGTCAGGATTCTCCTTGGGCAGAGCCAAAACCCGCCTGAGCCCATCCCCACTGGCCAGAACTCCTGCCCCAAAGGCAAGGAGCACCAAAAGCAAAACCTTAATGCTCATTATGCTCTTGCGTCTCACTCCATCCTCCCCAACGTTGTTGATCCCACCTGGCCAAGACAACCTGGGCTTCACAATAACCTTCCTGCCTCAATGGATCGAACCAGGTAATCCAGCAGGTCGGATTCAGTTATGATTCCTACCAGTTCACCCCTATGGATTACAGGACATCCCCCAACCTTTTTCTCTTTCATGAGAGCTGCTGCCTTGCTCAGGGAGTCCTCCGGGCTCAGTGTATAGACCTGGCTGCTCATACACGTGCCGACCTTGACATTATCCAATATATAATCATCCTGCTTTCTCTCATGAAGCAATACTGGAGTGTTCATGGCCTGCCTAAGATCCCTCTCACTTATAATACCCACCAGCTCTTTATCCTGCACCACAGGAAGTCTGCGAAAACCGCCTTCCCGCAGAAGTTGTAAGGCCTGGCGAATGGGCGCCTCAGGACCAATGACTCGAGGATTCCTGGTCATCACATCGGCCACCTTCATGACATCCCCCCTGTCCAATGCGCTCCGTTTAAGGGATCTTATCCCACAGATGACTTCATATCAAGCAGTTGAGCGCACCTGGAGCCATACGAGTTGATAAGTGGGCTATGTTCCCAAGATGATCATGCAAACCAAATCACTGACCCTATACCCCATTCGTTTTTAATTCTGAGGCTCATCTGGGATTTAACCTCCAAGGGCTAAAGATAGCATAGACTTCTTTCATGGATTCCAGGTATTCCAAGTAGAAAAGATTCCCTGAGAATATTAGCCGAGAGAGGCTTACAGATCATTTGACAGGGCTCATAATATGTTTGTCTTTGATAAGAAGTCTACAATTTCTTATTTCGAATAGCAATGGCTCATGGAATTAACCAACCCATTTCTTTTGCTCAAAACAGCTTATACATTCATAAGACTTTTTTTGGCTTGCATCTTTTTGTACAGCCAACTAGAATGATATCGCTTCAGTAAGAACTGTGGCCTTGGTTTCTTAGCCAAGCCTGGCAAGCTGGAGTCTAAACTCCAAATTTAGTATATCTTTTTGGACTGGTTAAGAGCGGCCTGTTTCTCCTCAGGCAAAGCTGTAAGTCTAGACAGATATCCGGTAACACTTTAGAACATTGATTGTTCGCTGATTTAGGTGGGTAAGTGCTCGGCCGGAGTTGGCCGGAGAATAAGCCTGGAAGAGAAAGGAGGAAATATAAAATGGCTGAGAGAAACCTTTTGGAGATGACCGTGGAAATATTGAAAGCTCAGGCTTCCCATGCCCAGATGAGCGCCGACGATATGACAGATGCCATAAAAAAGCTTTACAAGTCCCTCAGATGGGTTCAGGCGCAAGAAGAAAAGACATTGAAAACAGAGGAAGTTCCAGCAGTGTCGGGATTGGCTTCAATAAAGCGAAGCAAAGTGATCTGCCTGGAGTGCGGAAGGGAATTTCGACAACTGTCCGCCAAGCACCTTCAAACCCACAATCTGACTCCCAAGGAATACAAGAAAAAGCACTCGATTCCCATGCGCCAGAGTCTCAGTTCCAAGACTCTATCTGCAAAGAGGCGTGAGATTGCCAAAGCAAAAGGCCTTGGAGAAAGGCTTGCCAAAGCCAAGAAAGCCAAGAAGTAGCCTCCTGGCTTGGATTGTCTTGCGAACGTTTTTTGCCAAATCTAATCTAATGTCTGGCAGTTTCGGCCTTTGCAGTAAAAGACCCTTAATGATCAAATTCAGCTTGATTTTTGATCTGGCCGGGGTCTGAGTAAAAAGGGGGGAGGGTCGAGCCCAAGACCTCTGGTTCTTAAGGAATAACCAAAAGCAACCTGGCAAGGGAAAGTCGGGGGTTAAAGTGGTGGAATCCAGAGACAGAGATACAAGGGCTGTTCGCATATTTGTGGGTTCTCAGGTCTTTAGCGCGCAGCTGAATCATACTCCAACGGGCTCGGCCCTCTGGGAGAGATTGCCGGTTTCCGGCCAGGCGAGTCGCTGGGGTGATGAGCTATATTTCTACTTGCCCTGGGAATTACCACAGGGGGATCAGCAGGATGTGGTAGAACCTGGGACCCTCGCGTACTGGCCCATGGGACCTGCCTTGTGCATATTTTGGGGGCCCACTCCCGTGAGCCGTGCTGGTGAATGTCGGGCTTATAGTCCTGTGTGTCCGGTGGGGCGGATCACCTCAGATTTGTCGCTACTGTCCCAGGTAAAAGAAACATTGGTTCGGCTGGAGCGGGCTTGAGGAAGGGCAGGGACCACGAACTCAATAGCCTGGTATTTTGGGGGGTAAACCACCCAGAGCTTCACGGTCTCCTAATGGGCACTATTATTCATTGGTGAGCAATGAGGCCCGAGTTAAAGATGTGCCGGAGTGAAGGATTTATGCTCAAATGCAGCCTCATTTTCCCTATAAGGTCTTCCCGGTTAAGGCCTGAAAAATGGACACAGGTACCATGGGCCTAGGGGTGGGCTCCCTGGTGACCCATCCTGGGAATAGTCAGAACAAATTGTGCGTGTTAGTTCTTCTTTTGTCCTGTCACGGTTTTGATTGGAGTGGTCTTGAGCGTCAGATTTGGGTCTTTGTGCTTTAGAGACCCAATCTTGACGGGCACACCATTTGTATGGTCCAGGACCGCCTCCAGGTCGCTGGTGGAGATGAGAGCCACTATTCCCATGTGTTGAATGAGCTTGCGGGCATGCTCTCTTAAGTTTTTTATTTTCTTATACGGGTCAGGGTGTACCTCCAAATATATATCTCCGGCTTTGAACCCCACCTTGACGGGCTCGTAGATTATCTCCACCGGAGTCTTCACCTCCACCTGGTTGAACAAGTGCTCCATGTGCTCTGGATAGAGACGTATGCAGCCGTGGGTAACCAATCTTCCCACTGACCATGGAAAATCTGTTCCGTGGATGCCATATCCTTTTCTGGAAAGCCCCAGCCATCGGCTGCCCAGGGGGTTTTCGGGCCCTGGCGGCATGAAAGAAACACCATATTTTTCTCTCAAGGACTTGGGTACTGTCCAAGACGGGTTAACCTGCCTGGACACAACATGATATGTGCCCAAAGGGGTTTCAAAATCCACATCTCCAATTCCTATGGGATAAGTGCGCACCATTTGCGTCTTAGGGTAAAACAGATAGAGTCTCATCTCTGGAACGTTTATGACTATTCCCTGCTTTTCCGTGGGAGGAAGGACCCACTGGGTAGGAATCAACAGCCTGGTTCCCACCCTAGGGATCCAGGGATCTATGGTCGGATAAAGGATTTCCATCTCATTGAAGCCAAGCCCGTAATTCCTGGCTATATCAAGGAAAGTCTCTCCTTCTTGGACCGTGTGGCCTCGGACCACCCCGATCACAGTTTCCCAGTTTTGAGGCGACAGTGAACTGGAAGGGAACTGATATTTATAGGCTCCAGTGGCGCTGGCAGAGGAATTCCCCAGAAAAAACAGCCAAGCCAAATAACATATCTTTCTCAATGATGGGCCTCCAAGATAACAAAAAAATACCAGCCTCAGGGGCCGGACTTAAAAAATAGATTATTCCTCAAACTCTCATCAGGTCAAGGCAATTCTCTGTCCCACATGCCCGGGTACATCTCTAAGATCTTGTTCCCAGAATTGATTCTGATCCCAGTTATTTGGGGTGGATCGATCCCTATCATCTCCTTCTTGTGATACTCAAGGCAAGAAGAAAAGGCCTGTTGAGACTCCTGGCCAGAGGCAAAGCCTTACCATCTCTGGGCATCAAAAAAAGTTTATGTGTCGGGAGCTTGGCAGTGTGGTCTTGAACCTCACCCACCCTGAGGAATGATTGGGGCTAGAGAGATCTGCTATTTTTAGCTTGCCTGCTTGACACAAAAGGGGGCCAATTTTTAAAGTGATAGAAAGCTGTCGTGGGAGGCTTGGGTATGAAGGAAGGAAGGCCTTATTTCAAAGCAATGGATCTCATGCAGACTCCTTCAGGAAATAAAAGGGTTACCTCATCTCGGACCGATACAGGGCTTTCGGCCTCGGAGTTGTATTGCCCCAAATGCAAAGCAGCCATGCCCGTAAGAGAGAGGCTTCTACTGATTCTACCGGACGGAGAGTTACATGAATACCTCTGTGTGCATTGCGGAAGCTCCTTGGGTGAGAGAACCACTCGTCAGGAGCGCAAGGCTACAATACTGCTGGCATCTTGATTTCCATGATTTGGACACCGGGGCTGTATCAGCCCATATTTTTCCCTTGTGGACAAAGATGCTCAATAGGGAGGAAGTGCCTCACCTCTGATGAATCTCATGAGCTTGTTTTTGTGCCCAGAGGCCATCTCCAGAAATTCTATGCCCAAGTAGCCCAGGTCCCCTCCTTCCTTGCTGTCCACAATGTTTCTTAGTATCCCCAAGGCCTTCACAGTGCCCCAGCCTTGGGGAAGGCCGATCTCCAAACGAAGCTGACACCCAGCGGGGAGGCTCATTAGAGCCCTGTCTTGAACCTTGATCCTTATTCCTGTTTGGGAAATATCCTGGGATGTGGACCTGAAAATGCGGCCTCTTAAATGGGAGGGGAGGACACCCACTGTAGAAAAACTGACGGGAAGCCGTTCGTTGAGCCTGGGCTGTTTCCTTCTGTCCACAATGCCAGCAGCCTTCTTCTTAGCCAGTGTGTCTTGGAGCCTTTCATCATAGTAACTTTGAAGGATGCTGCGGACTTGGGGAACTCTGCGCACGACCTCTAGCATCATCTGAAAACTCAGTTCACACAAGATGGACTCTTCCAAGACCTGCACTGTGGCGCTTCTGGGCTTTCCTGAAAAGAAGGCCATTTCTCCGAAAAACTGGTTCTCCCCTATGACGGCCAACTCCAGCTCTCTGCCCTCGTGGTCGTAGGTCACCACTCGCACCTTCCCATCCAGCACAACGTAAAGAGAGCTGCCTCGATCCCCCTGACGAAAAACTGTCCTTCCACGGTCAAAAACCAGGAGCCTGGCCGAGTGGGCCACCAGGCAAAGGGTTTCATCATCCAAGGGAGCGAAAATAGGTATCCTGGAGAGGGTCTCAGAGAGTCTTCTGGAGCGATGAGAGAAAGAGGTCCCATCTTTTCCGGCCATGGAAATCTTCACATCCGCCAGTTCGTCACCGCCTTGGAGAAGCTCTTGGGTTGTCCTGATGATTTCTTGCGTAATGTCATTGGGCTCCTCTTCAGAGGCGTACTGCTCCCTGTAGTGGAGTATCACCTTACCCACACGAAGGGTATCTCCATTTTTAAGCACAGCTTTAAAAACCCTCTCCCCGTTGACATAGGTGCCATTGTGGCTACCCAAGTCCTCTACTATGGTCCTACCCCCAAGGCTGTAAAGGGCCGCATGTCTTCTTGACACACTTGGATCTGGCAGATGAACCACGTTGAGGGGGCTGCGTCCAATGGTCAGGCGCTCTTCCAACGGATAGACCCGCTCTTCCAACAAGCCTTTTTCCATTATCAGGAAGGCCTTGATCATTCCCTCCATCCTCGAGGAGACGCTATCTACCAACTTCCGGAGTAATTGGACACACTAGTGGAGAACATGTGTTCCCCTGCCCGGAAAAGGTAAATCAATCCTTTCTCGCTTTACACTGCAAAGGGCTCTGAGCATGCCCGAGTCGGCCATGTTTGAGACCTGGGACTTGAGCTCCCGGATGTGCCTTGGGGGCAGTGATCTGAGCCCCAGACCAAACCAGCTCTTACAATGCCTTGGCCGGAATCTCCAAGAAGGCCCGTCTGTGAACATAAGCGGCCTTTATGCACCCCACAAGACTCACAAGCAGGCATATCCAGAAGGCCAGGTCTCCCAGGTCATGGTGCCAGTTCTTTGTGCCCAAGGCCATCAGAACCAGGCCCACCAGTCCTGCTCCATTGAGTAAGACCAAGCGCATTTTCCCTGGTGCATAGGGCAGGGCCTGCCGTGAGGCTGCCGAAAGATTATTAAGACCTCCCACTAACATTTCAGAAGCCAGAACCGCCAGGACCAGCCAAATGGAGACTACTTTGAGACCCGTAGCAGCAAGAAAAATGGTGGGGAACAGGACACTGGCTGCCAAGAAAGCGAGACTGTCGGCCCACCTGAAGGATTGAGAGAACTCGGCGCCCATCAGCTTCCACGTATGATATGCATAATGAAGCCCGCTTGCCACAGTCACCGAGGTCACCAAGGCCATTATGGCCCAGTTCACCTGGTAATAAGGAAACTGCCACCTCATGGCCAGGGCCCAGGCCACAAGAATCATGAAGGTCAGTGCCCTCAATCCTGTTTTTCGCTCGGCCTGGCGCACCTTCCAGGCCACCCAAACCGTAAAGAGAAACAGGCCCCCCAGTGGGACAAAAACCCAGGAATTGGCCCTGAAGATGTCGTTGAGGATGATTACTCCCCCCCCTATCATCTGTATAGTGGTCTTGTACTTGGCCAGTTCCGAGGTGCGAAAAATTGCCTTACGGGCCCCGTGGATGCTCCTGAGTTCTGTGATGGCATACTCCCTGATGAAAACCAACCACACCATCCACAAAGGCACGGAACCCTGGTACGCCAAAGGCACGAACATGGCAGCAACAAATATCTTGTCCGCCAAGGGATCCATCAGGGCTCCCAAAACAGTGGGACCCTGTTTCCTGGCCAGGTATCCGTCCAGGAAATCCGTCAAGCCCACCAGGACAAACAACACCAATGCCAAGGATTTCTGGATCGCCCCGCCCAGAAGCAGGGCGCAAGGGATGGGAATCAACGCCAAGCGCAAGAACGTGAGGTGGTTGGCAGTAAGTCGCATGGCTCCTCTGGGGAGGTTGCTTGCTTTCAAGAAAAGAGTCTATTCATCCCCGGGTTGCAAGTCAACGAGAAGCTCTCTTGCAACAGAGCCAACCAAGAGTAAGGGTATCTCTGGGTTTCAGAGATACCCCTGTCTAGGATAGGACCGTTTTACAGTTTTTTAACGTTTTTGGCTTGCGGTCCCCGGTCGGTTTCCTCCACCTCGAAAACCACCCGGTCCCCTTCTGTCAGGGTTTTGAAACCAGGCATGTCGATGGAGGAAAAATGTACGAACAGATCCCGGCCATCCTTCTGCTGGATGAAACCATACCCCTTTTTCTCGTTAAACCATTTGACCGTACCCTCTGCCAAAGCACCAACCTCCTTACTTTTGATGGACCGTTCCTCTTTACCCAGCTTCAGGTCGCCGCTCTGGCAAAGGACCCATCCTTCCAAAGCGTGCGGCGCGGGAACGCCTAACATGGACGCCGCAAGACCCCTTCTGCAATGGGAATCCTCATACAATAACCGCTTATCCGAGTCAAGGGGAAAATTGTTCCCAGACCTTTTTTATCCCTCTGTTCCAGCGTGAAACAGTGCAGCATGGGCTGAAGTAAAAGCCGGCGGATCCCTCTTGAGGATCTTGGCAATTCTGGGCTCCCTGCTAAACTCCCTTAAGAGGAATCTTCTGGCGGATCTCCTGTCCAAGCCTTGGGCTGCGCGAAAGCCTGTGTATAAGCTAAGATCCTGGAGTTCTTGGCCATCCAATTCTTGTAGCTCTACATCCCATGCCGACCCATTGATCTTGGGCAGGTTCAAGATGGAACAATGAAGATAATCTATCCACTCGGCATTCTCTGCCACAAATTCCAGGGTCCTCCTGGCATCCTCCAAAGTCTCACCCGGTATACCAAAGAGAACATAAACGTAAGTGGCTATACCAGCTTGGTGCAAATTGGCAAGAATACGTGAGACCTCATGCAAATCCGTGCCTTTGCAAAGTCTGTCCAAAATCCTTTGAGAGCCGCTTTCCAGACCAAGTTGCAACATTCGACACCCCGAACGGTGGAGCTCCAAAGCCAATTTCTGGTCTGAAAGTATGGTTTCAAACCTTGCGAAGCCGAACCATCTGACCCCGAGATCCATCTTGCTCAAGGCGGTCAAAACCTTTGGCGGGATGGCGTTGTCCGTGATGTGGATCCATGGACATTGGGTTTCTCTTTTGATCTTTTCCATCCAAACCCCAATCAGCTCAATGGGTAAAGGCCGGAAGCTTTGCTTTTTGTCAGCTTCGGGGCAAAAGCTGCATCTCCCCCAGTAGCATCCAAGACTAGTGAACAGGGGAGTCACTCTTTGGGGAGAGAGGTAATATTGCCATGGGAAGCCCTCGAACTCCGGCGTGGGTAAATCTCCCTCTGGGAATTGTTTTTCTATACCCAGAAGTTGAGCCAGAGGGCTCAGGTCTTTGCCTGGGACCAGAAGGTCCACCCACGGATCAAGCCTGGGCAGCCGCCCCAGTCTGGCCCAAGTGCCCACCAGGGCCCCACCCATCACCACCTTAACTTCAGAAAACTGACTCTTGATGGCCCCTGCCAAGGCCATAGCTGGTAAGGCCTGACTCAAGTACTGGACCGAAATACCAACCCATTGAGCCCTGGTGGAACCAAGGCATTCAAAGAGCCTGGCCTCCAGCCATTCACCTATGGGGCCCATGGATCTTTCCGAGGCCATGCCATGCAGGTCCTGTGTGGAGAGAGGTGAGAGCCGTGGATGCTTGAAATCCGTCAAAGTAACCCTGGGATTTCCAGAAGCAGCAGTTCGCAGCCACAGGGCTCTTTGGATGTGGCTGATGGCCGAGGCATACTCCCCGGGTTGTTTCAAAATATCAGGGGAGCGTAGCTTTTCCAAATACTCCTGAAGTCTCCCAAGGGATCTCTTGGAGAATGTATCCGAAGGCTGTGGGCATGGAAAATCAGAGGAGAGCAGCACTTGGAATGCCTCTGCATTTAGATCCAAGACCTGGTAACTCACTCCGGCCCTCTTGAGCAGACCAGCTACAGTAGCAAGTCCCACAGGGGGTTCGGAAGGCATGGCAACGGGAGGATATAAGAGCAAGATCTCAAGATTGCTCATTATTCCAAAGGCTCTTCTCTCCAATGAATCGGCCAAAGGAATCCTGGTTTGGGACTCAACTATTTTCCAGGATATTCGTAGGACTGTCCAGCAACTTACGGCAATGATTGGCCAACTTCAAGGAAGTTGAATCCCCCTGAGATGATTGCCCACTTTGTGGTGATAACTGGGGCACAGATCTCTTGCACAGAGGCCCTCTTATGCCCTATTTTCTTGCAGCTAAAGTTGTAGCCCAGAAAACTGCCAGGAGGGCTTCTGGAGAAAAATGGCTCTTGAGGAAATTTCAGGACGGGTTTTGGAGACTGGGAATAGAAAAAACCAAGAGCTGGAAAAAATATTTAGGCCAGCCTCAGTGGCGGTGGTGGGAGTCTCCCCCAAGGAATTGAACATGAATCGTTTTTTTCTCCAACCCCTCAGGGAAATGGGCTTTGAGGGGAGACTTTATGCCCTGAACCTAAAGGGCGAGCCGGTCCAAGGATTTCCCACGTACAAAAGACTGGTGGATATCCCGGAGCCTGTTGATCATGTGATCATAGCCGTGCCTGCGGCTTCGGTATGGGCAGTACTGCAAGATGCCGCAGCCAAGAAAGTGAGATCCGTGGCGATTTTCAGCTCTGGCTTTTCGGAATCTGGAAGCCCTGCTGGAAGAAGGCTGGAAGAGAGGATCCGTCACTGGGTGAAAGAGCAACCACTTAGGCTCATAGGCCCCAATTGCATGGGCATATACTGCCCTGAAAGCCGACTGACATTCAGACCGGATTTCCCCAAAGAGCCTGGGAGCATAGGTTATGTTTCACAAAGTGGAGGCATGAGCATTTCAGGGGTGCTCCTGGCTGGCTCCAGGGGGCTTAGATTCTCCAAGGTGGTATCCTACGGAAACGAGGCTGACCTGAGCAGTGCAGAGCTTTTGGACTTCCTAAACGAGGATCAGGCCACAAGGCTGGTTTGGCTTTACATAGAGGGAACTCGCTTGGGTCGTGAGCTTTTGGGCTCCATGGCAAGACTGGCCTGCCGAAAGCCCCTCCTGGTCCTAAAAGGCGGGCACACCTCCACAGGAAGCAGGGCAGCCCAATCCCATACAGGTTCCATGGCAGGTGCCTGGGATATATGGAGAGGACTGATAAGACAGGTGGGAGCCCTAGAGGTAGGGGATTTGGAGGAAATGGTGGGTGGGAGCCAGTGTTTGCAATGGTTGGGAAGGCCCAGGGCAAGACGCCTGGCCTTGATCTGTGTCAGCGGTGGGCTGAGCGTGAACTACACTGATCAGGCCGTGACTGCTGGATTCCAGGTGCCGGCCCTAAGCGGGGAGCTCCTGGAGAGACTGCGGGGTATACTCGACTTGCCAGGAACCAGCTTGGGAAACCCTCTGGATTTGGCGGCCGGTTTCTTCAGATGGCCCCTTTTTCCCAAGATCTTCAAAACATTGGATGAGTCCAAAGAGGTGGATGTGCTGGTACTGGTGCTGGCGCTGGAGTACTTCCACATTCCTGAGCATCGCTTCCCAGGCATTACTCTGGAGACCGTTCGCACCTGTGTGGAAGCATCAAGAAGCCTCAGTTGCCCCCTTGTGGTGGTAATGCCCCACAGCCATGCCCAGAGCAACCGTAAGGCCTTGGAAGATATGATAATAGGAGCCAAGATACCCCTTTTTCAAGACATGTCTAGGTGTCTCAAGGCCATGGATTTATGGATGCGCTATCACCAAAAAACTCCTTGGCCTTAAGGCTTGCCGTCTTTTTCCAAATCCAGCAGAAATCCTCTGAGTCTCTTGCCCTGGACCTCGTTGATCTGGAGAAAATTGATGCCCACCAGGTATGCCTTTCTATCCTTTATCCTCACGACTCTGCCCTGAGCAGCATATCCTAGTGCAACCAGAGGGGGATCTTCTTTGCGAAGGTATATCTGCATCATGATCTGGTTGCGCACGGTAGGTATGGAGTTGTAAAAAAAATGTATGCCGTCTAGCTTCAGGACCGGAGTCACTATTGATACCCCTCCCAGGCCCAGATCTCTCACAGTGGTACGGTAAAAACGCGACACCCGGCGGCGGTCTTCCCCGCTGATGAGGCTAAAACGCATGGGCAAGGCTACCCGGTAACGGGGAAACCTTCTGGTGTCCTGGGCAAATCCGATCATGGGAGCTCATCGCCCATTCGTACAGCCTCCACAAGGGAGTCCATCTTTTCGCCCACGCGGGTCCATCGTACATGTTGGAAACCGGCTGATTCCAGGTCCTCTTTCAGTTCCTGGAAAGTGTATGTGGTTCCGCCTCGGGTGGATACCAGCATATTCACTGCAAAAAGTGCCCCGGCAGTAGGTCTGGTTCTGGAAGGATCCATGACGTGATCTCTTATCACAAGTCTGCCTCCAGGGTTTAGGGCCTGTCTGATTTTGAAAAAAAGGGCCCTGTTTTGGACTCTGTCATTTTGATGCACTATGGCCGACAAGAAGGCCATGTCGTGGCCCGGTGGAAGTGAGTCCTTTTCGAAATCGGCCGCCACCAATTCCACTCTGTGCAAAAGCTTTTTCTCTTCCAGACGCTTCCTGGCCAGGGGAATGACTGAAGGTAGATCCAGAAGCGTGACCCTTAGATCTTTCTTGCTTTCCAAGAATGCTATGGCATATGTACCCGAAGCGCCTCCCACATCCAGGATGCTTCTTACTTTATCCAAGGATACGGCGCCTATCAATTCCGGAGCCATCTGTTTGCCGATGACGTGCATGGCCCCTATAAAGGCCTCCCTCTGCTCCTTGGGTCTTGCCTCCCAGGAATCTGTTTCAGGAGGAATACCTGTTTTCAAGACCTCATTGAGTGACCCCCATCTCTTCCAAAGTGTTGCCATATGTCTCAGGAGAGGCAGCACGTTTTGCTCTGAGTCTCCTGCAAGGACTGAGCCCAGGCCCTCTGAAACGCGGTATTTTCCTGCGCTCTTTTCCAGTAATCCCAGAGCTGCCAGGGCATTCAGGAAGATCTCTGTGGCACGCCCGTCCAAACCAAGGCTTTGGGCTACCTCTTGGGCCCCTTTAGGATCCCCTCCCAGAAGGGGAAACAAATTCAATTCCGCGGCCGTCAGAATCAAACGACTCACCTGAAACCGACGAGCCGCCTCCATTATGCTCTCCAGTGACCACTTTCCGCACAAGTTGTTCCCTCCTAAGCTCACATGCTGGAAGATCTACCGGCAAATCCACCAAAGACTCATGCCAAGGTTCCATGCTCCCATGAAATCTACCTGCCTGCTCCATGGTGGCCCACCACAAAGCCCTCTGAAAAGAAAACTTCAGACATGGCCGGCTCCTGGTGGCCCGATCCCGAAACATGAGTCCAGATCCGGTCATTTCATGAATGGATTCCTGGGCCCTGGGCACAAAGCCTTGCTGCAGCTGTTTGCTTGTCCCATAGATGTTACAACTCCGGGATTTTACCCCCTCAAGGGCCCTCAGGCAACAAACTTCTCTGAAATCTTTCCAGCTGGCGCCTGTAATGCTCCGAGGCATCTCCTCCCAAGGAAAAAGCCTTTTGTGCTGTCTCCACCGCCTCTTTAAAATAGCCGTTTTGAAAATAGGCCTCGGCCAAGGTATCCAAAATATAAGCCTCCTGGGGCTTTAGCCTGGCAGCTTCCAAGGCCAGGCTCAAAGCTTTTTGAGGATCCTTGAACCTGTGGTCTTGGGCTGTGGCGTACAGCCAGGCCAGATTGTTGAGTGCCTCTGGATTATGAGGCTGCAGTTCCAAGGATTTTTGCAAAAACTCTTGTGCACGGGCCAGATCGCCTGTTTCCATGGCAAGGGTGCCGGCAATGAAAAACAGGGCTGGATTCACAGGATCCTTCTGCAGCATTCTACTGGTTAGAATGGTCTGGAACCTGAGGCTTAGATATCTGTCCCAGTGAAAGGATCTCCATCCTATCACCGAGGCCAGAAGCACAAGCAGCACGAACAAATACCCTCCCACAAGCCTCATTACTTTTCTGTGGTGGCGTGATACCTCAGCCGGGAATTGCTGACACTTGGACAGGAAGTAAACTCTTTCCTGGATGCTGTAATGGTGCCAGTTGGGCAGTGAGCGTATCAAGGGGTGGAATCCCCCTATCTTTTCCAAAGATCTTATGAGGGGTAGAGCGTTTCCTTGTATCTCCAAGGCGTGAAGATCCGCCTGTCTTTCGAAGTTTCTGGAAAACAGGCCGAAGCCGAAGCGAAGGTAGACCACTGCCACTGCAACAAAAACAAGGGATGCTGCAAGTCCCACGCTGGAGGAATCCAGCCAGCTTTTTTCCCACCACCCATCTATGGGGATCCCGACAGCCTCAAGCATCAGGAATCCGCCTCCCAAAGCCCACGGCGCTGCCCTCAGACACAGATCCAGAATCAGGGTGAGGCCCATCATGAAAGCCAGATAAAAGACCATGTGCAGATAACGTACATGACCTATCTCGTGCGCCATGACAGCTTCTAGCTCCTGTGGTTCCAAGAGGCTCAACAAGGAAGGTGTGATCAATACATACCTGGAGCTAGGGAAAATTCCCATTATCCCTGCGGTTGCCGTGGAGCCCTGAAGGAGGTTCCAGAGGAATACCCCTTTATAGCGGAACCCCTGCCTCTGAAAGAAATCTTCCAGTAACTCCCTCAGCTTGCCCACAGGCATGGGGGAACATTTCCAAAGCCTGATGACCAAGGTGGGAAAGCCCCAGGCCAACACCAGAAGGAGCACTGCAAAAACCCCCAGACCCCAAAGGCTATCTTCCTGCAGTTTTCTCTCCAGCCCGGGGGCCAAGAGCCTGATGAGGTCCATGATGGCCAGTATGACCGTCCATGGTACCAACACGGGCAAGAAAAGAAGGGCTTGGTCCCAAAGATATGAGCTCATTTTCCCAAGGCCGGGCCTGCCACCAGGGAAGCAGGCTGCCCAAACACCCAAGAGAATCAAGAGAAATGGCAAGATGCCCAGGAGGCTTCGCAGAAGATCGCTACCTCCCATGGGAAGCTTTTCAAGACTGATTTTCCAGCCCAACCAATACAGGATCAGACCATAGACAATGGCGCCGCATATGACAAAGCGTTGTACAAAGGAGGCATGGAACAGCTGGAAGGCATGAGACTCAAGACTTGGCCTGCGTCTTTTCTTCCAATGGATAAAAGCCGTTCGCACAAGGATTATGTAAGAAACGATTAGCCCTGAGGTAAACTCGACTCTTTCAAGGAATTCTAACCCGGCCCCCCCGGTGGAGCTGGGCAGGAGTTCCCACATAAGGATCACGGCCAGAGCCACTATCACATTACCGTACATGGTATGGTTAGCTTCCCGAAGGTTTTAAGCAAGACTGGCACTTCTCAAGGGCGTTCGGACCCTGATTCAATATGGGAGAAATCCTTCCAGCGGGTTTCCATCTTGGACAGGGTCTCCAAGTACCTTTCCTTGAACACAAGCTCCTGACTTCTTATGAGTTCGCGGTAAAAAACTATGTGAGGCCTCAGGTCCAGGCCATGAGGATTTCTCCCGGAGGAGATCGCCTTTTCCAGAATCACCAAGGAGTAAAATCCTGCCAGAGCCGCCAGTTTGGGAGGGCGCCTTCTCAGGTATCCTTGTCCTCCCAGGGTGTTCAAGAAAAACGCTGCATAATCCTCCAAAGCCGAGTTGGGCGCAACGGAGTTCTCCTTCCAGCACTTTTCCTGAGCCGCAAGCCATCTGTAAACCACTATGGCCGCGGGTTCAGCCAGGGATTGCTCCTGGGCCAGGATGCGGTTGAGAATCCCCAGGGGCTCCCTGCCAACCACTCTGAAGAGATGAAAAACATTGGCCACAACAGCTTCCGGCAAACGCATTTCCCCTGAGGCCACAGGAGGACGGGCTGAGAGCCGTCTGGCTATACCGGAAAAAAATGCATAGCTTCCACCTGTGGGAAGTCTGCCTTGAAGGTAAGGCTTTCTGTCCAGCTCCTGGCAAAGAGCCCTGAAGTCTTCTTCCACTTCCGTGCAGCTTCCTGGTTCCAACAGATCCTCGGGCCACTGAGGAAATGAGCCTGTCAGCTCGGTCCAACGTCTCACTTCCTCAGGTGGGGACCCTGCCGTGGCGGGCTGGGCAGGATGGGGAATCTTGCGTTGCATGGAGGCAAGCCTGGCTTCGCATCTGGCCCTCTCCTCCTCCAGAAAGGGCTGGCTCATACGACGGCCTATGTCCTCCCATAGGTAAAGGATCAATCCCAATCCGACCAATACTAACAGAAGAAGCAAACAAAAAGCGGTCCACCCGCCTCCTCCCCAAGTGCTCTTGGACTTGAAGGGGGCTTCTGCCGATGACTCCTTGATGGGACTTGCCTGGGGATTCATTTCCTAGAAGGCTCCTTCTGCTCCCTTTGTCTCAATAGCTCTCGCAGCTCTTTTTTGAGCACTTTTCCGGCAGCGCTCACCGGGATCTGCTCCATGAACACAACTTCCCGAATCCTTTTATACCTGGCCACCTGCTGATTCACATGTTCCATGATCTCCTCTGGGGTGGCTTGAGCCCCCATCCTCAGTTTTACAAAAGCCACGGGAACCTCACCCAATTCCACATCCTCTCTGCCCACAACCGCACACTGCTCCACGGCCGGATGTGTAAAGAGCACTTCCTCCAACTCCCTTGGATAGACATTGTAACCCTTGTATATGATCATATCTTTTTTTCTGTCTGTTATGTAAAGGAATCCGTCCTGATCCAGATGGCCTATATCTCCTGTGAGGAGCCATCCATCCACAATTGTCTTTTCTGTCTCCTGGGGCTTATTCCAATAGCCCTTCATCACCTGAGGCCCTTTTATACAGATCTCGCCGTCTTGGTTGGGAGGGAGCTCCTGTCCTGTCACCAGATCTACTATCTTGACCTCTGTGTCGAAAAGGGGCAATCCCACGCTGCCAGCCCTCACGAGCTCTCGAGAAGGAGGGTTGAAAGCAGCGCACATGGTACACTCGGTCAGACCGTAGCCTTCGGCAACCACTCCAGAGAAAGCATCCATCATTCGATCCAGCACCGAACGCGCCAGAGGTGCCGCGCCCGAAGCAGCCAACTTTATGGTGGAAAGATCCTGTTTGAGGAAATCTGGATGATTCACCAAAGGAATGTAGAGCTGAGGCGCACCACCCAGCATGGTAGCTCCATATTTGCGCACAGCCTTAAGATACTCTGTGGCATCGAATCGCGGGAAGACCACCATGGTATTTCCACTGTATACCTGGTTGTTCAGATAACCCACGACCCCCATGGCATGAAACCAGGGAACCACTACCAGTGCTGTCTCCTGATCTGGCTGGATGGTCTTTGGCATGGATGGAATTGCCCCCTGCGGGGGTCTACTCTTTATCAGGCCCTCTTCCAACACTGGTTCTGAGCCGCTAAACCAGTGGGAGACCTGTAGTACATTGGATACCACATTGAAATGGGTAAGCATGGCTGCCTTGGGCAGTCCTGTAGTGCCTCCTGTATAAGCCAGGTGGGCCAGATCCTCCCGGGGGTTGATCTCAACCTCCGGAGGCTCTTCTGGATGCTCCCTGAGCAAACTCACCATGTCCAGCGTGTCAGGCACGACTATCTTCCCTATGGGCTTGAGAGGGGCGTTCAGGGCTGAAAAGCAATCCGCCAGACTGGTGGTGATGATCCTCTTTACAGCCGTATCGGACAGAACGGGTCTTATGTTTGAAAAGAGCAGATCCAAGGAAATGAGAGTCTCGGCACCTGAATCTGAAAGCTGGTGATAGGCCTCCCTCTGGGACAGAAGAGGACTCAAGGGGGTGAATACCGCCCCTATCCTCAAAAGACCGTAGTAAGCCAGAGCGAATTGCGGGCAATTAGGCAGGTGGATGGCCACCCTGTCTGCCTTTCTTACACCCAAGTGAAAAAGGGCAGAGGAAAATCTCTTGGAAAGATCCAGCAGTTCTCCATAGGTCAGCTCCAGGCCCGAAAAGATGATGGCTATGCGATCTGGAACTCTTCTTGCTGTGTTCTCCAAAATGGTGTGTACAGGCAGCTCAGGATAATGGAGACTGGTGGGCCAACCTTTTGGCCAGAAAGAAAAGTTCTTGGCCATGGATCACCTCCCCTGTGAGAAGAGCACAAAATTCCGCTAGCATTGAGGACAACAAGGGTCTCCTGCCCGGCCTCAAGAAAAAATCTCTTTGATTATTCTGAGGATCTCCCCCAAGGAGGCTCCTGCGCCTGTGGCCCGGGCCTCGGACAATTCCCTTGCCTGAGCCTTCTTCTTGAGTGCCTGGGCCCCCATCTGGGCCATGAGGAGCCTATCTTCAGGAACTGGCCTGTGTACAAAGGCTCTCAGGCGAGCCAGTTCCCCTCTGTCCAGCCAGATTCCGCCACAGTGCTCACATCTGTCTATTATCACGTCGCTGGAGTAAGCGTAGCATCCTTTGCTCATACTCAGGTCGCAAAGTGGGCAGGCCAGCTTTCCTTCCTCCCACAAAGCTAAAGCAGTATCTCTTGTTTCCTGGTCATTTCCCAAAGATTCTGGGGGCCTCTTTTTTAGCGCTTCTTTAAACTCCTCCAGGCCTATCCAGAGACCTCCACACCGGGTGCACACTTGCAGAGCAAAGCCCTCCAGGGCGTGAGGTGAAAGCTTTTCCTGGCATCTGGGGCACCTAGCACCCAAAGGCAGAGATTTGGAAGGGCAGTTTGGATCTGGCAACTGGTTTACCTCCCATCCAGCCGACCCCATGAAGCCGCCAAAGCCTTACCATTTTTTGGCCTGCAGCCGGCATCCAGAGGTTCACCCCACCCAAATGGTGCCAGAAGCATCTTCAATGTGCAAGGAAAAATCTTCTTTCAGGTTTAAACCATTCGGGATGTGAAACAGAAAACTGGGTTGCGCCTGGACATGGGTCAAACAGGCCCTGTAAATACTTATCCCCCAAAACATTTCAAGGATGATGGGAGCTGCAGGTCCCATGGTCCTTATGGGCCTAAACCATCAAGGCAGCCAACCTTGGCGTGCAGTTCGGCTCAGAGTAAAATACTGCCTTGGTGAAACATGGTTTTTCACCCATGTGGGCACCAAGAAAGCCATGGGAGTTCATTGTCTTCAACAGGTGGGGCTCTAGGTTTGTTCCAAGAGAGGTTGCATGGATAGATTCTCTTGAGTTTGGAAATGTTTTGAGACTTCAAATGATAACAAATCTTGGAGAATTCCAATGAGCTTAGAGCTTGAGGAACCAAGACCCATGGGGCTTCCCTTTTTTATTGGGAGTCTTCCTCTTCAGGATCACAAAGAGGCGCTGGATAAGGTCTTGAAGAGAACCCCTCAGAGCCCCCATTGGGTTCAGCTGCCAGTGCATCCCCAAGAGAGTTTCCTGCTTCAGTTCTCCGAGGGCCTGCCAGGCTTGAAGGTGGGCTCTCGTGTGTGGGTTCAGAACGAGGGGGAGGATTTTGAAAGAGAACTATTGCTTTTTTATGAAGAGTTCTTGGCCGTGACCGAGGGGAACAAGGACTTGGATTCATCCCTTTTTGTCATGAGTTCCCAGGCTGCACCAGGGTTTTATCGGTTGATGGATGCAATTTGCTCGGGCAGGACTTTGGCCTTTGTAAAAGGACAGTTGAGCGGACCCTTAAGCGTGCTCACGGGGATTCAGGACTCCAAATCAAGGTGGGCTTACCATGATGAGAGGGTCAGGGAAGCCATGGTAAGGCTCTTGTGCCTAAGAGCGCGTTGGCAGGCCAGGAAGCTAAAGCAGTTGGCACGAGTTGTAATGCTGTCCGTGGATGAGCCGACACTGGGAAACCTGGGCAGCTCCTCGCTGATCAGCATAGCGCCTCAAGAGGCCCTGGCAAATCTGCGGGAAATATTGACGGCCGTGGAGGCAGAGGGCGCTTGGCCGGGCCTGCATGTTTGTGCCAATGCTGACTGGGGAGCCCTGCTGAAAATCAAAGAGCTTAGAGTCTTGAGTTTCGACGCTTACTCCTACTTTGATAGAGTAGCTCTTTTCAGCCATGAGCTCATGGATTTCTTGGACAGGGGAGGGATCTTGGCTTGGGGCATAGTACCCACAAGGGGAGAGGATCTGGACAAGCTCAAAGCAGAAACCTTGGCCCAGCAGTGGAAAGAGAAGGCCCAAAGGCTGGCTCAAAAAAGGGTGGGTTTGAAGGAAATTCTCAGGAATTCTTTCATAACCCCGGCTTGCGGCCTGGGGAGTCTGGATCCTGAGTCTGCCATACGAGCCATGGATCTGACAGTTCAGACCTCCCAGAGGCTCAGGGAAGAATTTGGGATTCGGACTTGGGAATCGGCTGATTGAAGTACCCGAGCCTTACCTGGGGCAACTCCTGGCCGATTTTCTCCCACAGCCGGCGCATGCCCATGGGGGATGATGCAGCCTTGGGCATGGCATTTAAATAAACTTGGGGGTCAATGCACAAGTTCTTGAGGTGAAGAAACTGAACACCTGTTCTTTGCACGAGCCCCATTAGGCTTTTCCATTCCTCCTCTTGATCACTGACACCCGGGAAAACCAGATAATTGATCATGGTGAAAAGACCGGCCTCCCTGGCCAAGACAAGAGATTCCTCCACCTCCTCCAGGCCGAAGCCCAGTGGTCGGCAATAGGCTTTGTAGAATTCAGGGCGTGCACTGTTTAGGCTCACCCTTATGGAATCCAGCCCTGCCTCAACCACCCTTCTGAGAGCCTGAGGAAGACTGCCGTTGGTGTTCATGTTCAAGGTGCCCAGTTGGGTACGGGCCCTGATTCTACCGACGGCCTGGGCTATGAGTTGAGCCTCTGTGAGAGGCTCCCCCTCGCAGCCCTGCCCAAAACTAAGAATGGGTTCCTGGGCCTGCTCCAGGTGTTCATGGGCCAACTCCACTATCTCTTGCAGCCCGGGCCTGAATCTAATGCGGTTATGGGCTGGAGGGCAGGAATCCTTGGGCTGACTCGAAAGGCAGCCCAGACATCTGGCATTGCACTTTCTGCTTACCGGGATGGGGGCTTCCCACCGTCTCATGAAGAGATTCTTGGCGGCAAAGCAGTGATTTCTCAGTGCGCAATGGGCCAGGTGGCTCAGGAGGGGGCTTTTGTTCTCTTGGAGTCTCTCCTTCACCCTAGGGAGAAGATCTCTATCATCGAAGTTTCTGGGATCCCAGCGAGGATTCTCCTCCACCCGGAAGGCAGCTGTCACATATCCATTGGGGGCGAATCCCACAGCAGTGTATGCCCAAAGAGGTAACACATAGGTTCTTTTTGAGCTTGTAAAGGCAGGCAGAAGCGTGCGCACGTATCCTGGCTCCAGGAATGCTGCCACAGCAGAACATCTGACCCTTTTACGTCCTACCCTTTCTGTCTCCAAGCACACCAGGCTGCCGTCTTGGGGATCAACACCCACAGGTGGACATTCTGGTACAAAAAAAAGCTTGCTCATCTCGGGTAGGGGGATCCATTCCTCCAATTTGGGCAGCACCAGCTCCTCACCGGCCATGCCCATGGCAAGCAGATAAGGATGCTCATAGATTACTCCTCTTTCATCAGCGAAAAGAAGCCTGGGCGCCTCCTGGATTGGGCCTGGATTCCGAGAAGAATTGGAGTCTCTTGAGAATGGTTTTTTCATAAAAACATTATAGTATCCGGCCTCGCCGTGCGCCAGAAGGCATCATGAGGGCTCATATGAAGAATCAGATCCACCAATGCATGGAACGATTCACCCCCCAGCGGTTGTTGCAGAGAAATAAGCTCCCAGGGCATTTATCCTTGGCTGGGGCCCCTAGGAGAAAGACTTGATCTTCCAGCTCAGGTGGCCAATGAAATCTTGTGCTAGAGGGGAGAAACGTGTGGTAAACCAGCAACATAGCTTGCCAGTTGGGGGAAACAAAGAGAGTTTTTTATGTTCCTTGCTCTGCATTGTTCACAATGGGTGGGACAATGGTGACTAAATTCACCATATGCTGGGATGGAGAGATTTATTCTCAAAAGCGGCCCGATTTTCAGGGGTTTCCCAGGCTCAAGCTGAAAACAGCCAAGTGTGGTCTGGGGGTTCCAGCTTTAGCTCCGAGGGCAGTTCAGCTTGTCAGATATGGGCTTTAGTGGAGGAGAAAAGAGCTTCTTGGTCGAGAGGTTCTACTTCGGCCTTGACTAGCCTGACTCTGCCCGGCTAGTATGAACTGCAAGCGCCCGCCGCAGGCGGGCTTTGATCTTGAATTCTTAAGAGGTGAGCCGTGCCAAGCGAGAAGATGTTGATGCGTGGGGCCCATGTGGTAGGGGAAGCTGCTGTGAGGGCTGGATGCCGATATTATTTCGGCTATCCCATCACACCCCAGAATGAGCTGCCCGAGTATCTTTCTTCCAGACTTCTGGAAGTTGGAGGCACCTTCATACAGGCCGAGAGCGAGATAGCCTCCATCAACATGGTCATAGGGGCCTCGGTTTCGGGTGGAAGGGTGATGACCTCATCTTCCTCACCGGGCATAAGCCTGAAACAAGAAGGTATTTCCTATCTGTGCGGCCAGGAGCTTCCGGCGGTCATTGTCAACATGATGAGAGGCGGCCCTGGGCTGGGCAACATAGCTCCTTCACAGGCCGACTATTTTCAGGCTACCAGAGGTGGAGGACACGGGGACTACAGGCTGCTGGTGCTGGCTCCAGCTTCCAATCAGGAATTGGCAGAGGTGACCTTCGATGCCTTTGATCTGGCTGACAAGTACCGCAATCCGGTGATGATCCTGGGTGATGGCCTCATGGGTCAGATGATGGAACCGGTCATTTTCAGAGATCCCATAGATCCCAAGGAGCTGCCTCCCAAGGATTACATTCTTGATGGTTGCAAGGGAAGGGAGCCCAGGGCCGTTTTTTCCATGCTCCTGGACCCTCCCACATTGTACCAGCACAACATGAAGCTCCAGAGGAAATATGATGAGATCACGGCCAGGGAGGTAAGGTACGACACGTACCGAGTGGATGATGCTGAGCTCATCCTGGTGGCCTATGGCACAGCCTCCCGCATTGCCAAAGGAGCAGTGAACAGGCTCAGGCGGGAAGGTTTTAGAGTAGGTCTTTTTAGGCCAGTTACCCTCTGGCCTTATCCGAAGGAGGCGCTTCGCGCTCTGGCCAAAGGCGGGGCCAAGATAGGGGTCTTCGAACTTAGCGTGGGACAGATGGTAGAAGATGTGCTCATGTCCGTGGGAAGCACTTCAGAGGTGTATCTGCATGGAATTCCGGGTGGGCCCATACCCACTCCTGCAGATGTGGCTCAGTTTGCATTGTCCGTGCTCAAGGGAGATGGCCTTGTTGGAAGGAAGGTGGAGATATGAGCTCAACGGCTTCAAGAAAACTTTTTTCAAGACCTGAGTCACTCAAACCCAATATGACACACTATTGCCCTGGATGCGGGCACTCGGTGGCCCACAGGCTTGTGGCTGAGCTTTTGGACGAAATGGGGCTTAGAGAAAAGACCATAGGAGTTGCTCCAGTGGGCTGCGCTGTGATGGCATACAATTATTTCAACTTCGACATGGTAGAGGCCCCTCATGGCAGGGCTCTGGCCGTGGCCACAGGCATCAAGAGAGTCCACCCCGACAAATTTGTGATTACCTATCAAGGAGATGGAGACCTGGCGGCCATTGGGACTGCCGAGACCATACACGCGGCCAACAGGGGCGAGAAGATAAGCACAATATTTATCAACAACGCCATCTACGGGATGACCGGAGGACAAATGGCTCCCACTACCACAGTGGGGTTGGTGGCCACAACCACCCCAGGGGGCAGGGATCCTGATCGGGACGGGGCGCCCATAGACATTTCTCAGATGTTGGCTGTTTGTCAAAGGACTGTATATATAGAGAGATGTGCCCTCACATCGGTGAAAAACATCCAAAAGGCCAAGAGGGCCATAAAGAAAAGCTTTCTGGTTCAGCTCAACAACCTTGGGTTCAGCCTGGTGGAGCTTCTCTCGCCCTGCCCTACCAACTGGAAGATGAACCCTTCAGATGCTTGGAAGTGGACAGAGTCCATTCTCACAAAGACATATCCTCTGGGAGTCATCAAAGATACTAGCGGGCTCGGAGACGTCAGATGATGGTGCGGACAACCTTTGCAGGATTTGGTGGACAGGGTGTTTTGTTGATGGGATACGTTCTTTCTCACGCTGCCATGCTCAAGGGCCTCAATGTGACATACCTTCCGGCCTATGGGGCCGAGATGAGGGGAGGCACAGCCAATTGCACGGTGACCGTTTCTGACGAGGAGATAGCCTCACCTGTGGCCTCAGAGTCGGACGTGCTGGTGGCCATGAACGCCCCTTCCCTGGACAGGTTCGAGCCTTCGGTTCATCAGGGAGGCAAGATTTTGATCAATTCTTCGCTCATCTCACGTTCCACCAGGCGCCAAGACGTTTCAGAGATAAGGGTGGACACGGTGAGGCTGGCCAGGGAGGTGGGCTCTGAGAGAGCTGCCAACATGGTAATGTTAGGTGCCTTGGTGGCGGGTACCGGATTCCTTACGGTGGAAGATGTTGTGAAAGGTATGGCCAAGGCCACTGAAGGTAAAGAGAAGTTCTTTCAGCTCAACAAAGCAGCCATAGAGAGGGGGGCGGCCTTTATACTGGAGGGAAGATGAGCAGAAACCCTGACCTGGATCGCTCGCCCAAAAGGGCCACTCGGTGGGGCTAAGGATACCAGATAAAGGCATTTTTTTTGGATAATGCAGGATGCGGACCTGGTCTAAAATGCAAGACACGGGTTTATAAAGGTTCAGATTCTGAGCTTTCCAAGGTAACTGGAGAAGACCTAATTCAGGGGGGGGCCATGAAGCTCACCCAGGGCTTGTACGCTTATCCATGGAATCACCCTTCTGCCAATAATGCCAATTCTTATGTCATCAAGTCCGGCCAGGTGGTTTTGGTGGACCCTGGGCATATGGAGTTCTTGAATCATCTTTTCCAAAGCATGAGACTGGATGGTATCCATGAAGACACCATTGAGGGGGTGATCGTCACCCATGCCCACCCGGATCATCTAGAAGGTCTTGGGGCCTTTGTCCAAAAGCCTGTTTGGACCGCCTTGGGAGCCCTGGATGAAGCCTTCCTCAAAGGGATGGGAGCTGATTTTTATAGAATGATGGGGGTCAGTCCCCCTGAGATCAGATTGGATGTGCTGCTAAAAGAGGGTGAACTGGTGCTGGGGCAAGAAAGGTTCCAGGTCCTGGAGACACCTGGTCATTCCCCTGGCTCCATTTGCATATACTGGCCTGCCCAGAAAGCGCTATTCACAGGCGATGTGGTTTTTGAAATGGGCATAGGCCGCACGGATTTTCCAGGGGGGGACCAAAGGGCTCTGGTAAACAGCATAGAGAAACTAGCCAGCCTGGATGTGGAGCTGATGCTCCCTGGACACGGAAACCCCTTGGTGGGAAAGTCTCGTATACAAAGAAATTTCGAGATGATCCGTCAGATGTACTATCCTTATTTGTAGAGAAATACCTTTCTTGAATCCTTAGTCCTCCCACTCACCCAAGCAAGTAGGGCCATGGTAGTTTCCTTGGTACACAAAAAGGGGCAAATGTAATCCAGCCTAGCCCCAAGAATTAATAGCGCATGGGTACTGAGCAAGTAGGCTCCTGGCTTGCCGGGCTTTTTCAAGAAACCCCGAGCTTCTATTCTCCAAGGCCGTCCGATGGGCTTGAGTTCAAGGCTGGCAGCTCTCCAGGGCCTTTCCAATGGGCCCCTGGAGCTCCAATAACCGATGCCGAAACCGGACGAAGAGCTCTTCCACGTTTTTTTTCCAAACAGTAGAGCCATCTACATAAGGTACCACGGCTGATCCTCCAACTCCTCTTCGGGCCAGTTCTTCTCGAAGCTCTGTTTTTATCTTGCGTCTTTGCTTCTGAAGGAGCTGGCCCCACTCCATGGAGATGTCCGTTAGCTTTTGCAATAATGCCCTGTGGCCCTTGCCCAGGAGCCTCTCCAATGCCTCCACCACAAGGGGAAAAGTCTCGGGGCTCATGTTCAAACTCTCTACCAATGCCCTATCCAAAGCCAGGAGTGCAGACCCGGTGGTCTGAAGCCTCTTTCTCTGGAGTTCTTCAAGGGTCATCTCTCCCCGCAGATATTGAGATACGATGGCCTTGGCCAATCTTCGCTCCTTGTCCTCTTGCAGCCTTTGTCTTTCCTCTTCGGTAAATGTGAGTCCTTTGGTTCTTTCCATTGCCAGTTCGATACTGCTTTTTATCTCAGCCATCTTGCCTCCTCACTTGCAGCCGGGCCATGCAGGTTCAGCCTCCCCAGAGCAAATACGCTTTGCTTCCCTGACCCAGAGGCGAACCTGGGCTTCTCTGGGTGTTTGCCTCGCCCAAGACTTTATCTGCTGAATTTCACCAAGTTTCTTGGCAAGAGCTTGGGGTTCTTGGTTTGCCAGATCACCCAGCTTGAAAACCCCTGCTTCCATCATGAGTCGCAGATTCTGGGTGCCCATACCTTTCAAGGTGGCCATGGCCGCCCAGGTGCGCCACTTGGCCACCACCTCCGGGGTTGCCCCCAGAAGCTCCAATGCCAGGGATTCCCTTGCTCTAGTCCCCGGCCTCAGCACCCAAAGGTCCAGCCTTTTGATACCGGCTTGTTCCAAGATCCTGGCTTCCTGGGGGGCTAAATCCTTCAAATCTTCCAAAAGAGGGTGCACGGAATTCACTGTGTAAGCGTCCAGTAATGGAAACACACTCACTGAGGCCACACAGGTAATTCCCACACAAGTCCACCTGACAGCCGCAGTCTTGGCCCTGCGCATGATCCCCTTAATGAACTGAACCAGCACATAACATTCCAAGGCGAAGGGAGGAAAACCCAGGAAACCGGCCAAGGGCATTTCAAACAACTTGAGTTCCTCGAAATGAGGGACAGTGTAGATCCATTTACACAGGGCGTGAAAATTGAAGAGCTCCCAGGCGAGGCCGCACAGAAGTCCCCCTGCCAGAAGCCTTAAAGGCATAGTGATGGATCCTCTTTCCATCTCTTTCAGGAGGCTGGGTTGTCCCCAACTCTTGTTTACGGGCTCCAGAAGAAATATCAGAGCTATCCATATCAAAGGGAATCCATAATTTGGAATCAAAAAAGGTAAAACCAGGCAGAGAAAGCCGGCTGCCATCAGCGCTGGTGTCAGGAGCCTTCCTGGGGGCAAAGGCCGCGTACTCAGCTCAGGGACCAGCCCTATGGCACCCACCAATTCCTGGGCTTCAAACACTACCGGGAGAACCGTGGCGAAGCAGATAATATATCCCAGCCAGCGCATCTCCCAGGAGCGGCTCGAGCCAACATAGTACCAATTCTGCAAGAGCAGGTTGTAAATCTCGAAAAAAAGCCAAACAGGAACAGACAGCAATGCCAGTAAGAAAAACTCCTTTGGATTCCTCCAAAAAAGAGAGTCCCCTTTTTTCCACAACACAACCCCATCCATGATGAATATAAAAGGCCACCAAGCCATGGCATAATACCAGGTGGTAAATGGCTCCAGACGAAGCAGCATCCCCCCCGAACAAATTCCCAGGACCCCCATGGCTATGAGAACTTGCAGGCGTGCGCGTTGGCTTGCAACTGAGGTAATTTTCATGGCTATGGGACTACTCTCCAGCCTGAAAACGTGCTGATAGAGGATACATTAACCCCTTTGCCGTCGACTCGCTCATGGGCATGGACCCTAACATCACTTGGGATTTGGATTCGACAGCCAAGTCCTGATCAGGAAGCCTTGAGCTGTTCTATTCTTCTTTGCATCTCCTCGCCCTTGGGGCTCTTTTCCCCATATGCCTTCATGGCCAAGCGGAAGTGCTTCAAGGCCTCCACTGTGCGATCCATTTTTTCGTGAAAACTGGCCATGTCCTCATGGAAGCCGCCATCATCCCCAAGGTCTTTCTTGGCCCTGGCTCTCATCTCATGGGCTCTTATGAGGAGTGGATCTGCAGCCAGGGCTCTGTCCAAGAATTGCAAGGCTTCCGAGGGACTTCCCTTCTGCACTAGGGCTTCCCCCATCTTGGCCAGAAAAGGGCCGTGCTCAGGCCTCAACTCCAACGCCTTCTGGAACAGTGCTTGAGCTTCCTCCCAACGACCCATCCGAGCCTGGAGCATGGCCAGGTCGGCCCACGCCGATGCCAGAGTAGGATCCAACTCCAGGGATCTGGAAAGGGCCTGCAATGACTCCTTCACCCAGCCGTAACGCAAATAGACGAGTCCCAACTGATGCCAGGCCTTGGCGTCCACCTGATTTTCCTCCACGCGCTGTTGGAAAAGAGGGATCACCTGAGTGGCGCCGGCCACCTCGGCTTGAAGCAGCGCCTGGAACCTGTGGAAATCCGCAAGCTCCCTTGGCTGGGTCACCTGCAGTCTGTGAATCTGGACAAGGCTCTCTATCTGGGCCATTCGCTCTGTGCTCAAGGGATGGGTCAGCAGGTAAGGAGGGATTCGGCTTATGGAAAAGCGCTGTTCCCTCATCATCATTTCGAAAAAATCCAGAAGGCCGTTGGGGTCATAGCCTGCCTGGTACAAATAGAAAAGGCCATACCGATCGGCCTCCTGTTCAAACTCCCGAGTAAAGCTCAACTGCATGGCCATCCCCGCTCCGGCCGCTCCTGCTGTCACAGCCGGCTCTCCACGAGATATCAAGATGGCAGCCAAGGTGGCCAGATTTACCAGGGTGCCCTTGCCTATCATCTGAGCGGTGTGACGATGCTTGACGTGGGCCAGCTCGTGGGCTATGATCCCGGCTATTTCCCCTGGATGGCGGGCCTTGAGAAGAAGCCCGCTGTATAGATAAATATGGCCCCCTGGTACCGCAAAAGCATTCAGGGTTGGACTCTTGACCACGTGGAAGCGGAATCTGTAGGTCATAGGCTGGGCTGCTTCCACTATGGGGGCTCCTATGTGCGCAACATACTCTAGGATGTCAGGATCTTCCACCAGGGAGAGCTTCTTGGCTGCCTCCTGGGCAAACTCCCTTCCCATCTCCTTCTCACTCTTCACAGAGGGAGTAAGCCACTCCTCGGCTTTTTTCACCGTGGGGGCACAGCCTGCCCATGTTACTCCAGCAAGCAAACAAAGCATGAGCCCCAGCATGTTACATCTGTTGTGCCCAGGCCTTGATCCCATCTCTTGGCCCCTTTCCCCAAAGAACATCATGTATCATACTTGAGGCAGAGCCCTTCATACAAGGACTGGGATGCGGGCGCCAAAGTTTACAATGATACTGGTGGGCATTGGGGCCAACAAAGAGGATCTTGGGGCTTAACTCTCCAGGGCTTCCCAAGGACTTGCATGAGGCTCCAAGACCGTCCCTAGGCTTGAAAAGGCGCACCTTGAGGCTTGAGGAAGAAGAATCATGTTTCCATGGGGACATGCCTGGGTGCCCAGTATTGATTGCTGCCTATGAAGGCAAGGAGCAATGCTCCTGGCAGGAGGAAACTAAAGGATCAAGGAGGCATCAGGCATGACTGAGGTTTCATGGGCCCTGGCCTTTGGGGCCGGAATTCTAACATTTTTTAGCCCTTGTATCTTGCCTTTACTGCCCGCATATATGTCTTTTATCACGGGAAAGGCTGTGGAAGAGATCCTGGCAGACAGGCCTGTGAGCAAAGAAATCCTTCCTCCGGTGTTGCTTTTTTGCCTGGGGTTTTCCTCTATCTTTGTGATACTGGGGGCCACTGCCACCACATTGGGGAGGATCATGGGGGCAAATCAGAGGGCCTTGGAAATATTGGGTGGCTTGGTGGTGATAATCTTCGGGCTTCATCAATTGGGTTTGATCAGAGCAGGCTTCTTGCAGAGAGAAATGCGTTTTCATCTCAGGGGTCGTCCAGCCCATGGCTTGGGAGCATTCCTGGTTGGGGTTGCCTTTGCAGCAGGCTGGACTCCCTGTCTTGGGCCGGTGCTGGGCTCTATTCTTGCCTATGCGGGCACAAGGGAGACAGTGGAGCAAGGCGTTTTGCTTCTGTGTCTATTTTCCCTGGGGTTGAGCCTGCCATTTGTTGCCCTTGGGTTTGCCACCGGGGCCATACTGCCTCGTGTGAGGGCAGCGAGTCGTTTCATGTTTTGGATAAGATTGGGAAGCGGAGGTGCCTTGGTTGTTCTGGGCTTGCTCTTGGTGGGAAACCAAATGTCTTACTTGATGAGATTTCTGTCCTGATGAGGGCCCTAATGAAAGAGAGTTGCTTTGGGGGGCTCATATATCCAATTTCGGGCTGGCTCCAAATCATGCGGGCTCAAGGTTTTATCAGGACACGAGCAAGTTCTTGTACCTTAGAGGGTGATTTGGGAGGTCACTGACTTAGCCCTGGGTTTCCTTTCTGGGAGAGTGGCTTGATTTGGGATTTGAAATGGGCGGTCCGTACGAGCAACTTTACATCTACGAGCTGGAAGGCATTCTGCAAGGGATTCCCTCAGGGTGGAGGGAGAAGGGCTTCCTGGGCTGCTGGTATGAGGCTGGTTATTCATTTGTCTTTTTCTCGAGTGCCAATCGGGAAGAAGTGGAAAAGGAGGCCTTGCGAAGGGGGAACATTAGAGTTCGTTGCGAAACCATCATACCTTACCAGGACTGGGAAGCTGGTACTGCTCTCAAGCCTTTTTGCGTTGGTCCGCTGTGTGTGAGCCCGCCTTGGATTTCTCCGGATAGAGCCCAAGCTCTTCTGGTGGATCCCGGTGTGAGCTTTGGATCTGGGTTCCATGGCTCTACCAGAGCCTGTTTGGAACTCTTGGTTTTCCTCTATGGGCTGGCAACTCCCAAGGAGGTGCTGGATTTGGGAACAGGATCAGGTATCTTGGCTTTGGCTGCAGCCAAGCTTGGAGCCTCGCGTGTGCTGGCCGTGGACTGCCAACTGGTGGCTGTTGAAACCGCCAGGGCCAATGTGAGCAGAAATCTTCTGGAGGACCGAGTAATTGTGAGGCATGGTGATGCCTTGGAGTATTTGGAAAACCCGGCCCAACTGGTGATGGCCAATTTGCACCTGGAACTCCTTTTGGAAATGGTGTCTCGGCCAAGCCTATGGAGAATTCCCTGGTGCATACTGGCTGGAGTAGTGGGATCCCAGGCTGGGAAGTTGTTAAGTGCCATTGAAAAGACGCCCATGAAGTTGGCAAAAAGTCGGGCCCAAGGAGCTTGGAGTGCTTTCTTGCTGGAGGGAAATGGGATGGGCACTACACATTTGAAGAATTCGTGAAGGCTGGCTTGACAATTGCTATAGCTTGAGGTAAAAAATAGTGTGATGCGGGCATAGCTCAGTTGGTAGAGTACGAGCTTCCCAAGCTCGGTGTCGCGGGTTCGAGGCCCGTTGCCCGCTCCAAGTCCGAAAACCGGGTTATGCTGCGCCGCTCCCCTATAGGACGGCGCGGCCTGCATGGACCCCATTCTTTCGGAAAAGATTGGGGTTTTTTTTCTGGTGGAGATGGAGCAGAGGCAACTCCAAGACAAGCTTTGGACCATGTTGGAGCCCATTGTGGTCTCCCACGATTTGCAACTGGTGGAGATTGAGTTCCAAAGGGAGCCGCGGGGATGGGTGCTGCGTCTTTACATAGACAGGAAAGAAGGGGCAGTGAGCCTGAATGATTGTGCCTTGGTGAGCCGTGAGGTGGGAGACCTACTGGACGCCAAGGATCCCATAGACCATCCATATCGTTTGGAGGTCTCATCCCCTGGGCCCCAACGGCCACTGCGTAAGCCTGAAGATTTCCAAAGATGGTGTGGCCACAGGGTAAAGGTGAAGCCCTGGGGTGGGAATCGGAAATTTCTCCAGGGCATTCTCTTGGGGCTCAAAGAAGGGGTCTTGGAGATTGAAACCTCTGGAGAAATCCAAAGGATTCCTCTCTCAGAGATCGCCAGGGCCAGGCTCTTGGATTAGTGGTATGGTCCTCCTGACCGTCGCAGCAAGGAGTGATGAAGGATGCAATTAAATTTGAACCAGATCATAGAACAGGTTGGAAGGGAAAAAGGGGTGGAAAAGGAGGTCCTGGTGGCTGCTCTGGAAGAGGCCATGACCTCTGCAGCCAAGAAGAAGCTGGGAGTTAAGGATGGGGTGGAGGCCCATTTCAATCCCGAAAACGGTGAGATCGAGGTGTTTCTGTACAAGCAGGTAGTAGAGAAGGTGCAGGATCCTGATTTGGAGATGACTCTGGAGCAGGCCAGGGAGATGGATCCTTTGGCCCAACTAGGTGATTCTTTAGGTGTCAAGATCGACACTAGGGATTTCGGAAGAATAGCAGCACAGGCAGCTAAACAGGTGATAATCCAGCGGGTAAAGGATGCCGAGAGGGAAAATGTTTACCTGGATTACAAGGACCGCAAGGGCGAAGTGGTCAACGGCATAGTGCAGAGATTTGAACGGGGGGACATGATAGTCAATCTCGGGAGAGTGGAAGCTCTTCTTCCTAAGGATGAACAGGTACCTAGGGAATCTTACCGACCAGGGGACAGGATCAGGGCCTATATCCTTGATGTTCGAAGGGCTCCCAAAGGCCCTCAGATAATTCTGTCCCGCACGAATCCCAATTTTCTGGTGCGCCTTTTTGAATTGGAGGTGCCAGAGGTAGCCGAGCGCATAGTGGAGATTAGGGCTGCTGCCAGGGAGCCGGGGGAGAGGGCCAAGATAGCGGTTTCCTCCAATGACCTGGATGTGGATCCGGTGGGAGCATGTGTTGGGATGAGGGGATCCAGGGTTCAGAGTGTGGTTCAGGAGCTGCGCGGAGAGCGCATAGACATAATACCCTGGTCCCCTGATCCGGCCAAATTCGTCTGCAACGCCCTTTCCCCGGCAGAGATATCCCGTGTGGTCATGGATGAGGAGAACAAGATAATGGAAGTGGTAGTGCCCGACGAGCGTTTGTCCCTGGCAATAGGCAAGAAAGGCCAAAACGTGCGTCTGGCCTCAAAGCTCACCGGATGGAGAATAGATGTGGTGAGCGAGACTCGAATGCAAGAGCGAAACGAAGCGGCCAGGAAATCTCTGAGGGAGATCCCAGGGATCGGAGACATGACCGTGGAGATCCTGTTCATGGAGGGCTATCGCTCTGCTGAAGAGGTGGCTCAGGCCACTGAGGAGGAGCTGGCCAGCATAGAGGGCATAGGGGCCGAGAAGGCCCATAACCTAATAGAGGCCGCCAGGGCATTGATTAGGGATAGGGGAAAGAGCTTGTTGCAGGAGGACTCCAAGAAACTGACTGCCATTGATGGGATCGGGGAGAAAACAGCGGAACTCCTCATGGAGCACGGCATAAAGGGCGTGGAGGAACTTGGGCGGGCAACTCTGGAGCAGCTGACCCAGATACCCGGGATCGGCCCTCGAAAGGCCGAAAGCCTCCTGGAAGCTGCCCGACGCTCTTTGAAGTCGGCTCCAGAGGAGCAAGAAAAACAGCAGGAGACTCTGTAGGCCCTTGACCCCAAGGTGTGGCTTTCTTACAGGAGTCCATGCCATCGGAAGTTTCTTCTCCAGAGGTCTTAGAATAAGGTTACTGGGGCAGAGATCTTTGAAGCGGGAATCGTTTTTGGTTTCAAGAGGATCTCTTGGGTATAAGGATGGTTCTTAGATTCGGCCTTGTGTTGGCGGGGGTAATAGACTGGTCATCCAAGATGAGGGCAGGCGAGCCTTGATTGCTCTCTGACGCCTCGACGGGGGAAAAGATCGCATGCCTATGAAGGTCTTTGAATTGGCAGAGGAATACCAGATCGATCCCAAGTCCCTTTTGAATCATTTGAGGGAATTGGGTGTATTCGTATCAAGTCACATCAGTATCCTAGATGACGATGAAGTGGCCAAGGTCAGGGCCACCATATCCCATGTGCAAAAAAAACAAAAGGTCAGCGAGCAGCGGGTCAAGTCCACGGTGATCCGCAGGCGTCCTGTGAAAGCGGTGGAAGAGCCTGCAGAAACGGTTGCCACACAACCTCCTGCCCCGCAACCAGCCCAGATGGAGCCGCCGCCATCAGTCCCGACACCTGTTTCGACTCCGGAACCGCAACCAGTGGAACAGAAGCCCTTGGAGGAGCCAGAGGCACGGGTCGAGCATGAGGCTTCCAGGGCAATGCCCTTGGAGCAGCCGCTTGAGAAGCCGCGCAAGAAGAAAAAGGAACGTCATGAACAGGCAGCCATCGTTATCAGGAGGCCTGTTGCCAAAGAGCAAGAGCCCAAGGCGGCTTCTGTTGAGCCCAAAAGGGAGAAAGAGTTTTCACAAGAGCAAAAGCCCCAGGTGGAAGAGCTCCAGGAGGTGGCCAGGCCGGATGAGCAGAAGCCCGAGGGAAAAGCCTTGGAGCCTGAGCCCGCGACTGTACCTTCTCGGCCTGAGGTGGAGCCCCCCCAGGTGGCTCCGGAGAAGCCTGCAAGAGCCCATCCCATGCGAAGGGAAGTTGGAGTGGAGCCTGCCAAGGTTTTGCATCGTCCCAGGCCCGAGCCTCCCCGCAAACCAGTTTCTGTGGCCTCGACTCCTCTGGTAACCCTTGGTCCCGAACTTTCTGCTCCTGTTGCGGAAAAGGAGGCTTGGGGTAAAGCCAAGAAGAAATCCCTCAAGGCCTTTGAGGTGGTGACACAGGAGAAGCCAGGTAGAGGAAAAACTAAGAAGAAAGAGGTCATACAGCTCAGGGCAGAGTTAGAGGAAAGAGAGAGGGGGCTGCCCTTTGGGCCCAGAAAACGAAAGGAAAAGGAGCAAAAACGGCCTGAACTGACCATTCCCAAAGCTGTGAAGCGTAAGATCCGCGTGATGGAATCTATCACGGTTGGTGAACTTGCCAAGAGGATGGGGGTCAAGAGCAGCGAGGTGATAAAGAGCCTTCTTGGGATGGGAGTCATAGCCACTGTCAATCAGATGCTGGATCCGGACGAGGCAGCCCTGGTGGCCAGCGAGTTCGGCTATGAGGTGGAGCGGGTGCTAAGCCGGGTGGAGGAGCTGCTGGAAGAGGCGGCGACTCCAGAGGCCGAAGGCAACCTGAAGCCCCGTCCACCTGTTGTGACGGTCATGGGGCACGTGGATCATGGAAAGACCTCTTTGCTGGATGCCATAAGACAGACCCATGTCACCGAACACGAGGTGGGGGGTATCACCCAGCATATCGGAGCCTATCAGGTGGAGGTGAAGGGGCAACTCATTACCTTCCTGGATACTCCAGGCCATGAAGCCTTCACCTCTTTGAGAGCCAGGGGGGCCCAGGTGACTGATGTGGTGGTCCTGGTGGTGGCTGCCGACGACGGAGTGATGAACCAAACCAGGGAGGCCATTGACCACGCAAAAGCAGCTGGGGTTCCTATCATCGTGGCCGTCAACAAGATAGACAAACCTAATGCGGATCCCGAGAGAGTGCGCCATGAGCTGGCCTCTTTGGGCCTGGTGCCTGAAGCTTGGGGCGGAGATACCATCTTCTGTGATGTTTCAGCCAAGCAGCGCATGAACATAGATACTCTTCTGGAAAACATACTCATACAGGCTGAAGTGCTGGAACTCAAGGCAAACCCAGACAGACCTGCCAGGGGCACTGTGATCGAGGCCAGGCTGGACAAGAGGCGTGGGCCCCTTGCCACGGTCTTGATTCAGGAAGGCACCCTGAGGCTCAACGATGCCTTTGTGGCGGGCATGTATTCAGGCAAGGTCCGAATGATGCTGGATCACCTGGGCAGAAAGCTGGAGGAGGCTGGTCCTTCTACGCCTGTGGAGGTTGTGGGAGCTTCGGGGGTGCCGGCTGCAGGAGAGAGGTTCTGGGTCGTGGCCTACGAGAAAGAGGCCAGAGACATAGAGTTGTTCAGACGCGAAAAGATGCGCAGAGAAGGAATGGCTCAAACAGGCAGAGTGGCTCTGGATAGGATCAAGGAGCAAATGGATACGGGGGAGGTCAAGGAGCTGGCCGTGGTGGTGAAGGGAGATGTACAGGGCTCTATTGAGACCTTGAGGGATACACTCTCCAGGATGGGGGGTGAAAAGATAAAGATAAGCGTGCTTCATGCTTCTGTGGGCGGAATAACAGAAAATGATGTTAATTTGGCTGCAGCATCCAACGCTGTGATCGTTGGGTTCAATGTCAGACCTGAGCCCCGAGCACAGGCACTGGCTGAGGAACAGGGCGTTGATATCCGTGTGTACAACATAATTTATGAACTCATAGAGGATGTGGAAAAAGCTCTGAGGGGAATGTTGGAGCCCACCCGCAGGGAGAACGTTCTGGGTAGGGGCGAGGTGGTGCAGACCTTCAGAATATCCAAGGTGGGCATGGTGGCAGGCACAATGGTTAAGCAGGGCAGGGTGGTAAGGGGAGCCAAGGCGAGGCTCTTGAGGGACAATGTGGTAATTTACGATGGCAAGATCGCCACCCTGCGTCGGTATCAGGAAGACGTAAAGGAGGTTCTGGAGGGACAAGACTGCGGAATACACCTGGAGAACTTCAACGACGTCAAGGTGGGCGATGTGATAGAGGCTTACGAGGTAGAGGAGGTGGCCGCAGAGCTCTAAACCGAGCTGGTGCATCTGCCGGATTCAAGGCAGTCCCTCAGCAGGGAGTGATCCAGGGGCGGGCCATTGCATTTCTCGGGGGTTGGAGGCAGTGGAAGGCTGTGGGAGTCAGGTATGGTCGTTGGGGTAGGAAGGATTCAGTTACTTCTTTATGATAACCACTCCTTGAAAGGCAAGCGGCAGGTGGTCAGAAAGACTCTGGATAGAGTCAGAAGCAGGTTCAGCGTGGCGGTAGCGGAGGTGGGAGATCAGGATCTGTGGCAAAGCATACTCTTGGGGGTGGCAGTGGTGGGCTCAGACAGCAGGGTAGTTCGCTCGGTCATGGACAAGGTGGTCAACTTCATAGAGGACTTGCAACTGAGCGAAGTGGTGGATGTGCAGACCGAGATCTTACACTTTGGTGATCATGGCTGGTGAGAGAAGAAAGCGAGTAGGTGTTCGCATACGGGAAGAGATCTCTGAGCTGCTTATCAGGAAGGTCAGAGATCCTAGGATAGGTTTTGTGAGCATAACCCAAGTGGACTTGAGCCGTGACCTCAGGGTGGCCAGGGTTTTTTACAGTGTTCTAGGCTCAGACCTGGATCGTGCTCAGGCAGCCCAAGGGCTTCGAAGCGCACATGGCTTTATCAAGCGGGAGCTGGCCTCGAGGCTTCATCTGAAGTTCATGCCGGAGATTTTCTTCATATTTGACAACTCTATGGAACAAGGGGAGCGGATGGAGAAGATCTTCAGGGAACTGCAGCAGGAGTCAGGAAATGAGTAGCGAGGTGGTCTGTGAAATTGCGAGACTCATACTAAATCAGGAAAGGTTTCTCGTTGTTTCACACGTGAATCCAGATGGGGATGCCATAGGTTCCTCTTTGGGCCTGGCGCTCATATTGGAAGCTTTGGGCAAGAAGGTGAAGATTTACAATCGAGATCCCATTCCCCACATGTACCGCTTTTTGCCGGGTGTTGATAGAATTGAAAACGAGCTGCCTCAGGGGGCCATGTTCCAGGCCACCTTTGTGCTGGACTGCTCCACCTCCCATCGGGTGGGGGAGAGTTTTGTGAGATTCAAAGACAAGGGTCATATGGTGGTGGTGGATCACCACCCTCCTAGAGAGCCTATTGAAGGCATTGGGCTGATTCGAACCGAGGCCGCAGCCACAGCAGAGCTGATCTATGACATAGCCCTGCAGCTCGAGGTCAAATTGCCCCCCAATGCTGCGACGGCCCTTTATGCAGGGCTCATGACAGATACAGGTTCCTTTCGGTTTTCCAACACCACCCCAAGAGCCCTGGAGGTGGCAGGGGCACTGCTGGCTGCCGGTGCCGACCACCGGCTCCTGGTGGAGCAAGTCTATGAGAGTTTTCCTCCCGAGCGTTTCAAGTTGCTGGGCCTGGCCCTGAACACCCTTCGTTTACTAATGGCAGGGAGGGTGGCCCTGGTGTGGATAACCCGCCCCATGTTCCGAGAGGCGGGGGCCGAAGATGAGATGACCGATGGATTCGTGGATATCCCCAGGTCCATAAAGGGGGTGGAGGTGGCGGCTCTCATAAGGGAGCGAGATGAAAGGGAATATCGGGTGAACCTTCGTTCCAGAGGCGCAGTGGATGTGGGGGAGGTGGCATCCAGGTTTGGTGGAGGAGGGCACCCCAATGCAGCTGGTTTTACTCTGAAGGGGTCTGCCGCAGAGCTGGAAAGGAGCCTGCTTTCAGCTTTGGAGGAGGCTCTTTGATAAAAGATCAGGTACCTGGGGTGCTTCTTTTGGACAAGCCATCGGGACTCACCTCTTTTGGGGTGGTGGATCGGGTTCGGCGTTGGTCCAGGATAAAGAAGGTGGGCCATACAGGCACCCTTGATCCCTTTGCCACTGGACTACTGGTCCTTTGTCTGGGAAAGGCCACCAGGCTGGCCCATTACATCACGGCCTGGGACAAAGAGTATGTAGGGAGCATTTTGTTGGGTGAGGACACGGATACTGATGATGCCACGGGCCAGGTGATTCTCAAGCGGGATGTGGGAGGGTTGACGCGGGAGGATGTTGAAAGAGTCTTGGAGGCATTTCGAGGGGAGATAAAACAGCTTCCCCCACGTTTCTCTGCCAAGAAGTTAAGGGGAGTACCTTCTTATAAGAGGGCCAGAAGGGGCGAGCAAGTGGATTTGCAGCCGGTAAAGGTCCAAATTCACGAGCTGGAGCTCCAAGAGGTGAAGATCCCGCTGGTACGATTCCGAGTCAGGTGTTCCAAAGGTACTTACATGAGATCTCTGGCCAGGGATTTGGGAAAAGTTCTGGGATGTGGAGGGCATCTGGCCGAATTGAGACGGGTGGCAGTGGGCCACCTGAGGGTAGAAGATGCCCTGCAGTGGGAAGAGGTACGGTCTCTGAGAGGGGAAGCACTGATGGCGAGGGTGTGGCCCTTGGAAAGGGTCTTGTCGCAGTGGGAAAAGGTGCTGCTGAGCTCTCCATGGGCCCGCAAGGCAAGACATGGACAGGATCTGCCTCAGGAGGCTTTCTCTGGGCAACTGGAATGCGATCATAAAGAGGGCGAGAGGGTGGTACTTATGGACGAGGTGGGGAGTTTTCTTGGTATAGGATTAATCATGGGGGAAGCTGCTGGTGCGTATATCCATCCTGAACAAATATGGAGCGGCAATTGAGCCCACTTAGCTTCAGACCCTTCCATGGGGAAGGGCTATACATCTGAACAGGGAGGTTAGGGAAGTGTCACTGGCCATTGAGAAGAAGACGGAAATCATAGGTAAGTTTAGAAGGCATGAGTCAGATACGGGATCCCCCGAGGTTCAGATCGCTTTGCTCACAGAGCGTATCAATCAGCTCACAGAGCATTTTGCGACTCACAAGAAGGACCATCACTCACGAAGGGGTCTGATGAAACTGGTGGGTCAGCGTCGAAGACTATTGGATTATCTTAAAGCAAAGGACGTGAACCGTTACAGAGGCCTTATCCAGGAGTTGGGGCTTCGCAAGTGAGGCTTCTGATTGCTGGTCACGCCACTGCGTCCCTGCCCGCCAAGGGGCAAGAGGGAAAAAGAAAGGGAACGATATGGCAGCAAGAGTAGAGAGAGAAATTGGAGGTCGCCTCCTGTCCTTGGAGACCGGTCGGCTGGCTCGGCAGGCCCATGGAGCGGTCTGGGTGCAGTATGGGGATACGGGTGTGCTGGTGACAGCAGTTTCAGATCGTACAAGGCAGGGCATAGACTTCTTGCCCTTGACTGTGGACTACCAAGAGATGGCTTACGCGGCCGGGAAGATTCCAGGAGGGTTTTTCAAGAGGGAGGGGCGTTCCAGTGACAGGGAAGTCCTTGTCTCCAGATTGATAGACAGGCCCATAAGGCCTCTTTTTCCCAAAGGGTATTTTTCAGAGGTGCAGGTGATTGCCACCGTCATGTCTGCCGACATGGATAACCTACCTGATATACTGGCCATAAACGGAGCTTCGGCAGCTCTTGTGATTTCGGATATCCCCTTTTCAGGCCCGGTGGGAGCTGTTCGAGTAGGCCGCATCCATGGAGAGTGGGTGGTCAATCCGGGGGAAAAGGAACTCGAGGAAAGCGATCTTAATTTCATAGTGGCTGGCACCAAGGATGCGGTGGTCATGGTGGAAGGGGGAGCAAATGTAGTCCCAGAAGATGAGATTCTAGACGGCATATTCTTTGGACACAGGGCCTTGCAGCCTCTGGTGGAGATGCAAGAGGAGCTTAGGGAGATGGCCGGTGTGCTCAAGAGGGAGTTCAGTCCACCGGTGCTTGGCGAGGAGCTGACTTCCAAGGTAAGAGAAATGGCCTTGGGAGAGATGAGCACGGCCCTCAGAATCCCTCGGAAGAAGGAGCGCAGAGAGGCTCTGGCAACTCTTCAAGAGAAGGTGTTGGCTGAGCTTTTGGAGCAGTATCCTGGCCAGGAGATGGCCATCCGCAGCCTCATGGAGGAGCTGGAAAGGCAGGTGGCCAGGTGCATGATCCTGGAAGAGGGAAGAAGGATTGACGGCAGACCCTTTGATGAGGTGCGTCCGGTCACATGTGAGGTGGGCCTGCTACCTCGTGCCCATGGAGCAGGACTTTTCACCAGAGGCGAGACTCAGGTCATGGCTGTAGCCACTTTGGGTACTGCAGAAGATGAGCAACGTCTGGACACCCTCTCCGAGGAAGAAGCCCGCAAGACTTTTATCCTCCATTATCGTTTTCCACCCTTCTGCGTAGGGGAGACAAAGCCTTTGAGGGCTCCCAGCCGCAGGGAGGTAGGCCATGGGGCCTTGGCAGAAAGAGCCCTTCAACCGGTGCTTCCCCCTTGGGACCGGTTCCCATACACCATAAGAGTGGTGGCCGAGGTGCTAGAAAGCAACGGTTCCTCCTCCATGGCCTCCACCTGCGGGACCACCCTTGCCCTCATGGACGCAGGTGTGCCTATTTCGGCCCCGGTGGCCGGTGTGGCCATGGGACTCATCAAGGAGGGGGAGAGGGTGGTGGTATTGACCGACATCTTGGGAGATGAAGATCACCTCGGGGATATGGACTTCAAGGTGACAGGTACTCAGCAGGGTGTTACTGCCGTGCAGATGGACATAAAAATACAAGGGGTGACCAGGGACATCATGGCCCAGGCCCTGGCCCAAGCGCGAAGGGCAAGGCTCTGGATTCTGGAAAAGATGTTGGAGGCCATCCCAGAGCCCCGTTCGGAGTTGTCTCCTTATGCTCCCAGGATCGTGACCATTCACATCAAACCGGATAAGATCCGAGACGTCATAGGTCCCGGGGGAAGGGTCATCCGAAAGATTGTGGAAGACACTGGCACCAAGATCGAGGTCCAAGATGACGGGACCGTCAACATAGCCTCCAGCAGCATGGAGAAGGCGCAGAAGGCCATACAGATAATACGAGGCCTAACCGAGGAGGCTGAGGTGGGGGGTGTTTATACGGGGAAGGTTAAAAGGGTGCTGGATTTTGGTGCCATTGTTGAGATTTTGCCTGGCACGGACGGGCTCCTACATATCTCTCAGCTGGATCATTCACACACAAAGAAAGTGACAGACGTGATTCAGGAAGGAGATGAGGTTCAGGTCAAGGTCATAGAGATAGATGACTCCGGAAAAATAAGACTGAGTCGCAAAGCCCTGCTGGCAGATCCCACAGGACAGTTTTCTCAAGGTGGCGAGCCCAGGGAAGATCGTCCCCATCGGCGGGAGGGTGGCAAAGCACATGGCAGAGAAGATCGTTCTCGCCAACGGCGTTAGAGTCCTTCTGGAGCCCATTGCGCACCTGCGTTCTGTGTGCATGGGCATATGGGTGGCTGCAGGCTCCCGCCTGGAGGGGCCCGAGGAAAAGGGCATGGCTCATTTCATAGAGCATATGCTTTTCAAGGGCACCCGCAGACGCTCTGCACAGCGGATCGCCTGGGAAATAGACGCCGTGGGTGGGGTGCTCAACGCATTTACCAGCCGGGAGTATTCTAGCTTCTATGTAAAGGTGATGGATGAGCATCTGCCTTTGGCCGTGGATCTGATAACAGATCTGTACTTGAATTCTGTTTTTGACCCCACGGAACTGGAAAGGGAGCGTTGCGTAGTGCTTCAAGAAATACGTATGGTGGAGGACACTCCTGAGGAGCACGTCATGGATCTTTTTCACGAGGCCATGTGGAAGGGTTCCTCCATGGCCCACCCAATTCAAGGCGACTCCGAGCAAGTAGCTCGAATGCCTAGGGAGTTCCTGGTGGAGAAATGGGCCACCCATTATCACCACAAGGAAGTCCTGTTTTCCGTTGCAGGAAACTTCGATGAAAAGAAGCTCCTGGAGCTCCTGGAGAACTCAGCCGGGTACCTGTGGGCAGTTCCCAACTGGCCGCAAAAGAAGACTCCACAGAGCAATCCAGGCTTGAAACTGGTGGAAAAAGATTTGGAACAAGTACACGTGTGCCTTGGCGTTCCAGCTCCGCACATGACTCATCCGGATCGATATGCTTTTTACCTCCTTAATACCATCTTGGGCGGAGGAATGAGCAGTAGGCTCTTCCAGGAGATTAGGGAGAAAAGGGGGTTGGCCTATTCTGTTTACTCTTTTCTGAGCTCCTATGCTGACACGGGAATCTTGGGTGTTTACCTGGGCACCACCAGGCAGGAACTCAAGGAGGCACTGGAAGTGATCTTGGAGCAAATGGAGGAGTTGCGCCACACTCCAGTGAGCCAGGATGTAATAGAGTCTGCCAGGGAACAGGTGAAGGGGGGGCTTGTGCTGAGTTTGGAAAGCTCTGACAGAAGAATGGGCAGACAGGCCCAAAATGAACTCTATTTTGGAAGGGATGTCTCTGTGGAGGAGGTCATAGAGGCCTTGGAAAAGGAGAGCCCGAATTCAATACAAAGGGCTGCCCAGCAAGCCTTCGTACCAGAGAAGATGACAGGCGTTGTATTGGGAAGGGCTTCCCTGGCAGATATTCCCAACCCCCTTCGAAATTGGGTGACGTGAGCCTTGATGGACAGGCTCACTCAAGTGAGGATGAGCAGGAAATCAGATGACATGCCAGAGCAAGTGGATGTACAGGTGCAGACCCTGCCGAACCATCAAGGTCTGCCCCTGCCCCAATATGCCAGCGATCTAGCGTCGGGAATGGATCTTTACGCTGCTGTGGAAGAGCATGTGACTATTCCCCCTGGAGGCTGGGCGCTGATTCCCACAGGCCTGTGCATGGCTCTGCCTCCAGGAATAGAAGGACAGGTCAGGCCAAGAAGCGGTCTGGCAGCATCTCACGGAATCACGGTCTTGAATGCTCCTGGAACCATAGATGCGGACTATCGCGGGGAGATAAAAGTAGTCCTGTTGAACCTGGGAAGAAGCCCTTATTCGGTAAAGCGGGGTGACAGAGTTGCTCAACTGGTTCTGCAGAAGATTGTGCGTGCTAGGCTGAAAGAAGCAGAAAAACTCAGTGAAACCTCAAGAAGTGAGGGAGGATTCGGCCACACGGGGCGCTAAAGCTGCTTGCTTGCTGATGTTTGAAGCAGTTATAATAGCAACTTGAAATTTTCCCAAGTCTATGACCCAGAGTCGAGTTATCCAGGGGAAGTGTTGGGTTCAGTTTGATCGTCTAAGCAATGCTGGAAAACAAAGCAATGGGTCCCAGGGTCGTCTGTATGGATAGCGGAGGCAAGCGCAATGGGAAGCGTCATAAAGAAGCGTCGCAAAAAGATCCGAAAGCACAAGTACAAGAAGCTCAGGGAGAAAATGCGTCACCAAAGAAGAAAGCGAGGGCACTGATCTGGGCTCATGGTGGGCCCGAGAAGGGAAGGGCTTGGTTTGAAGGGGCTTTGCCTGTTGGATGTCCTTGATCTAAACCTCAGGCTGATCAAGCTTGTAAGCCCGAAGGCCTCAGGTCTTCGGGCTTTGCCTTCCGTTGAGGGGTTCCTGGAGCAGGAATGAGTGGATTCTTCGGACAGGGGATCTGGATATTCCTTCTCTTGTTCCTGGGGTGCTTCCTCTACTTTCTGTGGCTGGTTCACAAGAAGCTGGGCGACCTTAAAGATCGCGGAAAGGAATTCCAATCCGATCTTGGAGAGGTGTTGCTGCGTCACCGCCTGGCAGTTGGGCGAATGGAGGAGGCCGCAGCACTGGTGGAGGCCGGCAGACAGGAGGAGGCAATAGAGATGCTGGAGCAGATCCGTCAGACGATCCCTGGCCTACATGCTTTGGACTTCTTCCTGGGAAAGGCTTACCTAGCCAAAGGGGATCCCCTCAAAGCTTCCACCCACCTGCGAACCTTCTTGGACAAGGCCAAACCTTACGACAGACTGAGCCAGGAGAGGCTCAGCGAGGCGCACCGACTCTTGGATGCAATTCAGCCTAAGGCTTGACTTGTAAACGAGCCTTTGTTATTGAGCCTTTGGGCCTATGTTGTCAGGCAAAAGGGAGTCTAGGGCCTGATGTGGAATAAATCGCAAAAGCTCATCCAAGAGATTCAGAAAGAGCAGTGGGTCAGACAGCTGGATCTGCCGGAGGTGTTCTGGCCAAGGCTTTTTCAATGGATGGAAGAACACGTCTTGACAGACTTCCTGAGGCTATTGACCGGCCAGGTACATGAAATCCTTGAGATAAATCCGGAGCTTTCGGAACCCAGGATCTTGGAGCTGGCAGCAGCCTCCATGGTGGAGTTTCTGGATGCCCATCATGCTTCGGTCAGGATCTATGATCCCAAGACAGGTCAAATGCTGGCCTATGGTTCGTATCCCTCCCAGGAGGGTCTACGGGCCACTTACATCAATTTGCAAGGCAGTATAGCAGGCCTGGTGGTCCAAACTGGAAAGACTTACCTGGTCCCAGATGTTGAGCAGGAACCTTTGTACCATGACAAGGGAGGAGCCTTGAGCCGGGGAGTTCACTCTCTGATGGCCATTCCTTTAGAGATACCCAGCTTTTACTCAGAAGAGAGGGACACGGTGGGGGTTGTACAGATTTATTTTCCAGAGAAAAACAGGGACTTTTCTCCCATCGAGGTATTGGTCGCAGAGCTCATGGCCAGACGTCTTGGCTTTGTCTTTGCGAGAAAAAAGATCCTTTCCCTCAGAAGGCTCAGCGAGAAAAAGGATGCCATAGTGCGAAAAATATTCCTTCGTCTGGGCTCCAGGGAAGGGATAAAGATGAAGGATGTGTTCAACAGGGTCATTCCGGAACTGGCCGACATAGTCAACATCCAGAGCTGTGCGCTTTTCTCAGTGACCGAGAATCGAAGGCACGTGGTTCTTGAGGCAGGTTATCCGGAATCCGCAGGTTACCACGGTATAGGCAAGATGTTTTCCATAGAGAGCGAACCTGCATTTCAGATGCTGCTTCAGCTGGGAAGCTTCGACAGTGAGAGCCCTTACGAGGTCGTGACTCCATCATATGTGTTGGTCAGGGACCCACAGAAAAGCAGTCTGATCTCAGAAAATCTTAAACGCATGGCAAAGGTCCACAATATCAATTCCATTCTCTACGTGCCCCTGAGCGGAGAGGAGGAACTGAATCACTTTATGACCTTCGATGCTTTGGAAAAGAGAGCCGGCTACACAGAAGAGGAGATAGAGATCCTGCTTTTCTTGGGCAGAGAACTGGTGAAGGCCCAGCAGATGGAAAGGTTGGACGACATCCTTCACGATTTCAAGAATCCGGCCATAGCCACTGCTGGTTTTGCCAGGAGGTTGAAGGGGCTCTTGGAAAAAAGCTGCCCTGGTGGAGGGAGCCAGGAGATAAGAAGGTGTGTAGAGATTCTTCTTGAGGAAACCAGCCGGCTGCAGGAGCTGGCCTTAAGCGTATATGGGGTGGGCAAGGAAGAGGTGGTAAACCTCACAGAGAGACTCAGGCGTCGTGTGGAGATAAACGAACAGGCCATTAAAGAACAACTCAAACAGAATGTGGTTATGAATTTAGGGCCCTTGGAGGAGGATCTCTGGATACGCTGTTATCCTCTTCACCTAGAGAGGGTGTTGGACAATCTTCTCAACAATGCCACCAATGCCATCCCCCCCATGGGAGGCAGCCTCTGGGTCAGAACATTCAAAGATGAAGAAGGCAGAGCCTGCGTTCAGATTCAAAACACGGGCAGAATTCCTGAGGAAGACAGACAGAAGCTGCTGGATGGACAGGGCAAGGGAAGAGGACTCCACATAACTCACAGAATAGTAAGACTGCTTCGTGGTCAGGTGGAGGTCTCAGTGGATGAGAAGACCACCACCTTCACGGTGAGGCTGCCTCTTTGCGAGCAAACAACCCAGCCTGAATAACTAACAGGGCCTGTGAGCCGGGGGCTCGTGGCCTCCTGAACACAAGACAAGCGGACAAGATAATCTAATAAATCCCGGCAGATACTGGTCAATGGGTGAAAATGTATTGATTTGCCTTGGCCATCCCGCCGGAATTTGAAACTGTGGTGGACTCAGTGTAGCATGGAATGTGGGTCTGATTTTATCAGCATTGATCTTGGCCCAAATCCATTGGAGAGTTACATCGGGCAAAAAAAAAGACCCTTGTTTTTCTTCAAGAGCTTCTTTGAGAATGGCGCGCAGCGAGAAAAGAAAAAGGAGGATGTGCATGGATAGGCAACAAAGGATGAGGGCCTTGGAAGTGGCCATGGAGAACGAAGCCAGGGAGGCGGAGTTCTATCGCAAACACAGTGAGCGGACCAGCAATCCACTGGGCAAGAAGATGTTTGTTTCCTTGGCCCACGACGAGCGGGAACATATGGAGAGGATCAAGGCTCTTCACGGCAAGCTGCAGGAGCAGGGTCGTTGGCCCCAGGATGTGCCATTGGAGGTCAAAGGCACCCAGGTTCGGGAAGTTTTGAGATCTTTCGCGGAGTCCCCCCAGCGGCTATCCCTGGCGGACCGAGATGATTTGGAAGCAGTACGTATTGCCATAGAGTTTGAGCAGAAAGGGGAGGCTTTCTACAGAGACCTGGCCGAGAAGGTGGAAGCTCCTGAAGAGAAGGAATTCTTCAACTTCTTGGCTTCCATGGAGCATGACCATCTTGTTTCTCTCAAAGACACCATGGAGTATTTCCAGAATCCCGAGGGGTGGTTCACTGCAAAAGAAAGGCACACCATAGACGGGGCCTGAAATCTGCCATTGATGCGGGGCGCCCATGCCCCGCTTTCCTACCTTATTTCCTCAAGCAGTTTATCCATTGGATCCATGCCTTTTTCTCGCCAGGATATTACCATCTCTATGAAAGCCCTGAGGTCTCCTCCCAACTTTGACAAGAGACTTGCAAGCTCTCCTGTGTCGTAGCGGTAACGCCACAAAGCCAAGAAAGAGGCGTTGTTCCATTCCATGGCGGCCAGGCTCTCAAGCCTTTCTCTTCCGGTGCGGCTCAAACGCATCTTGGCCTCTTGAAAAACCACTTCCCTTCTCAAGAGTTTTTCTTCTCTGCTCAGGGGCGAGCCGTAGAGATCTGTCAACTCATCTTTCAGCTCTTCCAGCACCTGTGCTAAAGCATGTTCTTCCTCTAGGAGCTGGATGACCTTGGTGGCGTGATGGGAACCCCTCTGTTCTGTGAGGAATCGAACCGTGGCCTGCCAACCCACAAAGGTAGCAAACTGTTCGTTAAACTCTACCCGGTCTGGGAAAAACACGGTGGTATGGGCCAGCTCATGAAAAATGGTGTAGCACAGTTCAACATCAGCCATTCTGAGCATGGAGGAATAAATGGGGTCTGCGAACCAGCCCAAAGCACTGAAAGCCGAAACCCCTGTCAAGTGGGTGTCAAGCCCTTGTTTTTCCAGGGACTCCTTTTCCCTCCGAGCTTCTTGGAGGTTGAAAAAACCCTTATATGGGAAGGATCCCAGTAAAGGAAAGCGCCAAAGATATGGTTCAAGTCTGTCTTTGGGACAGGCGGATACAACATATGCCACCACCGATCCCTGGATCTCTATGAAAGAGCGGTAAGATTTTGCGCTTTGCAGGCCCAGTTCCCTGTGTCCGAACTCGCAGATGTCCTGAACCAACCGGATACGCTCCCTGATCAATTCAGGTGTGGATGGGTCTGCCAGGACGTCTTCTAAGGATCTGCGAGCTGCCAGGAGCTTGACTTGGTGATACCCCTGGCTGAGAAGGTAGTTCATCTCACAGCCGCAAAGCAACATCCCGAGTGTTCCCAACAGTATCATGAATCTGCTCATTGGCCCCAAAACACCTTCTCAGGTTATTGCTAAGCTTGAGTATGCTTTTGGTCCAAGTTTGGTCTACGGGAATTCTTTTGCTCCAAAGCCTATGGCGGTCTTTTCAGGCCAGGGAAGGATCAGGTTCTTGTCTGAGCCATGGTTCCTCCCCCTTGTTTTCAAAAGGCCCACTTCTGTCTCCAACCTTAGTTCTCAAGACCCGGTAAAGGCAGGCTAAGCGGCCAAGGCAAGCCATCCTCGGGGCTTATGCCTGCGAGTCCCTAAAATGGACTAGATGAGTACAACCCTCATGGCTCATCATGGCCAGGGGGTCTCTGGGGTTGTGCCCTAGTCATTGTGTACTCATGGTATACCAAATTCAAAGTAACTTTTCATTTGCCCATCGTCTTGCCGGCCTGCCTTAGCCTGCGATGCTAATGGATGCGAGGTGGCCAGGCCCAGGCAGGACCAAAGGTTCCCTTGGGCTTTGTGAATCAGTCCCCTGGTGTAGACCAAGCTCGTCTCCAAATACAACTCTGCATCCCAAGGCATCATGGAGGCTACCCCTTATGATGGTTACCAACCCTCTTGGGAATTCCATTACTTGGGCTGAGACAATGGCCTGAAGGTCTGTGGACATGATTGCCCAAGCTCCCCTCATTTCCAAGAAGCTAAACCCATGGGGGTTTCGGATCAGGGCATTTCTGTTCACTTCCAGAAGGAATTGACCTTTGGGATCAAAGAACCGGCCGGAGACCAGGGGAATCCTCCCGCCTGGCTCCAGCCTGTGAGCATGGAAGAAGAAGCCTCCTGATCCCTCCACCCGGAACTCTGCCTGGAGCCTTCCGTCCACCATGTAGTTGTGATATGCACTGACAGTTTTAAGGCTATGCATGGGCCACCTCCTCGCGCCCCCTTTGAGTCTCCTCCAAGGTACGGAGCAGCCTGGGCAAGATTTCCTCTATATTTCCTACGATTCCCAAGTCGGCCTGCTTGAAGATTGGAGCATGGGGGTTTCTGTCCAGGGCAATTATGAATTGGGAGTTCTGAATCCCGGCGGTGTATTGCAGGGCTCCCGAAGTTCCAAGGCTGATGAGGACCTTTGGACTTATGGAGCGGCCTGTCTGGCCTATCATCCTTTCCTCCGCAAGGATTCCCTTTTTTACCAGGGGCCTTGTACCACCGATCTGCCCTCCCAACAAACGGGCCAGGTGTAAAGCCAGCTGGAATCTCTTGGGATCAGCAGCTCCCAATCCCACACTCACCACCAGGGATGCATCTTCCAGTCGGGCCCCATCATCCTGCAATTCCTCTTCATCAAGGAGCTCCACATCCTCTGCCTGGCAGAATTCCCCGGGTTCCAGGTAAATCACCTGAGCAGAAGCGGTTTCGTCATGAGGCCTCTCCTTGAACACCCCTGGCCTGACCGTAGCCATTTGAGGTCGTGTTTCGGGGGTAATGACTTGCGCCAAGAGTTTCCCCCCAAAGGCCGGCGTAGTCTGCACCAACAAACCGTTGCTTTCATCTATCTCAAGCCCCACGCAATCCGAGCTGAGCCCTGTATGGAGCCTTTTGGCAACTCTAGGGGCAAACTCTCTACCAAAATCGGTCCCACCCACAAGAAAAATGGCGGGTTGATAGAGTCTTATCATGTGGCAAAGGGCTTCTGTGAAGATTCGGCTCCGAAACAAGGCCAATTGAGGTGCTTCCATCACATAGATGGCCTCAGCTCCGTGGGCTATGTATTCCATTACATAGGGGGCAGTATTCCAACCCAGCACAGCTACTGCACACCTGCTAGAGAGCCTCCCTGCCAATTCTCTGGCCTTTGCTATGAGCTCCAAGGTCACCCGGTTTCGCCTATAGTCCCGGTAATCGCCGAAAACCCAGACTTCTGCGCTTTTTGGCTCCATGAGGAATCCTCCGTGGCCCTTCAAAGTTCTGAGCAATCTCTTCCTCCAAAGAACAATTGATCCAAACCTCCAAGCTCCAAGCCCCCTGTCCCTTGCGCATCTTTGCTCAATATCCTCTCACAGCCCCAAGTGGTTCAAAGAACTTGGAATAGCTCCTTCTCCAGCAAAGCACTCTAAGGTAAAACATGGTTTCTGCGCAGAGCTTCCAGGATCACCTCCACGGCTTGGTGAGGCGGCAAAGCCAGGATCTTGCCTTGTCTTCCATGGCTTGGCTCCTCGAGACCTACCACCACAGTAGCCGATCCTCTTAGCCCAGCCTGTTCTTTTTTTAGACCCAGGTCCCTCAGATTCCATATATGACATTCCTTTGACTGGAAGGCCTTCCCCACGGCTCCCAGGCAGACATCCCTTGGCCTTCTGGGAGCCCTGAGAACGCCCACCACTGCGGGTATGGTGGCCCTCAGCTTTTGAAGGCGCCTGTCCAGCCTCCTGAGCACATAAACATGGTTTTGCTTCATTTCCACTTCCAATGCATAACCCAAGTATGGAAGCCCCAGTTCCTCTGCCACCTGAGGACCTACCTGCCCGGTGTCGCTGTCCGAAGATCTACACCCACAAAGAACCAGGTCAGCCCTGGTATCTAACCTGTTAAGAGCCGCTGCCAGAGATCTGGAGGTGGCCAATGTGTCACTGCCAGCCAAAGCAGGGTCTGAGATGAGCACAGCTCGGTCAGCACCCATGGCCAAGGCCTCCATCAGGGACTCCAGGGCTTGGGGGGGGCCCATGGACAGGAGCGTTATCCGGCCACCCCTTATCTCCCTCAGTTGCAGGGCAACCTCCAGGGCTTCCAAGTCCTGGGGGTTTATGCGGCCAGGCACACCCTCTCTGTCAATTGCCCACCGACCATCTTCCCATCTTATCTCGGCATGCTCCGGTACATGTTTTAAAAATACGGCCATCTCCATGGTTGCGGTCCTCCGAATCAAGCCTCAGAACGTGCAGAACCCCGGGCTGATGAAGACAATGAAAGCTCCCTGTATATCACCATTCGCTGTATTTCCGATGTGCCTTCGTATATTTGAGTGGCTTTGGCGTCCCTCAAGTATCTTTCCACGGCATAGGCTCGGCTGTAACCGTACCCCCCGTGGATTTGCACTGCTTCCAAGGCTGCTCGCACAGCCACCTCACTACTGAAAAGCTTTGCCATGGCAGAGCCTTTTGACGCCCTTTCTCCTGCATCCAAGAGGCGGGCCGCCTTATAGGTCAAGAGCCTTGCCGCTTCTATTTCCACAGCCATCTGGGCCACCTTGGACTGGATCGCCTGGAAAGCAGCTATGGGCTTTCCGAACTGGATCCTCTCATTGGCATAGGAAACGGCCGCATCCAAAGAAGCCTGAGCCAGCCCCAAAGCCTGTGCTGCTATGCCCACACGTCCACCATCCAAAGTTGCCAGGGCTATTTTCAAGCCCTCTCCGGGCTGTCCCAATAGATTTTGAAGAGGTACACGGCAACTATCGAAGGAGAGCGAGCATACGGGGTTCCCCCTCATTCCGCACAGGTCTTCCACCGGGCCCCTGAAAAAACCTTCTCTGTGCGACTCCACCATGATGACGCTGGATTCATGGGATCTTCCGGTCATAAATGTCCTTGCGAAAACCAGTGCCAGAGCCGCCACACCACCATTGGTCACAAAAACCTTGGTGCCATTTAAGAGCAGACCATCTGCATCCAGCACAGCTGCTGTCTGTATGGCGCCAGCCTCGGAGCCGGCATTGGCCTCGGTGAGGCAAAAGGCTCCGATGGCATCTCCTTTGGCTAATGGACCCAGGAACCTCTCTTTCTGCTCCTGATTGCCAAAGCGCATGAGCGGGTTTATAACCACCCCGTTGTGCACGGCCAACAGCAATCCCAAAGCCCCACAACAGCGTGATATTTCTTCCACCACAATCACCGTCCCAAGCCAGTCCAACTGCGCTCCCCCAAGCTCATGGCTGACCTGAAGTCCCAAATAGCCCAAAGAACCCATAGCCCTTACCACCTCCCATGGAAACCGTCCGGTGGAATCCATGCGGCTGGCCACCTCGGGGGAGATGTGTTGTGAGCCGAACTGCCTTACCACTCTTTGAACCACCCTGTGTGGCATATCCAGTTCCAGATACATGGGAATCTTATGGCCTCCTGTGCCTCGGATCCGGTATCAAAGCATCTTGAATTTTTCCTGACCACAAAAAAAGAGGCCGTGGATTTCTCCCCACGGCCCTCTAAAAATTCAAAAGGCCATGGGGATCACCCATGGCCTTCTGATCTCCTAAGCTTAGAGTCTCAGGCGCATGGGCGTATGTAGCCGCGAATTATTATGTTGCTAATTCGTATCGCGCCACATACGCCCGTTATCATCTGCCTTTACTCCACAAAAAGCGTATTTTCACAAAAAATATCAGCGCCAAGTTTTCTTGTCAAGTCCACAGAGCCTGCCCGGAGCATATTGCATCCCTAGGTGGGCAGCCAGCAAGTCTTGTCCCCCAAAAAACCTCCTAGCCCAGCCCGTTGGAGCCTTCCTTATTCTGAGAAGAGATGATCTAGTTGGTGGGTCCAGCTGACAAAAAATCATCCACAACTTCTCCCTCGGGTCCTTTCCAGGTTTGGACCTGAAAATTACCAAATCTCCCAGGCTTGGGGGGTAGCCCTTCCAGGGTGACTCATCTGCCAAATGCTCCTCTCCAGCCTTTTTCAGATTCAAATCCTGGCCTGATTTGACAATAAAGAACCAGGGTGTGTTTGGCCATGGATGGATTCATCTCAGGAAGTGTTGAGCTTGCCCCTTGGCATCCATATCTTTTTTGAAGAGCTAGTCAGACTGCTTGCACAATCTGGCCAATAGCTCTGGTCAATCTCTTGGGTACACGGCAATTACCGTGGGCAATGCCCTGGAATGAGTGGCTCCTTGCGTTTGCACTTCAGACAAGGGTGGATAGCTAAAATCTCCGGTTCTCAAAACAAGCTGAGCCTCCTCGCCCCCATCCATGCTCATGGCCCTTAACACAGAAAAAGGGCCGTCTCGAATGATCTCTGCCAGATCCCAAAGGGTGTATGGCCCTTGGGTTAAAAAAAGAAGCAGATTGCCCCCTGTTTCTTCTGCCAGGATGGTTCTGGCTGCCATATTGGGGGTACGGCGCACTCTTATGTTTTTCCATCTGTCCAGGAGCATGAAAGATTGGGCCACCTCCAGGTAACCGTGTGCTTCAGGATCGAATTCCTCTTCGGCCAGATCTAGGATTCGGGCCTTCTGTAGATCCCCTCGCAGGGGTTCTGCCAGAAAAAGCGCCTGGAAGAGCCTGTGTAGCCTGCCTTGAATTTTCTTGCCCCCGCTTATCAACAGACCCATGTATGAAAAGTCGGGATAATACTGTCCGGCATTGAAAACCGCAAGGGCTTTGCTCTTTTCTATCCAGTCAGAGATTTTGAGGGGTTCTGAAACACCTTCCCTGAGAAAGTTTAACACTCTGAATCGGTACCTCTGGGGATCGATTCTCAAGACACATATGTCTGGATTGTTTTTGACCGTCCATCTTATCCATTGAAGCCCGGCAAGGAGTTCTTTGGATTGAATTGTTGGAGATTGGGGGATGAAAGCATTCGCACTTCCTGCTGCCAAAGCTGTGCTCGTGGCCATGAGAAAGAAAAATAGCGCCAATCTAATAGGATCACAAAGATAGCAGGGGATCATTTTCCAAGTCCGCATGCCACCTTTCCCCCCACGCATCATCTATATTGCACGCTACAGAACTCCGAAATGTAGGTCAAGCCCCAGCACCGGTTCCCAGGCAAGGTCCCTCTAGGCAATCACTACCCAAAGCCATCTCGGGCTTTTGGGCCAGATCCCATGGGGCTTGTTGCCCCGGCAAAGAAAGATTCCCAGGAATCATTGCCAAGAAATGGCTGTGCTGGGTCTCAGCGGAGTTGAGATGGCCAGGAGCCCTGCCTTGATGAATGCAAGAGAGTTATGATACATAGGGATCCTAGTACAGTTCTAATGTTGGGGGGGAAAAGGTCATGTGGGAGTATACCGAAAAGGTGATGGACCATTTTCGAAATCCTAGAAACGTGGGTGTTATAGATGATGCCGATGGGGTGGGTGAAGTGGGTTCTATGGCCTGTGGTGATGCCTTGACTTTGTACATAAAGGTTGACCAGCAGGGACGAATAAAAGACGCCAAGTTTCAGACCTTTGGCTGTGCCAGCGCCATAGCTTCATCCTCGGCCCTAACAGAACTCATAAAGGGTAAGACCATAGAGGAGGCCCTAAAGATAACCAACCAGGACATAGCCGATTACCTGGGTGGTCTTCCAGAACAGAAGATGCACTGTTCAGTCATGGGTCGTGAAGCTCTTCTGGCTGCCATTGCCAACTATAAGGGACAGAGCCGTGAGAGCCTGGCATCTCCCCTTGTGTGCGAATGCTTCGGGGTCACACAAGAGGAGATAGAGCGTGCAATTCGGGAAAACGGACTCACCACCAGGGAGCAGGTGACCCACTACACCAAGGCAGGGGGCGGCTGCGGCAGTTGCCATGAGCGCATAGAGGAGATATTGGCAAGACTCAAGAAGGAAGTTCCTATGGCCGTATTGCCTGCCCAGAAAAGACTCACCAACCTCCAGAAGATGCGTTTGGTGGAAGAGACCATAGAGAGGCAAATTCGTCCCGAACTTCAAAAGGATGGCGGTGACATTGAGCTCGTAGACGTGGAGGGGAATCGAGTGATGGTTTCCCTGAGAGGGGTTTGCACCGGGTGTCCAAGTTCCAACATAACCATAAAGGGAATAGAACAAAAACTCAAAGAAATGGTTTCCCAAGATTTGGTGGTGGAGGAGGTGCGCCAATGAAGGTTGTTTACATGGACAACAATGCCACCACCAGGGTAGACCCTTTGGTAGTTCAGGAGATGATTCCCTTTTTCACTGAAACATATGGGAATCCATCCAGTATGCATTTGGTGGGGGCAAGAGCCCAAAAAGCAGTGGCCCGGGCAAGGGAAAAGGTGGCTCAACTTTTGAATGCACACCCAGATGAGATCGTCTTTACCAGTTGTGGCACCGAGAGTGACAACGCAGCCATAAGAGGAGTCTTGGAGGCCTCACCCGAGAAGCGCCACCTGGTTACCACCCGGGTGGAACACCCAGCGGTTTGGAATCAGATCCCGTACCTGCGTCAAAAGGGTTATCGAGTCACAGAGCTCAGGGTGGATAGAGAAGGCAGGCTGGATCTGGAGCATCTGAAAGCTTCTCTCACCGATGACACTGCTTTGGTGAGCATCATGTTTGCCAACAACGAGACAGGAGTCATTTTCCCTTTGGAGGAGGTGGCCCAGATCGTCAAGGCAAGGGGTATAGTTCTTCACACAGATGCAGTACAGGCAGTGGGAAAGATTCCTGTGGATCTTTCCAAGCTACCCGTGGATCTCTTGAGCATGTCAGGCCACAAGATCCACGCCCCCAAAGGCATAGGTGTTCTGTACATAAGACGTGGTACCAAGATAGCCCCATTCATGATAGGGGGGCACCAAGAGAAAGGGCGTAGAGGCGGCACCGAGAACGTGCCTTACATAGTTGGGCTTGGCAAAGCAGCCGAGATAAGCCAGCAGGAGCTTTCCAAGGAACCCATGAGACTCCAGGGGCTAAGGGACAAGCTGGAGCAAGGCATCTTGGAGAGGATCCCCAGAGTGCTGGTAAATGGGAAGGGGGCTGATCGGCTGCCCAACACCTTGAGCTGTTGTTTTGAGTACGTGGAAGGAGAAAGTCTTTTGCTTCTGCTCAGCGACTCGGGGATCTGTGCTTCTTCAGGATCAGCCTGCACTTCAGGATCTCTGGAACCCTCCCATGTTTTGAGGGCCATGGGGATTCCCTATACGGCCGCACACGGCTCTGTGAGGTTCAGCCTGGGTCGTTTCAACACAGAAGAGGAGGTGGATTTCGTCTTGGAGAATCTTCCGGGCATTGTTGAGAGGCTGAGGCAGATCTCTCCATTTTGGGAGAAAAGGGCTGAGGGCTCAAAAGGCTGAGCTTCTACAGGGGATCGGCTTTGCTGCTGTTGTGAAAGGCAGGCCCGGATGGATTCCACTGTCTGGCTAAGAGCAAACTCTTTTCCTTTCTTTTCATCACATGACCCCCCCAGGTTGTTTGCCCACAGGGGGGCCTCAGGCCACAGGCCAGAGAATACCATGGAAGCTTTCTTTTTGGCCTGGGACATGGGTGTGAAGTACCTGGAAATGGATGTGCATATGAGTCGGGATGGACACGTGGTGGTGATTCACGATGAAACCCTGGACAGGACCACAGACGGCCACGGCTATGTCAAAGAGCACACCATTTCTGAACTAAAAAGATTGGATGCAGGATATTCTTTCCTCGCAGAGAATTCCTGCGAGCCCATTTTTAGAGGCATGGGTTTGCGTATTCCACTTCTGGAAGAGGTGATTCAGGAGTTTCCCCAGGCCATGTTAAACATTGAGGTCAAGCAGAAAAACCCCCCCATGGAGGATTCTCTTTGGAAAGTACTGTCCGAAAATGGGGCCTTGGAGAGGGTCTTGATTGCCTCAGAGAATGGGGAGTTGCTAAGGCGACTCAGGGCCAGGTTCGGACCCGCTGTGGCCACTGGCATCTCCAGAAGAGAGGCTTTTGCATTTCTTAGGTGGTACCTGACCGGGAAAAGAGCCCCTTACCGGCCCGAAGGCCAGGCCCTCCAAATCCCGCAAAAAATAAAAGGTCTTGACTATATAGGCCAGGGATTTATAGATGCTGCTCACCAGCTGGGCCTGGAGGTGCACATCTGGACCGTCAACGATTCTTCCAGGATGAAGAAATTTCTCGATATGGGGGCAGACGGTATAATCACCGACTACCCGGAAAGATTTCCCCTGGGAAACCTTTGCGGGTCGCGAAGCCCTCAATTGGATAAGGGAAAGGATAAAGGAGGTCATCATGTATTACGAAGCCTTAATGGATGAAAAAGCCAGGGAGATCCAGCGTGAGGTAAGGAGATTTGTCAAAGAACAGGTCAGCCCTGATTATGTGAGGGCCATGGATCGAGAGGAAATTCTCTATCCTCGTGAATTCGTTCAGAAGCTTGCTTCCCGCGGCCTCTTGGGTCTCAGATTTGAACCTCGCTGGGGGGGTAGGGGGCTGCCCTGGACAGCCGAGGTGGTAGCAGAGGAGGAGGTAGGGGTTCTGGGGACTGCCTTGGGATGTGCCTTCGTGATGCCATCCATAGTGGGGGAGGCTCTTCACGTATTTGGAAGCGAGGAGCAAAAAGAACGATTTCTCAGGCCCATTCTGAAGGCAGAAAAAATAAGTGCTGAAGCCCTGACGGAGCCAAGGGGAGGCTCTGACTTCTTTGGTGCCACCACCCGGGCTGTCCTGGATGGGGATCATTTTGTGGTGAATGGCCAAAAAAGGTTTGTGGTGGGGGCCGCGGAAGCAGACATATTCCTAGTTTACTGCCGCACAAATTTTGATCCCCATGTGCACAAGTACAGCCGCATAAGTGCACTGATCATAGAGAGGGGACCTGGGCTGGAAGCAGAATATATCTATGGGCTGATGGGTACCAGGGGAGGCGGTACGGGAAGGCTGGTTTTCAGGGATGTGCGGGTGCCCAAAGAGAACCTCATCGGAGGACTTCATGGAGGAGCTATGGTTTTCAACCAGATGATGATCCCCGAGAGACTGACCTCTGCGGCAGCCAGTGTGGGGGGCGCCAGAGCAGCCCTGGAAATAGCAACTCGCTACAGCCACAGGAGGCACGCTTTTGGCCAGCCCATTCGCAGCTTCCAGGGTGTGAGCTTCAAGGTGGCCGATGCCATCACCCAATTGGATGCAGCCAGAGGTCTGGTTTATATGGCAGCTCGTGCCGTGGATGAGAATGCACCTTATGCAAGAAGGCTCGTGAGCGAGGCCAAGAAATTCGCCACAGATGTGGCGTGGAATGTGACCAACCAGGCCATGCAGATCATGGGAGGCATAGGTTATACAGACGTCTACCCCGTGGAAAAGATAGTCAGGGATACCAGATTGACTCAGATATGGACCGGCACCAACGAAGTCATGAATCTTCTCATTCAGCATGAGTATTATAGGGAAGTGATAGAGGGTTCTACGGATGCAAGGGACGTGGAGAAAGACGCTTTAAGACAGGATGAGGCAGAAAAATGCTTCACGGATGAGGACATGTGGAGAGTTCACGAGCAAGCAAAGAAATAAGGAGTTGGGAACAAGCCCTGTCGTGGACTCAAGGGCCGAGTGCGTCCTTGAGTCTTCATGGGGCCATGGTGCTGGATTCAAGAGGGATTTTGTAAGCTGATACGGTATAATTAGGTAGTGGGGATCACGGTAAGCCATGGAAGTATTACGGCAAAATATGGGCAGGATCTTGGTTGCCTCCATGTGTGTTTCCCTCGTGGGGATCATTATTTTCGGCCTCAATCTTTTGGAAACACTCCGTACACCGAGCTCTGTGCCGCCTTCGCCACCCAAGTCTGAAAGAACCAAGAAAATCCTGGAGCTACCCTCTTTGAAGTCCAAGGAACAGTATGATCTCATAGCCAGGAGAAATATCTTCTCCATGGGAGATGCTCCCAAGAAGGCTCCTGCTCCAGAGGCGCCCAAGGCTCCGGTGGAGACTGCTTTGAACCTGAAATTGAAGGGCACAGTTGTCTCCCCCGGAGGTTTGGCCTTGGCAATGATCGAGGATCCGACTCAAAGAAGAGAGGATCTCTACATTGTGGGTGACAAGCTCCAGGATGCCCAGATCCTGAGGATTCTACCCAACCAGGTGATCTTGCAAAGATCTGGCAGGGAAGAAACACTCAGCCTTTTTTCAGAAACAGCCTCCAAGGGAGGGCTGAAGCCTGTTCAGGGGAAACCCCAGGCTCTCTCCTCCAGGCCCACCTCGCCCCCCCAGGCACGGCCCCCAGGAGGTCCGGCTCCTGAGGCTTCCTCGTCCAAGGGAGGACAGCAGCACGCTGTGCAAACTCTCATGGCCAAGCTTCGTTTAAAGCCTCATTTCGCTGATGGAAAACCATCGGGGTTTGTAGTGGGGGATGTCCCCATGGGGAGTGTGTTCCAGGCTGCGGGGCTCAAGGTGGGTGACATAGTTGTGGGCATCAACGACGAGGAGGTTCGCACTCCCAACCAATTGCTCAAGGCCTACAAAGAGGTTTCCCAGGCAGGAGAACTATGGTTAGAGGTTTTACGGGATGGCCAAGAGGAGACCATCGAGGTGGACATAGAGACCATCCTTTCCCAGAAATGAGGGACCAGGATGTATCTGTCTTTCTTCGGACTCAGCGAGCAGCCCTTCAACCTCACTCCGGACCCAAAATTCTTTTTCATGAGTGAAAGCCACAGAAGCGCTTTCAACCAGCTGCTTTTCGGCATCCATGAACGAAAAGGGTTCATGGAGGTGGTGGGCGGGGTTGGAACAGGTAAGACCACCTTGTGCAGGGCCCTGCTGTCCCAACTAGGAAATGAAGTTGCCACAGCCTTGATCTTGAATCCTTTTCTTTCGGAAAAGGAGCTTCTCAGGTGCATAAACCAGGAGTTCGGTCTGGATGGATCGGCTCGCAGTCGCAATCAGTTACTACAACAGCTAAACCATTTTCTTCTTGACAGGGCAGCAAGGGGTGGGAATGCCTGCGTGATATTGGACGAGTGCCAGCACCTGGATGCCTCTGTCTTGGAACAGATCCGTATGCTTTCAAATCTAGAAACCAGCAAAGAGAAGCTGATTCAGATGGTGCTTGTGGGGCAGCCTGAGTTTCATCAAAGGCTTGGCTCTGAGAAACTGAAGGCTCTTAATGAGAGGATCCAGGTTCGATGCTTTCTGGAGCCTTTGAGCGTTCAAGATACCGCAGCCTACATAAAACACAGGTTGAGAGTTGCCGGTGCGTGCAGGGAAACACTCTTCACGGATTCGGCTTTGGATGCTGTTTATCAATACGCCAGAGGAAATCCCAGAAGGACCAACGCCGTGTGCGACCGCGCCATGTTGCTGGCTTATGCCAGGGGAAGCAACAGAATCCACAAAGGTCATGTCAGCACAGCCATCAGGGAGGTTTCCTGGACAAAGGAGGGGGTATCCCGGGTTTCTTTTTGGTCTGGATCACGCGTTGGGATGATGGCCGCTTATACTTTTCTTACTCTGGCTGGAGTTACAGCAGGGTGGGTGGGGGGACGAATTCTGCTTAATCCCACCGTGGTTGAGAAGGCAGATATGCAGCAGAAGGATTCTGCTGAGACACATATGGAATCATCCACCAAGGAACCGGAATGGATTCAAGGGGTGGCCATGGACGCTGTTGCGGTTTATCGGCGTCTTGGCGGCATGGCCGGGCTCGCACTGCCTGAGTCTGGCGAGAACATGGAGGAATTGGCCAGAAGGGCTGGTTGGGAAGCGGTCAGATTGATCTTAGACTATGAGAACTTGCTTCGTTTCAAGAGGGCCTGCATCTTAGAAACCAGAGTAACAGGCCAGGCGTCCATCATGGGACCCCAGTGGGCTGTCTTGAGAGGGATTTCGGAGATGGGGGTTTGGCTACAATATGGTGAATCTGCTCTCAAGTTCGTTCCCAGGTGGGAATTGGAGGGACAGTGGTCGGGAGCGGTTTGGGTATGGATTCCAGCCGGCAACTTTTATCAAAGACTAAGACCCGGGGTTCGAGGTGCCAAGGTGGAGTGGCTTCAGTCTGCACTTGGAAGGCTGGGGCATTGGGAAGGCAAGCCCACTGGTTCCTATGACAGGCCCACCCGCAGAGCCGTGGCCGAGTTCCAGAAGGCCAATGGTTTGGCCGCAGACGGCAGAGCAGGCCCGCGTACCATTGCCATGCTCTTGCAGCTTTTGGGTGAGGAGGTATCTTGAGCGCCATACAGGAAGCCCTGGAACGAGTGAGAAAAGAAAGGCAGGACTCTCCAGGAAATGATCTCTCCTGGGTGGAGGTGGCTGCCAGGCCAGACCCCAGGGAAAGATCAACCAAGCCGCGCCTGAAGCAGAGCCTGGGAATACTGGTTCTGGCAGGGGCTGCCGTGGGGATGATACTGTCCCAGATCTCTTGGACAGCCATGGAGAAATCCTTTGGCGGGATTGGGAGCTGGAAAAAGCAGGACGCCTCCGGCTTTCAGATGGGGGAACAAGACACCCAGCAAGGGGAAGAGCCCCTGGAGCCCATGACAAATGTGACCTCATTGGATCAAGGGCGTCTTCAAGTCACATCAAGGGAATCTGCTAAACATTCACAAGAGAGTATTCATAATGCCGTGGCTAAGGCAAAAATGTTGCAAAAAAATGGGGACTCCCAAGGGGCCCAGAGAGTGCTTCTGAGCGTACTTGAAAAGGAGCCAGAATCAGTGGATGCCTTGGTGGAATTGGCAGGTCTTTACATGAAGGACTCTGTTGATTTTCAAAGAGCCATTTCCTTTTATGAGAGAGCTCTCCAGAGAAGCCCCCAACGCGCCTCTATCTGGGTAAATCTGGGAGTGGCTTATATGAGGATCGGGGATCCAAGAAAAGCTCAAGAGAAAATTTCTAGGGCTTTGCAGCTTGATCCATCAATGTCAGAGGCTCACTACAACATGGCTTGCGCTTTGGCCCTACAGGGCAAAGATCAGGAGGCAGCCGTTTTTCTGCAAAGGGCTGCCTCCATGGATTCGCGAGTGGTGGGATGGGCCAGCCAGGACCCTGACCTGCAATCCCTCAAGGATGTTTTCCTGGTTCCAACCATTCACCACTAACTCACATCATCCTGGGGTTATTCGAGACAATGGCCGCCTGCTCCTGAGGCTTGGTGGTGCAGCCCCCAGGGGCTCTGATCCTCCTGAATAACCCGGGTTAGTGTGTCATCCATTGTCCCAAATCCTGCCATCTCTCATTTTAATGAGCCTGTGCACAAAGGGTGACTCGCAAACTATGGGATCGTGGCTAGCTATGATTATCGTCTTGCCTTCTTCTTGGAGAGCCGCCATGTTTTTCATGAATTCCCGGGAAAGAACAGAGTCCAGGTGTGCCGTGGGTTCGTCGGCTATGATGATGGGGGGATCATTTATCAAGGCCCTGGCTATGGCCACCCTTTGGGCTTCTCCGCCCGAAAGCCATTCCACCTTCTGGTCTGCCTTTGCCTGTATGCCGAATCTGGCCAGAAGCTGGCTGGCCTTTTTGCGCATCTCAGACCATCTTAGACCCAATGGGTGTGCTGGCAGCATGACATTTTGCATGGCCGTGAGTCCCTGTATTAGAAAGACCTGCTGAAACATGAATCCGAAGGTCTTCCTTCTGAGCTCTGTGAGGAAGCGTTCAGGCAAACTGGTTATTTCCATGCCCTGCAGCCATATGCGGCCCGAAGTGGGACGAGCCATGCAGCCAATCAAACTCAGCAGTGTTGTCTTTCCTGAGCCGCTGGGCCCCTTGAATACCGTTATGAGATTTTCCTGCAGGGAAATGCTGACACCTTCCAAGGCCACGGTCTCATTGGGTTTTCCTTGATGAAACACTTTTCCCACTTCCAGGAGTTGGATCAAGCCTGTCCTCTCATCACCCTGTCGGGATCCATGGTAGCAGCTTTCCAACAAGGAGTTATTGTCACCAAGGTGTAGGGCACCACGGTGAAAAAGAACAAAACCGCAAGGTCTCCAGCTCTAAGGGATGGATACAAGGGGAAACTTGGGTAAAGAACTGACCATCCTTTTAGAGCAGGTGCCATAAGGATCCAGGAAAAATGGAAAATGTGAAAGTAAGCTGCAATGGCTCCCAAAAGAAAAGCCGAGAAGGAAATGACCAGTCCTTCAAGACCCTTGAGAAGCATCACGTCTGCGGTTTCCCATCCAATGGCCTTCAGGATGCCGATTTCCCGCTTCTCATCGGCGCTCAAGCCTGTGGCCTTGTCCCAAGCAAGGATAAAAAAGGCCAACAGTGCGCCCACCAGTAGCACCAGGGCCATGCCACCTCGCCAATCAAAAAGGGCTCGGTAGGTTCGCAGTATCTCCTCTCTGAGAATGGGCCTAGTATCTGGCAAAAGTTGCGTGATTTTTTCGGCCACCGTGGCTCTTTCTCTGGGATTCCTAACGGTTACTGCAAGATCTGTTGCGAAACCCTCTGGAAAACCGAAAAGATTCTTGAAATCACCTTGTTCCATGATAATCAAATCAGATGTTAAAAGTTCCGAATCCGAGGGGAAAAGCTCCTTTATTCCCAGGGTCGTAAAACCACCCCTGTATGATCTAAAGGTCAGGCTCTGCTGGTCCTTTGCGGCGAAGCTTCTCATAACACCCCGACCCACCAATATCCATCCCGGCTCGGGACCGTGCCCCGGCAACATGGGAACCATTATTGTGTAATTGGCTCCGCTTCCGGGGTCATAGTAATAGCCCCAAAGCCGGCCATAGACCTCTTTGACTCCCCGGATCCCCTTTATTTGCTCCATGTATTCCAGAGGAATAAGTTCGTGGCGTCCTGCAGACATTCTTTGGACCAGGACCTCCGGGCTGTCTTTTAGCAACTTTTCGGCCTGAGCCTGCATGGCTCTGGTAAAAAGAAGCACTGAGGCCACCCAAAAGATCACCAAGGTATAAACCAAAAAGAGTGCCAGGTTCTTGAACTTTCTCCTTTCTAAGGAAAAAAGGGCAAAGTCCAAGAGGTTTACCTGCCTGCGTAACCAGCGCCACATTTCCACCTCACCTTTGAGCCCTGCCAGAAGCTAAGAAGATGCCTGAAGCAACTCGGGAAGATGGGGTCTTGGGTCCCGAGGCACCCATGCCTTCTGAATCATCCTTCTGAGTATCCTCACGGGAATCAAATGGAAGCACTGGGATCAATGGATTCCACAGCGGTTTTTGGAAATGGGGCGGGGGCAATATGAAAGACCCTGACGGGAAATGATCCAAGGCTCCTGGATGATCCTGAAAAGCCGAGTGCATATCGGCTCCAGAGGGGTGCCTGGTGTAGCGAGCTTCTGTAAAGAGGCACAAATCTGTGAGTCCATAAGCAATTACTAGGTTTCTCATCCTTTGTACAGAATTTTCTTGAGCTGGCTTGTGACGAGATGCCTGTGCCCCTATTATCGTTAGCCCCATGACTCCAAGAGCCACTAAAAGCAGGAAGGCTGTAGATGGTCTCATGAGCTGTTCAATCCAACTCTTTGATGACTTGAGGAGTCACCTGCTCGAATCTCAATATGCGTTTCCCGCCGTGATCCCTCATGAACTCTTTGGCATCCTCCTCCTTTAGAAAAGGTATCAATTCCCTTCCCATTGGGCCTAAAACATCACTTCCCATGACATAGAAAGCTTCCATTCCATTTATTGGCTCAAGGCTGTAATAATCGGTAACGTAAATCTCATGCAGTTCCTTCCTGCCCAAGCCCTGGACATATTTTTCCGGCTGATTCAGGAACTTAAACATGTCTTTTGCCCCGTCGAAAAAAAAGCTCCTTCCATCCTTGGAATTGATCTGTGCTATCCATTCGGGATATTTGCTGACAAACATGCCGCAGACCGGACACTTGTCTTTGGTAGATGGCTTGCCTGGAGAATCTGCCTTGGAGGGAGTGATCATCAAGAAAAATCCTATTGCCAAAAAGATCAATGATTTCATCTTTCCGCCTTTTTTTGTAAGAATCCAGACCTATTTGGATTTTGGCGATGCCAGCCAAAGCTCGGAGGTTGGCACCTTTTTTGATCATAACCTTCACAAACCCATGAGGCAAGAAGCCACAAGGATCAAACCGGCCTTCAACTTTGGTTTAATTTTCCTTTACTCCAGGCCTTCTCCGTGGGCTGAAAGTCCGCCAGTGCTGCTAGGGATGGTTCAATTCCGTTTTCTGGTTCAGGGCCCTGGGGGATCTCAGATGGTGAAACAAGGTGTGCTTGGCCATAAAGCGGTTTGCCAAAAGATATCATAAAGTTATAATCTATCAATACACTTGCGTTCAATATTGCAGGCCAGGCGTGATGGGCTCAAAGGACGCAGAGTTTTTAACCCATGAAGGCTTTGCCCAGCAGCTTGATTTAGTAGGAGCATGAAACCTCAACTTGGAAAGCATCTGCAACCCTGGTATTATTCCATAAAGCATACCCGGATTTGGAACGCAGTTTTGAAAACTTGCGCAAAGGCAATGTTGATGCGCAGAAGGCAACCTTTGGCAGGCAGGTCCAGGGACCTGATTGGGATCGCGGACTTTGTCTTTGGGAGTTTGCCCTGAGAAGGGTAGGCTTTGGGGCCCAGATAATGACACATCAGATTCATCGGGCTTTTTCCCAATGGATAGGGTATCATCCTTTAGGGTTGCCTGGGGCATGTTTTCTTGTAACTGACAGGATCCTGGATTTTTCAGGGAGAAGCTTGGTCCATTTCAAAGGGTTTGAATCTGGCAGGAACCGGGAGGCATAGTTGAAGCATAGGTTGCTGGTTCCAGGTGCATTTGTCAGCGCTTTGCTTCTTGGGATTTTGATTGTGCCATATGGCGACAGCCTGGCGGCTAGGCTTGTTGAGGAGGGGCAAAAGCCTGAAACAGAGGCGGTTTTGCAAAAGCAGGAGGCTCCGGCCCTCTCAACTCCCTCCAGGAGGCCTGTGCCCAAGAGCCAGAGCCTTCCAATTCAACAGCCCTCCCAGGGCTCCTCAGATGAGAAACCAGATACTGCCATCAAACCAGATCAGCCCAAGCGACCGGGCAGCTCAGACCGTATCACCATAAATTTCGACAATGCGGATCTGCGCACGGTCATAAAGTTCATCAGCGAGCTCACGGGTAAGAATTTCGTGGTGGATGATAAGGTAAAAGGCACTGTAACCATAATATCTCCTACAGACATAACGGTGGATGAGGCATATCAGGTTTTCCTGTCTGTACTGGAAATGAAGGGGTTCACCGTTGTGGAAGCCGGGAGGGTTTTAAAAGTTGTGCCATCTGCCGAGGCCAGATACAGGGACATAGAAACCTTGAGGGTCGAGGAATCCATCCGGGTTGGCAGGGAAGACCGGATGATAACACAACTCATACCGCTTCGGCATGCCAGTGCCAATGACCTGAGAGGGCTGCTCACCCCCTTGATATCCAAGGAGAGCCAGATCGTGGCTTACCAACCCACCAACACCCTGATAATAACTGACTATGCTTCCAATATTCGCAGACTTCAGTCTCTTATCAGGGAGATGGATGTAGAGTCCAGAGACGAAAAAATAACGGTTCATCAGCTAAAGTACGCCTCTGCACAAACGCTGGCCACAGAGTTGCTTTCCCTCATGGACAAAGGTGCTCAGCGCACCTCCACCCCGGCGCGCCCCGTGGCCCCCAAGCCGGCCACTCAACCCACTCCACGGGGGGCCAGAGCGCCCACCCAAGCCCAACCTGTCCAAACCGCCCCAGCAGAGGAATCCGCAGCCCTGAGTGCTTCCAAGCTTGTGCCCGACGAGAGAACCAACTCTCTCATAATCATTGCCAGCGAAGCCGAGACTCGAAAGATCTTGGAGCTCGTGGAAAAGCTGGACGTGCCCTTGCCCCCTGGGAGAAAAAAGATCCACGTCTATTATCTGGAGAACGCCAAGGCCGAGGAGGTGCTCCAGGTGCTCTCCCAGCTTTCGGGCAGGGGTGGGGCCGGTGTGGGTTATGGGACCTCATCGGGTTTGGGGACCAGCCGGGCCGGACTGGGAAGTACAACAGGAATCGGTTCCTCTGGCTTGGGGGGCTTGGGCTCCACCAGCGGCTTGTCCCACACAACAGGTCTGGGAAGCACAGGCCTGGGAACGGGCCGCCAGACCGGGCTGGGGACAGCGGGCCCAGGGATCTTTTCCTCGGGCATAGAGAGAGGGGCCAGGGCCGCCATATTGGGGGAGGACGTGGTGGTAGTGGCTGATAAAGCCACCAATGCCATAATAGTGATGGCTCCTCCTGAAGATTATGAGACAGTAAAGGAGCTCATAAGCAAACTGGATGTTTGGCGTCCCCAGGTACTTGTGGAAGCCCTCATTGCAGAGGTTTCCCTGACCAAGACCAAGAGCCTGGGTGTGGAATGGCGCCTTGCCGAAAGAGTGGATAGTTCTGGTAGGGAGACAGGTATTCAAACAGGCACGGGGCCTGCTAGTCTAGATTTTTCCACTGCAGCCCAATTTCTCTTCGGGGTCTTCAAAGGACCCATAACCATAGCCGGTCAGGAGTTCACAAACTTGAGGGCGGTGCTGAGGGCCTTTCAAAGGGCGGAGGACGTGAACATCCTGTCCACGCCACACATATTGACCTTAAACAATGAGGAAGCCGAGATAGTGGTGGCTCAGAACATCCCATTTCTCAAGTCCCAAACAGGCACTGCAGAGAGCACCACTCCAGGGACCACGACTCCTACAACAGCGGTTCTCCAGACCTTCGAGTTCAAAGATGTGGGCATTATCCTCAGAATCACTCCCCAAATCAGCAAGGGTAAGTTCGTGAGATTGAATATTTTCCAGGAGGTTTCGGATGTGGGAGCACAACAGGTGCTCACCACAACCCCCACTACTTTTAAGAGACAAGCCAAGACAGTGGTGGTAGTGGAGAACGGTCAAACCGTGGTCATAGGAGGTTTGATCCAGGACAGCCAGAGGCAGTCCACCTCAGGAGTACCCTGCCTGGGTAGTATTCCACTGCTGGGCAATCTTTTCAGGACTCAGTCCGTAGGACCCCAGGAAAAGAGAAATCTTCTGATTTTCATCACTCCACACATAGTGAACACCCCTGAGGACATGGCCGGGATTACTGAACAAAAGAAAAAAGAGAGGGATAAAGACGCCATCCAGTTCCAGGAGTGGAGGGGTGAGGATTTTGAGGAAACCCTAGAAATGATCCTAAGATAACCTTTTGCAGTTTGTGAAGAAACAAGGTTAAAGCCAATGGCTATGGAAGCTAGACAACATCCTGAGCGTCCCATTGGAGCTGCAGAATCAAAAATTGCCGAGGTGGGACAATTGGGCAGCAGGAGCTCGGCCCTGCTCAGTGCATTGCAGGAGCAGGGAATAGTCCTGGAACAGAGTCTAGATCAAGAGTTGCAAAGTTTGATGGAAAAGGACGAGTGGGCCCTGGGGGAAGCCCTAGTGGCCAGGGGTTTGGTCTTGAGAGAGGATCTGACCAAAGCCTGGGCTGTCTTGATGGATCTTCCTTTTTGGCCGGTCTTGGAGGTGCAGGGGATAGATGGCCAGATGCTATCACAGATACCCATTCATTTTGCCCGGAAACACATGATCGTGCCTGTGAAAATGATGGATCATGAGATCTGGGTGGCCATGGCTGATCCGTTGGCTCTGGAAGTTCTGGATGACCTTAGAATAAAAACCGGCTGGAACATCAAGCCAGTCTTAAGCTTGGCCTCAGAGATCTCCAGGACCATCAACCGGATCTACCATGAATCTGGAGACACAGCAGAGCAGGTCCTGGCGGATTTGGAGGAGTCGGGAAGCAGTGGTAGGGCTTTGGCTGAGCTGGAGGAATCCGAGGACCTGCTGGAATCAGCTTCAGATGCTCCGGTTATCAAGTTGGTGAACACAATTCTGAGCGAGGCAGTGAGGTTAAGGGCCAGTGACATTCATATCGAACCCTATCAAAAAGAGCTCAAGATTCGTTATAGGGTGGACGGGGTGCTTTACAATAGCTTGACTCCATCCCGGAACCTCCATTCGGCCATAGTTTCCCGCATCAAAGTCATGGCCAAGATGAACATAGCCGAGAAAAGACTTCCCCAGGATGGCAGGATTCGCCTGAGGGTGGCGGAGCGCGATTTTGACATACGTGTCTCGACTTTGCCCACCTCTTTTGGAGAAAGAGTGGTGCTGAGGTTGTTAGATAAGACAAGCGTGTTGTTAGGGTTGGAAGAGGTAGGCCTTTTGCCCGAGCAGATGGAGCTCTTTGAAAAACTTATTTCAGCTCCCAACGGCATAATTCTGGTCACAGGGCCAACCGGAAGCGGGAAGACCACCACGCTCTACGCAGCCTTAAACAGGATAAACTCGCCAGATAAGAACATCATAACCATAGAAGATCCGGTGGAGTACCAGCTTGCGGGAATTGGCCAGATTCAAGTAAACAGCAAGATAGGTTTGACCTTTGCCAAAGGGCTCCGCTCCATTGTTCGTCAGGATCCTGATGTCATTCTAGTGGGCGAGATTAGGGATGCCGAGACCGCTGAGATATCCATCCACGCAGCCCTTACAGGGCACCTGGTCTTCAGCACTTTGCACACCAACGACGCTGCAGGGGCCATAACACGCCTCATAGATATGGGGGTGGAGCCTTTTCTGGTCTCCTCTTCGGTGAACGCCATTTTGGCACAGCGTTTGGTGAGGGTGATCTGTCCCAAGTGCAAGGAAGGTTACCGACCCAATGCCAGAACCATTAGGGAACTGGGTATTCCCCAGGACGAGGATGTGGTCCTATACAGGGGAAAGGGATGCGATGCCTGCCTTAACACGGGATTCAGGGGAAGGACCGGCATCTTCGAGTTTCTGGTTATGGACGACACCTTAAGGGGGCTCATGATGCAGACTTCTGACTCTACCACCTTGCGAAAAGCTGCCATGGCAAGAGGCATGAAAAGCCTGAGGGAGGATGGGGTCCAGAAGATAAGGGTCGGCATTACAACCGTAGAGGAGGTCTTGCGGGTCACGGGCGAGTAGGCAAGGCAATTACTCAAAGGGAATTGAGGTTTGAGAAAGGAGTAAGATGGCTTGGTGTCCAGGGTAGGACCACCAGAAGGATACTTTTGAGGAAATCTAAGGCATTCAGGTGGATCAGATATTCTGGAGAGCTTTGGGTGAATCCGAGGCAAGGGGAGAAAACAGGGGATGGGGAATAAAGTCAGGAAGGATGGCCCATCTGACAAGGATCAAAGGGGGCTTGTTACCCGCGGTAAGCTGGTGGCATTTACTGGGGGGGCCTTGTTGGTGGGACTTGTGGCAGGGGCGATTTTAGGGGGCATATGGGAACATCGGCTGGCTAGTCGTTTGCCCACAAAGGCCCCAGGTGTGGTTTCGGCACCGTCTGGCATGGCTTCAGTGGAGCAAAGGGGGGAGCTGAAAGCCTTGGAAAGCAGAGTAGCGAAGGATCCTCAAGACGTGGAGGCCTGGATAAACTTGGGCAACTTGAACTATGACATGGGTAGGCCAGCAGAGGCCATCCGCGCATATGAAAAGGCCTTGGCGCTTAGGCCAGGAAATCCGGATGTAATCACCGACATGGGCACCATGTACAGACTATTGGGGCAACCCCAGAAAGCTGTGGAACTTTTCAGAGAGGCTCACAGACTTGATCCAAATCACTTCAACAGCCTCTATAACGAAGGTGTGGTTCTCCTGCATGATCTAAATGATATCGTGGGAGCTGCACGGGCATGGGAGGGGTTTCTGAAGTTGGTCCCTCAGGGTGAGCAGTCAGAGCGCATAAGAAAAATCCTCCAGAACTTGAGGTCGCAAGGCAAAATACCCTGAATCTAAGCGCGATATTGCCAGACTGGGAAGGGGCGCGGGAGGCCGTGAAGAGGATTTCCAAAAAGAGCAACGTGATCTCTTTCAATGAAAGGCTCTTCCAGAGGGTGCTAAAGGAAAACGAGCTGCTCTTGGCACGGATCAATAATATCTTGAGCGTGGCCAGGTCCAACCAAAGAATACAGGACCACTTCGATGCCTTGGAAGAAAAGATTCTTCGAAGCCGTTCTGTGAAGGAAATGGCTAGAGTCCTGGTGCAAGAGATCAGAAAACGTTTTGGTGTGGAGTGGGTAACCCTCTGCGTGGCTCTTGATCCGGCTGACGTCCTGAGACATTTGGGATCGACGGGCATAAAGGGGCTTCCCAGTTTCATACGTATAGTTAAGGAAGGGGAGTTGGAAAGGGCCGCCGAAGAATTGGGAAGGGGAGAGGTGCTGTTGGGAGCTCCAGAACGAAATGTTGGCCTTTTCTTTAGACGGCAAATGATCCCAGAGATGAGATCCCATGCCATAGTGCCGCTTTACTTCTCCGGCAGGCTGATCGGAACCTTGAATTTAGGCAGCAGGGATCCTCAGAGGTACTGTGCGGATCAAGGCACAGATTTCCTAAAGAGACTGGGCTACAAGATCTCTTTGATCATGGACAATATCTTGGCTCACCAAAGAGTCCTGGCCATGTCCATTACGGATCCAGTCACGGGAATTCACAATCGTAGGGCCTTTGAATCTGCTTTGGAAAGAGAGCTAGGTCGTTCCCTCAGGCATAAGAGTCCCCTTTCATGTATGATCTTGGACCTGGACAATTTTAAGGAGATCAATGACAGATATGGGCACTTGGTGGGTGACCAGGCCTTGAAACATACAGCAGAAATCTTGCGCGATCACACCAGGGTTTATGATATGGTGGCAAGATACGGGGGGGACGAGTTTGCAGCCATGTTGCCGCAAACAGGTATTGAGTCGGCTGTGAGTGTGGCCCAGAAGTTCCAAGATGTGCTCAATTCCAGGCCCCTTGATCTGGGAGGTGTGAAGGTGAGCATCAAGGTGAGCATCGGGGTTGCGGGGGTATTGGGCACAGAGGAAATTGCAGCCAAGGAACTTATTTCCATTGCTGATAGCAGGATGTATTCAGCCAAGGCACAGGGGGGCAGCAAGGTGGTGTGGAAGGACTCCCAATGACAGGGGATCAGAAGATGGGGCTAATGGGAGGGCCTTTGGAGTTTGTAGGAAGAGGGGTGCAAGAAAGTATGCTTGGAGTGGGGGGCATGGTCAGAAGGGAGTCCCAAGGGCAGGGGGTTGGGGGGGTACCTCCTGGGGATGGATGGGTGCCTTTTCACCGTAGCTGCCTGGAGGGCAATTACGGCCCTCTGCTGAGGATTTTGATGCGAATCCTCTTCTCACGGGTGGAACCCGTGGGAGAGCAGTTGGATCATATCAGAGAGCTGGGTAAGCTGGGATCAGTGGTCTATGTACTGAGGAGCCGCTCTGATCTGGAAAGCCTTCTGTGTCACTATCAGTGCAGGAGAAAAGGCCTGCCTGTCCCGCTTTTTGCCTGTGACAGCAGATTGACCCTTTTTCAGTCCCTGGGTTTTTGTTGGAAGAGACTCAGGGCCAGGCTTTCCCAGAGAAGGGGCCGTGTTGAGGGAAGCCTCATCAGGGAAGCCGTGGCCAGGCGTCAGCATCTGGTGCTTTACCTAGAGGATATGGATGCCTTCGAAAGAAGATTTGTCAGCAAAGGTGTTGACCCTTTCACAGAACTGCTGGTGGCCTGCGAGCAAACAGGTACTCGGGTGTTTTTGGTGCCGCAGATTATCATTTGGGACCGAGCCCGCGAGAGAAAGGGAGTGTTGCTGGATGAACTGCTGCTGGGCAGCAGGGCCAACCCTTCGGATCTGAGAGTTCTTTTCAACTTCCTGCGATTCTATAGGAAGGATTCACACATCTTCCACTCGGAGCCATTGGAACTCGCGGAATATTTGAAAATACAAGAGAACAAAGATAGGGATCTTGTTGCAGCATCGCTCAGGAAGGAACTCCTTGAGAGGCTGAAAAGGGAAAGAAGAGTTGTGACCGGACCGGTGGTGAGATCTCGACAGGAGCTTCTGGAGCGGGTCCTCACTGACGAAAGGGTTCAACAGGCCATACAGAGGAGATCACGCAAGAAGGGCAGGTCGCCGGAGTCTGTTAGGAAAGAGGCTTACCGGCTGCTAAAGGAGATAGCCGCAGACTTTGACCCATTGTTCTTACGCTTCTGGGATTGGGTCGTGAGTTGGGCCGTGAGACATCTTTTCGAGGGTTTGGAAGTTGATCAGGAGGGATTGAGAAAGGTCAGGGAGGCAGCCCGAAACGCCAATCTTGTAATAGTGCCGTGTCACAGGAGCCATATGGACTACATGATCATGGGTTACATCTTTTATCACAACTATATGTATCCTCCCCTGACAGCGGCCGGCTTGAATTTGGCTTTTTGGCCCATGGGTTTTCTCTTTCGAAAATCCGGGGCTTTCTTCATAAGGAGGGACTTCAGGGGCTCGGTCCTGTACCCGGTGATCTTCTCTAGGTATCTCCACACAATTCTGTCAGAGGGCTATCCAATAGAGTTTTTCATCGAAGGGGGCAGGAGTCGCTCGGGTAAGATGGTTCTCCCAAAACCCGGATTCCTGGCAATGCTCCTGGAGGGGCACAGAGCCGGGGCATGTAGGGAATTAGCCTTTGTCCCAGTGGCAATCTCTTATGACAGGGTGATGGAGGAGGGGGCGTACCTGAGAGAGCTGGAGGGTGGGGAGAAACGCAAGGAAAGCTTGTGGGAGGTGCTGCGTAGCAGAGAGGTCATACGCAGAAGATGGGGCCGCATTTGGGTCAGTTTTGACGAGCCCATTTACGTAAGTGAGTTCCTGGATAGGACCCTGAGGAGAGACGAAGCGGGGAGGGGTTGCAGCAGGCAGCATATCCCTGATCGCTTAGGGTACGAAATTGCCCATAGGATAAACCGAGTTATGACCGTGGTGCCTACTTCCTTTGCTGCCTCGGCAGTGCTTGCCAGTGGTCTCAGGGGATTCCTCTTTGAGGATGTAGTGCGCATAGGGAAGCTACTGTATTGGATTCTGCTCAGGGAAGGGGCCAGGCTGGCTCGCGTGATCCAAGAACCCGAAGGTGTAGAGAGAGTCCTTTTGGAGAGCCTGGAGTTCTTTGAAAAAGAAGGGATGTGCAGAAGGTCCAAAGAGGCGGCGTCCCAAGAGTTGGAATCGGGGGTGGAGATCCAGTTCGAGTTGGAGGATAGAAATAGGAGGCAGTTGGATTACTACAAGAACGTTATACTTCATCATTTCCTGCCTTACTGTTTTGTGGCTGCCACGGTGCTGGCGGCTGGCAGGTCTGTGGTATCCAGGGAGTGGATCCTTGGTGAGGTGGAATTTCTGAGGAGATTTTTTGGGCAGGAATTTGTTTTCTTGCCTGAAGAGGATGTGGGGGAAAGGATAGAGAGGACACTGGAGAACATGGTGGCGTACGGTCTTCTTTGGCGTTCGGGTACGGGATACAGCTCACCGGCCCGGAGGCGCTTGGAGCTATTGGCTTTGGCGCGGCTCATACAGGGGTACTTCGAATCATATTTCGTAGTGGGCTCTTCCTTGAGGCACCTGGCTCGAAGAAGGCTTTCCCAGAGGATTTTTCTGTGGCGCATCAGGTTAAATGGCAGGAGGCTGTTTCGAAGTGGAAAGGTGAAGGCGGCCGAGGCGCTTTCTGAGCTAAACTATCTCAATGCTGTAGAGTTTTTGGTTCACGAGAAGATAGTGGTTAGGCATGTGGAGGGAAGCGTTAGGGAGGGGACATACTATGCCCTGAGCCGGGAGAGGCGTCCTATTCACTGGCGTAGACTGAAGAGGTTCATGGGTGTATACAGGGAGACTTGATATAGCGTGATACTTGCGCGTTACGCGCAGATGAAAACCGCTCCTTTTTTGCTTTGAAAGAACAGGAGGAGTCCGTTAGGAGGAAATGAAGTTGGAGGTACAGGCGACTTATGAATCAATCTGGCAATAATTGCGCGATTCCTCATGGAAAAATGAGTTTCATAAGATATTGATATTACAAAGGAAATAGGCTGGGAAATTAAATCTCTAAAAGAGCTTGATTTGGCTGGGTAGAAAGTGTAGAAAAATGGCCATGCCTAAGGTGATTGCCATCACAAACCAAAAGGGTGGAGTGGGGAAGACCACCACAGCAATAAATTTTTCTTGTGGTCTCTCCAAGAAGGGCAAGAGGGTTCTGCTGGTGGACCTGGATCCCCAGGCTCATGCCACCATAGGACTGGGGGTCGAGCCAGGCACCTTTCAGAGGGCAATCCATGACGTGCTTGTGAACAAGAGGGCTATGGAGGAAGTTGTTTTAAGCACCAGGTTCCCGGGGCTCTTCCTGGCTCCGTCTCATATCAGACTGGATAGGGCGGAGCAGCAGCTCATACCCGAGATGTATCGTGAGAGCATACTGGAGCGGTCTCTACAAGGACTGGATTATGACTTCATTGTCATAGACTGCAGACCCACACTTGGCATCCTGACAGTGAACGCCCTCAAGGCGTGTGATTTTATCATAGTGCCCTGCGAGATTGCCCGTTACTCCCTGGAAGGGTTTGCCGATTTGATGGATACCATAGCGACGGTCAAGAGTGCTGATGGTTTTGATATCGGAGAGCGAGTGCGGATACTGTTGACAAAGTACGATTCCCGAAAGAGCGTGTCAATTGAGTGGGTCATACAACAGCTGGAACCCTTTCGACACATGCTATTTCAAACCAGGATCAGGCAGAACGAGGCCCTGAATCAGGCGCACATGGCCATGGAACCCATCTTCCAGTTCAAGCCCAACAGCTTTGGGGCTGAAGACTACTGGCAGCTCACAGAGGAATTCCTAAATCAATGCCTTCCATCAGGGAAAAACTAGCAGACAAGAAGACCAAGCTGTCCTCACCACGCCAGGGTCCTGTGGAGGAGCATCCAGCGGACCCCAACCACTTTTCCGAGGGCATGTTCCTGCACATTCCAGTGGAGGAGATCCAGCCCAATCCGGATCAACCAAGGCAATATTTCGATCCTGATTCATTGCAGGAGCTGGCCGAGTCAATAAAGGAAAGAGGGGTGCTGCAACCTGTACTGGTTCGCAGGGGGAAGGGAGGAGAGATGGTTTTGGTGGCAGGGGAGAGAAGACTCCGTGCTGCCCGAATGGCCGGGCTTGAGAGAATCCCAGCCATGATCACCTGTGGAAATGAGGCTGAGATAGCTCTGATAGAGAATCTGCAAAGGGAGGATTTGAGGCCGGTTGAAGAGGCTGAAGCGCTGTGGCGTATGGTAAAGGAGCATGGCTACACCCACGAGCAGCTAGCCAGGGTCATTGGCAAGGCTCGGACTACTGTGACTGAGACGTTGAGCCTGGTTAGACTCCCGGAGGAAATTAGAGAGGAATGTCGGCGCGCCGACTCTTACCCTCGACGTCTCCTGGTGGAGATCGCAAAGCTGCCCACTCAAGAGGAAATGATTAGGCTTTTTAGTAAGGTCAAGGAAAAGAGCCTAAAAAGCGAGGGCGTGAGGGACATCACCAGGGGCAGAGACAAGCCCAGGGGGGCAGGCCCAAGGCTTGTAAAGCAGATAAGGGCTCTCACCAAGCGATTGGAGAAGACGCAAATGGAAAGGATTCATGAAGAGGATAAGGCTGAGATCTTAAGAGCACTGAGGAGATTGAAGGCTGTTTTGGAAGATGTGCTCTTCTGAGCCCTCACCTGTGACAATAGGGATGCTGACAGCAGTAGAATTGGTGCGAGTTGCGAGACCGGGATTGAGAATCACACCTCCACGGATAAGCCCTAAATGAACCAACTCCACACAAAGGTTCTTCCAGCATTGCCTGTATAATCAGCCCGTAAGGCCTCTTGCACTGGAATGAGCGGGTGAGGATGTAATGTTGCGCCTTCTCTGGCAGTAAAAATCGGTCTGTGTCAAAAAAACTGATTGTTACCAGGTCGTCAAGCCTCTGATGACCCCGGGTTGTGAAGTCTGGGTCAAAGAAACTCAGGAAGCCAAGGGGAAAATTGGGCTGCAAGAGTGTAGCCTGAGCCATTTTTGGGGGAATCCAGGGATCCCCATGCCTGGGAGTGTATTGAGCGGGCCGGGATCTGGAGCAGGGAGGGTTTGGACCTGGCAATAGGAGGGCATGGCGAGTGTTGGGATACTGAGGTGGGTGAAGGCTCGGAGCTCAAAAGAGCGAAAAGAGCAATGTCTGGCCAAGGCTTTTGCCTTGTGGGCTTTGGTGTGAGGGTCTAGGGCTGGCTCCTTGTCCTGCAGGGGGCCATGGGGGTACTGGCAAAGATAGAGGCTTGGTGAGGTAAAATTCAACAGAGCTTGATTCCTAGGACCCCAATGCTCAAGATCAGGATAAATTCGCCTGAAGCCCAGGGAGTAAGTAAGGATATCAGGGGATCACGGATTTGTGTTTAGAGAAGATAAAAATAGATGAGATATTAAGCATATGCCTTTATTGCCAGACATATTGCCATATATGGAAGTAAAGAAGCAATGAGATGAGCCGAAGTGGGATTTGAAAGAGATTCAAAGCGAGAAATTATAAAAGGAATTATGGTGTAACTTGTTAGTATCACAAGGGCATTAAAAATCGGATGTGGGCATAGCTTGTTGGCCGCAATTTCTGTACGCGCTAACTAAGGGCTTGGAAATTCAAAATCACGGTTACTGGCAGGATTTTTGCGCTCACCTGGCAGGTGTGGAGGCTTGGTGTGGTTCCAGCCAGAGTACTTTGCGTGACAAGTCATGGCCTTGCGAGATGCATGGTTAAACGATTTGGGGGGGAGGTTCTTGATGCACAAATGTGATAGAGCGAACGGGGATTTAAGGATCCAAGGATCCAAGCTAGGGGATTCTGGGCACTGGTAGAGCCTTAAGTGTTTGGGACAGGCCGAAGGAAGTCATGTGTGCAGAGATCCAAATACTTCTTGAACCTCTAGAGAAAAGAGGGGTAAGGTGGAGGTCGGCATGCCGACAGTCCACCTTATACAAGGGGCAGCCTCAAGACTTGGTGTAATCGTACCAGCCCTTTCCGGTCTTCTGGCCATATTCACCCTTTAAAAACTTCTCCACTATACTGGGACATGGCAGATCAGCCGGGTTGCCTGTGGTTCTGAAACGCTCCATGGCCATGGTGTAATGCAGATCAATTCCGGTTAAATCCATTAGGCGGAAGGGGCCCATGGGATGCCCTGCTCCATACGCGCAGGCCTTGTCGATGTCTTCATGGGAGGCCACACCCATCTCCAGCAACCAGAGGGCCTCCTGTCTGATGGCTCTTATTATTCTGTTGAGGAGAAAACCATCAACTTCCTTGCGGATCCACACTGGCACCTTGTCAAGCTTTTGGGAGAGCTGGACCGAAAGGCTAGCCGTCTCCTCGGACACATGGGGCCCCTGTACCACCTCTACCAACTTCATCACAAGGGCAGGATTAAAGAAATGCAGGTTCAAGACCTTGTCTTGCCTGGCAGTGACATCGGCTATCTTTGAACTCACTATATAGGAGCTGTTGGTGGCCAATATTGCGTGGGGGGGGGCAAGTCTGTCCAGTTCTGCAAATAGCTTTCTCTTTATGTCCAGGACCTCCACTACGGCCTCGATGACGTAATCGGCCTGGCTGACTGCTGTGGACAAATCTGCAGTGAAGGTCAGATTCTCCATGGCCAGGCGAGCCTGCTCCTGCGATATCTTTCCCTTGCTTACCTGGGCTGGCAGATATGTTTCTGCAAAAGAACGGGCCTTGGCCAGCACATCGGAATTTATGTCCGTGCAAAAGGTCCGGAAACCTTTGATGGCGCACAGGACAGAAATCTGGTGACCCATGTTGCCAGCTCCCACTACCGCAATGGTCTTTACCTGGTCGATGAGCATGAGCTTTTCCTCCTTTGGCTTTTTTTGTATTAGCAATCATTCAGATCCAAGAGATGCATCTTAGCTTACCTGAGTTAATCCATTAAGCCGTGTCTGTGCTGGTCTTTGCCAGGGTGACAAGGTCCAGGGAGGAATCTGTTTTGAGGGAAAAACCTTTTCTTTGCGCCTCCTGAAGGAAAGGCCTGCTTTTGCCTCTGGAACACAAGGCCTTGAGGTTTCCCGCAAAGGGCCTTTCCCTGCGAAAGTCTGGCACAAAGGATCTATCCCCCCTGCCTCGAAGGCTGGGATTCAGAGGCTGGTAGAGAATCTTTCGGAAGCCCAGTTCCATTGCATGCTCCAACACCTGCCGGAACTCCTCTGGCCAAAGTTCCCTGCCTAGCTCATCCGGCAAGTCATTGCCAGCCGGAGCATATTGGGACATGAGGCTCAAGGGTAGATCGGCTCCGAATTCAATGAAAAGCATAGTTAGGGCATCCATGGAACTTCTAGTTTGGCCTGGCAAGACCAAATGGCGTACCAACACTCCTTGTTGGGCGATCCTTGGTGATGAGCCTCTGGAAAATTCCTGGTGGTCCCTGCAAACATCCAGAAATCCCTTTTGTCTGAGCATCTCCTCGATGGCCTCCAGAGCCTTGGCAGCATAATCCCCAGCCCTAGAGAGGTTCTCTGCCAGCTTGGCATCCCCGTACTTGAAGTCAGGTAGGTAAATGTCCACAAAGGGCTCTAGAAGCCTCAGAGACTCGGGTCTTTGGTACCCAGAGGAGTTGTAGATGACAGGTAGAGTAGCCCCCCTTTCTCGAAGCTCATGGACAAGGGCAATGATGTGGGGAAGAAAGTGATCCGCTGTGACCAAGTTAACATTGTGAATGCTTTGAACAGCCCACAAATCAAGGATCCTTTGGGCCACCGCAAGCACCGAAGTGCTCTTTCCCATTCCTTTTCTGGAAATCTGGTAGTTTTGGCAGTAACTGCAGCCCAATGAGCAACCGGAAAAAAAGACCGTGCCAGATCCATTAAGTCCTGTGAAAAAAGGCTCCTCTCCGAAGTGAGCCTCAATGTGCGCAACACGAAGGCGAGCAGCCTCCCCGCAAAAACCCCTCTGCCCCGAAAGCCTGTCCACAGAGCACCGGCGGGGACACAATCGGCATGAGTTGTAGAGGGAAAGTAAAGATCGTCTTTCTCTGGAGTTCACTGCTGCCTCAATCACGTCACAAAAAATCTTATTTTGAAAAGAAGGTATCTGTGAAACCTATGACTTTACTGTTACAACCCAGAAGAAACCTTCAATGGATAGACCCAAAATCCGTCTTTAAAAAGCCCACCCGGGCTTCAAAGGCTTCTACCCAGAGGAAAGCCCCACGAGCATGGTTGAATTATATCCCACCTCGGCACAACCCCAGAAGGTCCCCCTCTGCCATGGATCAGCAGCCAAACATGCCATAGAATAACTGCTCCTGGGGCTTTATGCGAGACTGTTGCTAAAGCAATCTTTGTTGCCACGGAAGGTGGGATGCCTTGCGGGAAAGCAATACCGGTATTAGCATCCTCACTGAGAGCTGAGGGCAGGCTGGCAGCAAGGGTCGCTGCCTGTTGGGTGAGGAAGGTGTCGGCAGGGGGCTAGGCAGGAATTATCTGTCTGATTTACGGAGGATGTAAAGATGGAGCATTTGTTCAACATGGCTTTGCTCACGGACCTTTATCAGCTCACCATGGTTGGAGGGTATGTTCAACAGGGGAAAAAGGAGCAATGGGCCAACTTTGACTACTTCTTTCGAAAAGTGCCGGATGAAGGTGGATACTGTGTGCTAGCGGGTCTAGCTGACCTCATAGATTATCTGCAAAATCTCAAATTTAGCCAGGGGGAATTGGCTTACCTGGAAAGCCTTGGGCTTTTTCCAAGGACCGTATTGGACTATCTGGAGTCCTTCAAGTTCACTGGAGATCTTTGGGCTATTCCCGAGGGCACTGTGGTATTCCCCCACGAGCCCCTAATCCGCGTGAGAGCCCCTTTGCCCCAGGCCCAACTGATGGAAACAGCCTTGCTCAACATCATGAACTTTCAGACTCTCATAGCCACCAAGGCCGCAAGGGTTTGCTGGGCAGCAAATGGGGCACCGGTGGTAGACTTTGGCCTTAGAAGGGCCCACGGACCCAACGGTGGACTCATGGCCTCCAGGGCTGCCTATATTGGGGGCGTGGAAGGCACGTCCAATGTGCTTGCGGGAAAGTTGCATGGAATCCCGGTCAGGGGCACCCACGCCCATTCCTGGGTGGAGAGCTTTCCCTCTGAGCTGGAGGCTTTTCGCGCATATGCAAGGGTATACCCCCATGCTTGTTTGCTTTTGGTAGACACATACGACACCCTCAGAAGCGGAGTTCCCAATGCCATAAAAGTGGCTTCGGAGCTGGCTGAACAGGGCTACAGGCTCAAAGGCATAAGATTGGACAGTGGAGACCTGGCCTATCTGAGCAAAGAGGCCCGTCGAATGTTGGATGAAGCCGGCTTTTCTGATGCGGTCATAGTGGCATCCAGTGATCTGGACGAGTGGTTGGTGGAAAGCCTGAGGCGCCAAGGAGCCAGGATAGATATCTGGGGTGTGGGCACCAGACTGGTAACTTCTTACAGCAGCCCTGCTTTGGGAGGAGTATACAAGCTCACGGCCCTGGATGAAGACGGCAAACGCATGGTTCCAAAGATCAAGCGTTCAGACAATCCAGACAAGATAACCAACCCCGGGGTTAAGAAGGTTGTTAGAATGTACGATTCTTCAGGGCAGATGAGGGGTGATGTTATTTTCTTGGAGGAAGAGAGACTGCCCCGGGGAATGAGTTTCAGGGCACACCATCCTGTATTCCCTCATGTATCCAAGAGCTATCCTGAGCACTTCCAAATGGAGGAACTACTGGTTGCTGTGTTCAGAAAAGGGAAACTGGTGTACAAAAGCCCTGAAGTATCTCAGATTCGTGAGAACACCCTCGGTAACCTGGCCAGGCTAGACCCCGCGTACAAGAGATTCCACAATCCCCATGTGTACCATGTGAGCCTAAGCTCTAGGCTCTACAGGGTCAAACAGACGCTTCTGAAAAAGGCCCTGGGCGTTTGATCTGAACCAACTGCTTTTCTCTGGGCAATGCTGATTCCAATTATTGCCAGGAGCCTGTGAGTCCCGGGAAATCACCTTTCTAAGACAGCTCTTCTTGGCGCATCATCGGTCCTGAAGATTGATATGGGAAACTTGGATTTGTCAGCCCGCATTATTGAGGATCAGGGGTTCATCCGGGAAGAGTTCATGGTGGGCTGGGTTGACTGATCTATGCTCAAATGCAGCTTGATTCTTCCTGTCACTAGCTTTGTGGGTCTAGATCTGAAAATTCTCCAGGTGACGAGGGCCACCAGGGGCTTAGCCTTCAATTCAGCGACTCTGGCTAGCAATACCTATGGACCCCATGGAACATATGGAAAAATCTCCGGTTTTCATGTTGGCCCGGGGATTCCAACACAAGGCCATACGAGCCCTTCAATGTACTCAAGGCAGAACTGCTCGCCAGATTCCATCTTGCCAGATGAGTCTTGAAAAAGGCTCCAAAGGATTTGCATACTCAATGCAACTGTTGTGCATGCCACGGCCAGGGTCCTCAGAAGAATAATCCTGATCCCAGGGCATTAGCAGCATGGGCCCAGATGGACTCCTGAACGCCCTGGGAATTCGGGGGGAGCCCCATCCCCTGTCCCAGGCCTTAATCCTTAACTCCTTGAGATTCCTGAACTGTGATAACTCCTGAAGGCTCACAAGCGCAGGTGGGCTAAGAGGTATTCTGCCCTTGTAATTACCCAGAACCGCATCCATTGGTCTTATCCACAGCCCATGGGTTGTCTCCACTTGATCAGGCATGCAGATCTGCCCCTGTGGATGAAGCGCCAAATAGAACCTGGTGTCGAATCTCATGGGCATGGCCTCAGGGGTTATCCAGTGAGCCCAGGTAGAGAATCGTGAAGCCTGGAGTCTGGTGTCTTGCCCCAAGAGCACGTCTTTGAGACACCTGGTCTCCATGGTGAACTTCTCAGGAAGGCTGCTTTGTGTTTCCCATCCTCTTTCCTCGGCCAAGAGCACGCCGACTTCCTCAAAGGTTTCACGCATGGCTGCCAAGAGGTGAGCCATGGCTTGTCTTGGTGTAAGACCCTGCCCTAACCTTTCCAAAACCATGGCAAGAGGCTGGTCCCATCCATTTTCGGGAAGGCCCGGGTTCTCATCCCAAGGCTCCAAAGACCCTCCAGGAAAAACGTAAAGGCCTGGCATGAAGCTGCTCTGTTGACTTCTTCTAAGCAGATAAACCTCCAACTGGCCTTGCTCATTATCCCTTACAAGGATGACAGTGGATGCCTTGCGTAGAGCTGATTTAAGGTGCAAATTGCCAGTTTTCTCATTCATACCAAGAAGCTATCATGCTGGGTCTCTGCACACAATACTCTCAGGATGCATATCATAGGCGGATTCACACCCTTTCTGGCTCCAGAGCCCTCAGCTCTACCTGATGCCTGAATCTTCAATGGTTAAATCCCTCCTGAGGAGAGAAAAATCGAGATTTCCGCAGGACTGAAGCAAGGTTTCCATATCATGAAGTTGCTCAGCCTTGGTTTTGGGCCCCAATGATACATCATAGACCGTTGCAAGAGCGGCTAGCTTCCCAAAGGGTGTCCCAAATCTCTGGCCTTCATGCCCCTTCAAATGCTGGGCCTTTTGTATTGTTTGACAAAACGAGCTACAGAGCGTAGCCTGGACTTCATGAGCCTGGGCCATTCCAACAGTGGACCCAGCAGTGTCAAAGAAGGGGGCAAGGATATGCTTAGAAAGGTTGTCTTGGCGGTATTACTGGCGTGGATATGCGCATGGGGGGTTTCCATGGGGAAAGAGCAGAAGGGGCAGGGGACATCTGGGGATGTCCCAAAGGTGGTGGCCAAAGTCAATGGTAAGGCCATCAGCGGGGAGCAATACCAGAAGCTTTTCAGACAGATGGAAAGCTCCAAAGAAGCAGGGGCACAGCCTGATGCGGGCCCCTCAGATCCCAAGGCCATCAAGGAGCAGGTTCTGGAGCGCTTGATCACAGTAGAGGTTCTTTCTCAGAAGGCCGAGCAGCTCAAGATCCAGGCCGAACCCAAGGAACTGGATGAGAAGATCCAGGAGATCCAAGAAAGCCTGGGTGGGGAGCAGGCCATGAGGGAGGCGCTTCAGTCCCATGGGCTGAGCATGGAGGAACTAAGGGCGGACATAAAACGTTCCATGGGAATTCAAAAACTCCTGGAACGTGAGGTGTTCGATAAGGTCACCGTGGACCAAGGAGAGGTAAAGGGATTTTACGACTCCAATCCCCAGGTTTTCCAGGTACCGGAACAGGTCAGGGCCCGCCACATAATAGTTAGGGTTAAGGAAGGGGCCAGCGATACAGAAAAAAAACAGGCCAAGGAACTCATTGAAAAAGCGGCAGAAAGGATCAAAAAAGGCGAGAGCTTCGAAGAGGTAGCCAAGCAGGTGTCGCAAGACGGATCAGCTCAGAGAGGGGGTGATCTTGGTTACTTCAGCCGGGGTCAGATGGTGCCTGAGTTCGAAAAAGCGGCCTTTTCCCTGGAAAAGGGCAAGTTGAGCCCAGTGGTAGAGACCAAGTTCGGATATCACCTCATAAAGTTAGAAGATCGAAGAGAGGCTCGCAAGCTGGAGTTCCAGGAAGTACAGCCCAAGATAACGGAATTTCTTAGGCAGAAAAAAGGCGAAGAACAGCTAAAGCTTTACGTGGACAGTCTAAGGGGACAAGCCAAAATCGAGAGAATCAACTTCTGAGGCCTTCCCGCAGGGGCGCCCTGAAGATCTCTCAGGCAGGGCGCTCCTTTATTGCTGCTCCACAAAACCCTCTGCCTCAACCGGCAAAATCCGGCCATACTCATCAAGACGTGAAAGGGTTTTGGTAGAGCGCATGGCCCGCCCATCATTGACCAGGAGTGAATGATGAGGGTCAAGCTGAGTATATCCTAAGGATCATTGATTCATGAGCAAGGAGACCATGATTTTCCGCACGGGCTCCTGTCCCGCCAAGCCTAAAGATAGCCAAAGGTAAAGCTTATCTTGGGCCGCAGCCACCAACTCATAGATCCTGGGAAATGATCCGGGTTAGGCCTTCATGGAATCAAGAAAAAAAGCTTTTTGATCCAGCCCAGGAAGGTACCAATGGGTCCTCCCAACGCAGATGAGAACATTGCAGCAACGCGGGCCCTGGACTGAGTTCTTTATGGAACAGCCGTGGCCAAAACGTGATGACTCAGCTTTACAACTAGGAATCTTTTGTTTTGCTGTGCTGAGCAACCTGGGGTTTCTTGACCCTTTAGATGTTTCTGGATAGATTTAGCCTGTGGTATCAATGACAAATAAGGGGCTGGGAGTCTCTTAGGCTCCTGAATTCAAGTTTTGAGAGGTCCCAGATGAGAAAGGTCCGGGTTGAGAGGGCCGTGGGCATGGTGCTGGCCCATGATGTAACAAGGATAGTGCCTGGCGTATTCAAAGGTGTTGGATTCAAGAGGGGCCATGTTGTCAAACAAGAGGATATCCCAGAGCTCATCAGGTTGGGTAAGAGGTCTGTATTCGTGGAGAACACTGGAGATTCCAGGATCCACGAGGAGGAAGCGGCTGTTCGAATCGCCGCAGCCATCAGCGGAGAAGGAATCCATTGGACCGAGCCCAAGGAGGGAAAGACCAACCTCATGAGTAAGCACCGAGGGCTCTTGAGAATAAACGAAAAAGCTCTTTGGAGAATAAACTGCAGTGGTGACATCATAGTTTCGACTCTGAAAGACCGTTTTCCATGCAAGGCAGATCAAATGGTGGCCGCCACGCGCATAATACCCTTGAGCATCTCCCGAAAAAGGTTTGAAAAATTGGAAGCTGCCCTGAAAAAGATGGGCCCTGTGGTGAGGGTCTTGCCTTTTAAGAGCCTAAGGATCGGAGCTGTCGTGACAGGCTCAGAGGTGGCTCAGGGACTGGTTCAGGATGGTTTCGATGAGTATGTGGGTGAAAAGATAAAAGAGCTGGGATGCCAGCTTGTGGGCAAGAGACTGGTGGGTGATGATCCCAAGTGGATCTCCCAGGCCATCCAGGAACTGGCGGCCGAGGGTTCTGAGGTCATATTGACAACGGGCGGACTTTCCGTAGATCCGGATGACAGGACTCGCCATGGAATCAAACGAGCCGGTGCCAAGATAATTTTCTATGGAAGTCCTGTGCTTCCAGGAGCCATGTTCCTCCTGGCCAAGCTGGGAAAAGTTTTTGTCTTGGGGCTTCCAGCCTGTGTCTTTTACCACAGGACAACAATGTTCGATCTGGTTTTCTTTAGGATCCTGGCAGGCGACGAGGTGACACGCAGGGAAGTTGCCCAAATGGGCCACGGCGGGCTTTGTCTTAATTGCGAAAGCTGCAGGTTTCCCGCCTGCTCCTTTGGCAAGTAAAAATGATTTCCTGGATATTCCACAACATGAGTCAATAATCCTGGGATCAAGTAGCATTACCCAGGAGGCTGTGGGCCCTGCTGGCTGAGCCTCTTGGGGCTTACGGGCATGGAGTCAGAGCAGGATATCACATAAGGGGTGAGTCACTGGTTAGGCCAGGGAAATGTTATTGCTTCTTGATTTGGCTTCCCTAGGGGTTGTAATTGCCAGACAAGGCAAAGCCACTTGGAGCGTGATGGGGAGGATATGGCATGTCTTACTGCCTCAAGCAGCTCATAGTCGGTATCAAGGGTGCTGGAGAGATGGCCAGTGCAGTAGCCTGGAGGCTTTACCAGGCCAACATCAAACGCATCTTCATGTGTGAGGTTCCTCAGCCTTTGGCTGTGAGGCGAAAGGTATCATTTTGTGAGGCTGTGTATGAGGGCAGGCAGGTGGTGGAAGACGTAACAGCGGTTATGGTTCAGGACCTTGATTCACTCCAGGAGGCCTGGGAAAGAGGATACATCGGGGTGGCAGTGGATCCACGCTGGGAACTATTGAAAAGAGTAGGTCCTCAGGTGCTTGTGGATGGAATCCTAGCCAAGAGGAATCTCGGTACATCGCGGGCTGAGGCCCCACTGGTCATAGCCCTTGGCCCTGGATTCATAGCCGGGATTGATGCACACATGGTGATAGAGACCAACAGAGGTCACGACCTAGGCCGGATCATTACTCAGGGAGAAGCTCAGCCCAATACCGGAGTGCCTGGCAACATAGGCGGGTATACAGAGCAGAGAGTCTTGAGGGCTCCTGGGGATGGAGTATTCCAGGCGATCAAATGCATAGGTGACCTGGTCAGCTGCGAAGATGTAGTAGGCAGGGTTGATGATCTGGAGGTGAGAGCTGGTGTAAGGGGTGTGATCAGAGGCTTGATCAGGGATGGCACTTTGGTGAACAAGGGTCTTAAGATCGGAGACATAGATCCCAGGGGCCGCAGGGAGTTTTGTCCTACCATCTCAGACAAGGCTAGATCCATAGCCGGATCGGTGCTTGAGGCTGTATTGAGGGTGTACAATAGATGAAAAAAGACCTGGTTAAGATCACCCTTTCCAAAGCTCTGGGGCTCGAGGGAAAAGGGATGGTAAGTCTTGTGGGGGCCGGCGGCAAAACCAGCTTGCTATATGCATTGGCCCGTGAGCTGGCATCAGAGGGGAAAAGAATCCTAATTACAACTACAACGCACATGCTGGTTCCTCCGGCCACGGAAGTTTCAGCCACAGTGCTATCACCTGATCCAGAGGAGGCTCTAGAAGAACTCCGGGGATTTCCCCTTGCGTGGAACCCCATTTTTGTGGCCTCCCACCGAGGCAAAGATCAAGATAAGGTGGTGGGTTTTTCCTCGGAAGGGATAGAGAAACTGTGGGATGCTGGTCTGGCAGACTGGATTTTGGTGGAAGCGGATGGCGCTGCAAGACGCCCCTTGAAGGCCCCTGCAGCCCATGAGCCAGTGGTGCCAGCCGGTTCCAGGTGGGTGGTGGGGCTGGTGGGTCTGGATGGGGTTGGCAAGCCGCTGGAAGAGGCGTGGGTGTTCAGGTGGGAGATCTACGGTCGCCTTTGTGGTTTGAGGCGGGGTGAAGAGGTAAGCCCTAAATCGGTGGCAGAGGTGGCGCTTCATATTGATGGAATTTTTAAGGGAGTTCCACCAAAGGCTTCTAAAATCCTTTGGTTGAACAAGGCGGATCTGCCTGGTGCCCAGTTTGCTGCTTATGAGATAATTGCCATTATCGCAGAAAAAGGATGGGGTGTACTCACGCAGGTGGTCATAGGTTCGGCCACGAGTCCAGAGCCGGTCATGGCCTGTTTTGCACCCTCGAGAGAATAAAAGGAGTTGGCCATGGTAGAGGTATATCTGGAGATTCCCTCTTATCTGGAGAATGGGGAAGGCCTGGTGCTTGCGCGAATCGTGAGGCAGTTGGGATCAGCTCCCAGGGGAATAGGGACCAGATGTCTGGTCTTGATGGATGGTTCAGTTGTGGGAACCATCGGGGGTGGAATGCTGGAGTATCTTGTCTCCCAGAGGGGCAGGGAAGCTCTGGCTGATGGTAAAACCCGTGTGCTTCATTTCCAGCTCCAAGGCGATGATCTGGCCAAGACTGACATGCTCTGCGGCGGTAAAGTAGATGTTTACCTGGAGCCACTGGATCCCCGAGATTCCCATTGCCTGGAGCTTTTTTCCAAGGTTAAAAAAGCCATGCAAACGCGTGGGGGGGGAGTTCTGTTGACCCGTGTGCTGGATGGAGGTGACCCCTCGCAGCCAGGGGCCAGGCTCTTCTTAGAACCCAAGGACATACCCCAGGCCCTTCCACCAGAGTTGAGAGCCCTTTGGGAACATCTCCCAAGATCCAGCCCCAAAATGGTTGAGGCACAGGGGAGTCCCCCTGTCTTTTGGGAGCCCTTGGTTGCCCCTGAGATTTTATATCTTTTCGGGGCCGGTCACATATCCACCTTTGTGGCATCCTTGGCCAGCATGGTGGGATTCGCCGTTGTGGTCATAGACGACAGGGCAGAATTCGCCAACACAGATCGTTTCCCATCGGCCCATGAGATACTGGTGGCTTCCCCCGAGGAAGTTGCCGGTAGCATAAGCTTGGACTCGGGCTCTTACGTGGCGGTCATCACAAGGGGCCACATACAAGATGCGGCCGTGCTAAGAAGAGTGGTGAGGGGTCAGGCAGCGTACATCGGCATGATTGGAAGCGGCAGGAAGAGGGCTGTGGTATACAAGGCCCTGATGAAAGAGGGGGTGCCCAGGGAGGCCCTGGAGAAGGTACACTGTCCCATAGGTCTGGACATTGGGGCAGAAACCCCAGAAGAAATAGCCGTCAGTATTGTTGCAGAGCTTATTCAGGTAAGGGCCCGCGCACAGGGGCTAAAGACTCTGGCCGGAAAGGTTGTGCAGTGATGAATCAGAGGGAGACCTCCAATAGACGTGTGCACATGGCCAATGAGAGGACCTTTCTGGCATGGATCCGAACCAGTATAGCCATAATGGCTTTTGGCTTCGTGGTCGAGAGATTTGCGATTTTCATGAACCAGTTTTCTGCCTTCTTGTGTGGGGGGAGCCAAGCAGCCACGCAGCAGACCTTTGCTGCTCCAAGTTCCAAGACCTCCTGGGTGGGGCTGTGCCTTGTGGGTTTGGGCGCCCTGATGGGGATACTGGCCTTTGTGCGTTATAAGAAGACCGAGAAACAGATAGATGAGGGTTCTTATAGACCATCTTTGGTCTTGGATACTTTGCTGATACTTGCAGTTGCATCTGTGGGGGTGTTCCTGATAGTCTTGCTGAGACAAACGGTCTGAGCCGGGCAGTTAACCCTCTCAGAGCGCTCAGGGTTAAGAAAAAAGAGGCCTTTCCCGATGAGATACTCCAGAGCGGTTTTCAAATTCCAACAGAGTCGGGAGAGCAAGATGTGGATCCTGATCTTTCTGGCCTTCTCCTTAGTTGTGACCAGACATGCCTTTTCCCAGGGGGAAATGGGGCATTCAGCCCCTGAAGCCTCTGTTGTGTCAGCCCCACCCATTAAGATCCACAGGCCTCTGGAGACTCTGCTCAAGGGCATAGACATCCACGTGACATGGGCTGGAAGCATCAAGAAGCCCTTGGTGGCCCTGACCTTCGATGACGGGCCGCATCCTCAGTACACTGCCCAGGTGTTGCGCATACTGGAGGAACAAGGGGTGCAGGCCACCTTTTTTGTGGTGGGCCGCAGTGCCAAGCGCCATCCAGAACTGTTGAGAAAGATCCTCTCCGCAGGCCATTCTCTGGGGAATCATACCTTCTCTCACACCAGATTGACCTCTGTACGAAACGGGCTCCTGAGAGAGGAATTGGAGCGCACCCGGGAGATAATATTGGAGGAGACAGGGGTGAACACCTGTCTGTTTAGGCCCCCTTTTGGAGCCTTTGATTCCAGATCCTTGGCCGAGCTGGCCATACGTCGAATGGAGGTGGTGCTTTGGTCTGTGGACTCCAGGGATTGGGTCACCAACTCAGCCCAAGAGATCCGCCACAATGTGGAGAATACCACACAGCCAGGTGCCATAATTCTGCTTCACGACGTGCATCCGCAGACCGTGGAGGCTTTGCCTGGAATCATTCATTCTCTCAAGAATCGCGGTTATGGTTTTGCGACTATTCCCGAGATGATCCCAGCTCCACAGACTGCTTGGGGAGGCTGAGGAGCTTCATCTTGAAGCATTGGGCCGAGGAAGAATTGATGAAAAAAAACCAAGATGTCTTACAGGAGAGATGGGAAAGATCTGGTTTGACTCTGAAGCGGCATTTTGAGGCTTCCACCGCCAAGATGAGAAAGCAGGCTTTGAACAGAGGAGATTACGATCCGGCAAGGCTTTACCGCTGGGGTCAGATGATGGCTCTGGCTGTGGTTCGGATGATGGAGGCGGCCGAGAGGAGCTTTGGAGCCCAGGGGCAAGAAGTCCTTTGCAACACACTGGTGGATCTGGGTAGGGAGATAGGCAAGGAGGTGTTGGAGGATCTCAGCATCCAGCCGGGCACTCCAGAGATACAGGTGGTTTCCAGTTTTGTCACGTATCTAAACGAGGAGATCTGGGCTTCTCCGGAAATCCCCAAGGTGTTGGACGATAACACATGCGTATGTGACATTCTGTGGTGCCCCCATCAAGATCATTACAAACCGTTTGATTGCAGAGTCCAAAGATATTTGGTGCAAGGATTGCTGGAAGCATTTGAGGAGAAGACATCAATAGCAGTAGATGCACGCTTCACGCAGATAATGCCCAAAGGAGCCGAGACCTGCCGATTCGAGATAAGGAGGATTCCCAGAGGCCAGGAGCGACAATGGACAGGCTATTCCAGGGAACTGGCTCAAAGGGCCCTCCAAAGGAGATCTGAAACAGGTGCCAGATCTTCCTAGACCGGGAATCAGAATGGATGTGTCACAGGCAAAAATTCATGCCTTGTGAGGATGCGAGTTTGCCATGAGCTCCGAGAGCCGTTGGGATCTTTACTCACAGGTGGGCTCCGGACCTTTGCCCCAGATAATAGTTGCACCCATAGACGGAGCAGAGATGGTCCTGGTCCCCGGTGGCCCCTTTATCATGGGCAGCACGGCGGAAGACCTCAGACAAGTCTTCCTGTTGGATCAGAGGGAGACCCCGGTTTTTCTGACCGAGCTGCCTGCCAGAAAGGTTCATGTGGGGCCTTTTTTCATAGACAGATATCCTGTCACGAATTATCAGTACCGGCGCTTTGTGATGGATACGGGGCACAGGGCTCCCTGGCTCTGGGAGGATCCTCGCTGGAATGGGGCCATGCAGCCTGTGGTGGGGGTGGGTTGGGAGGATGCCAGGGCCTATGCCCGTTGGGCGGGCAAGAGCTTGCCCACAGAAGAACAGTGGGAAAAGGCGGCCAGGGGCACTGATGGGAGGTGGTGGGCCTGGGGAGACGAGTTCTTGCCCAATCGCTGTAACTCCAGGGAGTACGGACTGGGCCGTACCTCAGAGATTGGCATCTTTGACGAAGGGGTCAGCCCTTACGGCTGTTACGACATGTGCGGGAATGTTTGGGAGATGTGCGAAGGCGTGTGGCAGGAGAACCATCTTCCCATGAGGGGGGGATGTTTCTTGGGTTCGGCCACCTTCGTGAGGGTGACCTGCCGTTGGACCCCCGAAGATCCGGTAAACGGGGCCCACTGGCTGGGTTTCCGGTGCGTAAAGGAAATACGCCTAAGATAGCATGGTGGCAGATGGTGCCTTTTGGGGATCCTGGGACAAAAGCCTGCAAGTGAAAGGATCCATGTGCTGGATTGCCACTGATTGATCACCTTGAACGCATCAGGTGGGACAGCCGAAAAAAGAGAGCTTTATTGCTCCTGCCAGGGAATTCCCACCATCCCAGGGATTTACGGGGTCAGCCTTTGACCAAAGCCTTGGCCCACGTTGCGGATGGGCCCTTGAAGCGTATGCTTGCCCGTGATATAGAACCTGCATCATTGTTTCCCAGGGGGCCAGAGCCCCTGAAAAGTTGGTCATGAAGCTGAAAAGCAAGACGCTGGAGCAAATAGAGTCCTTGTTCCATCCCAGGTCCGTGGCAGTGGTGGGAGTACCCCGGGGAATGAAGATGGGGAAGCTCTTTTTGTTGGCCTTGCAGGACCAGGGCTTTCCTGGAGCCATATACCCGGTCAACCCTGAAGCCAGTGAAATAGACGGAATCAGGGCCTATCCGAGCGTTTCGGCCTTGCCAGAGCAAGTGGATTTGGCCATTTTGTTGGTTCCCTACGAAAAGAGCCTCCCTGTGCTTCAGGAATGTGCCCTGTGCGGTGTTCGTGGAGCTGTTCTTTTTACAGCAGGTTTTGCAGAGACCGGCACTCAGCAGGGACTGGCCTTGGAGAAAGAATTGGCTGCCTTGGCCCAACAGACCGGCATGAGGATAATCGGGCCCAATTGTATGGGGATCTATGCCCCAGCCTCAGGTCTTTCCTTTTTCCCAGGTCTTCCCAAAGAGCCAGGCCCCATAGGTATGATCTCTCAAAGCGGCTCTCTGGGAAACATCCTGGGCAGGCTTGCCCATCAGAAAGGGCTTCGCTTCAGCAAGGTGGTCAGCATAGGCAATCAGTGCGATCTCACTGCTTCAGATTTCATGGAATACTTGGCCTTGGACCCAAGCACAGGCCTTATAACCGCTTATCTGGAAGGCGTAAGGGAGGGCAGAGCTTTCCTGGAGGCCCTCAGGCTGGCATGCAAGAAAAAGCCTGTTTTGCTCTGGAAGGTGGGGTTGACCCCAGAGGGAGCCAGGGCTGCCTTGTCTCACACGGGCTCATTGGGAGGCTCCGGTGAGATATGGAAGGCCGTGGCAGCCCAGAGCGGGGCCATCCTGGTGGAGGGGTTCGAGGCCTGGGTGGACTTGCTCATGGGCTTTACTTTTCTGGAGAATCCGCTAGGACCTAAAGTCGCCATATTATCAGGTCCTGGCGGGCTGGCGGTGGCCGCCGCAGAGGCTTGCGGAAAGGAGGGCCTGAGCCTGGCGGTCTTAAGCCAAGAGACCCAAAAGAAGCTTTCACAAGTTGTTCCCCCCACTGGTACCAGCCTCATGAACCCAGTGGACGTAGGGCTCACAGCCTCTTTTGACATGAGGATCTACGTAGAGTCCGCAAGGGCCTTATCAAGGGATCCTGGGGTGGATGCCATAGTGGTAATAGGTATGGGGTTTTCCCCTGAGGCCAACAGGGAATACGCCCAGGCCATCATCCAACTCAAGAGGGAGACAGAGAAATCATTTCTTATGGTCAACATTCCGGGATTTGACCCGGAGATGGGCCGAGCCTTCCTGGAATCGGGAGTCCCCTTCTTCGAGACAGCAGAAAGGGCTCTTAAGTCATATCGCCTGCTTTGGCAAGACTCCCTCTTCAGGAAAACAATGCGGGCTAATTGGGTTTCTTAGCAGGATCAGTATTGAGTAACCTAGGATCTATGTTTCCGGAATCAGGTCCTCCACATTCCGGTGTATAACATGAAACATCGGCGAAGGAGCACCTTTGTTTACAGGAAGGACACTGCTCCGGCACCGACTGGGAACCAAAGGTGTAGCCGCAATGGGAACATTTCCACTGGGTCATTTCAAACCTCCTTTTTGGGGATGAATTTAGATTTATCTTAGCCGTTTGCGGCCAGGTTAACAAGGGGGGAGCTTCACAACCTTTTCCAAGCAGGCGGGGAGCAAGGTAGAGGGGGTCTAAAAAAGAATGGACTTTCAAAAGGTGGATCTGCATTACTTGCGCCAGAGAGCTATCCTGAAATGGGGGCGCTGGCCTCAAGGAGTGATTTCCCTTTCTGTGGCAGACATAGATTATCCTCCCCCTCCGGAGATCCAGGAAGCAGTGGCTGAGTGGCTCTCTGAAGACAGAACCCCTTATGGCCACTACCAAGGAGACCTGGAGCTAAGAGAACTCCTTGCCCAGAAGGTCGCCGAAGAGAATGCAATTCCGGCCAGCCCTGAGGACATTTTGGTGGTGCCAGGCACCATGTTCGCCATTTTCCTGGCCACCTATCTTTTTCTTAAGCCCGGAGATAGGGCCCTGCTTAGCCCCTCGCCTGTGTATGGGCCTTTTTGGAAAAACGTGGAGGCCGCCCAGGCGCTGCCAGTGGGTCATGACCTTGAAATGAAAGCAGGATTTCTCTTCAGGAGGGATGCGCTGGGTCAACTGGTGGATTCCCGCACGAGGCTCGTGATGGTTTGTAACCCACACAACCCCACGGGAAAGGTTTTGGACAGAGCTGATCTGGAGGCCATAGCCAGTACAGCCCTGGAGCATGATCTGATCATATTCTCGGATGAGCTATATGAGGACATGGTCTTCGAAGGCCAACACATATCCATAGCCGGCCTTTCCCCGGAGATTTCTAGGCGTACAATCACGGTATTTGGATTCAGCAAGGCATTGGGGATCCCAGGTTATCGGGTGGCGTACATGGTGGTGCCCGCATCTCTGAGACCCACGGTTTTGGAGGCAACTCGCCGCATCATCGTGCACACGGATTCCTTGGCTCAGGCAGCGGCCATGGGCTCCCTGAGGGCCAGAGGCTGGTGGGTTCCAGCCCTATCGGATCACCTCAGACAAATGAGGGACATGGCCTTGGAGAGGCTGGGCAAGATGCATGGGTTGAGGTGCCAGAGACCACAGGCAACCCCTTTTCTTTTCCCAGAGATCAAGGACCTGGGCATGAGCAGCCAAGAGGCCGCTAGATTCCTTTTGGAGAAAGCCGCTGTGGTTGTGCAGCCGGGAACACAATTCGGCCCTGCAGGCGAGGGCTTCATAAGGATTAACATAGGCACTTCTTGGGAGGTATTGAATGAGGCATTGAAAAGAATGGATAGGGCAGTATCAGAATTGAGGAGTTGAAATTCCAGTGAGCCTCGATGGGAGGGAAGCTCATGTCAACAGAAGAGGAGTTGATCTACAAAGTGGAGCAGGGTGTGGCCAGGATCATCATGAACAGGCCTGCTCAGATGAACAGCATGAGTCACGGCCTGCTTCAGGGCATATGGGAAGCCTTTGGGGAGGCAGCCAGGGATGACGAGGTGCGTTGTGCGGTTCTCTCAGGCACTGGAGAGGCTTTTTCAGCCGGTGGAGACATGGGTGTGCTCAAGCAGTGGAGCCAGTCTTCGGCCACAGTGGTGTACAGGCACATGAAAGAAGTAGGGGAGGTGGTCATGAGGGTGTACTGCTTCCCCAAGCCCCTTATTACGGCAGTCAACGGTGTGGCCGTTGGGGGAGGTTGCAGTCTGGCTCTGTGTGGAGATGTCATACTGGCCTCTGAGAGGGCCAGATTCGGGATGGTCTTTTCCCGCCATAACTTGGGGCCAGACATGGGAGCCTCCTTCCTGCTACCCAAACTGGTGGGTGTGCTGAGGGCAAAGGAACTTCTTTTCAGCGGAAGGATCATACCGGCCCAAGAGGCCTTTTCTTACGGAATGGTGAGCCAAGTGGTACCCCACCATGAGCTGGAGGCCAGAGCAATGGAGATGGCCCATGAGATGGCCGCATGGGCGCCACAGGCCATCTGTCTTGGTAAGGCCTTGCTGCAGCGCTCCATGGCCGGGGCTGATCTGGGAGAGATGTTGGAGCTGGAGGCCCAGGCTCAGGCTATTCTGTTCAACTCAGATGACACCCGTGAGGCCATAAAGGCCTTTCTGGAAAAACGAAAGCCCGTTTTCCGAAACAGGTGAAGTCCATGTGGCCATAGCATGGCTTTAACTTGAAGGGGACCAAGAAAAGCTCACATGGACAAAGCCATTCTGGTCGCTTGACGGCCAACAAAGGTAAATGTATAAGCTGGGAAACGAGAGCTTATGGACCAGTGTCTTAAGGCGAACAGAGGATTCAACTTGGGATATCATGAGATGAGCTTCATCCCCTGCTTTTCTTGAACCATTGGGGCTACTTAGGTTTCTTGTGGGGAGTGATGGCCTTCAGGGCAAGAGTTTACGAGGAAAGTTCTTTAAGAATATCGCCTGAAAGAGTTCCTGTCTTGGTGCTTCACAACCTGGATCCCTCCTGGAGTTCCGAGGAGACCAAGGCGGTGCTGGATCAGATAAGTCTTCTCAAGGAGGCTCTTTCACAACAGGGGCACCCTGTTGGTGAACTGAGACTTACAGATTCCATGCTGGCCATGAGGCTTGCCTTGTGGGATCCGGGCAAGGTAGTGGTGCTGAACTGGTGCGAGGGGATTCCAGGCCTGGAAAGAAGTGAACCCTTGGTGGCAGTTGCCTTGGAGGCTTTGGGCTTCACGTACACTGGTTCACCCGCGCAAGTGCTTGCCCTGAGCTGGGACAAGAGATCTGTGAAAAACATTTTAAATGGAGCCGGTATCCCGACACCCAGATGGCAGAGCTATTCCGACCCTAAATGCGATGATTGGAAGAGCTTTCCGGCCATAGTGAAACCTGCCTTGGAGCACTGCAGCCTGGGGCTGACTCCTTCCTCTGTTGTGATGAACACCCGAGAACTCACCCAGCAGGTGGAGAAGGTTCTCCAGGACATGAAACAGCCAGTCATAGTGGAGGATTTCATAGACGGCCCTGAGTTCCATGTGAATATATGGGGCAACCGTGATCTCCAGATATTGCCCCCGGCGGAGATGGATTTCAGTTGTTTTAAGGATCCCAGGGACAGACTCTGTACATTCGACTCCAAGTTCACTCCCGGCTCTCCTCACTACGAGGGGATAAAGGTGAAGGTGCCAAGCTCTCTGGCTCCAGCTCAACTCAAGAGACTTGAGAGGATCTCTTTGGAAACATACAAAGCTTTGGGTTGCAGGGACTATGCAAGGCTGGACCTTCGGTTGAGGGCAAACCGTTTCTATGTGCTGGATGTGAACCCCAATCCGGACATCAGCTCAGATACCAGCTTGGCCCTTTGCGCAGAGCATGCAGGTTATTGCTATGGGGCCATGCTGAGCCATCTTGTGAAACTTGCTGCAGTCAGGCACCCCGTGCTGGGAAAGACTCTGCAAGATCAAAAAAAAGATGCGCTAAAGGTCATTGAGGTGTCTTGCAGCCCCAAGACTCTGGATATGATGTGATGGAACTGGTGAATTTCAATGAGACCCTGAAGATCTCTGCCAGGAGACCCTTGAGGCCAAAAAACAGTGCATCGGCTCCTTTCCTGTCAATGATCCGGGCTGGAAGGGCTCCTTGCCTCAGGCATATGATGCTGCTTAGTCCGGATGATTCCATGAGTTAATGAGCTTTTCCGGGGGCTTGGGTTCTCAGGACTGCCTGGGGAGGATTGGATGGGGCTCTGAAGCCTTGGAGAGACAATATGGAGTTCAGGTACAGCAACAGGAGAAGGTGGGAAAGTGCGGCCCAAAGATCAGTGGTCATGGGCAAGAGGGGAATGGTGGCTTCAAGCCAGCCCCTTGCCACCCAGGCCGGGCTGCGGATCTTGCTTTCAGGAGGCAATGCAGTAGACGCTGCAGTGGCCATGGTGGCCACTTTGAGTGTGGTAGAGCCGCATTCTGTTGGATTGGGGGGAGATGCCTTTGCCTTGATCTGGTTGGCAAAGGAGCGAAAGCTTGTGGGGCTCAACGGCAGCGGCCGGGCCCCCAGGAAGGCCAATGTGGAATGGTTCCTGAAAAGGGGCCTAGAAGCCATTCCCCCGAGAGGCATTCTCCCTGTGACAGTTCCAGGAGCTTTGCATGCCTGGCAGGAAGCCCTTTCCAAATTTGGAACCATGAGCCTGGCTCAAGTGTTGGAGGAAGCTTCTTACCATGCCAGGCAAGGCTTTCCTGTGACCGAGGTCATAGCAGGAGAATGGGCCAATGCCTCCCAGATTCTTGAGCAGGATCCTGAAGCCGGTAAGGTGTTTCTGCCTGGTGGAAGGCCCCCCAAGCCGGGTGAGATCTTTGCAAATCCGCAGCTGGCAGAGAGTTTGGATTTGATAGCCCGTAAAGGTCCAGGAACTCTTTACGGTGGGGATTTGGGCGAGGCCATAGTGAGTTGCTCTCAGAAAAGGGGAGGGCTTCTTTGCCTGGAGGATCTTGCAGAACACCAAAGCACCTGGGTTGAGCCCGTGTGCACAAATTACAGGGGTTACACTGTTTGGGAGCTTCCTCCCAACGGGCAGGGTATAGTGGCCCTGGAAATGCTCAACATATTGGAAGGTTATGAGCTTTCCGATTTGGAACACAACGGGCCGGATCACATCCATTTGCTGGTGGAAGCAAAAAAAGAGGCTTTTCGGGACAGGGATTGCTGGATCGCAGATCCGGAAAAACAGCATGTGCCGGTGGAAAGGCTCATAAGCAAGGATCACGCAAAGCGCATACGCTCCAGGATACTCATGGAACGGGCATCTGGAGAAGGGGACGACTCATGGCTTCAAAACAGCTCTGAGACGGTCTATGTTTCGGCGGTGGATGGACAGGGCAATGCAGCCTCCTTCATAAGCAGCATCTTCATGCATTTCGGCTCCGGGGTGGTGGCCGAGGACACCGGCATAGTTCTCCAGAACAGAGGTTGTGCTTTCAGGCTGGACCCCGCCCATCCCAATGTAATAGCACCAGGCAAGAGACCACTGCATACCATAATTCCAGCAATGCTCTTCAAGGAAGGGGAATTCTTGATGAGCTTTGGGGTCATGGGCGGGGACATGCAACCCCAGGGTCATGTCCAGTTTCTTTCAAATCTCATAGACTTTGGGATGAATCTGCAGGAAGCCTTGGATGCCCCTAGGGTGCGCCATCTTGGGGGTATGGAAGTGTACCTGGAGGATGGCATTCCAGAGCACATCCGTATGGAGCTGGAGGCCAGGGGGCACCAAGTCTTGCTGGCGGATCCGCCTGTGAACGAGGTGGGCGGAGGACAGGCTGTTTATAGGGATCCCAGAACAAGAGTACTACTTGGCGCCTCAGACCGCCGCAAGGACGGCTGCGCCATGGGTTATTAAGGATCCCAAGTCCTGGCCAGAGATCCAGATTAGGAGGCGTTGCGGTCATGGATCAGATGAATTCGCCCGGATGTGTTCAAGTGCCAGAATCCCGGAAAAATGTTGAAGAGAGCAAGGCAGCCTCATGGCCTTAAGAAAAGCCTTTTATAGGATGGAGAGCTTCCATGGACGAGGAGATCCGGAAGGCTCAGAGGCTTAGGCTGGGTCGCTTTGGAATGGCTGCAGTCACCTATTTGCTGGCAGGCTTTGCATGTTTTTTGACCCAGCAGCTAGGCTTAGGCCAGATGAGCGCATTTCAATGGGTTGTGTTTGGGGCTATTGCACTGGTTTGGAACCTGCTTTTTTTTATCATTTTTCTAACTGATTGGAATCTGAGGTTTAAAGATCCTTCCCTTACCAAGGAACAGATAGTGCTGTCAGCCTTATGGGGATTTTGGGCATTGTACCACCTGCCAGAGGCAAGGCCCATAGTTTTGACCTTCTATGTACCAGCTTTTAGCTTCGGAATGTTGAGACTAAACAGGCCAGAGTTCCTAAAGGTGACGGCAACAGTCATGGCACTTTACGGCTGCCTGCTCCTGTTGGAGTATTTTCAGGGCAGGCCCGGGTTTAGACCAAGTTATGAGATCTTTCTCTTTTGCCTCTTTGGGATTCTTTTTTGTTGGCTGGCCTTTTTTGGTGGCTTTGTCTCGGATTTGAGAAGAAGGCTCAGGCTTCAGAACCTGGAGGTTCTAAAGGCCAATGAGGGGCTTCGCGAGGAGATGGAACAAAGACGGAGGATCGAGGAGGAAAAGGACAGGCTCCTCCAAGAGCTCAAGGAGACCCTGGGAAAGGTGAAGACCCTAAAGGGGCTGATACCCATATGTGCGTGGTGTAAGAAGATAAGAAGCGACACAGGATATTGGCAGGAGTTGGAAGCCTATATCAAAGACCACTCAGATGCAGAGCTCAGCCACGGGATCTGCCCAGAGTGTGCCAGGGACTTGACCACAGGATTGAAGACGAGGGATAAGGCTTCTTTCTGAAGGAAGCAGGGAGTTCTGTGGGATGCGGGTTTGGTCTGAACCTGGTGGTGGCTGAATCTGGCAGGGGATTGGGGAGTTGGGGCCAATTTCCATTGATTTCGGCTCATGATGGGGCTAGATAAGAATCGGTTTTGGAGAAAGCGAGGCGAGGCCTGGTATCTAAGCTTGGGAGGTCTTGAGTCAGCCTGTTGAGTTTTGTGACTGGCCCATGGTGCACCATGGCCAAAAAGCCAAAATAGGCTGCCACGGCGCCGCAAATTGTTATATGATTTGTTTCTTGGAGATGACTTGGGATCTTGTTGAATCAGGGTCGAGAGGCTCACCTAATTTGGGGTGGCGGCAATGCAGCGTGCCTTGAGACAGGTAAGAAGGCTTTTTGTGGCTGTTGTGGGGGGCACTGTTGTGCTCCTAGGGCTGGCCATGCTGGTACTGCCTGGCCCTGCCACCCTTGTAATTCCTGCAGGCATTGCAATTTTGGCCACAGAATTTCTCTGGGCGCGAAAAGTTCTGGAGAAAACCCGAGAGAGGTTTCTAGCCACAGTCCAAAAGGTGAAAAGGGGAGGAGAAAATGGAGTGGAAGCCCAGCGAGAAAGAGGAGGAGCATTTTGCCAGGCTGGAGTTCGAGAGGAAAAAGAAGCAGGAAGAGCAGAAGCATGCCAAGATGGCGGCCGATGAGAAAAAGAGGCTCAAGGAGCTCCATTATATGCACTGTCCCAAGTGCGGGATGGAACTAATTGAGATAGATTACAAAGGGATCAAGGTGGACAAGTGCTCGGAGTGCGAGGGCATCTGGCTGGATGCCGGGGAGTTTGAAATGGTCTCCAGAATGGAAAAAGGAGCTCTTGACAAGCTCTTTGGGGTCTTCAAGAGGTGAGTTCTTCCCGGGAGGGGGCATCTTGCCCGCTGCCCGGGGGACATGTTTCCCAGCTCCTTTCAGGAGCGCACAGCTATGAAGGAAAGCTCTATATTGGCACCCAAGGCCAGAGCCGATACTGCCACTGTTTCCCTGGCAGGTGGATTTTCTGGAAAGTATTTGGAGTACACCTCGTTGAAGGCCCCGTAGTCATCCATGCTCCTTAGGTAAACAGTCACCTTCACCACATCCCTGAGATCCATGCCCACCTTTCTAAGTACTCCTCTTAAGTTTTGGATGGCCCGATGCGTCTCAGGCACAATGCCCCCCGGCACCACCTCTCCCTTTTCATGGTCGTATCCTATGGAGCCTGACAAATAGAAGGTGTCTCCAACCATCACTCCTTCACAGAAGGGAAGCCCCCTGGGACCCTGTCCTACGATCTGTCTTGAAGCCATGGAATCATCCTCCTTTCACCACCTGTAACCTAAACACCATCCAGCAAAATGGTGATTGCAACCCTTGCAATCATACCACGAGAGAAACCCAGTGCACATGAATCGCTATGACTGCGAAGATGTGTGGCCCTGGGCGCAGCTCCTACAATGATTGCTTCCCAGGCACAGGTAATGCCACCATGGTCTCAAAGCCCTCAGGCTGATGGGCAGCCGTGCAAATTGACTAGAAGCTCCCCCATGGGGTAAACTCAAAATTCCGTGGCGGAATTGGCCAGGAAAGCACCAAAACGGAAATCATATGAGAAAGGCCTTTTTTGAGGGCTCCAGCTGCCAAACGGACAAAGGTCCTTGAATTATTCAGACCCCATCATAGGGTTTGCAAGAAAGGAGACTTGACTTGTGAAGGTCCAAATAGAGGAGATAAGCCAGGTAAAGAGAAAGCTTCAAGTAGAGCTGCCAGCCCAAGTTGTTATCCAGGAGCTGGACAAGGCTTACAAAGACCTTAGAAAAAACGCTCATCTAAAGGGTTTCAGACCAGGAAAGGCTCCCCGCTCCATCCTGGAGAGATATTTCGGTGAACAGGTCAAAGAACAGGTCAGCTCCCAGATCATAGAAGACAGCCTTGGCAAGGTAATCTCGGAGCATCAGTTGCGGACCGTAGGAAGACCTTTGGTGGAGGAAGTGGACCTCACGCCAGGTCAGGAGCTACGCTTTACGGCTACTGTGGAAGTGCTTCCGAGCATAGAGTTGAAGGATTACAAGGGGTTGGAAGTGCCGCAGATGGACTTCCAGATCACAGATGAAGAGGTCTCGGCCCGTATAGATGAGATCCGGGAAATGTTCGCCAAGCTGGAGGACCTAGAGGAGGACAGGCCTGTTCAAGAGGGAGATTTTGTCTTGCTCTCCCATCGTTTTTCCGTGGAAGGTCAGCTCCAGGGCCATGAGAACGGCCAGGAGCAGGTAGTGGAGTTAAAAGAAGGGGCCTTGGACGAGAGGATCTACAAGGCTGTCTTGGGTCTTAGGCCAGGGCAAGAGGTTCAGGTACCTCACAGGTTCCCGCAAGACCACCCGGACAATAGGTTGGCCGGAAAAGAAGGGGTCTTGGAGATAAGAGTTGGAAAGATTCGCAAGAAGGTGCTGCCTGAGCTGGATGACTCCTTTGCGCGTAGATTGGGGGAGTACTCGGGTGTGGAGGAACTCAGGGCCGCTATAGTGAGGGAGCTGGAAGAAGAAAGACGGAAAGAATTGGAAGCTCAGGCCAAGCAAACCATAGTGGAACAGCTTCTGAAGCTTCATCCTGAATTCGAGGTGCCCGAAAGCTTGGTAGAATTCGAGATCAGATCCATGCTTCAGGAAGCCAGACGCAGGCTGGTGGTGCATGGAATGAAACAGGAGGAAACCACAGCCCTCTTGGCTCAGATGAAGGATAAGTACAGGGACTCGGCGGTCAGGTCCGTGCGCTCCACCTTGATTTTACAGGCCATAGCCGATAAGGAGGGACTGGAAGTCACCGATGAAATTTTTCGAAATGGCATGGAGCGAATTGCCAGGGAGACAGGTAGGGACCTATCCCAGGTCAAGGAGATATACCAGCGCCCCGAGGCCAGGGAATCATTATTGCTGTCCTTGAGAGAGGAACTGGCGCTTGATTTCCTGAGGCAGGGGGCTAAAATGGTAGCCAGAAAGGATCAGGAGCAGGGCTGAAAATAAGAGGATCTTGCAGGAGGTGACTTGGTGCCTTTGATTCCCATAGTCATAGAGCAAAGCGGCCGGGGGGAGAGAGCCTATGACATATATTCCAGGCTGCTCAAGGAAAGAATAATATTCTTGGGCACCCCGGTGACCGATGAGGTGGCCAACCTCATAATAGCTCAGATTCTTTTCCTGGAGTCAGAGGATCCGGACAAGGACATTCATTTTTATATCAACACCCCGGGGGGCCTGGTCACCGCAGGAATGGCCATCTATGATACCATGCAATATGTCAAGCCCCCCATCTCCACCCTTTGCATAGGACAGGCAGCCAGCATGGGTGCAGTGCTCTTGGCAGCCGGGACCCCTGGAAAACGCTTTGCCCTTCCGCACTCCAGGATCCTCATTCATCAACCCATGGGGGGCTTTCAGGGGCCAGCCTCGGACATAGAGATCCACGCCAGGGAAATCCTTAGGATGAGGGAAGAGCTCAATCAGGTCTTGGCCAAACACACGGGTCAACCCGTGGAAAGAATAAGAGAAGACACTGATAGAGACTTTTTCATGACAGGCCAGCAGGCCTTGGAGTATGGAATCATAGATGAAGTAATAACTCGCAAGCCCCTGTTAAAGGGTCAGGAAGAAAAAGTGGGAAATTAGCTTATGAAGAGAAACCAGAGAAACCACGAATTGTTTTGCAGTTTCTGCGGCAAGAGCCAATCCGAGGTGAGAAAACTCATAGCCGGTCCGGCAGTCTACATCTGTGACGAGTGCATAGAACTCTGCAAGGACATCATCGCCGAAGAGTATCAGAAAGAGCAGAAGCACCGTCGCCGCTCGGAAGTGCCCAAGCCACAGGAGATCAAGGAGTTCCTGGACCAATATGTGATAGGTCAGGAAAGGGCCAAGAAGATCCTTGCCGTGGCAGTGCACAACCACTACCGGAGAATAGAGTTCCAGGGAGATCTGGATGGAGTCGAACTTCAAAAGAGCAATATCCTGCTGTTGGGTCCTACGGGCAGCGGAAAGACTCTTTTGGCCCAGACCCTGGCCAGGTTCCTCAACGTTCCTTTCACCATAGCCGATGCCACCAGTCTGACCGAGGCGGGTTATGTGGGTGAGGATGTGGAAAACATAATACTGAGCCTGCTCCAGGTGGCAGACTTCGATGTGGAAAAAGCCTCAAGAGGCATAGTTTACATAGACGAAATAGATAAGATTGCTCGTAAGGGGGACAATCCCTCTATTACCAGAGATGTATCTGGAGAGGGGGTTCAGCAAGCACTTCTCAAGATCATAGAGGGCACAGTGGCCAATGTGCCGCCAAAGGGGGGTAGAAAGCATCCCCAGCAGGAATTTATCCAGGTGGACACAACAAACATATTGTTTATCTGCGGCGGCGCCTTTGTGGACTTGGAAAAAATAATCCAGCAAAGAGTGGGCAAGAAGAGCCTCGGCTTCGGTGCTGATGTAAAATCACATGGGGCTAGACACTCTGGTGAAATTTTGGCACAGGTGCAGCCCGAGGATCTGCTCAAGTTCGGTTTGATTCCCGAGTTCATTGGCAGGCTGCCTGTGATTGCAACTCTGGAAGAGCTGGATGAAGATGCCCTGGTCAAGATCTTGAGACAGCCTCGAAACGCCTTGGTCCGACAGTACCAGAAGTTATTTGAGTTCGAGAACGTGAAGCTGGAGTTCACAGAAGAGGCTTTGAGGGCCATAGCCAAAGAAGCCATCAAGAGAAAGAGCGGGGCCCGAGGTCTTCGCTCCATACTGGAGAACATAATGCTGGATCTCATGTACGAGATCCCCTCCAGATCCAATATCCGCGAGTGTGTGATAACCGAGGAGGCTGTGCTGCAGAAAGGGCCACCGCTTCTGATTTATGAGGACCAGGTGGAATCTGCTTGAAAATAGGGTTTTCCGCCCTGAGCCTTGGACCACCCCAAGCCCGGACCTGGAATTAGAGATACACCTTTTGCACCGCATACGATGCTAATGTACAGTGTGGGACAGGACATACCCTTTCAGGCAGCAAGGGAATTTGACCCAAAGAGGATTTTTGCTCCATGAGGGCTTCAATTGCGGTCTGGATCATTTGATCTAGGCGCATAACAGAATCAGGATGACTGGGCTCAGTGGCTTGGCCATAAAGACCTCGGGAGGCCACAGATACACAAGACCGGGGAAACAGGTAGCATTAAGGAAAGGGAGGATAGCAGGTGTTCCGAGTGCACCGCCAACGTCAAAACGGCCCTACCCTGCAGCAGGTTCCCCTTCTTCCGCTTCGTGACATAGTCATAATTCCGCAGATGGTAGTACCTCTTTTTGTGGGAAGGGGAAAATCCATTCAGGCCTTGGAGCACTCCCTCAAGGCCGAGGGACCTATCTTCTTGGTGGCGCAAAGGGACTCCAAGGAGAACGATCCTGATATAAGGCAGCTCTATGAAGTGGGCACCGTGGCCAAGATCCTTCAGATGCTCAGACTTCCGGATGGAACCGTTAAGGTATTGGTGGAAGGGCTTTGGAGGGCCAGGCTTTTGGATATGGTGCAGAGCGAGCCCTGCTTCCTGGTGAGGGTCGAGAGGCTGCAGACCTTCATTCCCAGGACTCCAGAGCTGGAAGCCCTAATGAGAGCTGCGAAGGATGCCTTCCAGTACTATTCCAGGCTCAACAAGAAGATCTCTCAGGAATTGGTAGCCTCCGTAGTGCAGATAGAAGATCCGGACAGATTAACGGACTCCATATTGCCTCATCTCAACGTGAAACTGGAGGAAAAACAGCGCCTCTTGGAGGTTGTTAATCCGCAAGAGAGACTGGAACAGCTCTTGGCTTTGCTTCAGGGGGAAATAGAGATCCTGGAGATCGAGCGCAAGATAAGGGCCCGTGTCAAAAAACAGATGGAGAAAAGCCAGCGGGAGTACTATCTCAGCGAGCAGATGCGGGCCATCCAGAAGGAGATGGGCGAAAAGGACGATTTTCGAAACGAGATCCAGGAACTGGAGAAACGAATCCAGGAAAAGAAACTATCCCAAGAGGCCAGGGAAAAGGCCTTGCACGAGCTCAAGAAGCTCAAGATGATGTCGCCCATGTCAGCCGAGGCCACGGTGGTCAGGAATTACATTGACTGGATCTTGAGCCTTCCATGGGCTGAATACACCGAAGAGAAGCTGGACATTGATGAAGCGGCCAAGATCCTCGACGAGGATCACTACGGCTTGGCACAGCCCAAGGAGAGGATCCTGGAGTATCTGGCTGTCCAGAGCCTGGTAGAGCGCATAAAAGGGCCCATACTCTGCTTCGTAGGCCCGCCGGGAGTTGGTAAAACCTCTTTGGGCCGTTCCATAGCCAGGGCCACAGGGCGCAAGTTCGTCAGGCTGTCTCTGGGAGGCGTCAGAGACGAGGCTGAGATCAGGGGGCACAGGAGGACCTACATAGGAGCCCTCCCAGGCAAGATAATCCAGTCCATGAAAAAGGCAGGCTCCAGCAATCCAGTCTTTCTCCTGGATGAAGTGGACAAGATGAGCATGGATTTCCGAGGGGACCCATCGGCGGCCCTTCTGGAGGTTTTGGATCCCGAGCAGAATCATGCCTTCAATGATCATTACCTAGATCTGGATTATGATCTCTCCAGGGTCATGTTCATTACCACTGCCAACACCCTCCACTCCATACCTGCACCATTGCAGGATCGTATGGAGATCATCCGTCTGCCCGGGTACACAGAAGAGGAGAAGGTGGAAATAGCCAGGAGATTTCTTGTACCCAAACAGATGGAGGCCCATGGGCTCTTGGGGCGCCCCATAAGCTTTACGGACTCCGCCGTGCGTTGTGCTATAAGGCTCTACACCAAGGAGGCAGGAGTTCGAAACCTGGAGAGGGAAATAGCCACCGTGTGCAGGAAAGTAGCCAGAAGGCTTCTCCAGGAAAAGCAAGAGGGGCCCATCAAGGTGACAGCCAAAAGGTTGGGGACCTACCTGGGAGTACCCAAGTACCGCTACGGGAGGGTGGAGGAAAAGGAGCACTTGGTGGGGCTGGCTATGGGGTTGGCCTGGACAGAGGCTGGAGGGGAGTTGCTGAGCACAGAGGTGGCGGTGATGCCCGGTAAAGGCAAGCTCATCGTCACTGGAAAGCTTGGGGACGTTATGCAGGAGTCCGCCCATGCGGCTTTGAGTTATGTGCGCTCCAGGACTCGACTCCTGAGGCTGGAAGAGGATTTCTACCAGAAGCTGGATATTCACATCCATGTGCCCGAAGGGGCCACACCCAAGGATGGGCCCTCAGCCGGCATCACCATGACCACGGCCATAGCCTCTGCTTTGCTGAGGATACCTGTGAGGGCGGACTTGGCCATGACAGGGGAGATCACCTTGAGGGGAAGGGTGCTGCCCGTGGGTGGACTCAAGGAAAAACTTCTGGCTGCCCACAGGGGCAGGGTCAGAACCGTGATCATTCCAGCCGAAAACCAGAAAGACCTCAAAGAGATACCCTCCAAGGTACTCAGGGAGCTGGAGATAGTCCCGGTGGAGCATATGGACGAGGTTTTGCTTAGGGCATTGGTACTGAGCGACCCGAGCGCCCTTTTTGCCTCGGATGTGCCTGAGTCTGAGCTGCCCTTTGGGAGGCCGGCTCGATTGCCCTTGCAGGAGTCTCAAAGAATAACCCATTGAGAAGAAGGATTAGATTTTTTGCGGCTTGACAAGCTTGGGGTTCCTTGGTACAAGGAAAACATTTCTCATATCAATTTAGGGAAAGGGGGGAGGGGGGATGACGAAGACAGAGCTGGTCGGTGCCATGGCTGCCCAGGCCGGGATTTCCAAGGCTGCGGCCGAAAAAGCCCTCAAGGCATTCACCGAAGGGGTGGCCAAAGCCCTCAAGAAGGGGGATAAGGTCAGCCTGGTGGGCTTCGGTTCCTTCGAGGTCTCCAAGCGGGCCGCCCGCAAGGGCAGGAATCCAAGGACGGGGGCTGAGATCAAGATCAAGGCGAGCAAGGTTCCCAGGTTCAGACCTGGGCGCTCCCTGAAGGAGACTGTGAACTCCTGAGGGAAGCTCTTGGGGAATGCCCTCGGACTAGGGCGGGTAGCTCAGACGGGAGAGCGCTGGCCTTACAAGCCAGAGGTCACAGGTTCGATCCCTGTTCCGCCTACCAGCAAGGGGTGAGGCCCCAGGTCCGGGGTTAGAGCTAAAAGCGGGGTCGTAGTTAAGCCTGGTGATAACGCCGGCCTGTCACGCCGGAGGGCGCGAGTTCAAATCTCGTCGGCCCCGCCAAGAAATCAAGGGGTCAGGCCTTGGGCCTGGCCCCTTGGTTTTTGACCCCAAGGCCCTTGTGCGATCCATGCCTGAACATGGATAAAGGTACCTGGGATTTGGGCCACAGTCCCCAAGCTGGTGGATTCTGTGGAATAATCCGGGCTGGGTGAGCCAAAAAAATGGCTATTTTTTCCAGTAGCGCACTGCTGGCCTTGGGATTCGCACAAAAGAGGCTTTTGCCATGATGAGGCTTCCGATGGTCAAGCTCTCCAGGCAAGCTCAACCTTCTCCCAAGTAAGCAGCCCTCACCATTTCGTTGGCTGCCAGGTTTTCTGAGCTATCGGTGAGCACCACTGTGCCTGTCTGAAGAACATAACCTCTGTGTGCTATTTGCAGGGCCATGGCCGCATTTTGCTCCACCAAGAGAATGGTTGTACCCTCGCCGTGGAGCTGCCTTAGGGTCTCAAAGATGCTTTCCACCAGCACCGGAGCCAGCCCCATGGAGGGCTCGTCCAGGAGCAAGACTTTGGGTTCTGCCATGAGAGCCCTTCCTATGGCCAGCATCTGCTGCTCACCTCCGCTGAGGGTGCCTGCCACCTGTTTACGCCGTTGTTGTAATCTAGGGAAAAGCCTGAAGACTCTTTCCATGTTGAGTCGGTTGCGCTTGCTGTCAGGCTGAGTGAAGGCTCCCATTTCCAGATTTTCTGTTACTGTGAGGGTCCCGAATATCCTTCTGCCTTCAGGAACCTGCACGATCCCTCTGGCCACTATCTGGTGAGCGGCAAGGGTTGTAAGCTCTTCCCCTTGGAACCGGATTGATCCGCTTCTGGGCCGCACAAGCCCGCTGATGGTCTTGAGGAGTGTGCTCTTGCCTGCTCCATTGGCTCCGATGATGGTGACTATCTCTCCGACCTCAACACTCACGCAAACATCCTTGATGGCATGGATATGCCCGTAGTAGGTATTTAGCTTTTCCACATCAAGCGTTTCGGCCATGCTTACAGCCTCGCAAACAAAGACCCATCAAGCTTGACTCGCGGAAGACTGCTTTGAACTCCCTTTTCCCAGATAGGCCTCTATGACCCTGGGGTCTTTTTGTATCTGTGCCGGGGGCCCTTCGGCTATCTTCTCACCGTAATCCAGCACCGTCACCTTCTCGGAAATGTTCATTACCACCCTCATCTGGTGCTCTATGAGAAGGACTGTTATGCCTAACTCGTCCCTGAGCCTCAGGATAAAATCGGTCATCTCCTGAGTCTCTTTGGGATTCATCCCTGCTGTGGGCTCATCCAGCAAAAGAAGTCGGGGGCGAGTGGCCAAGGCCCTGGCCACCTCAAGCCTTCTCTGGTCGCCGTAAGGCAAGTTTTTTGCCAAAAGATCCCCCTTGCCGGCCAGATTAACAAACCTGAGCAATCCCCTTGCCTCCTCGGCAGCCTGGAGCTCTTCTTTTCTGGTGGAAGGAAGCCCCAATACGATCCCCATGAAGCCAGCCTTGAGGTGAGGATGGAGGCCTACCAGAACGTTCTCCATGACCGTTAGATTGGGAAACAGCCGTATGTTCTGGTAAGTTCTTGCTATTCCCAGATGTACTATCCTGTCAGGCAGAAGACCCTTGATGGAAAGGCCATCCAGCAAAATATCGCCTCTTTCTGGCTTGTAAAACCCTGTGATGCAATTGAAAAGGGTTGTCTTGCCCGCTCCATTAGGGCCTATGACGCTCTGGATGCTCTCCTTGCGAACATCCAGATCCAGATCTTGGAGAGCCACCAAACCGCCGAAGTGCTTTGTCACTTTCTTACAACTGAGCAGAATCATCTTGGCTTCCAGTTCGCAATACTTGGTGCTTCCGGCTAACCTATCTTCAACCCAGCATCCACGACTTCAGGCTCCTGCTCTCCTTCGTGGAGCTCCCTCTTGCGCACTGCCTCGGGCCAGAGTCCCTCGGGTTTCAAGAGCATCATGGCCACCAAGGCGGCCCCGTAAACCAAGAGCCTGTACTCGGCAAATTCCCTTAGCAGCTCGGGCAGGCCCACCAGGGCTGCAGCCCCTACGATGACCCCTGGAATGCTTCCCATTCCTCCCACTATGATCAGGCAGAGGATGTTGATGGAGATCATCACATTGAAACTATGTGGATACACAGAGCCTAATTTTGTGGCAAAGATGGCTCCGCTCAAGGCCGAGAAGGCAGCCCCTGTGGCAAAGGCAAGGAGTTTTGTGGCCACCAAGTTGATTCCCATGGCCTGCGCCACATCCTCATCCTCCCTCACCGCCATCCACGCCCTGCCGATGCGACTCTCCCTGAGCCGCCAGGACACAAACCCCACCAGCAGACAGCCCGCCAAGATCAAGTAGTAGAGCTCCTGGGGAGTGCTGAATTCCAAACCGCCCAAGCTGGCCTTGGGGATCTTGCCTATGCCCTGGGCTCCACCCAGCCAAGGTCTCAGAAAATCAGAAAGCACCAGTATTCTGATTATCTCTCCGAATCCCAGGGTGGCTATGGCCAGGTAATCTCCTCGCATCTTGAGCACCGGAATTCCCAGCAAGATCCCCGAAAGAGCCCCAAGTATCACAACCACTGGCAATGCGCTCCAGAAGGAAAGCTGGAAAAAACCCAGCTCCGGTGAGGTCAGTATGGCCACCGTGTAGGAGCCTATGGCGAAAAAGGCCACGTACCCCAGATCCAGAAGCCCGGCAAAACCCACCACTATGTTTAGTCCCAAGCCCAAGAGCACATAGAGGCCCACTATGGTCAGGACCTCGCTAAGGAAAAGCCCCAGAAGTTGAGGCAAAAGCAAGAGCAATGCCACCAGGAAGCTCACCCAACTCCCTCGCAGGAGCTTCCTGGCTCTTGGTGGGAGTGTCTCAGTGCGGGCCACCCATTCACGCCCTTTCTTTTCCCAACCCAGATATCCCAAGCAAACTCCCACCAGAATCCCCAGGGCTCCCTCGGGGGTGAGCCCGTTGGCATCAAATACCAGCTCCCCAATTTCCGAAAGGGGACCCCAGGCAACCAAGATGGGACGCAGCATGTCCTGGAGGACTCCGGCTCCCACCACTGCCCCCAGGGCTCTGATCAGGGCTGGCCGAATCGGGTCTGGAAGCACATGCATTCCACCTGCCAACACCCCTGACAGCAGCCCAGCTGTGCAAAGCATCAGAATACCAGCCAAGCCCTCTTGCCCAAAGCTGAGCAATTCGAAAAGCATGGGAGATGCGTTTATGAAAACCGTCCTCAGAGGTATGACCTTACCCAGGAGGACCAAGACCCCCAACAAGGAACTGGCTACCAGTCCGGTGATACCTCCTTTCAGCCAAGCCTGGGCAGGCCGCGCCCCCCTGGCCCCGAGAATGGCCCCAAAAATCAGTACCGAAAAGATTAGGGCATGCCCCATGGAGAGCAGGTCAGCCACTATGAGTCTGTAGCTGAAGGCCTCCACCATGCCCACCAGGGCCACCAATATGCCCACAGCTCCTGTCACAAGGCCGATCTTAAAAGGTTTTCTCCATCCCAGGCCCGACTGCTCAGCTGCCAAGTGACTCTCCCCCTCAAGCCTTCTTCACTGCCAGCCTCTCCCCCAAGATCCCTGTGGGCCGGAATATGAGGACCAGGACCAACATGGTAAAAGCTATGGCATCTTTGAGTTGATAAGGTGCAACTATGCCCAAGCCGTCCAAAAAGAGGCTAGGCCCCAAGGATTCTATGAATCCCAGGAATATGCCTCCCAACATGGCTCCAGGGATATTTCCTATTCCTCCCAAGACTGCTGCGGTAAAGGCCTTTATGCCGGGTATGAATCCCATGAAAAAGTGCACCTGCTTAAACATGAGAGCATAAAGTACTCCGGCCGCTCCGGCTGCCATTCCCCCTATGACAAAGGTCATGGAGATCATCCTGTCCACGTCTATGCCCATGAGGGCAGCACTCTCTTTGTCTTCCGAGACCGCCCTCAATGCTTTGCCTGTCTTGGTCTTTTGAACGAACAGATACAGGGCTCCCATCATGAGTGCTGCAGCCACTATGACCACCACCTGAAATCCCAAGATTCTAACTCCCAGAATATCCCACTGACTCTCCAAGGCCTTCACCACGGGATAAGCCTGGAAGCCAGAGCCGTAGAGTCCGCGGAAAGTGTACTGGAGAAAGAATGAAGCCCCTATGGCAGTGATGAGGGGCACCAGCCTAGGGGCTGTGCGCAAGGGTCTGTAAGCTATCTTTTCTAGAAGATACGCCACCAATGTGGATACGGCCATGGAAACCAAAAGCACCATGAACATGCTCAAAACAGGATGGGCTTCCAGAAGGCAGCTTCTGTGGAAAAAAGCCGCCACAAAATAGGCTGTGTAGGGCCCGCTCATGAAGACTTCGCTGTGGGCGAAGTTGATCATGCGAAGCACCCCGTAAACCATGGTGTAACCCAGGGCTATGAGGGCGTATATGCTTCCCTGGGCCAATCCAAAGACCATGAAGTCTATCCAGTGTTTAGCAGAATACTTGCCAGCCGAGATGGTGGCAGTGGATCCCACCAGGATAAGGGCCATTATTGCCCCGCCTATGACCCACATGATCAGATCGGTGGCCGTGAAACGCTCAAACAGTCTTCTAATCATGCTTTCCCCGTGGTAAGAGTTTGAACCCGGGGCTGGACCCCGTCCTGATGCATGGGGCCCACCCGCCGGGGGCTTCACTGCCTTGACTAATAGGGCTTCCAGAAGGGTTTGTCGGGCATTACCAGTTTCTTGACGTTTTCCTCTGTGGTCTGGTAAACCGCGATTCTGGGATCCGCACAGTCGCCGTATTGATCGCAGTTCAGTGTCCCGGTTATGCCCTTGAAGTTCTTGGTGGCGTAAAGAGCATCCCTGAGGGCCTTTCTGCCGATGTAAAGAGTCCCGTCCGGTGCCTTCTTGGCCACTTTCTCTATGGCTGCAAAGACCATCATGGCAGCGTCATAGGCATGGGCGTGGAAGGGAGCCAGTGGTTTTTCCCCGTATTTCTTCTGGTGTTTCTCCAAGAAGTCCTTGTAACCCTCTGCAAAGGCGGAGAAGTCTGGGCTGGAGTGGAACATGCCCACTGCTGCCTCTCCTGCGGCCTTGTAGAAGTCGGGTGAGAACATGCCGTCTGCACCCATGAGATATACCTTTTCCAGCCCGGCCACTTCTTTTACCTGTCTGGTGATATGGCCTCCAGCTGCTATGAAGATGGGATAGTAAATGAACTGGGGTTGGCCGGTAGCTATTTTTGTCAAGACGGGTCTCATGTCCGTGTCCGTGGGGGCCACGGCTTCCTGGGCTGTGATGGTGCCACCCAGCTTCTTGAAGGTCTTGGCAAAGACGGCCTGAAGCTGCTCGGCATACACGCTGCCATCATGGATAGTGGCTGCTTTCTTGACTCCCAGCTTCTTTACCGCAAATTCCGCGGCAACAGCCCCCTGTACCCTGTCATTGTGGGCTGTTCTGAGGTACCCATCATATTCCGGGCCCCGCTTGGGGTCTGTGAGGTACGGGGCGGTATTGGAAGGCGACACCGTAGAGATGCCAGCCTTCCATAAAATGGGCGCCCCGGGCCTGGCCTCGCTGGAGCAATTGGAGCCGATGGCTGCCACTATGGTGGGGTCAGAGGCCAGCTTGGTGGCTGCGGCCTGGCCGCCTTCGGCATTGCATCCGGTGTCCTGGCCGGTCAGCTTGATGGGATGTCCCAGAAGCTTGCCCCCTTTGTCTTGGATGGCTATCTCAACTCCCCTCTTGGTGTCAGTCCCCAATGATGCATCAGGACCTGCAACCACAAACCAGTATGCTATGTGTATGGGCTGTCCAGGCTTTATCTTTACAACCCCGATGGGATCATCATACTTGAAATCCTCTTTTTTGGCCTTCTCTTTGGCAGCCAAGGCCAGCCCCGAGGCCAAGCTTAAGGTCAAGATCAGAGAAATGCCCACAACCAGAACCTTCCTCATGATGCCCCCCTTTCTAGCTAATTCTCTACCCAGCAAAAGACTCCAAGCAATCCCATAACAGCTCCAAGTTCAGGTGTCACCTCCTTTCCCCTGATTTGTCATGTGAAATCCCTTTGGCAAAAGCCCGCTGCCATTGCCCTTGGGCCTGATACTTTTTCCCCTGCCCAAGGGAGCACATTCTTGCATAGCCTCCCATGTGCACAGAACCACTGCACAGCCACTGGGGCCCAGGCAACAAAAAAGCTTATCTGACCGACGGCAGATTTTTATATTCGGAATCCTTTGAAAAGTCAAGGAATATTTGGAGAATACGCAGGATTGGGAAACTGGTTTTCCAAAAAAAAGCTTCCATGGGTCAGAGCCTGCCTATTTCTGGATTACTTCAGGATCTCATCCCAAGGCCTCTTCTATGATGAAGGATGCCTCTTGCTGTATCTGTTTTAGATGATCTTTACCCTTGAAACTCTCTGCGTAAAGCTTGTATATATCCTCTGTGCCCGATGGCCTGGCTGCAAACCAGCCATTGGGGGCTATCACCTTTATCCCCCCTATGGGTGCACCTTTCACAGGGGCCCTGTCCATGACGCACAGCACAGGCTCCCCTCCCAGTTGTGTGACCCGGACGTTTTCAGAAGAGAGCTTCCCAAGCTTTTCTTTTTTCTCTGGGTCCACGGGTGTGTCTATTCGCTCGTACAAAGATCTCCCCAGCAGGGATTCTATGTGAGTGTAAATCTGGTAAGGGCTTTGGCCTGTCTTGGCCATCATCTCTGCGGCCAGGAGGCCCAAGATCACTCCATCCTTATCCGTTGTCCACGGGGTGCCGTCCATGCAAAGGAAGGATGCCCCTGCGCTTTCCTCACCCGCGAAGCCCAGGGAGCCTCCCCAAAGCCCCTCCACGAACCACTTGAACCCCACCGCCACCTCCGCCAATCCTCTGCCCAAAGTGGAAGCCACCCTGTCCATCATGGAGCTTGTCACCACGGTCTTGCCCACCATGGCTTTGGGGCTCCATCCTGGTCGGTTCTGAAACAGGTACCAGGCCGCTGCAGCAAGGTACTTGTTGGGATTCAGGAGTCCTCCCTGGGGATCCACAATTCCGTGCCGGTCACCGTCGGGGTCGTTTCCAATGGCTATGTTGAAACTGTCCTTGAGCCTGATCAAACCTGCCATGGCATAGGGGGAGGAACAATCCATGCGGATCTTTCCGTCATGATCCAAATGCATGAAGCCGAAGGCTGGATCCAGATTCTGGTTTACGACCTGAATTTCCAAACCGTAGGTGTTTGATATCAGTTCCCACACCGGCAGAGTTGCTCCTCCCAGGGGATCCACCCCTATTTTGATACCGCAAGAGGCAATGGCTTCCATGTCCAGCACCTTCCTGAGATCCCCTACATAAGGACCCAGTAAGTCCTGCTGGACAGTGTTGGAAGAGTTCAATGCCTTCTCCCATCTGATCCTGCGCACGCTTCGATTCTCTTCTGCCAGGATCCTGTTGGCGATTTCCTCTATGGAGCGGGTCAGCTCGGTTTCAGCAGGTCCGCCGTGGGGTGGGTTGTACTTGAAACCACCGTCTTCTGGAGGATTGTGGGAGGGCGTGACCACCACTGCATCGGCCAGGTGCTCCTTCCTGCCTCTGTTGTAAGAAATAACGGCCCTGGAAATAACGGGAGTGGGGGTGACTTCAAGACCCTTCTGGAGGATCACCTGAACATCATTGCCGGCAAATACCTCCAGAGCGGTCTTAAAGGCCGGTTTGGAAAGGGCGTGGGTATCCATGCCCAGGAAAAGGGGTCCTGTTATGGACCTGGATTTCCTAAGCTGGCATATGGCCTGGGATATAGCCAATATATGGGCTTCATTGAAGCTGAGTTGTAAGGGAGAGCCTCTGTGGCCTGAGGTGCCAAAAGAGACCCTCTGGCCGGGTATTTCAGGCTCCGGGGTCAATGAGTAATAAGCATCCACCAGCTTTTCCACCTCCACCAAGAGGGAGGGGGGAGCTGGTTTTCCTGCCATGGGGGATAATTTCATCTTTGACCTCCAAGCAAGGATTTCTTTGAATTTACCAAATCAATACCTGTACAGCCAGCCCACCGGCTCTGCGCTCATCTCCAGGCTTTCTTTATGATAATCTTAAAGTTGATTGGCTGGCTCCTGTGGCAGGGGCCCATCGTGGGCAGAGATAACCAATGAGGCGGGGGTGGCAAGGTGGCAGAACAAAAAGTGAATACTCAAGAACTGGCCCAAAACAACGGCAAACAAGGAAGGCCTGCCTGGGTGGCAGTGAAAGGTGGGGTTTATGATCTATCCCAAAGCAGGCTTTGGAGAGCAGGGGAACACATGAAGCGTCACCAGGCGGGGAAGGATTTGAGCTCAGAGATCCTGGCAGCACCCCACGGCCTGGAGGTCTTGGAAAGGGAGGCTGTAAAAAAGGTGGGTCTTCTGGTTCAAGAGGAATCCACAGAGGATATTCCCCGATTCTTGGAAAGGCTTTTGGAGAGATTTCCCATTTTGAGAAGGCATCCCCATCCCATGATGGTACATTTTCCCATTGCTTACTTGTTGGGAGCTGCTCTGCTGCTTTTGGTGCAAACCTTGATTCCTGCCTGGGTGATCTTGGAAAGGGCCGCCTTTGTAATGCTTGCCATGGCAATTCTTTTCACACCCCCTGCCATCATCACGGGGCTCATCACCTGGTGGGTGAACTATGGGGCCAGGCCCATGCAACCTGTGAAACGCAAGCTCTATCTGGCCGTAGTACTGGGCCTGGTGGAAATGCTCTCCTTGCTGCTTAGGTTCAGAGGGCCGGTGCAAGGGGATCTGCTGGAGGCCATTTATGGGGGGTGCGCGGCTGTGATGGCCCTTTGCGTGGTGGGGTTGGGCTGGTATGGGGGGCATCTGAGTTTTCCTTATGAGAAGAGGTGAGACATGTGGGGCGAGGTGGATCCCCGATGCCAAATGTGGCTTGAGGCTTTGAAAGCCTCCACGGTAGCTTTGGAGAATTGTCCCTTTGAGGCTCAGGAACTGGCCAAGGCTTTGAAACCCTTGGCAGAGAACTCCAAAGGTTCTGCAGCCTTGATGCTCATGAGATTTCTGCAGGACAGGGCTGCTCACCTGGAGGTGGTGGCCAGGTACCCAGGAGAAGATCTCTTGGTGCCAGGGCGCTTCTGGCCCCGAGAAATGGTGGATGTTTCCCATCTTCCTGCATGCTGGCTTGAAAGCCTAAAGGCAGGAAAGCCTGTCTTGGAGAGGAATCCGCAAACCCCAGTACTGGGGGAGTGGCAAAACCTCCTCATATTTCCCTTGTGTCTGGAAAAAGAGCTATCGGCTCTGCTTTGCCTAGGGGACTACGAGGAGTCCATGGAAGCCTTGGTATTTGAAGCCTTAGAGACTGCTTCGGGGATTTTTGCTCTTTGGCTTGGCTGGTTAAACGAGAAAAAGCGGCTTGAGGATTTCATCCAGTTCATGCCCAATCCCACCTTTGTGATGCACAGAAGAGGTCACATCACGGCCTGGAACCGCGCCACCGAGGAGATGACGGGTTGGGAAGCAGCCAGGGTTCTCAACAAGGGGGACTATGAGCATGCCATTCCCTACTACGGCATCAGAAGACCCATCCTGTGTAATCTGATCCTAGAGCCAGACCCTTATTGGGAGAGCACGTACCCGGAATTCCACAGAGTGGGGAATGATCTTTACACCCTCTCTTTTTGCCCGGCTCTTCCCGAAGGAGGAGCTTATCTGACCACCAAGACTTCCAAGGTCTTCGACGTGACAGGCAGGCTCTGGGGTTCCATACACACAGTCAGAGACGTTACCAGGGAGAGGCAGATAGAAAGGAGCCTCCACAGATCCGAATCCATGTACAGGGCCATTACCGATTTTGCAGGCTTGGGCATGATGCTGCTGCAGCGGGACAGGGTGACCTACTGCAATGAGCAGATGTCCAATTTGCTGGGATCTCATCAGGGCTTCTCCAGCTTGGAAGAGCTCTTGGGCCGTGTTCATCAAGAGCAAAGGGAGGCTCTAAAGCATGCCATGGAAAGGCTCTTGGAAGGCAAACAGGACTCCTTCAGATTGGAAATCAAGCTGCAAAGGGAAGGCCAAACCAGGCATTGTCAGTGTTTTGCCCAGGTGGTGGAATACGAGGAGCAGCCTACTGTTTGCTTCATCATGGAAGACGTAACAGAACAGAAGGAGTTAGCTCACAAGGCAAGACTCAATGAACTGCGCATGTATCATGAGGACCGCCTTACTGCTCTGGGGGTTATGGCTGCCGGAATAGCCCACGAGTTGAACCAACCCTTGAACACCATTCGGGTCATCACCGATGGACTGCTTTTCGGGCGGGATCAGGGCTGGAGTCTGGAACAGGAGGAGCTGTACGAGAACCTGGAGATGGTCTCAAGGCAGGTCGTGAGGATGTCGGAAGTCATAAGAAACATAAGGGATTTTGCCAGAGAAGATAGATTTCAGTCTGAAGATGAGGTCAACCCCAACCAGGCGGTGCAGGGGGTCTTCTCCATGATAGGCCGGCAGCTGGAGGCCCACGGGATAAAGGTTCAAAAGATTCTGGATAGCTCACTTCCAACTGTGAGGGGCAGGTTGAGCCGTCTGGAGCAGGTGGTCATGAACATGATAGTCAATGCCAGACAGGCCTTGGACGATTGCGGCAGGGAAGACAAAGAACTCCTGGTTCAGACCTTTGCGTCCAACGGATGTATTTGTATCCAGGTGGCAGATAATGCCACGGGTGTGGACCCTGGAATCATGTCAAAGATCTTTGATCCCTTTTTCACCACCAAGGAGGTGGGCAAGGGGACTGGTCTGGGGTTGACCATAAGTCAATCCATAGTGGCCGAGATGGGAGGGGCCATGGAGGTCTTCAACAATGAAAAAGGTGGAGCCACCTTTGTGGTGAAGCTTCCATTGAAGGGAGAAAGATGTTGAATCTCTTGCTGGTGGATGACGAGCCTGATGTGAGGAAGAGCCTCTCACAGTTTCTGGAAAAGCTGGGGCACAAGGTGGTCACGGCTGCCAGCGGTCTGGATGGTTTGAGGGAGTTCCATTGCTTTGAATTTGACGTTGTCATAACAGACATAAAAATGCCGGGCATGGATGGACTGGAGCTTCTTCGCAGAATAAAAGAGGTGGAGCGCTCGGCTGTGGACGTGATCGTGGTGACAGGCCACGGTGACATGGAAAATGCCATCAGGGCCCTCAAGTACGGAGCCTTTGATTACTTGCAGAAACCCATAAACGTCAAAGAGCTGGCCATCACACTGGAGAGGGCAGAACAGTATCGGACCCTGAGGGAGAATTACAGCCGTCTGAAACGTGATTTCCAAGAGATGGTGGATCAGGAAACAAGAAATTATAAAGGTGCGGCTGAGCAATTGCGGGAGGCGTACTTAAGGGAACTGGGATTGGGGGACATAGCCGTTTACTCAGAATCCATGAGAAAGGTGGTGGAACTGGCAGAAAAATACAGCTTGGACAGAAGCATCCCTGTATTGATTCAAGGGGAGACGGGCACGGGCAAAGAGCTCATAGCCAGGTACATACACTATTATGCCGGAGCCCGAAGCCCCTTTGTGGCCCTCAACTGCGGAGCCATTTCCCAAGATCTTCTGGAGGCGGAGCTGTTCGGTCACGAACCGGGAGCATACACCGGGGCCACTGCCACGGGGAGAATGGGGAAGCTGGAGGCGGCCCAGGGCGGCAGTATCTTTTTGGATGAGATAGGTGAGATGGATCTGGCAGCACAGGTTAAGCTCCTCAGGGCCCTGGAACAGAAGCGTTTTTACCGTGTGGGGGGCATCAAGGAGATCCCGGTGGATGTGCGGATCATAAGCGCCACCAATAAGGATCTTCAAAAGGAAATCTCGGAGGGGCGTTTCCGCCAGGACCTCTACTACAGGATCAATGTGGGATTCATAAGGATTCCTCCCCTCAGGGAGCGACGAGAAAGCATCGTGCCTCTGGCCTTCAACCTGGCCCAGAAGGCTTTTTCCAAAAGGGGAAAACGCTTTCCTGGCTTCACAAGGGAGGCCGAGGAGTTTTTGTGCTCCCTGAACTGGCCCGGCAACGTGAGGCAGTTAAAAAACGCCATGGAACGTCTGGCGGTTCTGGGCCCCTGGGAAAAGGTAGACAGGAGGGAACTGTGCTTCCTGGAGGGCGAGGAAAAGGAGCAGAAGGTTCATGGAGAGACCCGTTTTGTGCTTGGTTTGGATGAGTTCGATCTGCCCGATGGAAGCCTGGATCTGGAATCCTTGATCCGGCAGGTCATAGGCAGGACCATGGAGAAGTTCAGTGGTAATCAGACCAGGGCGGCCAGGTATCTTGGCATATCCAGACGAGTGCTCCAGGGACATTTGAAAAGAATGCAAGCATTGGGATGAACTGCCCCACCAGGGGCACACTGCCCTTTTTGGTGCACCCCTTGGTGCAGGTACAGAAGCCGCCAAAAGAAACGGGCATCTAACTCTTTGAAATCACATCCTTTCCATGTTGGTAAAGCCCCAGCTTAAAAGGCACGAGGCTTGCTTTTGATTATCCAGTGATTATGAGCTCAAAGGGCCAAGCAGATTTCAAGATGCTGGTCTTGGCTCAGGGGTCCTTTTTGATTCATCTCATGTTGGCTCAAAAAAAAGCCACTGAGTCGGCCCTGGAACAGAAGCCTTGGGGTGCATGTTGGCTTAGGTTTTCGGTCTGGAGGTGTATGGATGATCATCATAGCAGAGCGGATAAACGCCTCCCGCAAGCATATAGCCCAGGCCATAGCAACAAGAAACGCTGGCTTTCTTCAAAACGAGGTCAAGGCGCAGGTGCAGGCAGGGGCTCATTATATAGATGTGAATGCCGGAACCTTTTTGGGGGAAGAAGCCAAGCATCTGGCGTGGGTCATAGAGACAGTTCAGGAGGTCACAGAGCTTCCCCTTTGCATAGACAGCCCTGATCCTTCTGTCATAGAGGCGGTTTTGCCCCTTGTACGCTCTAGGCCCATGATCAACTCCATAACCCTTGAGCCAGGTAGGCTCCAGGGCATGCTTCCCCTCGTGTCAGAGTACTCAACCAAGGTCATAGCTCTTTGCCAGGCCGAAGACGAGATAGCTGAGACAGCAGAGGCCAAGCTGAGAATGGCCGATAAGCTTGTGGAGAAGGTTACAGCCGCCGGAGTGCCTTTGGAGGACCTTTTCATTGACCCCCTGGTGTACCCTTTGGCCACCAATCCGGTCTCTGCAGTGCAGACTCTGGAAGCCATCGGTCAGATCATGGCCCGCTTCCCAGGAGTGCACACCACCTGTGGGCTGAGCAATGTGTCCCATGGACTTCCCAACAGAAAGCTGGTGAACCGGACCTTTCTGGTGGCAGCCATCACCAAGGGGCTGGATTCGGCCATATTGGATCCCACGGACAAACAAATTTACGGAGCCTTGAAGGCCGCAGAGGTGGTAATGGGCAAAGATGAGTTTTGCATGGAGTACATCACGGCCTTCAGAGAGGGTCGGCTGGAATGAGCCTGGGCCCAGGAGGGTCAGGGTGGGGAGCGTTCATCGCTTCCCCAGAGCCATAGAACACCAATGGGAGGTGTGCCATGTCCAGGAACCGCAGGGATTTCATCAAGACAGCCGGTGCGGGAATGGTGGGTGCCGGAGCCACCATGGCTTTGGGTGGGCAGTGGGCTTGGGGTGCTGCGCCTGAAGGGGTGCCCAAGGAGCCGGTCAAGATAGGGGTGATGGCTGCCCAGTCGGGGGTCATGGCAGTGCCTGGTGTGGCTGCTCTGACCGCATCCAAGATCTGGGCGGAGAAGATCAATCAATCAGGGGGCATCCTTGGCCGCATGGTGGAGCTCAAGGTGGAGGAAGAGACAGGGGCCAAGGAAACGGTGGAGAAGTTCAAGAAACTCACCTTGCAAGAAAAGGTGGACGTGGTGGTGGGGATCATGTCCACGGGCAATGGCCAGGCAGTGGGGCAGGAGGCAGAAGCCCTCAAGCAGCTTTGGCTTAGCTGGGATGCCACCACCCAAAAGGGTGTTCTGGAAGGGCAGCCTGTGGCCAACTACAGCTTCAGAAGCGTGGACAACGAGCTAGAGGCCATAGCAGGGGCCATCATGACGGCCAGGCACTTTCCCAACATCAAGAAGGTGGCTGGGATCAACAATGACTACTCCTACGGGCGGGACTGCTGGGAGTCCTATTGCAGGGTTCTCAAGATGTACAACCCCAACGTGAGCTTCGAGGAATCCATCTTTCTGAAGCTTGGAGAGACCGAGTTCTCGGCGGCCATAGATGCCTTGGCTGCCAAAAAGCCAGATCTCATCATGAGCAGCTTCTGGAGCGGAGACACCACCATCTTCCTGAAACAGGCTGCTGCCAAGAAGCTCTTCCAGAACATCAAAGGCTGTTTCACAACCGGTGGTGGAGTCCATGATACCCTCAAGAAGGAGTTCACCCCCGAGGGCTTGATACTGGGTTACAACAGCATGTATTTCCGCTGGACGGACAACTGGCCCATGTTGAATGACTTCATCAAGATCTATTTTGAGAGAACCAAGACCTACCCGGTGTATGAGTGCGACCACGCCTGGTTTGTGCTTCAGGCGTACAAGGCCGCAGTGGAGAAGTGCTACAGCCTGACCAAGAAGTGGCCCACAAAGGAGCAGATCATAGAGACATTGAGGGGAATTCAGGTTCCATCCCTTTCGGGTTACAGGGGCTATCGCAAGGACAACAAGCAGGAGTGTTGTTTTTTCATGGGAGTCACGACCCACAAGAACCCCTATGACTTTGTGACCATTGACCCTGTACAGATATTTCCATCTGCCAGCATCCAGAAACCCGAAGGTTACACATTCGACCAGTGGATGAAGGAGTGGGAAAAACAGGTGCAGGAGCTCAAGAAAACTTGAGCACATAATATAAGGGCCGCTTTTTCTAGGCGGGATGGGTGCCAGCTCTTGCCGCCTGATTGATGGGCGGCCTAGGCTGGGCTCAACAAGGGGCGGCCTCCTGCGAGATAACTCATTTATGGGAGCCGCCCTGGGTCATGAAGCCTGTTGGGCAGAGGGCATTCTCAATATGGCGACGTTGCTAAACATTTTATCGAGCGGCGTTTTTCACGCCTCCATACTATTTCTAGTGGCCTGTGGGTTGCAGCTGGTTTTCGGAGTGCAGAAGGTCTTTAACCTGGCATGCGGCAGCTTTTACGCTCTGGGTGCTTACCTGGGTATCACCTTCGTGGATTTTTTCACAGGTAGGGGCGGTCCGCCTCTTCTGGCATTCATTCCCCTTCTGGCAGCAGGGATCCTGCTGGGAGCTTTGGGCCCTTTGGTGGAAAGGGGGCTCTTGCGATTCGTGTACAATCGGGACGAGAGCTTCCAGTTGCTGCTCACTTTCTCAGTGGTGCTCATGCTGGAGGATGTGATCAGGTTTTTCTGGGGCACGTACCCCAGATCCCCCAAGGGGGTTTACCTGGCCTTTGGCACCCTTCATGTGGGAGGGGCCGCCATTCCGGTTTACAACCTCTTGGTCATTGCGGCCTCGCTCCTTGTGGCCTTGTTGATGGGCTACTTGCTTGAGAGAACCAGGTTCGGCAAGATCATCAGGGCAACTGCATCCAACAGCGAGATGGTCCAGGCCCTGGGCATCAGGAGCTCAGTGGTCTATGTGAAGGTCTTCACCCTGGGCACCATCCTGGGCACAGTGGGAGGTGCCCTTGTCATACCCACCACAGCCGCAGTCTCCGAGATGGCCGTCCACCTGATCGTGCTGGCATTCGCAGTGGTGGTCATAGGCGGCTTGGGGAGCATGAAAGGGGCTTTCCTGGGGGCGCTTCTGGTGGGACTTCTCAAGTCAGTGTCCATAGCCGTTTATCCGGAGCTGGAGATGATGCTCATCTATCTCATAGTTATCGGAGTATTGGTGCTCAGGCCACAGGGGCTCTTCGGAGGCGCGTCATGATGTTGGGTGCACCCGAAAAAATGGGATCCAACAATGCCGCTGGAGCAGCGAGAGGGGCTTGGACCCCCGGGATCCTGATGGCCGGATTCTTACTGGTGGCCATTGGCTGGCCTCTTGTGGGGAGGGACTATCAGGTTTACTTGAGCCTCTCGTTTTTCTCTTACTCCATAGCCCTTCTGGGGTTGAACCTGCTTTTCAATTACACCGGGCTCATATCTTTTGGGCATGCCCTCTTCATAGGAATAGGGGGATACACCGCTGCTTTCATGACCCACAAGTATTCTGTACTGAACATGGAATTGATCATTCTGATAGCAGTTTTCTTGAGCGGGCTTGTGGCCTTCCTGATAGGCCTCATCTGTGTGAGGTACATAAAGATCTACTTTGCCATGCTTACCTTGGCCTTCGGGATGCTCTTCCATTCCTTTCTGATGAAGACTTACAGCCTCACCGGTGGTGACGAGGGAATGCATGTAATGCAGCCCAAGCTTCTTGGGTTTGACCTAAGCCACATGGACAAGATGAGCTTTTTTTCAGGGCCATATTATTACTACAACCTGGTTTTCTTTGCACTGGCCTCCTATCTGATGTGGAGAATAGTCCATTCCCACTTCGGGCTTTGCATTCAGGCCATAAGGGACAATCCGGACAAGGCCGAGTACCTGGGCATCTCCATAAGGAGGTACAGGCTCTATGCCTTTGTGATCTCGGGTTGTTTCACAGGCCTAGGCGGAGCCTTGATGGCTCCTGTTACCGGGCACATGGATCCGGCCATGGTCTTCTGGACCCACTCTGGAGACATGGTCTTCATGACACTGCTGGGTGGCTTCAGCAACTTCTTCGGACCCATGCTGGGCTCCCTGGTTTTTATCTTTCTCAGGGATACGGTGAGCTCTTTCACGGAATACTGGCGCTTCATCTTCGGGGCTTTGCTTGCAGCCCTTGTAATACTGGCTCCCGGAGGACTAATGGAACTCTTCTCCAGGGGGTGGGCCGCCGTGGGGGGGCTCAGGTCCAAGGAGCAAGGCTCATGATCCTGGAGGCCCATGACATAAAGAGATTTTACGGGGGCTTCTGCGCCCTTGATGGGGTGAGCATCTCCATTGAAGAGGGAGAGTTCGTCTCTGTGATCGGCCCCAATGGAGCAGGAAAGACGACTCTGATCAACGTGCTGACCGGTTTTCTCAAGCCAGATCATGGAAGAGTGCTTTTTGATGGCCAGGACATTGCTGGCAAGTCTCCGGAGGAGCTGACCCAACTGGGCATTGCCAGGAGCTTTCAGCTCGTGCACGTTTTTCACGGGCTAACAACATTGCAGACCCTCCAAGTGGCGGTGGTATCCAGGCTGAGAAGAGGAACCAGGTGGCTATCCAGCTTGGCATCTGACCGGGAGGTGAGGGAGCAAGCCCAAGAGGTAGCTGAGTTGTTCGGTCTGAGTGCTTTTTTGAATCAAAGCTCCTCCAGCCTTCCTCAAGGGGCCAAGAAGCTACTTGATGTGGCCTCGGCTTTTGCTTTGAGGCCCAGGATCATTCTGTTGGATGAACCCACAAGCGGGGTCAGTACTGCGGACAAGAACCTGATCATGCGTACGATGGTGAATGCAGCCCGTAGCATGGGCATAAGGACGATCCTTCAGGTGGAGCATGACATGGACATAGTGTTCTCTTACTCTGACCGGATCGTGGCGGTACACCAGGGCAGGATTCTGGCCGATGGCAAGCCTGAAGATCTCCAGCACAATGAAGACGTGATCTGCACCGTGGTGGGCAAGAAGGAGTGTTTCCAAACCTTCCAATCCATCATGGAGGCCAGAAAGAGCCGGGAGCAGTGAGACATGCTGCTTAGCGTTGAAGGGGTGGAGGTCTTCATCCAGTCTAGCAGGATCCTAAGGGGAGTGAGTCTGGGCCTGGATCAAGGTGAGGTGGTTTGTCTCGTAGGCCGAAACGGTGCCGGCAAGACCACCACTTTGCGCACCATAATGGGATACCTGAGACCCGCCAGGGGAAAGGTGCTCTTCAAAGGCGTGGATCTCACGCGCAAGAGCACCCACGAGATAGGGCTCATGGGCATGGGCTACGCCCCGGAGGAAAGCGCCATATTCCCGGACCTGACCGTGCACGAAAACATAGAGATATCCACCTGGGCAAGGCCCAGCGGCCGTTCTGCTCAGGAGAGGATAGAGCTGGCCTACGAGGTGTTCCCGGTCTTGAGGAAATACAGGGATAGAAAAGGGACCCACATGAGCGGTGGTGAGCGAAAGATGCTCTCCATTGCCAGGGCCCTGGCCCTGGATGCAGAGCTTTTTCTGCTGGACGAGCCCTTCGAGGGACTGGCCCCTGCCTTTGTGATCCAGGTGGCAGGAAGCATACAGCAGATAGCCCAAATGGGTATTTCCATCCTCATCGTGGAGTCCAACATATATCACGTGCCAGACTTTGCTCAGCGCCTGTATGTGCTGGAGCGGGGCGAGGTGATCTTCTCGGGCTTGCCCCATGAGGTGGCAGCCAGGGAGGAAGTTCTGCGGATAATCGCCGGAGCCGCCTGAGAAGTTCAGAAAAGGAACCCGGCGCACTTAGGAGGATAGAAACATGGCAAGAGAGCCCAAACCTGATTTCCAAAGATACATGATGGCCCTGCACTGTGAAGAGCCGGACCGAGTTCCTTTGGGAGACTGGCATGTGGACCAGAGGCCCAAGGAGGCTTTCATGGGCAGAAAGCTCATGACATTGAAAGACCATGTGGATTTCTGGTACACAGCAGGATTCGATTATGTGGCCACCTCCTCAGGAATTTTGGAGCCTGTCAGGGCACCCGAGGGTATGACAGTAAAAGGGGAGGAAGTTCACACCGAGTATGGGGATAAGGTCTCCAGAGAATGGGCCCACGAGCACGAAGGGGTTATCACCAACTGGGAGCAGTTCGAGAAATATCCCTGGCCTTCGGTGGATGACTTTGATTTGTCCAAATGGGACGTGCTGGACAAGATCCTACCCCCTGGCATGAAGGCCATCTTGCTCTTGGGCAAGATCTACACGCCAGTTTGGATGTACATGGGAGCGGAGGTCTTCTTCCAGGCCCTGGAAACTAACCAGGAGCTGGTGGAAGCCATGTTTGAGAAGATAGGCCAGATACAGTATGAGACCTTTCTGAGGGTTGTGGAGCATCCCTGTGTGGGGGCCGTGCTCCATCCCGATGACATAGCTCACAATACTGGACTGCTGGTGCACCCCAAGCACCTGAGGAAATATCTGTTCCCGTGGTACAAGAAGATGAGCGAGGTATGCAAAGACAAGGGGCTGGGCCATGTTTTCCACAGCGACGGGGACTGCACAGAGGCAATGGATGACCTCATAGAGTGTGGCTTCAATGGGTTCCATCCGGTTCAGCCCAATGCCATGGACATAGTGGAGGTCAAGAAGAGGTGGGGCAAGAGAATATGTCTTCTGGGGAACATAAACCTGGATTCCACCTTGACCCTTGGAACACCAGAGGATGTGAGAGCCGAGGTTTACGAGAGAATACGCACCATAGCTCCGGGTGGGGGCTACATGGTCTCTTCTTCCAACTCCATAACAGACTATGTGCCTCTCGAAAACATGAAAGCCATGATAGATGCCACATTCGAGTTTGGGAAATACCCCATTGAGCTCGAGGAGGGCAAGATCAAGGGCAAGATCTGGACCTTCAGGGGAAAGCCCCTGAAGAGCGCTGTCCAAGAACTAGATTCTGAAATGGATGTTGAGGCATATGCTACGGCCCTGCTCAGTCCCAAGAGTGACAAGGCCATAGGGCTGGTCCAGGAGGTACTGGAAAAAGGCATTAGTGCCTCAGATGTGCTTTCAAAAGCATTGATACCGGCCATGGGATTGGTGGGCCAGAAGTTTCAAACGGGCCAGATCTATATTCCGGAGATGATGATTGCTGCCCGCAACATGGCGGCAACTGTCAATCATTTCAAAGACAAGCTTGTAACATCAAGGGGCCAGGCCAAGGGAAAGGTGGTCATCGGCACAGTAAAAGGAGATCTTCATGACATAGGAAAGAATCTGGTTTGCATGATGTTGGAAGGACAGGGCTTTGAGGTGAGGGATCTTGGGGTCTCGGTGGATCCCCAGAAATTCGTTGAGGCCGTCAAGAAAGAGCAACCTCAAATCGTGGCCATGAGCGCTCTTTTGACCACCACCATGATAGAGATGAAAAATGTGATTCAGGCTCTTGAAGCTGCAGGATTGAGACATGAGGTGAAAGTCATAGTAGGAGGGGCACCGGTGACCCAGAGCTTTGCCGAGCAGATAGGAGCCGACGGCTACGCATACGACGCCCCAGGAGCAGCCCAAAAGTGTAAGGAGTTGGTGGTTTCTTAACCGGGTTTTAATAAGGGTGTTGAAAAAAGGGGATGATGCTGAAAAACAAAGGGGTGCTGACTTCTTTGACTGACTTAAAGCACAAAAACAAAAGAGTTTTTGGAAGAGCAAAGGTCGGGCCATCAGATGAGCGGGCCACATGAAATGGAACCTGTGGGGACGGAAAAGATGAGTGTCCCAAAAATACCAACAGCAGAAAAGGAGGGTGCCATGGGTAGAAAAGCTTCATGGGTGGCAACGGTTTTAACATTTGGGCTCCTTTTGTTGGGGCAATGGGCCCTGGCTGCAGATCCGGCCAAGAAAAAGGAACAGCCCAAAGCACAGCCCAAAGGGGATGTGTTCCAATGGAAGGCTCAGACACTTTGGGCAGCTCAGGAGACCCCGCACAAGACCTTTGAGGAGTTCTGCGCAAAGGTAAAACGCATGACCAACGGAAGGCTCGAGATTCAGGCCTTCCCAGCAGGGGCCGTGGTTCCCACCAACGAGACCCTGGATGCTCTCAAAAACAACGTGCTTCAGGCCATTCACGTCTGGCCTGGGTACGCAGCGGGTAAAAACCCTGCCTTTGCAGCCCTGACTGACCTTATCTTCGCATATGAACACCCCTGGGAGCTGGATGCCTTCATGCACTACAGGGGCGGTCTGGAGATGTTGAGGGAACTCTACAAACCCTTTGGAGCTTACACCGTGGGGGTGATGTTCTGGGGAGTGGAGTCCTGGCCATCCAAGAAGCCCATCACCAAGCTGGAGGATTTCAAGGGAGTAAAGATCAGGGAACCCCAGGGCATGGAGGCCGAGTTCATGGCCAAGGCAGGGGCATCGGTGGTGGTGCTGCCTGGCACAGAGGTGTTTTCTGCCCTGGACAAGGGGGTCATTGAGGCCACCAATTGGGGAACCGTGTCCATCAACGAGAAGATGGGTTTTCACCAGATAGCCCCTTATTTTACCTATCCGGGATTCCATTCCATGCCAGTGGGCGACTTCACAGTGAACCGAAAGGAGTGGGATCGCGTACCGGATGATATCAAGGCCATTTTAACCACTGCCACCAGAGAGTGGTGCTGGGAAACAGTGGAGCGGGTGGCCTTGGAGGACCTGAAGGTGGTCTCTGAGGCCAAGGCCAAAGGCAGAACCCCTGTTGCCTGGAGCGCAGAGGAGAAGGCCAGGGCCCGCAAGCTGGCCCGCGAGATCTGGAGCGATTGGAAAAAGAAAAATGAGCAGACCCGAAAGGTCATAGAAGCCCAGGAAGCATGGCTCAAGGAGCTGGGAAGAATAGATTAGAGGGGCCCCAATATAAAAAATCCGGGGAGGACAGGGGCCCATCTCCTTCCCCGGATGTTCCAAAGAGATTCAGTCAAGACGAGAACAAAAGATCATGGACAAGCTCTTGAGCCTTCTGGATAAGCTCAGCACATGGACTGGTAAGATGGCCAGCATTTTTTCCCTTTTGACTGGAGTCATAATCACCTATGAGATATTTGTGAGACAGGTTCTTGTGAGCCCCACGGTGTGGGCGGCTGAGGCCACTGTTTTTGCCTGTGGGATCCTTTATCTTCTGGGCGGGCCTTGGACCCTGCTCGAGGACAAGCATGTTAGGGTGGATGCGCTTTACCGCAGGTTCTCCCCCAGGCTCAGGGCCTTGGTGGATTCCATCACATTTTTCCCTTTTTGCCTTTATCTCCTGGTAATGATCTGGGCCACCTGGCATTATGCCATGGAGTCTCTGGAATTGGGGGAGACCACCATGTCCCCATGGAATCCACCCATATGGCCCATGAAACTCATAATGCTTGTGGCTCTGGTCTTGATCTTTCTCCAGGGCAGTGCCAAGTTTCTGCGTGACCTGGCCTTTTTGGCCAAAGGGACAAGGCCATGAGCATAGAGTGGATAAGCATTTTGATCGTGGTTTCCATGCTGGGCCTCATGGTTTTAGGGCTTCCCCTGGCCTGGTCCATAGGAGCTGTGGCTGTTGGGCTGGTCTTGCTCATGTTTGATCCCCAGGTCATGGTCATGCTGGTCTCCAGGGTCTTCGACATGAGCCTGAACTATACCCTCATGTCTGTGCCCCTTTTCGTGCTCATGGCCGGCATCCTTCAAAGATCAGGGGTGGCAGACCAGTTGTTCAGGGCCGTGAATGTCTGGGCCGGAGGCCTAAGAGGCGGCCTAGCCATAGGGACCATCATCGCCAATGCCATCATGGCCTCCATGGTGGGGATCATAGGGGCCGAAATAGTGACCTTTGGTCTCATAGCCTTGCCAGAGATGCTCAAAAGAAATTACCACCACAAGCTGGCCCTGGGAAGCATTGCAGCCGGAGGTGGTCTGGCCACCCTGATCCCTCCCAGTGTGGTTTTCATAGTGTACGGCATGACAGCTGGTTGTTCGGTGGGGGAACTTTTCCTGGCCGGGATATTTCCAGGATTTCTGCTGGGGGGCTTGTTCATCTTGTACGTGATCTGGTATGGCTGGCGGCACCCCGAAGCAGCGCCAGTGGCTTCGGCAGAGGAAAGAGAGCTGCCTCTGAAGCGCAAGCTACAGGCGCAGAAGGAGCTTTTGCTGCCTCTGCTTTTGGCTGGAGGGGTCTTGGGTTCCATCTATGCAGGGGTAGCCACCCCATCGGAAGCTGCTGGGGTGGGAGTGCTTGGTTCCATTGTGGTGGCTGTCATCAACAGGAAGTTCAGATGGAGGATGTTACGGGACTCCATGTACGAGACCCTCAAGATCAGCTCCATGCTGGCATGGCTCTTCTTCGGGGCCCAGACCATCATCGGAGCATACACCCTGGCAGGCGGTACGCGTTTTGTGACAGAGGCTCTCAAGGCAATGGAGCTCGGGCCCTGGGGAACCCTCATCTTCATGAATCTCATATGGGTCTTCCTGGGTTGTTTCTTGGACTGGATAGGCATCCTGTTTCTTACTGTGCCCATATTCCTGCCCATCATAGTGGAGTTTGGTTTTGACCCGGTTTGGTTCGGCGTGGTGTACTGCATGAACATGCACATATCCTACCTGACACCGCCCTTTGCTCCATCGGCTTTCTACATGAAGAGCATAACTCCCGATGAAATAAGCATGGGTCAGATCTACTCGGCCACCCTTCCTTATCTTTGGCTGACTTTTCTGGCCACTGCAGTGGTTACGGCCTGGCCCGGGCTGTCTTTGTGGCTGCCTGATCTGCTCTTGAGGAGGTAGCGGGTGAGGGTCTGCAGAATAAAGAGGACCACGGCCGCAGACGAGGTCTTCAAGAGCCTCCACGGTCTCATGGTGTCAGGGGAGTTGCGCCCAGGCGACAGGCTTCCCTCCCAGAGGGAGCTGGCCCGTCGCTTTGAGGTGAGCCGAAGCACTTTGAGGGAGGCCATTCACAAGCTCATGGCCCTGGGGTACGTGGAGCCAAGACAAGGAGTGGGGACCATTGTGGCCACCGGTGACCCCCTCAGGTATATGAGCTCTTTGCAGGATCATTTCCTGCTGGATGGGGTCTCGGCCAGTGAGTTTCTGGAGGCGCGGGTCATCATAGAGACGGCTGTTGCCAGATTGGCGGTGCACAGATCCTCGGCACAGCAAAAGGCTTGCCTTAGGCAGTTGATGGATCGCCAAGTGCAGGCCGCGCGCACGGGTGCTTTGGAAGAGTTCAGCAGGCTGGATACAGAGTTCCACCTAAGTTTGGCTGCTTTGAGCAACAACCGGGTGCTGGTGAAGCTGGAAGAGACCATACTGGATATGCTCAGGCAGTTCATCAGGAAGGTCTCGGATTTGCCTGGAGCAGTGGAAGACGCCCTCATGTTCCACAGAAAGATAGTGGATGCCTTAGAAGCGGGGGACTCCAGGGAGGCCGAGAGGGCCATGGCATCTCACCTGAGGGATGTGGCCCGAAGGATCAAGGGGTACCTGGGCGTGAGGGTGGAACTCCAGGAGGTGCTTCAGGGTTCCAATATAAAAGAGACCTAATCTGGATTATTGGTCAAGACCTATGAGGTTGGCGGTTACAGCGCTAATTATCCCGCATTATCCACCAATGGTGACTGAAATGGGTCAAGAGGAAAGAGAGGTAGGAAATCGCTATGAAGAGCACCCCTTATAACCTTGTCATGTCAGCCCTGTTAGGCGGGCGTAAGGCACAGCGCCCTCCTGTGGGAAATCCAACCTCCATAGTTTGCCATGGGCTCATGGATGCATGCGGTGTCTCGTTCCCTGAAGCCCACCTGGATGCCCAGGCCATGGCAGAGCTGGCCCTAGCTGGCCACGAGGTGGTGGGCTTCGACACGGTCATGCCTGAGTACAGCGTGCATCAGGAGTCTGCGGCCCTGGGCTGCCAGGTGGACTGGGGCAGCAGGGACAGGATGCCCGATGCCAAGAACTTTCCCTATGCGGATTTCTCTGACATCCAGGTCCCGGACAATCTCCTGGAAAAGCCATCCATGCGGGTGGTCCTGGACGCCCTTTCTTTGCTGAGAAAACACGTGGGGGGGCATGTGGCCATCTGGGGGAAGGTCATGGGGCCCTGGACCCTATCCTATCACATGGCCGGAACCCAGAACTTTCTGTTGCAGGTGGGGATGGGGGAGAAGGAGAAGGTGACCCGCATGCTCCGCCAGTTGATGCCGGTCACCATAGAGTTTGCCAATGCTCAACTCAGGGCAGGGGCAGATGCTGTTGTGCTGGCGGACCACGCCACAGGAAATCTTGTTGGGCCGTACACATACGAGGAGTATCTTCTTCCCATCCACCAGGAGATAACGGCCCAGATAGGCGGACCAGTGATCCTCCATGTTTGCGGCAACTGCACGGACAGGCTGCATCTTTTTGCCCGCTCAGGAGTGGATGCCTACCACTTCGAGTGGCAGGTGGATGCCCGGGAGGCTGTGAAAAGGGTGGGAAACACCATCTCCCTGGTGGGCAACGTGAACAATCCCAGGGCATTGTTGCAGGGCACACCAGAGGATGTTCACGCCCAGGCCCGCTATGCCATAGAGGCGGGTGTCAACATCATTGGACCCGAGTGTGCGATTCCCCTGGCTACTCCCCTTGATAACCTCAAGGCCATAGTGGAGGCGGCAAGAGAGGGTTACTGAGATCAAGTGGATCAGCATTTGTGCTGATGAAAAATCGATGGAAGGAGACATACGCTCCATGGCAGAGCATGTTGAGATCATAAAAGAGGCAGTGATTAAGGGAAAACATAAGGAGATAGAGCAGTTAGTGAGATCGGCCATAGAAGATGGTGTGGAGCTGGAAAGGCTCATCCAGGAGGGCATGATACAGGCCATGGACGTGGTGGGCAAGAGGTTCGCCGATGGGTTAATCTTTGTGCCCGAGATGCTGGTTGCGGCAGTGACCATGAAGAAGGGGCTCGAGCTCATAAAGCCCATGCTCAAGGGAGACGGCAGATCCAGCGGCCGCATAGTCATGGCCACAGTCAAGGGAGACCTGCATGACATAGGCAAAAATCTTGTCATCATGATGCTGGAGGGAGCCGGCTTCCAGGTCACAGACCTAGGGGTAGACATAGATGTTGAGTCCCTGGTGCAGAAAGTCCAGGAGCTAAAACCGCAGTTGCTGGGGCTCTCGGCACTGCTTACCACCACCATGCCGGAGATGGCCAGGGTGATCCAGGCCCTTGAGGCAGTGGGCCTCAGGGAAAAGGTCAAGGTGATGGTGGGAGGAGCCCCTGTGGACCAGAAATTCGCTCAGCAGATAGGCGCTGATGGTTATGGAAAAGATGCAGCCGAGGCTGTGGAGCTGGCCAAGAGGCTGGTGGCTGGGTCCCATTGAGTCTCTCATGAGGAGGTAATGGTATGACCCATAGAGAACGCATTCTCATGGCAGCAAGGGGTGAGATGCCAGATGTGCTTCCCTATGTGCCGCGTTTTGACCTCTGGTACAATTCCAACCGATATCGGGGCACTCTTCCGGTTCAATACAGGGACAAGACCTCTGATGAGATAGCCAGGGCAGAGGGCTGGGCGCTTCACAAGGTGGTCCCGGAACTTCTGAACGTGGAAAAAGAGCAGGACAACCTCTACCGCGCCATAGGGCTTTATGGTCTGAAAGAGTGTGGATACGGGATCCGGTTTTCCCCCAACGTTGAGGTCAGAGCAATTCCTTTGTCAGACTCCCTTCGGGTGGAGTACCACACACCCAAGGGTGTGATCAGCACCACCGAGGTGGTCACAGAGGAGATGAGGGGTGCTGGTGCCACCATCACATGGGTGGAGGAAAGGGCCATAAAGAGCTCCGAGGACTATGAAAGGCTGGCATATCTTTTTGAACAGGTGGAGGTGGTGCCTGAGTACGAACGCTATGCCCGCTGGAAGCAGCAGATAGGGCAAGACGGGGTGGCAGTGCTCATGGGCAGCCTGGCCGCATCCCCCATGCTCCATATCCAGAGAGATCTCTTGGATGCCACCAGGTTCTTCTACGAGTACCACGACCAGCAGAAAGAGATGAGGAAGCTGGCTGAGAGCCTGGAGTTCCTATATGAGAGGATTCTAAAAGTAGTGTGCGATTCCCCTGCAGAGGTGGTGCTCTGGGGGGCCAACTACGACGACATGATCACATATCCCCCCTATTTCCAAAAAGAGATCTTGCCCTGGCTTCAAAAAGCATCCCGGGCCTTGCAGGACAAGGGCAAGCTTCTGCTGTGTCACTGCGACGGGGAAAACATGGGGTTGATGGATCTTATCAGGGACTCTGGGATGCATGTGGCAGAGGCGGTTTGTCCTGCTCCCATGACAAAGATTCCCATAGAGGAATACTACAGGAGATGGAAGGATCATCTCACCATCTGGGGCGGCATCCCCCAAAGCATGCTCTTAGCAGAGACAGCCTCGGATGAGGAGTTCCAGGCGTACCTGGATCATTTTTTCAAGGCAGTGGCCCCCGGACAAAGGATCATAGTGGGGATCGCGGATACAACTCCTCCCAATGCGGTATTTGACAGGCTTCGCCGTATTGCAGATAAAGTGGCCAGCCACGGACGCCTCCCATTGGAGGCAGGGGGCTTCAGACCAATGCAAGGGTTGATGCCAGAGGTTCTGGAGGCTGCTGGGGAGGAGCTGGAAGAGGCCGAGATCTTCCAGACAGTGAGAAAGGCTGTGCTGGCTGGCGATCATGTGGGAATCCAGGCCCGTGTCAGGGAGCTTCTGGCACGAGGGATCCCAGCACGGGATATACTGCAGAAGGGCATGATTCATGCCATGGAAGCCATAGGGGCCAGGTTCAAGAGAGGAGAGGTGTTCATTCCCGAAGTGCTTCTTTCGGCCAGGGCCATGAACGAGGCCCTCAAGGTCTTGGAGCCCCATCTGGCAGGAGAGAGAGTGGAAAAGGCAGGCCTGATCCTCATAGGGACAGTGAGGGGAGATCTCCACGACATAGGTAAGAACATGGTGGCCACCATGCTCAGGGGAGTGGGTTTCCAGGTGCGAGACCTTGGCATCAACGTAAGCACAGAGCGATTCGTGCGGGAGGTTGAATCAACAAACCCTGACATACTGGCTCTGTCGGCACTGCTTACCACCACCATGCCCGAGATGGCCAAGGTCATCCAGGCCTTGGAGGCAAAAGGTTTGAGAGACCGCCTGAAGGTGATGGTGGGCGGGGCCCCTGTGAACCAGAAGTTCGCTCAAGAAATAGGAGCCGATGGCTATGCCCAGGATGCTGGAGAGGCCGTGAGCCTGGCCAAGCGGCTCATGGAGGGGAGGTAGGAATTGCTCTTTAAACAGCAAGAGGGGGGGGTGAGTGACCCTGGCAAAAAAGATTCATGGGATGGCCCCAGGGTGCTCATAGCTTGCAAGGTCATGGAGCCTGAGCTAGAGAGCCTGCGGGAAATGATCCAAGGAGTGCAGGTGCGCTACGTGGAGCAGGCCCTCCACAGGGTGCCCCAGAACATGGCCTCCAGGGTGCAGCAGGAGATAGATGGGGTTTCTTCCTATGCGGGTCTTGTGATCCTGGGCTACGGGCTTTGTTCCAACGGGATAGTGGGGGTGGTTGCGCCCCCGCAAGGCCTAATAGTTCCCAAGGCACATGACTGCATAGCGCTCTTTTTGGGATCCCTGGAGAATTACAAGAGATCTTTTGGGGAGAGGCCTGGGACCTATTACCTGACACCAGGATGGGTTGCAGAGCACAAAGATCCCCTGGGCATTCTGCAGGAGTATATCCAGCGCTACGGGGAGGAGACCGCCCAGTGGGTGATGACAGAGGAGCTCAAACATTACACCCACATAGCTCTCATCAACAGCGGCGTCGGGGATGTGGATAGATTGAGGGAGCGGGCCAGGGAAAATGCCAGATACTTTGGGAAGCAGTACCATGAGATAGCCGGTGATCTCTCATACTTGAGGAGACTGCTTCAGGGGCCTTACACTGATGAAGATTTCTTCTTCATTTCTCCTGGGGAGAAGGTCACCCAAGAACGCTACTTGCAAGAGGCTCTGGCATGCGCGTTGTCATGAACTATGGTCGAGAAGGTCTGGCCGTAAACTTACCCGATGAGTGGGATGTGAGGGTCATTCGCAAGAGGCCCATGCCAGTCCTGGAAGATCCAGCGGCTGCCATGAAAGCTGCCCTTGAGAACCCTCTTGGTTGTCATCCCCTAAGGGAGCTGGCCAAGGGAAAGAGGAGTGCCTGCATCCTCATTTGCGACATCACCAGGCCAGTTCCCAATGGAGTGATTCTACCTGTTCTCATAAGGACCCTTATGGAGGGGGGATTGGATCCGGGAAATATCCAGGTCCTGGTGGCCACAGGCCTCCACAGGCCCAACCAGGGTCAAGAGTTGGAGGAGCTGGTGGGGGATGAGTGGGTTCTTGCCACGGTTCCAGTGGACAACCACTTTGCCCGTCAGGATTTGGACCACGTGGAAGTGGGGGTCACAAGCCATGGGGTGCCTGTGCTGTTGGACAGGCGTTTCGTGCAAGCCCAATTGAAGATAGTCACCGGCCTGGTGGAGCCGCACTTCATGGCAGGTTATTCCGGGGGCCGAAAGGTGATCATGCCAGGGGTGGCCCACAAGAGCACCATAACTGCTCTTCACACGGCTCGCTACTTCGAGCATCCACGCTCTGCCAACTGCATTCTGGATGGGAATCCCCTTCATGAGGTGCAGCTGGAGGTGGTACGCATGCTGGGAGGTGCCTTGGCCGTAAATGCAGTAATAGACGAGCATCGCCGGATCTCTTACTTGAATTTTGGAGAGATCCAAAGAAGCCACCTGGAGGCCGTGGGCTTCATGAGGCCTTATGGGGAGATACCGGTGTCGGAGAAGTTTAGCACAGTGCTCACCAGCAGTGCCGGTTACCCCCTGGACAGAACCTACTATCAGACCGTGAAGGGCATGGTGGGAGCCATGGATCTCTTGGAGCCAGGGGGAGATCTTTTCATTGTGAGCGAGATCTCCGAAGGCTTCGGTTCCCCGGAGTACAGAGAGGCCCAGGAGAGACTCATTCGGCTTGGCCCCGATGGCTTTTTGCAAGAGATTCTCCCAAGAGATCACGCCCTCATAGACGAGTGGCAGACCGAGATGCAGCTAAAGCCCATGAGGGTGGGACAGATTCACCTTTACACCAAGGCTCTGGATCCAGAGGAAAGGGCCCTGACCGGGGTAAGGATAATAGAGGATCTGGAGTGGGAGATCCGAAAGAGTGTGGAGCGCTCTGGCCAGAGGAGGATCGTGGTTTTGCCAGAAGGGCCTTACGTGGTTCCCATTTACAGATCACCTTCCCATCAGTGACCACTTTGAGTCCTTCACCCTTGGTACCAAGGAGTGAATCCATTGCCTTGGATCAAAGTTTCGACCTCTGGGCCGTGGGTGGGGAATTGGGGTCTTTTGCCAGGTTTTTTTGGGAGGGGGCAGGCTTTTGCATGTGCGCAAGAGATCTTCTCGTGGAAAATGAGTCCCATATGTGCAGGGTAATCCTTGAGCCTTCCGGTATGTCCCTGGAGGTTCTCCGTGGCACCACCATATGGGAAGCTGCTTCAAGTGCTGGTTTCAGGATCAGGGCGGAGTGCGGAGGGAAAGGCCTTTGTGGCAAATGTATTGTAAAGGTGCACCCCCCTGAAGGGGCGTCGCCGCCGGAGATCGCGGAATTAGAGTTTATCAGCCAGAAGGAGCTCGAGGCAGGCATCAGACTGGCCTGCCAATGCAGGATAGACGGCTCCCTCAACGTGGAGGTGCCTCCTGAATCCCAGGAGACCGAAGAGGCCATTGGTAAGATTGCCCTCAGAGGCAGGTACAAGGTGGATCCAACGGTCAGGAGGCTTGTTCTTGCTGGCTCTGGAGCCTCCCGGGTGGCTCAACGCCAGCCCTTAGACCTGATGGAACAGTTGCTTGAGCGCTTGGCACAGGTGGGCATACAGCCTGAGCCCAGGCTGGAGCTTGGCGCCTTGCGGGAGCTCAGCATGAGCCCCTCCCTGGAAGGTGACCTCACCGTTGTTTGCCACAAGGATAGAGGCATAACGGGGATAAGGGAGGGTATAAGACAACCAAGCCTGGGGGTGGCCCTGGACATAGGCACAACCACCCTTGCCGCCTATCTGTGTGATCTCACAAGCGGGGAGATCCTGGCCTCGGCAGGCGCAGCAAATCCCCAGAGGCGATTTGGGCAGGACGTGATAAGCCGCATAGGTTTTGCAAGCCAGGGACAAGGCTCCCTCCTGGAGCTACACCGTGAGGTGATTCAAGGCCTCAATGGACTCATCCACAAGTGTCTGGCCAGAGCCAGGGCCGCTGCAGAGCAGGTGGATGAGGTGGTGGCTGTGGGGAACACTTGCATGGTGGAGCTCTTGGCCGGGCTCAACCCCAGGGGGCTGGGCGTGGCCCCCTATCTTCCGGTAACCAGGAGCTTCCTTGACCTGAGAGCAAGCGAGCTGGGATTAGAGATTTCCCCAGGGGCAAACGTTCACATTCTGCCTGTTATCTCAGGCTTCGTGGGGGCAGACACGGTCTCTGCCATTTTGGCTGACGGCCTCCACAAGAGGCATGAGATCACCCTTCTTGTGGACATAGGCACCAACGGCGAGATAGTGCTGGGAGGCAGATGTGGGCTTTGGGCCACCAGCTGTGCCACGGGCCCGGCACTGGAAGGAGCGCATATAAGCTGCGGCATGCGGGCAATCAGGGGGGCCATCCACAGGGTTTGGGAGGATGGTGGGAAACTGTTTTGGGAGACCCTTGGAGGCCCAGAGGCAAGGCCCAGAGGCCTTTGCGGATCAGGGATAATAGATGCCATTGCCACCTTGAGGTCCATGGGAGTGATCCTTCCTTCGGGAAGGCTGAATGAGGGGGTCCCTGGGGTGATCCAGGACGAAAAGGGCATGGGAAGAGCATTCCCTCTGGTGGGAAAGCAGGAAACGGCCACGGCAAAGGCCATCCAGATAACCCTATCTGACATACGCCAGATCCAGTTGGCCAAGGCAGCCCTGTGTGTGGGCATCAGGTTCTTGATGCGGAAGGCAGGGGTGGAGAGGGTGGAGAGGCTGGTCCTGACAGGCGCCTTTGGAGCCAGGTTCGACTGGCGCTCGGCCGTGGCCATAGGGATGATTCCCCAAGAGGCTGTCTCGGGAGAGGTGGAGACCATGGAGAACGCAGCGGGCCTTGGAGCGGTCATGGCCCTTCTGGATCAAGGCCAAAGGCATGAGGCGTCCTGCCTTGCCAGGAGCGTTCAGGTTCTGGAGCTGGCTCAAGAGCCTGAATTCGGTGTGGAATATCCCATGGCCATGGGGTTTCCTGCAGCAAGATGGGAAGAGTCCCCGGAACTCACCCTAGATAGAGACCCTGTGGTCCCATAAGGCCGGATTTTGACCTTGACATCCTAAACGGTTTGACTGTAAAAACTTCAGTTAATCTTCTGTTCTAAAGCATACAGGGCATGCTCTGGGTCTAAGGCGTGACCAGGCCGGGAAGAGGCTTCTTCAGCTTCTCCCGAGGTGCGCCATTGGTGTTGAATCTTGCCGGTTCTGTCTCTAAAAAACTGGCTTCCTGCGAGGTCGTTGGAATAATTCCCAAGCATTATTGCCATCTTCTAAAGAGACACCAAAGAGGCCAGGATCTTTGTTTTTTGGACCCCAGAGAGGTCAGCTGGGGTCACCATCAAAGACTCCCACATTGATCCGGAGGAACCGAGATGGGGGATGAGCAGCGAGAGGAGCTCAAACGGAAAGTCCAGGAACTGGAAAGGACACTTGGAGAATTGCAGGCGCAATTTGGAGCCCTTCAGGCCCAAACCGCTTTGTATCATATGATGATAGAGCGCTCCTTGAGCGGCATCTACCTGATGAGGGACAGCAATTACCTTTTTGCCAATCCTGCTTACTGTGATATAGCCGGATATTCCTGGGAAGAACTCAAACAAAGGGATGCACTGGACATCATACACCCACAGGAGAGGGAGTTCGTAAGGGAAAGGCTCAAGAGGAGACTCGCGGGAGAGAGTGTTCCAGGGGAGTACGAAATCAGAATCCTGAGACCTGACGGCCAGGTGCGCCACGTTTGGGTAAGGGCCCAAAGAGTCATGTACCAGGGAGAGCCAGCGGTCTTGGGGAACCTGGCGGATATCACCCAACTGCACCAGGCTGGTTTGGCACTGAGGGAGTCTGAGGAGCGCTTCCGCATGGTCTTTGAGAACGCATCTGTGGGGATAACCCTGGTTAGCCCCGACGGAGTCTTTCTGGAGGTGAATAGGGCCATGGCCGGGCTCCTGGGCTATGAGCCCCAAGACCTGATAGGGAAAAGAGTCACGGAATTCACTTACCCTGAAGACCTGGCTCCCAGGGAGGTCTTCCTGGAAGAGCTCCTGTCTGGGCGCATACCTTGGGGACAGCAGGACCGCCGCTTCCTCCACAAAGACGGATCCGTGATATGGGGCCGCATATGGTCCAGCCTTCAGAGAGACCAGCAGGGCAACCCCCAGTACTTCATCTCCTTGGTACAAGACATAACAGCCCAGAAAAAGGCCGAGGATGCCCTCAAGGAAAGCGAGCAAAGATACAGAAACCTTGTGGAAGTGCTTCCCGAGGGGGTATGGGTCCAGAGGCAAGGGGTCATACTTTATGTGAATCCTGCCATGGTGAGACTCCTGGGGGCTTCGGCCCCAGAGCAACTCGTGGGAAGATCTATTTATGAGTTCGTACATCCCGACTCCAGGGCCTCTGTAGAGCAAAGGACCCAAGAGATCCAGCAGGATGGTGGTACAGTACCTCTCAAGGAGCAGCGGTATGTCTCGCTCAAGGGCTCTGTTGTGGAGGTGGAAACCAGTGCCACGGCCGTGCCCTTTCAAGGCCAGAGGGCTGTGCTGGCTGTATACAGAGACATCTCTGCCAGAAAGCGTCAAGAAAGAGAAAGAGAAGAGCTCCACAAGCGCTATCTCCAGGCCCAGAAGATGGAGGCAGTGGGGACTCTGGCAGGTGGCATTGCCCATGATTTCAATAACATCCTCATGTCCATCCAGGGGAACGTCTCCCTCATGCTTCTGGAGACCCCAGAGGATCACCCCCACAGGGAAAGGCTCCAGGCCATTCAGGAGGCAATCAGAAGCGGGGCAGATCTAAGCAGGCAACTGCTGGGTTTTGCCAGAGGGGGTAATTACGATGTGAGGCCATTGAACATTAACGAGGTTGTAGAAAAAACCTCCAGCATGTTCAGCAGAGCCAGAAAAGAGATCATCATTCACAAGAGGTTCCAGCCAAACATCTGGACAGTGGATGCGGATCGCAGCCAGATGGAACAGGTCTTCATGAACCTCTTTGTGAATGCCTCGGATGCCATGCCAGGAGGTGGGGAGCTGTTTTTGGACACCCAGAACGTGACCCTGGACGAGGATTACCTGAGGCCATATTCCATGCCCCCGGGCCCATACGTGAGAATATCGGTGACCGACTCAGGCACAGGCATGGACGAGGAGACACTCAAGCATGTGTTTGAGCCCTTCTTTACTACCAAGACCATGGGCAGGGGAACTGGGTTGGGCCTGGCCACGGTCTACGGCATCGTCAAGGCACACAAAGGTTTGATCACCGTTTACAGCACCCCAGGCCAGGGGAGCACTTTTCACATTTACCTGCCAGCTTGCCCGAGAGAGCCTTCGAGGCAACTCAGGCTGCCCCAAGGGGTGGTCAAGGGAAAGGGCACAATACTGCTCATCGATGATGAGGAGATGATCCTGAAGGTGGCAAGTCAGCTCTTGGAGGCGCTGGGTTACAAGGTGGTCAAGGCAAAAGGTGGCCAAGCTGGTCTTGAGAGTTATGAGGAGTTGATGGATCAGGTGGATCTGGTCATTCTGGACATGATAATGCCAGACCTTGGAGGATCCCAGGTATTTGAGAGACTCAAAGAGATGAACCCCAAGGTAAAAGTGCTTCTCTCCAGCGGCTATGCAGTAAACGGTGAGGCCAAAAAGATACTGGAAAAGGGCTGCAGGGGCTTCATCCAGAAACCCTTCAACCTGGCGGAGCTTTCCCAAAAGGTGCAGGCAGCCTTGAGGGAGGAATCCCTTGAGGACCCTAGCGATGACAAAACCCTTTGAGGCAAGGTTTTGGCTGAGGTACATGGGGCGGCCTTGAAGATATTTTTGTGTGGCAGCTTTCATCAGGGACTGGAAGGGTCAGGGTCAATGTGGCCTTGTCCCCTGGAGCCCCAAGCCGACTCTAGGGTGAGCAAGTTTAGGGGGCAGTTCCAGGCAAACACTTTGGGCCCATGATCTTCTGGAGGTGGGGGTATTTTGCTAGATACGCTTTGTTGGAACTGGAAACAATCCCGGCTGAGAATAGCTTACCTTTTGGGGGGTGTTTTCCTGGCTGTTTCCATGGGCCTTCGCCTGGCCCTGCTCATCAGATCCTGGAGGCTCCTGGAGGGGGGGCTTGCTGTTTTGCCCAAGGTATTGGGCATGGGTCTGCTCATGGACATTGTGACCTTGAGCTATTTTGCCATCCCTTATGTAGGCTTCCTTGTTCTTGCTCCCAGAAAGCTTTACTCCAGCAGGAAAATAAGCCCATTTCTCCATGGGGCTGTGATAGCAAGCCTGTACCTCATTATCTTCGTGGCCGTGGCCGAGTGGTTCTTCTTCGAGGAGTTCGCAGCCAGGTTCAATTTCATAGCCGTGGACTACCTCATCTATACCCAGGAGGTTCTGGGAAACATATGGGAATCCTACCCCTTGATTCCCATCCTGCTGGGAATACTCCTGGGGGCGTTGGCAATTTGGTGGCCTTTGAGAAATGTTGTGAGAGCTTCCCAGAAGAGCCTGGAGCCTCTCGGAAGGCGGCTCATTGAGGCCTTTCCATGGGTTGCTGCGGCTTTGTTCTTTGGCCTCACGGCTGATCTGGACTGGAGCCGGATCTCCGGGAACAACTATGCCAATGAAATCGCCTCCAATGGCATGTACAGCTTTGTTTCCGCCTTTGGGGCCAACCAGATAGATTATGAAACATTCTACCCCAAGCTGGAGCCCGAGAAGGCCTTGGCCATGCTCAAAGATCAATTGGTAGAGCCCAATGCCCGCTTTCTTTCGGATGATCCCTGGGATCTGCGCCGCAGAATTGCCAACGGGGGGCCCCTGGGGGGAAAAAGACTCAACGTGGCCCTCATAGTGGTGGAGAGCCTAAGCGCTGAATTCGTGGGGGCCCTGGGTGGGCAGAAAAAGCTGACCCCTCGCTTGGATTCTTTGGCTTCCCAGTGCCTGGTCTTCACCAATCTTTATGCCACAGGCACTCGCACAGACAGAGGGCTTGAGGCAATAACCCTCTCCGTGCCCCCTACACCAGGCCGATCACTGGTCAAGAGGCCTGGGAATGAAAACCTGTTTTCCCTGGGCTGGATCCTCAAGAGGGAGGGCTACCGGGTGGAGTTCATATACGGGGGCTACGGTTATTTCGACAACATGAACCATTTTTTCAGCCAAAACGGCTTTAAGGTGGTGGATAGAAATGATTTCGCCTCCCATGAGATCACCTTCTCCAATGCCTGGGGGGTCTGCGATGAGGATCTTTATCGCAAGGCCCTCTCGCGCATGAGAGAGTCCCACAAGAACAATCAGCCGTTCTTCGGCCTCATACTGACCACCTCCAACCACAGGCCCTATACCTATCCAGAGGGCCGAGTCAAGGTGCCATCAGGCAAGGGCAGAAAGGGCGCGGTGCTTTATACAGACTGGGCCATAGGCAACTTCTTTGATGAGGCCAGAAAAGAGCCCTGGTTCCAAGACACCATCTTCGTGGTGGTGGCGGACCACTGCGCCAATTCCGCAGGCAAGGCTGCCTTGCCTGTGGATCGCTACAGGATCCCGCTTTTCATTTGCGCCCCCAGGTGGATCAAGCCAGCCAGGATAGAGACTCTGGGAAGCCAGATGGACCTGGCACCCACACTCCTGGGCTTGCTGGGGGTGGATTACACCAGCAAGTTCCTGGGCAGGAATCTTTTGAGCATGGGGCAGGAACAAGGAAGGGCCTTCATGGCAACCTACCAGAAGCTGGGCTATCTGAGGGGCAATAGGCTGGTGGTCATGGATGTGAAAAGACCTGCGACTCAATACCAGTGGGTTCCAGGCAGGAGGGATCTCGAGGTTGTGAATCCAGATGGCCCCCTCACAGAAGAGGCCATCTCATATTACCAGGGGGCATCTCTCATCCATGGCCGCGGGCTGGACAGGTGGGAAGAAGAGCAAGGGGCCCGTGCGGCAGGTAATTGACAGGATCAAAGAAATGGAGCCCTCCATGGCAGAATCCCAAGGAAGCTCTGCTGCCCCGGGGACCAAGAAGAGTCCAATGCAGGAAGACTCAGGGAGTTTTTCCTTCATGCCCCTGGGCTTCTGGGGGAAAAAGCGGCTGGCCCATGGGTGAAAGAAGGTTTTTGCTGTGGCATCTTTGGTTACCTCTGGCGCTCTTGACAGGCCTGCTCATTGTTTTTGAGACCACGGATCTGGATCTCAGGCTCTCGGATCCATTTTTTGACTTTGAAAAAGGGCTATTTTTTTGGAGGGACACCTGGTGGGCCAAGAGGCTACTTCACTCGGGAGGGAAGATATTTGTAGGCGGGATTTGGCTTTGCCTTCTTTTCTTGTGGATTTACCAGATGCTAAGAGGCAATTCTACGAAGCTTCGCTCCTGGAGGGTGGCCCTTGTGTTTCTCATGATCAGCATGGCTTTAGGGCCAATAACCTTGGCCGGCATTAAGCTCCTGGTGAACAGGCCCTATCCCGAACACATAAAACGCTACGGAGGTTCCCTGGAGTACAACAGACTTTTTCAGAGCCCTCCTCCCACAGGCAAACACTATAAGGGTTTTCCTGCAGGCCATGCCTCGGCTGGCTATGGGCTCCTGGGTCTATATTTCGTGCTGCGTGAGACAAGGCCCAGGCTGGGCGGCTGGGGGCTTATCTTTGGATTGGGGCTGGGCAGCCTTTTTGGCTTTGCTCAGCACGTCAGGGGCATACACTACTTTTCACACAACCTTTGGAGCGCAGCCATTTGCTGGTTTGAGGCCCTTTTTTTGTACCTGGTCTTCTTCAGAGGAAGGCTCCAAACCATCAGGGCACAAGACCCACCCGGCTCTTGAGATCCACATGATCCCTTGATCCAGTCAATAAATGGAGACCTACCTTGCCACTTCAGTAAGACCTGCTTGGGGAAGCAGGGGAGCCTCGGCCAGGCTTTTGGGGACCGTGCCCGTCAGGGCTTTCAGAAACTCTGACAAATCCTTGATCACATCCTCCTGGATCTGCCTGCCCAACTGGGTGCTGCCCATGATCTGTACCGCCCTTTCCAGTTCAGGTACTGAACCGTCGTGGAAGTAGGGCGGGGTCACGGCCACATTTCTCAAACTGGGCACCTTGAAGACATAGAGATCCTGGAGATCTCCTGTGACATCGGCCCTCCCGCGGTCTGGCTCAATACTTCCTGTGGCCTCCCAGTAATTCATGTGGATTCCGAACTTCTCGTACATGGAACCCCCAAGACCCGTGCCGCTGTGGCAGTCTGCGCAGCCCAGATCCAGGAACCTTTCCAGCCCCCTTTTTTCTCTTGCACTCAGGGCAGTGTCAGACCCCAGGAGCCACTCGTCTAGGCGCGAAGGGCTCACAAGGGTTTTCTCGAAAACCCCTATGGCCAGGCCCCAGTTTTTGGCGTTTACGGGATCCTGATCCTGAGGAAAGGCCTTCTTGAAAAGCTCATGGTAGCCTTCTATGGCCTTAAGCTTGGCCATGGCTGCTTCCAAACTGGGGTTACCGAAGCTGGGGGCACCCACAAGGGCCCTTATTGCCTGGTCCTCCAAAGACTCCCTGTCTCCTCTCCAGTGCTGGGAGATCTGGAGAAAGGCATTCAGGACAGTGGGTGCGTTTCTGGGGTTCAGCCTTCCCATGACTCCCACCGAGCGTGGCAGCCCATCTATACCGTAAAGCTGGGGAAGATGGCAGCGGCTGCAACTGACCGTCCCATCCAAAGAGACCCTGGGCTCAAAGAAAAGCAGCCTGCCCAGAGCCGCCCGTTGCTGCTCAAGGGGTTTTTTGTCAAGGCCTTGGGCAGGCTCAAGGGGGGCCATGACTCCAAGAGCCCTGCTTCGTAACTCCTCCCCGGCCATTGAGGTGGAATCTGGGTTGGCCCCGCTTGCCAAAGCCAACAAAAAGCTAACCCAAAAGAATTTGCGTGCTTTGCCCATGAGCATCTCCGTGTCTTGCTCTTTTGTGCAGCCCCATGGAACTGCCAAGCTCAATCCACACTCTCCTACATGGGATTATATCCCCCTTGGGAAGGCCTTCAAACAAAAAAGCTCTCAAGCTTAGCCCTGAGGCAATGATGCTAAGGAAAAGCCTTCGTGCGATCTCTTGCGGAGCCCATTGTGTATGAGATCCTGAAAAATTTTTTCTTGGGCCTTCCATTTTTGTAGGATCTCCGCTGGGCTTAAGGCCTTATAATTTTCTTCAGGGAAACAAACTAAGGGGCAAACCGTAGCATTGGCGAGTTGGGTGAGTCTGGGGCTTTGCACCCTAGAGCTAAGTTCCATTCGTCCTGTTCTCATGTCATGGGTTGTGGAAGTATCACTCAAACATCTAATGAAAGGAGCAAGCCATGGAAGCCAGGACAAAGAGGCAGGAAGGGCGGGGGCCAGGAGAGCAGCTACTTTATCATCAGGACTTTTTTAGAACTTTTCGGGACATAATGAAAAGGGTTTCCACCACCAGGCGCTCCATGAACGTGCTTCACGACATAACTGAAGCTGTGACACGTTCCATGGGGGTAAAAGGCAGCGCTCTTTTCCTCCTTAACAGGAAAAAAGGGGTGCTGGAGGTGGTCTCTTCCTTTGGCCTGAGTGACCGTTATCTGAAAAAGGGCCCTGTTCTGGCCGACAGGAGCATCAAGGAGAGTCTTGAAGGAATGAGCGTCTGCGTGGATGATGTTTCAGCAGACCCTCGGATCCAGTATCCCCAGGAAGCAGCCCTGGAGGGAATCCGCTCCATACTCTCTGCCCCCATGGTTTTCAAGAAGAAGGTCATAGGGGTGCTCAGGGTCTACGCATCGGTGCCCACGGAGTTCAGCATGGAGGACGTGGACTTCGTGGAGGGTCTGGCAGACCTGGCAGCCCTGATCATCGAGTACAACAGGCTGGTTTCAGGTGCCAAACAGAGCCTGGGGGCTCTCAAGGAACTGGCAGGCAGACCAGCCGGAAAGAGATGAAGGGGTCTGGGGCCTCAGTGCTTTTTCCTGCGAGAGAGCATGAAGAGGCCCCCTCCTGTAAAGAGCAAGGCCATTACCACAAGATCCGCCTGATGGGAGTACTGCTGTACAAGATTCCAGTTTTCCCTTAGTTTCATGCCGCAATAGAGAAGGAAAAAGTTCCAGAGGGTGGCCCCGGCTACTGTGGCTGTCACAAAGGGGCCCAGGGGCATGGAGCCGGCCCCGGCAGGGATGGATACGAGGTGTCTTACGACGGGTATGAAGCGGCCAAGAAATATGGTCCAGGTTCCCTTCCGGCGGGCAAAGAACTTCTCTGCAAGCTGTAGATCGTGGGCGTTGAGCAACAGGTACCTGCCGGCTTTGAGCACCAAAGGCCTTCCACCCCAGCGGCCCATGGCATAAGATGCCAGAGAGCCTGCCAGAGAACCCAGGCTGGTGGCCAACACGGCCATCTCCAGGCTCCATTTATTGTCTGCCACCAGAAATCCCACAAAGGGCATGACCGCTTCGCTGGGCACAGGGGCTATCATGCTCTCCAGGGCCATGAGAAAAGCAGCCGCCAAGTACCCCCCTGTCTCCAGGCAGGACACAGCCAGCCGGGATATGGTTTCTGTGAGCATAGGCAGCCCCCTTTCCTCAGCGCCTGTCCAACTCGTCCAGGACCGGCCGGGCTGCGGCCTCATAGGCCTGCAACATGGAGATGGCCAGCACAATGGCCAGGGGTCCCAGAAGAATCCCCAGGGGGCCAAAGGAGAACACACCACCCAACAAAGAGAAGAAAATGAGAAGAGGGTGTAGCTCGCTTCTGCCCTTCATGATCATGGGCCTTACCAGGTTGTCGCTCAGGCTCACCATCAAGCCCCAGATGATCAGGAAGATTCCATAACCCACATGCTGGGTCAAAATGAGCATGAGACCAGCCGGAAGCCATACCAGGGCCGTGCCCACCACAGGCACCATGCTGAAAAATGCCATGGCCGCTCCCCAAACCAAAGGCTGGAGCCCCACGATGAGAAACCCCAGCCCCCCCAAGACTCCCTGTAATGTGGCAGTCATAAAGGCCCCATAGAAGGCCGATTCACTCACCCTCCTGAACTTTTCGAAAAGCTCCTTTCTCAGGCTCCCGGGCAAGGGGGTCAGATACAGGGCCCAGCGCAGGAATCTGCCTCCGTCCTTCAGGAAATAGAAAAGCGCCACCAACATCAAGAAAAACTGCCAAAGGGTTGTTGTGACAGCCTTCAATGCAGCAGCACTTAGTCCCACGATCTCCTTGCTGAGGCTTCCCACAATTCCTGTGAACCCCTTGATCAGCTCTCTTGGGTCCAAGCGCAGCTGGGGCAGAACCTTCTTCTGCCATTGCAAAGCCTGGCGCACTATCTCCTCGTCCAGAAGATTTCCGTGCAGCTTCTGGTTCACCCAGTCATACAACTGAATGGATTGCTGAGCCAGGATTCCCAGAAGCACCAAACAAGGCAGTATTACCATCACCACCACCAGAAAACAGGTGATGAGGGCCGCAAGGCTCTCGTGACCCCTTGTAAAGCGCCTTATCCTGGCATGGCCAGGCTCGGCTATGGTTGCCAAAACCAAAGCCACCAGGAATATGCTCAAAAAAGGCCTCAGAACCACGTATCCGAAGACCAAAACCGCCACCAAGCTGGCCAGTAGGAAACCTCCACCGTAGTCCCGAAGCCCCGTGTCTTTTCCCATACGGTTCTGCTCTCCTTGTCCCACCTTGCTTGTACGCCCAGCCTGCATCCTTGAGCCAACTCATCATACCTCGTGGGGTTTCGGCCAGGCCCCAAAACACCCTTGCAATCTTAGGCCATGTTTTCCCATGGACCCCCTGCCACAGGACTCATCTTTCATGCCTGCGAGGACTCGGGCCGCAGTATGAGGGCTCCCAGAGGAGGCAGGGTCAGGCAGAGGCTGTAAGGCCTGCCATGCACTGGCTGAGCCTGGCTCGAGAGCAACCCCCCGTTTCCCACGTTGCTGCCTCCGTAGAAGGCCGAGTCTGTGTTGAGAACCTCCCTGTAATACCCCGGGATGTCCACGCCCACTGCATAACCATGGCGCACTACGGGTGTGAAGTTAAAGACGCATACCAGGTGTCCTGCCGGGCCTGTGCGCTGGAAAGAGAGCACGCTTTGCAGCGCATCATTACAATCTATCCAAGAGAAGCCTCTTGGATCCGTGTCCCAGGCCCAAAGAGCCTGCTCCTCCCTGTACAGCCTGCCCAGATCCTCCAAAAGCCTTCCCACTCCCCCATGGGTAGGATATCCCTCCAAGAACCATTCCAAGCCAGTGTCGTGGCTCCACTCCTTCCATGGGGCCAGCTCCGTGCCCATGAAAAGGAGTTTCTTGCCCGGGTGGCAGAACAGATAGGCCAAAAGCAGCCTCAAATTGGCGAAACGTTGCCACTCGTCCCCAGGCATCTTGGACAGCAGGGAGCCCTTGCCGTGGACCACCTCGTCATGGGACAAAGGTAGGATGAAGTTCTCGCTGTATGCATAAAGCATGGAGAAGGTAAGCAGATTGTGGTGGAAGCTTCTGTGGATGGGGTCCTTGCGGAAATACTCCAGGGTATCGTGCATCCAGCCCATGTTCCACTTGAAGTGGAAGCCCAGTCCCCCCAGGTACGTGGGAGATGAGACTCCAGGCCATGCCGTGGACTCTTCGGCCACTGTGAAAGCCCCTGGCACCCGCTGGCCAATCAGCTCGTTGAGCTCTCGCAGGAAGGCCACGGCCTCCAGATTTTCCCTGCCGCCGTACTTGTTGGGAAGCCACTGCCCTTCCTTTCGGCTGTAATCCAGATATAGCATGGAAGCCACGGCATCTACCCGCAGCCCGTCTGCATGATACTCCTCCAACCAGAAAAGGGCATTGTCCAGAAGGAAATTCTTGACCTCATTACGGCCATAATTGAATATGAGGGTATCCCAGTCCGGGTGGTATCCTAGCCTGGGGTCCATATGTTCGTAAAGGGCCGTGCCGTCGAACCACCTGAGGCTGTGGTCGTCCTTGGGGAAATGGGCCGGCACCCAATCTAGTATGACTCCTATGTTGTTTTGGTGACACAGATCCACCAGAAACTTGAAATCGTCTGGGGTGCCATAACGGCTTGTGGGGGAGAAATAACCTGTGACCTGATAGCCCCAGGAACCGTCAAAGGGATGCTCCATGACCGGCAGGAGCTCCAGGTGGGTGAAATTGAACCTTCGGGCATGTTCCACAAGAAGAGGAGCCATTTCCCTGTAGCCCAACCAGGAGCCGTCCTCTCTCCTGCGCCAAGAACCCAGGTGCACCTCGTAGATGCTCATGGGAAACCCCCTGAGATCCGCACCTCTGGGGCGGGTCTCCATCCATGTCCTGTCCCCCCATTCATAGGCTCCCAGATCCCAAACTCTGGAGGCGGTGCCTGGTCTCATCTCCATGCAAAAGGCCAGAGGATCGCTCTTGATGCGCAGATGCCCATCCCTGGTCAAAAGCTCGAACTTGTAGAGTTCTCCAGGGCCTATCCCTGGCACGAAGATCTCCCATATTCCCGAGGCTCCCAGGCAGCGCATGGGAAAGAGTCTGCCGTCCCAACCGTTGAACTCCCCCACCACGCTCACCCTTCTGGCATTGGGAGCCCAAAGGGCGAAAGCCACCCCATCTACCCCCTCCATGATTCTGGGATGGGCACCCAGCTTGCTGTGCAGGTGCCAGTGACGGCCCTCACAGGCCAGGTGAAGGTCCAATTCTCCCATGGCGGGCAGGAATCTGTACGGGTCATCCCTTTCCCAAAAGGAGCCGTTGGAGAATCGGAAGCGCAGCCTATAGGCAAAAGGAGGGGTCCTGCCTCTGATCAGTGCTGCGAAAAGTCCTCCAGGGTGGCAAAGGTGCATGGGCAGTTGCCGTCCGCTGGGGAGAACCACCCATGCCTGAGCTGCCTCCGGGTGAAAGGCCCTCACCACCGAATCATTGCCCAGGCCGTGGGCTCCCAAGATGCGGTGAGGGTCAGAATGATCAACCCTTACCAGAGCTTCCAGCTCTTCCCAGGAGATATTTTCAATGAGGTCAACAGGTTGTGGTGCTTCTAGCCCATCTTCTCCTGGGGCAGCATGAGGGATCCCTTTGCGGTAGGCCCTTTCTATATTCTCTGACGCCATGGCAAGAGCTTCTCCCTGATTCTCATTTCCCAGGCCAGCTCCTGGGCTGCCTCCATAGCCTTGCCGAATTCCCACCAGGATTCCTCGCAGGCTCTGATGAAGAGATTCTGTGCCCTCCAAAGCTCCAGGCCGATGCCCAGCTTTCTGGCCGCCTTCAAGACCGCCATGCATGTTTCGAAGACCATGGGCGCATCTGAGGGCCTGTGCCTGAGGGTTTCCAGAGAGGACTCCATCTTTTGTGAGAGGAGCCTGGCCCACGCCTCCTTGTCGGGCCTGTAACCCCAGGCCAATGAACGCTCCAGCAAATCCGCCGCCTCCTCCATTCTGCCCCCGTCCTGGGGCAATTCTTCCAAAATCCCCTGGATTCGCCTGCTCACGTGTACGGTGGCTGCTGTGACAAGGGCCTCTGGTATGGGAAAACCCATGGCCGCTAGGTGCTCCAGCATACCTAAGTCATGCTCAGCCAGATTATCCAAGGTGTTGATATAGTCCTGAAATCTGTCCTCTAGCATGAGCCGGATGAGTCTTCTTTGCTCATCTATGAAAAGATCTTTGAGACCAACTACCGGCGGCCAAAACTGCTTTCTCAACCAGGAATAGAGTTCCCCCACCGAGAGATCCCTGAGCCTTTGCCTGACCCCTTGCTCCAGCCTGATCCAGTCCTCCTCTGATGCAGAGGGTCTCTGGAAACAGGCCAGGTCCAGACCTCCGAAATGAATCACCGCATAGAGGTAATTCTCGGATTCAGTTGTTCTGCGGCAGGTTATCCTCACCCTGCCCAAAGCCACCCTGGCTGACTGGGCTGATTCCAGCCTGGCGCAAAGTCCGTGCACTTCATAGCCTGGAATCTCTCCCGATGGATGCTTGTCCCTGAAAAGGGTTCGCACTGCGAACTGAGCCACCACCCTCGGAGGCTCCACCACAGAAGGCACCACCTTGACCTCCCAAACCCTCCTGCCATCTCCCAGTCCCTCAACATTGCTGGGAGCCTTCTTGAGAATGCCGAGAAAAGCCTCCTCTAAATCCTCCCCCAGATCCTTGGCCAGCTGTAATGCCCTGGCCGCATATCTAAGGATCTGGGTGGTCTCCAGCCCAGAGATTTCATCGAAAAACCAGCCGCAGCTTGTGAACATGAGAAGTCCGTAGCGCTGCATTTCCAAGAGCTTCAAGGCCTTCTGACGCTCTTGTTCTTGAACCTTGGGGCTCTTGTGAACATTCCAGAAGGCATCCAGTCCCTCCCCTGGGGCTCTAAGAATAACATCCACATACTTGTCCCTAGCATCCCACGGATCCTTGAACAGAGGAGAACCTTGCTCTTCAAAGATAGTGTCCAGTTTTCCCTTGAGCCAGTTCATGGCTTCTCTCAGGGGAGCCCTCCAGATCTGACGCCAGTGGGCAGGGCCTCCCACCCGGCAGCCGCAGTCGGATTTCCAGCGCCCCAAGCCATGGGCGCAGCTCCAGGCAGTGCTCTCTCTTATCTCCACCTCCCAGCTGGGGGGTGACAGCTCCAGGAACTCTCCATAGTTGGTAAGGCTCACTGATGGGTCTTCCATGGCTCGGTGTAGCACGTACGCCAAGGCCATCTCCCCGAAACGGTGGTGGTGCCCGTAGGTTTCCCCATCGGTGGCTATATGCACCAACTGGGGGCCATGGGAATCTGACTTGAAAGCGGACAGGAGCCTGAGGTAAAAAGACTCCCCATCCCCCAACAGGCCCTCAAAGGCCACTGCCCTGGATATGGAACCATGATAGAAGAAAAGAGAAATGCTCCTGCCAGAGGGCAGCCTACAAAGATACGCTCTGGTGATGTCCAGGTCGTCCCTCACCGGAAACCAGGAGGAGTGGCCCAAAGGCCTAACCCGAAGAGCCTGGTGAGGAGCCAGTATGGTAAAGAGAATGTTTTCCTGGGCCAGTACATCCAGTGTGGCCAAGTCCACGGCTGTCTCAGGAAGCCACATGCCCTCTGGTTCGCTGCCGAAAAACCTTGAATAGGCCTTTATTCCCCATCTGATCTGAGTGAGACGATCCCTTGGGCTGTCCAAGGGAAGGATGCTGTGTCCAAAGGCTTGGGCCAGGGCATTGGAGTGGCCCCCATGCTGACTCTGGCTCCTATGGTGAGCCTCCAGCAATGCCTCCTTTACATCCGGGGCGTGGGTCATTAACCAAGTGAGCAAAGTGGGGCCTACGTTGAAGCTGATGTGCTGGTAATTGTTGAGAAGCCCCTGGAGCATTCCCTCTGGATCCAAGATCCTGGCCGTGGTGTTCGGGCAATAGCACTCGGCCTTTATCCTCTGATTCCAGTCATGATAAGGGAAGGCTCCGTCTTGGAGCTCCACCATCTCCAGCCAAGGGTTTTCCCTGGGAGGCTGGTAAAAATGACCGTGAATGCAAAGGAATCTGCCTGTAGGGGACTCTCCCAAGAGCTTCAACCTCCGCAGACCCAGTCATAGAGTTCCAGATATTCCCTGGCTGAGCGATCCCAGGAGAAATCTTCCTTCAATCCGTTGAGCACCAAGTTTCTCCATATCTGGGGTTTCTCAAAAAAGGACACGGCCTGTCTTACACATTCCAGAAAAGCCTGTGGTTCGTGGGGGCCGAACTTAAACCCGTTTCCCTGGCCAGTGGAAACATCAAAAGGCTTCACTGTGTCCTGCAGTCCCCCTGTGGCCCTCACCAGTGGAACTGTCCCATACTTAAAGGCGTACATCTGGGTCAGGCCGCAGGGTTCGTACCTGGAGGGGATCAGGAATATGTCCACTCCGGCCATTATCCTGTGGGCCAAAGCCTCATCAAAGCCTATCTTGACCGCCAGTCTGGAGGGGTTGGCCTTGGCAGCCTCCTGTAAGGCCCTCTGATAATGTTCCTCACCTGTGCCCAGGATCACAAGCCCCACATCCAGATCCAACACCTCCTGCAACACAGCAGTCAAAAGGTCCAAGCCCTTCTGGGCTGCCAGGCGGGTTGTCATGCCCAGAACAGGCCTTTTGTTCAACCCAGGATCCAGCCCGGTTTCCTTGATGAGCTCTTCTTTGCAGATGGTCTTGCCGGTCATCTTGCCGGGGTAGTAATTTGCCGGCAGGTGTGGATCCGTGGCTGGGTCCCAAAGGGAGTAATCCACTCCGTTGAGGATTCCCCTCAGAACATCCCTTCTGTGAAAAAGGATTCCCTCCATGCCTAGACCAAACTCGGGGGACTGGATCTCCCTGGCATAGGTGGGGCTTACTGTGGTTATGGCTCTGCTGTAAACTATCCCTGCCTTGAGAAGGCTCATGTTGCCCCAAAACTCCAATCCTTCCGGGTGGAAAAATTCCGCCATGGGCAATCCAGTGACCTGGAGCTTCTCGGCAGGGAAAATGCCCTGATAGCCCAGGTTGTGTATGGTGAACACGCTGGGAACCTCTCCCAGCACAGGGGAATGCTTGTATGGGCCTGCCAGGAGAGCGGGCACAAGACCTGTTTGCCAGTCATTGCAGTGTATGAGGTCCGGCCTGAAACCCATTGCCTCGGCCATGAGAAGCACCCCATGGCAAAAGAAGCTGAACCTCTCCAGGTTGTCGTAATAGTCCCCTGCTGGGGTGCCGTAAAGATTGGGCCTTTCGTACAGGTCCTCCCTTTCCAACAAGTACACAGGGGTTCCCCCCTGAGAAGCGGTCTCCCATACGGCGGCCCCGAGGCGAGTGTTGCCCAGGGGTACTTCTATGCGGTTCAGGACAGGCGAGAGGCTAAATCCACCCTTGCGCACAGAAGCATAAAGGGGCAAAGCGACCCTCACATCAGCCCCCAGATCCCTCAAAGCTGCGGGAAGCGCCCCGGCCACATCGGCCAGTCCACCGGTCTTGGCATAAGGGACCACCTCCGAGGATAGGAACAACACCTTAAGCTCCTTTTTCATGATCACCTCCTGGGTACCTTTGGGGCCTCAAATTAACCAGCGTTGTCTAGAGCCACCGCTTCTAGCAGTTCCCCGTACACCTCGGGAAAGGAATAAAGGACCCTGTTCCAGGAGGGGATCAAGGTCCCTCCGGCCTCGGCCCTACATTGTTGCCAGGCCTCCCAGAGAAAGTCCTGGAAATGGTGAGCGGTTATCTCCTCGCGGTGCCTGTCATAGCGAAGCCCGTTGACCTCCGCGTCGTCGCTGTAGCGCTTGATGAACACAAGAGCCCTTTGATAATAAGTGTGGCGGATCATTTCCACAAAGGAATCCTCCAGGGGCACTCCGTGGGAACGGATATGGTTGAGGTAAAACTTGGCTATGTCCACTACCATGCGGCGCAATCCATTGGCCGGATCATCGGGTTGGAGCTCCTGTTCCTTGTGTTCGTAGTTCTCTGCCAAATCTATCTGGGCTATCTTTCCAGGAGCCACCCTGTGGTAAACCTCTGAGAGGGTGCTGACCTCCAGGCCCCAGTCGCAGGCTATGTTTATTCCCCTTGCCAGCCGGGCCAAAAAGCTCACCTCACCAGCCAGCGGATATTTGAAGGCCCTATGATACAGAAAAAAGCGTTCCAGCTCCCCCATGCCCCTCTGCTGCATCACGCCCACCATGGCGTCCACAAAAGGCACCACAAAGAGCCTTGTTACCCTTCCCTTCATGGTGAGCTCTGCCCTGGAGATCCTGGAGTAGTAACCCTTGCAGAATTCAAAATCGTTGTGGGGGTTGGCCGTGGGCTCCAAGAGCCTTCCCAGAAAGACCCGGTCATATTGAAGTATGTCGCAATCATGCAATCCTATGACATCGGTGTCACCCCTGGCGAACAGGTAGCCCAAGGCAATCCAGACCGACTGCCCCTTGCCTTTGACCCCGGTGTGGATCCTGCGGGAGGCCATTTCATGAAATATTTTTTGAATCCGCGGGCCGTCTACCCAAACTATGGCCACCTCCCTCTGCCTTGTGGAAAGAGAAGAAAAAAGCTCCTTGGCCTCTTGGAACTGACGAGGCTCGGGAGCCCCACCCAGGGCCACCACAACATGGCGCAGGTACCCCACCTTGCTTAGCTGCAGACAGATCTCATGCAGGGCGTTCCTGGAAGCTATCTCCTCGTGCAGGCATGGAAGAAGAAGGCTTATGCGCAAGCTCTTGGAATAAGATATGAGCTTTTTTTCCAGACATGCCAGGTACTCTGCCCTGTCCAAGACCCGGTAGAGCCCGTGGAGATTCGTGATTATGCCTTCTTGATGGAAATCCCCCATCTGAACCCTTTCCTGAGGCCTCACGGCAGCACTTCAATATAGCAGATCAGTCCCTGGAAAGCATCCCATGCCTTTTGGTGCTAGCACACACTTGCCCCCACCGCCTGGAAGGTCCAGAGCGTATTGAGGCACCCATTCCAAGGAGAGCCTCCTGGTCAGCTCATCCATTATTTCCAGGCCCCTTTTGACTGGAGTTCTGAAATGAGCCGCCCCCAGGACAGGATCCAGCTGAAATAGGTAGTAAGGTTTGACCCCCACGGCCACCAGACCCCTTAAAAGCTCCAGCATGACCTCCAGCTCGTCGTTTACTTGTTTGAGTAACACGGTTTGGGATCCCAGGGGTATGCCTGAATCGGCCAGCATGGAGCATGCCCTTCGGGCCTGAGGGGTCAGCTCCATTGGATGGTTGAAGTGAAGGCTCATGTAAATGGGGTGATACTTCTTCAGCATGCGGCAAACAGAGGGGGTGATTCTTTCTGGAAGAGCAGAGCAGACCCGTGTGCCTATTCTTATGATCTCCACATGAGGTATTTTCCTGAGCGAGATGAGAATAGACTCCAGCTGTTCATCCTCTAGGAGCAGGGGATCTCCTCCTGAAAGCAATACATCACTGACCTCCTGGTGGGAGCGGACATACTCCAAGGCCAGACTCAGATCAGGGCCAATGGTACTCCCATGGCCTCTGCCCACCCTTCTCCTTCTGTTGCAGAACCTGCAGTGGATGGCACAACGGTTGGAGGCCAACAGCACCACTCGATCAGGATAGCGGTGGATCAGATGGGGCACTGGGCTCATTTTCTCCTCTGCCAGAGGATCCGGGACACCCTCCTTGTCCTGCAGCTCCCTGGGATCGGGAAGCACCTGCCTTGCCATGGCATCCCCGGGCCCTCCTATGAGGGAGAGGAAGTATGGGTTCACGAGGGCCGGAAAGAGTTGGAAGGCAGCAGCTGTGCTTCCGAGATCGAGGCCAAAGAGCCGGCAAAGCTCTTGAGGGCTGCTAAGGCTTCGGGCCATCACCTCCCGCCAAGATTGCCGGCCTTTTTCCTTCATTTTAATCTCCTGGCCTTGAGAGCATGATCCTGCTGTCTGCCACCACACAGCCTTCCCCCTCGGGGTAAACTATGAGGGGGTTTATGTCCAGCTCGGCTATCTCCGGGTGATCGCTCACCATCTGGGAAAGCCTCAGAATGCAATCCTTTATGGCCTCTATGTCAGAAGGAGGCTGACCCCTCAGGCCCTGAAGTACCTTGTGGGCCTTGATGGAGCGGATCATGATCTCGGCACTTACCTCCCACATGGGGGCAAGGCGGAAGGTCACGTCCTGAAGGGCTTCCACGAATGTGCCTCCCAGGCCGAACATGCAGATGGGGCCGAATCTTGGGTCCCTGGTGGCCCCTAGGATGACCTCTACTCCTCCCCTGGCCATGCGCTCCACCAGCACACCCTGGATCCTGGCCTGTGGATTGAATTTGAGTGCATTGGCCAGGATCTCTTGGTAAGCGGTCTTTGCCTCTTCCAGGCTGCGTATCTTGAGGCGAACCCCTCCGGCGTCAAATTTGTGGACTATGTCCGGGGAACTGATTTTCATGGCCAGGGGGAAGCCCACCTCTTCCACGGCCTGGGGAAGCTGGGAAACCTCCTGCACCAAGCGCCCCTTGAGGGTTGGAAAACCGTAGCACTGAAGAACTTCATTGGCCTCCCACTCTGGCATAAAATGACTTTCCTTGCCCTGGAGTCTGGTGCGTATGATCTGAGTAGCCGCCTCCTTGTCAGCCGCCACCCTTCTGACCTGCCTCTTCTCCAGTCTAAGGAGCTCCCCGAATCGCACCATGGAGGCCATGGCGCGGGCAGCGGCCTCCGGAAAGGTGTAGTTGGGGAAACCGTTTCCCTCCAGGTATCTCACGCCCTCTGAAACATCCACTATGCCCATGAAAGAGCACAGCACTGGTTTATCTATTCCCTTGGCCACCCTCGGCACTATCTGGGCGGTCTCCAAGACGTCGGTCATGGCCTGAGGAGTGAGTATCACTATGGCACCGTCCACATTCTCATCTTCCAGGATGGCTCTTATGGCGGCCTCGTATCGCTCGTGGGTGGCATCTCCTATGACATCAACCGGATTCACCAGGCTGGCCGTGGGTGGGAGCTGGGTACGGAGTCTTTCCTGGGTGGACTCTGAGAATCTGGAAAGGGTAAGACCATATCGAATGGCAGCATCTGTTGCCACTATGCCAGGGCCTCCGGCATTGGTCACTATGGCCACCCTGTTACCCTTGGGCACCGGTTGGCGGGAAAAGGCCAGGGCATAATTGAAAAGCTCTGCTATGGTTTCCACGCGTTGAATGCCGCTTTGCATGAATATGGCATCATAGGCAGCATCAGAGCCGGCCAGAGATCCTGTATGTGAGGAGGCCGCCTTGGCCCCTTCCGGGGACCTGCCGGATTTGATGGCCAACATGGGTTTTTTGGAAGACCAGGTGATCTCCCTTGCTATTTCTATGAACTGCCTTCCTGAACTTATGTCTTCCAGATACATGAGGATCACCTGGGTGTCTGGATCATCCTTTAGAAAGGACAACAGGTCTATCTCGTTCACATCAGCCTTGTTCCCAAAACTTATGAACTTGGAAAAGCCTATGTTGCGACCTGCGGCGAAGTCCAATACCGCTGTGCACAGGGCTCCTGATTGGGAGATGAAGGCTATGTTTCCCCTGGCAGGCATCTTGGTGGCAAAGCTGGCATTCATGGAGACCGAGGGATGGGTGTTTATGACCCCAAGGCAGTTGGGGCCTATGAGGGGAAGCCCGTAGGATCTAACCATCTCTTTCAACTGCTCCTCCAATTCCACACCCCTGCCTCCCACTTCCTTGAAGCCGGCAGTGATCACCACAAGCCCCCTCACACCCTTGAGGGCAGCGTCTTGCACCACCTTTCCTACCCCTTCTGCTGGCACTATGATCACGGCCAGGTCCACCTGGTCTGGTATCTCTCTGAGGGATGGATAGGCCTTCACGCTCAGCACCGATCGGGCCTTGGGATTGACGGGGTAGAGCACTCCTTGGTAACCTGCCTTGAGGATGTTTGAAAAAACAGCCCTTCCCACGCTTCCTGTCCTGTTGGTGGCCCCCACCACTGCTATGGATCCAGGGTTCATGATGGCTTCTATATCCTTCAATTGGCTGGCCTCCTTGGTTTTCTCATAGGATAGCAGATCCTGCTGCCTTTGCCCAAATCGGCCTTGCCAGGCAAACACAGGCTCTATATTCTGGGAACTGTGTGGAGGAGAAAGGCGCCATGAGCAAAAATCTTCCTGTGATTCTCATCTGGATCCTGGTCTTTTTTGGCTCTCAGGGAAGTCTTGGAGCCCAACAGGAGAGGATACCCGTTACGGCCAGCATAGTTCCCCTGGGTGAATTCTGCCACCAAATAGGTTTGGACCGGGTGGAGGTGCAGGTGCTGATTCCTCCTGGTGCAAGCCCCCATACCTTTGAACCTCCACCCTCGGTGGTGGCCAGAGCAGCCAAAGCAAGGGTTTTCTTGTACATAGGGGAAGGTCTGGAACCTTGGGCTGCAAGGCTGTCCCGCTCTCTGGGAAAGGGATCGGTGGCCCTGGAGGCTGCTCAGGGACTTCCCCTGATCCGGGATACTCACGGCCAAGGTACTCAAGGATCCGGCCATGGCAAGGGCAAACACTCTTCTTCCCATTCCCATGTTGCAGGGGCCAATCCCCACGTCTGGCTGGATCCGGTGCTGGCTCAAGAGATCTGCAGGAAAATAGCCCAGGCCCTGATCCAGGTGGATCCGGCCCAAAGGGAATACTACCAGAAGAATCTTGAGAACTATCTGGGAAAGCTAGAGGCCTTGCACAAGGAAATTGAGGAGAGGGTCTCAGGATTCCGCATCCGCAAATATGTTTGCTTTCATCCTGCGTATGCGTATTTTTCAAGAAGGTATGGCCTGGAGGAGGTGGGGGTCATAGAACTTTCTCCGGGAAGGGAGCCTTCCCCCAAGCATCTAAGAGATCTGGTGGCCCAGATCCGTAGGCATCAGATCCAGGTGATTTTTGCAGAACCCCAGCTCAGTCCCAGGGTGGCCGAAGCAATAGCCCAGGAAGCTTCGGTGAGGGTGGCCATGCTGGATCCCTTGGGGGGTAGGCCACCCTATGGTTCTGATTATCTTGCTCTCATGCGGCACAACCTGCAGGTAATGAGCGAGAGCATGGGGGATGGAAGATGAAGGTTTTGGCCGTGGAAATCTCAGGCCTGACGGTCAAGTACAATGGCACGGTGGCCCTGGAGGATGTGGATCTGGAAATAGAGGAGGGCCGCTATGTGGGGATCCTTGGGCCCAACGGGGCTGGAAAGAGCACGCTCCTACAGGTGATCCTGGGCCTTGTGAGACCTGCCAGGGGCAGAGTCAAAGTCTTCGGTGAAGAACCGGAAAAAATAAGAGCAAGGGGTAGAGTCGTGGGGTACCTGCCCCAGAGGCCCCTCATAAACCCCAATTTCCCTGTCTCAGCCTTGGAGGTGGTGCTCATGGGCCGATATGGCAGGGTGGGCCTTTTCAGGAAACCGGGCAGAGGGGACAAAGAGGTGGCCATCCGTTCCATGGAGAGGGTCGGCATAGCACATCTGGCGCGCAGGAACATAGGAGAGCTCTCAGGAGGTGAGCAGCAAAGGGTGTTCATAGCCAGAGCACTTTGCGTGGAGCCCAAGCTCCTGGTGCTGGATGAGCCCACGGTATCTCTGGATGCTTGTGCCCAGGACGAGCTCTATGATTTGATAGCAGGGCTCAAAGAGGAATTAAAACTCACGGTTCTCATGGTTTGTCATGATGTGGGAGCCATATCCAGGTACGTGGACGACGTGATCTGCATAAACCGCCGGATCCATGTGCATCAGCCCCCGCCCATAGGCCGAATAGGGTTGGAGCAGACCTTTGGCTGCAGCGTGGAATACCTCTTCCACGGGGAGGTGCCCCACAGGGTGGTCAGGGGGCACGATGGGTGAGTTCTTGGAATGGGGTTTTCTTCAAAGGGCCCTGGCAGCAGGCATACTGGTCAGTGGCCTGTGCGGAGTGCTCTCAGTCTTCATCGTGCTTCGCAAGATGGCATTCATAGGGGTTGGCATATCTCATTCTGCCTTCGGAGGAGTTGCTCTGGGTTTTCTCTTGAACCTGAGCCCATTTTGGAGTGGGGTGGGCTTTGCCGGAGTCGTGGCCTTGCTCATAGAATGGTCCAGAAGCAGGGCACGGGTGGAGGAGGATACGGCCATAGGAATTCTCTTTTCCGCTTCCATGGCCCTGGGGGTGCTCTTCCTGCACCTTTCCCGGACTTACAATGTGGATGTGTTCGGCTTTCTATTCGGAAACATACTGGCCGTAGGGGAAGGACAGCTTTGGGAGATCCTGGCCCTGGCCGGTGTGGTCTTGGCTCTGGTGTTCCTTCTTTTTAAGGAGATCGTGTTTTTGAGCTTTGATGAGGCCATGGCCTGGGTAAGCGGGGTGCCGGTAAGCTTCCTGAGATATCTTTTCTTGGTGATGCTGGCCTTCACGGTGGTTGTATCCATATATCTTGTGGGGATCATTCTGGTGGAGGCTTTGCTGGTGATCCCAGGAGCAGTGGCCAGAAATATCACCCGCCACATACGTGACATGGCACTGGTTTCTGCAGGTGTTGGAGTGGGCTCCACGGCACTGGGCCTGGTCGTGTCATACTGGCTGGATCTGCCTACGGGTGCAACCATAGTGGGAGTGCTCTCCATGGTCTTTTTTGCCACCATGGGCTTCTCCAGAAAGAGAGCTCACAGGCTGGCTTGAGCCTTGCTTTCCTTAAAAGATCTCTCGCCTCTGGCAGCCAGGGCCCCAAAGACTATCCTTGTTCCCCTTTCCATGTTGACAGGGAACCTGGCTTCTGCTAGGAGAATTTCAGCCCTGTGAGGCTTGCGGGCTACCAAGGTTTTGGGAGGGGAGGTGTGCATGGCTGAGGAACAGGCAGGGGACAAGGCGCTTCCCAGGCTCACCATAAGATTGGTGGGGTTCCAGCCTGGGGCTTCTCAGGATGAACTGGTCGGCGCCTTGGGGCGCCTATTCAAGGGTAAGAGCCAGGAGGAAATAAGAATGGCCTTGGCCAAGGTGCCTCTGACCCTTACCCGTTCAGCCACAGAGGAGCAGGCCCGCAAGTTAAGAAGCTTCTTGGAGAGGAAGGGAGCTGTCCTGGAGATTGCTTACCAGGCCGTTTTGAGAGCCAGGGCTCCCTCAGAGGAGATCCAAGGGCAGCTGCCTGAGCTAAAAAGCCCAGGGGCTGTGGCGGCCCCGAGCAGGCCTATCACCTGGGCCAAGGACAGACGCTCCAGGCCCAGGGTTCATCCAGGACTTCCCCTGGAGCCCATGGGCCTCAAGGAGATCTTGGGCCGCTCCATATTGCTATTTAAGGAAAACCTGGTTTTGTTCTTCTTGCTGCTGTTGCTGCCCAGCCTGGTCTCTTTTCTCTTGGCCAAGCTGGGAGGGGAAGCAGCTGAAGAAATCTTCTTGGGGTCCGTGGGGATCTCTGAGGTGTTGGTTTTTGTGGCAGGGGTGGCAATTTTCTTTTTCGTCTTCATCTGGGCAGAAGGGGCCTTGATCTACGCCGTGTCGGAGGTTCATCTGGGGCATGAGGTGAGCCTTGCGGGATCATTTGGGGCCATTTGGCCCAAGCTGGGAGCCTTGATTTCGACCATGCTTCTGGTGTGGTTTTTGATTCTCCTGGGGGGGCTTTTTTTTGTAATACCAGGCTTGATCTTTCTGTTTCGATGGCTCATGGCAGATAAGGTGGTGGTGCTGGAGGGCATGAGGGGAGTCAAGGCCATGGGCAGGAGCCGGGAACTCATGCGCTTCCAAGTGGGGCCGGGTTTTTGGAACAGGCCTTGGATCAGGGTTACTCTTCTGGGTTGCGGCGCCGGGCTTGTCTGTCTGGGGATCTACGTGGTCTTGCTTGTCCCAGGGTGGCTCCTGGCTCAGTTTTTCCCAAGCGTCTTGAGCAACTACGTGGAAGAGGGGCTGGAGTTAATGGCAGAGACCCTCACTTCGGCCTACGGGTCCATAGTGCTGGTGATCTACTACTACGACATAAGGGTGCGCAAAGAGAAATTCGACCACAGAAGCATGGCCGAGCACGTTTGAAATAACCGCATCACACTCTGGCCGGCGGTCTCAGAACCAGCTCCACCGCTTCCTCCAAGGACTCCACAAAATGCAGCCTCAGGCCGGCCAGAGTCCTTTGGGGGGCTGCCTGCGCATCAAGGCGGTTTCTGGTTGGCAAGACCACCTCCCTGACGCCTGCGCGCTCGGCAGCCAGGAGCTTTTCCCTAACGCCGGCCACAGGGAGAATCCTGCCGGTCAGGGTGATCTCTCCAGTCAAGGCCACATCCCTTCGGGCTGGCCTTCCCGTGAAAAGGGACAAGAGCGCCATTGCGATGGTGAGTCCAGCCGAAGGGCCGTCCTTTGGGATGGCTCCTGCTGGCACATGGATGTGGATGTCTCTATCTTGGAACTGTTCCTCTTGGATTCCGAGCTTACCGGCTTGGCTTCTTAACAGGCTCAGGGCGGCCAGGGCCGACTCGCGCATCACCTCTCCCAGGGATCCCGTCAGAAGGAGGGCGTTTTTGCCTCTCATGGAAGTGGCCTCTATGAAGACTATGTCCCCGCCGGTCTCCGTCCAAACCAGCCCAGTTGCAACACCTATGCGGTCGTTTTCCTCGGCCACCTCGTGATGGAAACGCCTAGGTCCCAGGTACAGGGAGACCTCATGGGGACCGATCAGGACTTGGGACTTGGCCTCACCCGCCCGCAGCGCCTGGCGGGCCAGTTTGCGGCATATGGCCGCCAGTTCCCTTTCCAAACCTCTCAAACCCGCTTCCCTGGTATAGTCCTGAATCATTCGAAGAAGGCCCTCTTGTGAGAACTCGGGAGGATTGTCGGCCAGGCCGTGCTCCCTCACAAGCCTCGGAATGAGGTGGCGCCTTGCTATCTCCACCTTCTCCTCGTCCGTGTACCCTGGAAGGGTCAGCACCTCCATCCGGTCCAAAAGAGGGGCGGGTATCATGTCAATGACATTGGCCGTGAGGATGAACATGACCCTGGACAGATCAAAGGGCATATCCAAGTAATGGTCTACGAAATGCGTGTTCTGCTCCGGATCCAGCACCTCCAGCAGAGCCGAGGCCGGGTCTCCCTTGAATTCCTGGCCGAGCTTGTCCACCTCGTCCATCATGAACAATGGGTTGAGGCATCCAACGCGGCGGATTTCCTGGATGACCCTGCCCGGCATGGCACCGGCGTAGGTGCGCCTGTGGCCTCGGATTTCCGCCTCGTCCCTGACCCCAGCCAAGGAGATCCTCACGAATCGCCTCTCCAAAGCCCGGGCTATAGAACGTCCAAGAGAGGTCTTGCCTGTGCCTGGGGGGCCTGCAAAGCACAGAATGGGCCCCTTGACCTCCCGCTCCTGCATCTTCCTCTCCAAGGACCGGGTCACTGCAGCCCTTAGTTCTTCCAATTGGAAAGGCTTTGCCAAGTAATCGCAGGCGCCTGTCTTCATTGCGCGCACTGCAGTGTCAACGGTCGCATAACCAGTGATAAGAATCACCGACGTCTCGGGATGGAGTTCCTTTATGCGGCCCAAGAGCTCCAAACCATCCACCCGCTCCATCTTGAGATCCGTTAGCACAAGGTCGAAAGCATTCTCGCGCAACATATCCAGTGCCTGAATGCCGTTGGAGGCCGTGGCCACCTCGTACCCCTCTTTGCTCAGAACGTGGCGCATGTTCTCCCTGGCTATTTCCTCGTCGTCCACGACCAACAACCTCAAAGGGCTGTTTCTACGAAGGGTCCTGACCGCAAGATATTCCAGGATTCGTTCCTTGGCCTGAGAAAGGCCGAAATGGTCCTGGTCCAAGATGACCTGGGCGCGATCCATGTCCAGGTTGTCCTCTGTACGCACCCCCCATGGCATGGACAAGAGGTAGTCGAGGTACGTGATCCCGATGGTATACTCGGTGGAATCTGGATGCATCTTCTCAAGCCTGGCCAGTTCTCTCAGGGCAATCTCCCTGGCCGAATCTGGCATGGAGGAGGCGTAGAGCGCTTGACGAAGTGAATTCAGCTCCTCGCTCTCAGAGACCGCCTCTTCATGGCTTTCCTGATCAGATCTCTTGAACCAACGCATTTCTTGTCTCCTTATGTGACCCCATTATAGATCCTGCGGATCTGGCCGAATAGGTTTTCCCAGCACGCCTTTCTCTTCTGTTGCATTTTGCAATTTCAATGGTCCTAGCTGCAACAAAAAGCCAACAGCCTGGAAACTTTAGGTATTCTCCCCATCGAGATGGAAACCGTTTCATTTTGAAACGATGCCTCGGACCGCACCCCATTGCCTTTCAAGAATAAAATAGTGAAATATCAATAAGTTATAGCGTTGAGGGGTCTGGGCATGGGTCTTGAAATAATACTGGTGCCCGCGCATCAGAAAGAGGGCTGGAGAGAAGACATGATGACCAAAATCCGACAGCGTCTGGAGGATTGGATGGTAGCCGTGGCCTTTGCCGAGCAAGGCGACCACTTGACTGCCAGGGAGTTCATAAGATCTGGTTGGAGGCCCAGACCTGCGCCGCGCAGCAGGGCCAGGCGTCACAACAGAATGGTGGCCAAGGCTCAGGCACCCCGAAGTTGACTTAATGGCCAGCAACCCGGAGGCATCAAATGGGAGTACTAAGCAGGCTCAGGGGCAAGAGAATGGGGGGAAGGAGGATCCTGGAGTGCAGGAAGCGGGTGTCATCGTGGGCCCAAACCCTCGAGCGCTATGCAGAGGCAGCCGGGATTGCCCAGGAGGGCCAAACCGACCAAGCCCGTGGCCTTGTCAGGGAGCTCCTGGCTGAAACACGCAAGATCCTGGTGGTGACAGGAGCCGATGGCGGTTCGATGGAACTGCGCAGATATGCTGTTTCCTTGGCCAAGCGCTTGGGTTGCGAGATCTGGCATCTGTCATGCGTGGAATTCAGGCCGCAAGACCCCCTGAAAAGTTGGTCTAGGGATGTTTTAGGAGTCCCCTATCAGCAGATCTCTATGGAAGGACCAAGGGAGGGGTGTGTTGATCGGGCACTGAGGCGGCTCAGGCGAGTGGAGTTTGTGCTGGTTGAGGAAGCCATGTGCGAGCCTGTGGAGCTTGGGGTGCCCGTTTTCCTCATGTTGAGGGAAGCAGAAGGCTGAGAGGAGGTGAATAGCATGGCTCAGGTCAAGGATGAAGCAGGCAGACCGGTGGGCAAAATGGTTCTGTTCGGTCTGCTCACAGCGGCCCTCTATGGATTTATCTTTGCCAACGCGGACTGGGTGATGGAGTACTTTACGCGGGGGGCCTGGTATGCGGCCATGCCTGTGGCAACGGTCTTCGTTTTCTCTTTGGTACACGGGGCATTTGCCAGCTATCTGTGGTCCGTGCTGGGGGTAGGAGTCAGCAGGAAACCTGCGCAGCCGAGGCCGCCCAAGGTGAGAAAAGCGCTGCGAAGGCGAAGACCCCAACCCCGGCTTCGGCTGGAGACCTGAGGGTATATGGGCCGGGCTCAGAAAGTAGCCATACAAACAGTGGGAGGAAGCCATGCACGAGGCGGCGCAGGAGGCGGTTAAGTTCATAGATCTCAATCTGATGGCAGTGCTGTTTCTGTTCTTGGTGGGGTTCATAGGCGGGCTTGTCAGCGGTTTCATCGGCTCTGGGGGAGCCTTTGTGCTGACTCCAGGGATGATGAGCCTGGGTGTGCCTGGGGCCGTGGCAGTGGCAAGCAACATGTGTCACAAATTTCCCAAGGCCTTGGTTGGGGCCTATAAGCGGTTCAAATATGGCCAGGTGGACATAAAGCTGGGACTTGTGATGGCCGCCACGGCTGCAGTGGGCGTGCAAGTGGGCATCCGCATCCAGCAAAGTATTCTGTCTAAATGGGGAGAAGCCGGGTCCGATCTGTACGTGAGCCTGGCCTTCGTGGTGGTGCTTGTAACGGTCGGGGGGTACGTGTTCAGGGATGCCAGGCGTATCTCAAAGTATGGTGGGGAAGAAAAGCGCTCTTCGCTTGCCCAACGGCTCCAGCGCATAGAAATCCCCCCCATGATTCATTTCAAGACGGCCAACCTTAGGATATCCTTCTGGTTTACAGTACCGGTAGGGTTCGCCACCGGGATGCTTGCTGCCACCATAGCAGTGGGAGGTTTTATAGGGGTGCCTGGAATGATTTACATAATCGGCGCCTCCAGCCTGGTGGCATCTGCAACCGAGCTTGTCATAGCATTTGTGATGGGATTTGCAGGCTCCATCAACTGGGCCATCCACGGAATGGTTGACATACGCCTCACATTGATCATTTTGGCTGGCTCCCTGCTGGGGGTGCAGCTCGGTGCCATTGGGACCACCATGGTGCGCCAGCACGTGATCAAGATGGTCATGGGCACGATCATGCTCATAGTGGCCCTTAGTCGGGCCATGGCCATTCCCAAATACCTTGAGAGACTTGGGCTTCTCTCAATGCCACCGGAGGTGGTGGATCTGCTCTCCAAGGCGAGCTTTGCCAGCATGTGTGCGGCCTTGGGCACAGGGGCTGCCATGATTCTGGGGGCCATGTGGAGAGCCCGCACGCCCTCTGTCAGAGAGCCCAAAGAGAGGGCCGTGGAGAAGGCTTACCAAAGCGCCCATTGAGGCTAGAGGACTGGATTCGATGGGCCTTGGAAGTGTGCGAGTTTTTCTGGGACCTAGGTCCCGTGCGGTGCCCCAGCCCCAAGCTCTTGTTGGGATACTTCCACCACGGTCTGAATCCAGCCCTCTGCCCTGGTCTTCTTGCAGGTCTCAAAATCCCCTGAGATAATCCAGCCTATATTCTCAGAAGAAGGGGGAGGAGGTGGAAGTTCATGTGGCAGGCCATGGGCAAGATCAGGGTGCGTCTTGTTCTGGGATTTGCGGCCTGCTTCCTGGGTGTGTCGGTCTTTGTGACTCTCAGTTACCGCTACTTCATTCAGATAGAGGAGAAGCTCATATCCCTTAATCTGGCCGACGAACTGGTGAACCTGACTTTGGAGGCCAGGCGTTATGAGAAGAACTACTTCCTCTATCGTCACCAGGCGGACTTTCAGGAGGCCCTTCGGTACTTGGGGCAGGTGGAGCAGGCTCTCCTGGTTCAACGTCAGGCCATAGAGCAGGCAACGGGTTTTTCGGGTTGGAGCCACTGGAGGGATGTCACATGGGTTTATCGCCGTTCCCTGTCGGTGGTAAGGGATCTTGACCTAAGTAGTGGAAGCTTGGGCCCCGGGGATGAGCTTCTGGCCCCGCACGTGAACACCATCCGCTCCATGGGCCAGGAGCTCATTGGACTGGCCGAGCATCTGGCCAGACGTGAAAGAACCGCCATCCAAGGGCTTCTAGGCCGTTACAGAGTGCTTTTCGGAATATTCTTCTTCAGTACCGTGTGCTTCGGAGGCCTCATCGTGTATCTTCTGGAACGCAAGGTAGTGAGACCTCTTTCAGTGATAGAAAGGGCCACGCGTAGGGTGGCAGAGGGTCGCTTCGAGACCATCGAATGGGACTCGGGTCGCGACGAGATAAGTTCGCTAGTCCAGGCCTTCAACCGGATGGTATTGCAACTTCTGGAGAATCGGGAGCAGATGGTCCGAACAGAAAAATTGACGGCCCTGGGCACTCTCACAAGCGGAGTGGCTCACGAGCTGAACAACCCTCTGAGCAACATCTCCACTTCCTGTCAGATCCTTCTTGAGGAAGCTGATGAGAGGTTTTCCTCCCATCACAGAGGGCTTCTCTCTGCCATAGAAGAACAGGTGATGAAGGCCAGGGACATAGTGCGCGCTCTGCTCGAGTTCTCAAGACAGAGAGATTTCCAGCTGAGGCCTGTGGAACTCAAGGAGGTGGTGGAGGACACTCTTAAGCTCATCCGCGGGGATATTCCGGCCCGTGTGGAGGTGAGGGCCGAGGTGCCCCATGGCATACTGCTCCAATTGGACAAGGCCAGGATGCAGCAAGCTTTCATCAACCTGATCATGAATGGGATTCAGGCTATCGAGGAGGATGGGTCCGTGACCATCCGGGCTAGCACCGATCCATCCCAAGCATTCGTTTTGGTAGAGGTTGAAGACACAGGTAGCGGGATTCCTCCTGATATGCTTCCCAGGGTGTTCGACCCATTTTTCACCACAAAGGAAGTGGGTAGGGGCACAGGGCTGGGTCTTTCGGTGACTTACGGCATAGTGGAGAGGCATAATGGCAGGATATGGATCGACAGCACAGTTGGTAAGGGCACAAAGGTGTTCATCCGGCTACCCTTGCAGGATCAACAGGAGTGTTGACCCATGGCTCTACGGCCCAAGATCCTAATCGTGGAGGACGAGGATGTGGCCAGGGAGAACTTGCGATATATCCTCTCCAAAGAGGATTACGAGATAGAGGTTGTGGCCAGCGGTGTGGAGGCAGTTGTTCGCATCCAGCAGCAGGATTACGATCTGGTGCTCACCGACCTTCGCATGGAGAAGGTGGATGGCATGGAGGTTTTAGCCCGAACAAAGGCCCAGAAGCCTGGCACAGAAGTGATCATGATCACGGGTTACGCCACCGTGGACTCAGCCATTGAGGCCATGAAGAGGGGGGCATTTCACTACATTCCCAAGCCATACAAGATAGATGAGGTGCGAGCCATAGTCAGGCAGGCCCTGGAGAAGAAAGGGTTACGGGATGAACTGGAGGAGCTCCGCCGGGCCTTGGAAGCCCAAAGCGGACTGTCTGCCATTGTTGGCAAGAGCAAGCCCATGCAGGAACTCCTCGAGACCGTGCGACAGATAGCTCCCACGGACTGCAACGTGCTAATAGTTGGAGAGACAGGTACAGGCAAGGAACTTATTGCCAAGGCCATCCATCATCTGAGTCGTCGCTCAGCTGGGCGCTTCATGGCCTTCAACTGTGGTGCCTTTGCCGAGGAGCTTCTGGCCAACGAGCTTTTCGGCCATGAACGGGAGGCATTCACAGGGGCCCACAGTGCCAAGCCAGGGCTCTTCGAGGTAGCTCATAAGGGCACCGTGTTTCTGGACGAGATAGGAGACATGCCCCCATCCATGCAGGTGAGGCTCTTGAGGGTGATCCAGGAGAGGGTGGTCATGAGGCTGGGTGGCACCAGGAACATACCTGTGGATGTGCGAATCCTGGCTGCAAGCAACAGGGATCTCAAGAGATTGGTTGAGGAGGGCGGATTCAGATCCGATTTGTACTTTCGCCTAAATGTGGTGACCCTCCAGGTGCCTCCCCTGGCAGATAGAAAGGAGGATATTCCCCTCCTGGCCCATCACTTCCTGCGTAAGTTCTCGGCCAAGCAGGGCAGGCAAGTCCAGGGGATCTCAGACGAGATGATGAGCGTGCTTTTGAACTATCCATTTCCGGGCAACGTGCGTGAGCTGGAAAACATAATCGAGAGGGCAGTAGCCCTGAGCAAAGGGCCTGTTTTGGAGGTGCGGGATCTGCCCGATGAGCTTCGTTTGTTCCAGTTCAGAGTGGTGAGGCCCCGCGCCGGGGGGCTACCCACCCTGGAGGAGGCGGAAAGGGATTACATCAAGTGGGTTCTGGAACACACCGGCTGGAACAGGACTCGCGCGGCGGAGATCCTGGGCATAGACCGGGTCTCCCTCTGGCGCAAGATAAAGCAATATGGCCTGGAGCCTCCAGGGCGCGGCCAGGAGGAAGCCAGGGAAGGGAAGCAGCCTCCCTGATTCATCTCTGACTTACTTTGATCCAACAACACGGACAGCTGTTAAGAAGGGACTCTCCTCCAAGAGAACTTCACACCTAGAACCCTTACCTCTGCTTAACCCGGATCCTTCTCCATGATCGGTGAAGTGGGGCCACGCCCCAAGCCCCCGGTATTTTACCTGTTTGGAGATCTGGATTGGGGAAGGACCCTATAGGGAAGATCAGGCTGCATTGAAGCATAGCTTGGTTCATCCCGAGATATGGTGAAGTAAGGCCGCATCAGGAATAATCAGGGTCAGAGCACTAAGCCACGGCTCGGCCATGCTGGCTTAGAGGCTCTTGACGCCAGGGGATGGCTCTGATACGTTTTGGCCGGTTCTCTCAGGGGCATGTAAGGTTAGGGGCTGGTATTCCATTTGGAATGGGGGCAGCATGGGGAGTCTCAATATTTGAAAATGCGATCATGAACCTAGGGCCCTTTGTGGCAGAGGGTGCGGGTTAGGTAATGGAAGAGGCGGAGGTTGTCCATGCGGGGATGGGTAGCTGGGATCTTTGCTTTGGTTGTGGTGGCGGCCGGCGGGGCAATATGGGGCCCGGTGCCATGTTTTGCACAGCAGTTAGGTGATGCAGCATCGGCAACTCCTTGGTGGGTCTGGCCCCTTGTGCTCTTTTTTTTCTGCTTCGTGCTGGGCGTTATAGCGGTGCTGGCAGGAGTGGGGGGAGGGGTTCTGTATGTTCCCTTGGTGAGCGGATTCTTTCCCTTCCACCTGGACTTCGTAAGGGGGGCGGGGCTTCTGGTTGCCTTGGCCGGGGCGCTGGCTGCTGGTCCAGGCCTTCTAAGGCGCAATCTGGCAAGCCTCAGGCTTGCTTTACCTGTTGCGGTGATAGCCTCTAGTTGCGCCATTGTGGGGGCCTTCATGGGCCTGGCGCTTCCCACCAATGTGGTCCAGATCTGCCTGGGTGGGACCATCGTGTTCATAGCCTTGCTGCTTCTCATGTCCAAGAATGTTGAAAGACCAGAGGTGACAAAGCAAGACGCACTCGGGGCTGCTCTGGGCATGTCAGGGGTTTACCAGGAGTATACGGGGGAGCTGGTCCGGTGGCGCACGCACCGCACATTGCCCGGGCTTCTGCTGTTCATAATCATCGGTGTCATGGCCGGGATGTTCGGGCTTGGGGCAGGCTGGGCCAATGTGCCGGTTCTGAATCTCCTCATGGGGGTACCCCTCAAGATCTCTGTGGGAACCAGCAAGTTCCTACTGTCCATCACAGATACATCTGCAGCCTGGGTGTATCTGAACCAGGGCTGTGTCATACCGCTTATGGCAATTCCTTCCATAGTTGGGCTCATGTTGGGTTCTTTTGTGGGCGTGAGGATCCTGGCCGTTGCAAAGCCCAAGATGATACGGTATCTGGTCATCGGGGTGCTCTTTTTTGCTGGAGCCAGATCCCTTTGGAAAGGTCTTGGACTGTGAGTGTGGAGGTGGGGCATGTCTTCTGAAATGGAAACCCCTCGTGAACAAGTAATCTACGCCAACATTTTGTTTTACGGTTGCTGGCTGGGCATCTTGATAATGGTGATCACCTACCTTTTTTACATCACCGGGATCCTTGAACCCCATGTGCCTCTCCAGAGAATCACCCAGTGTTGGGCCGAGCCTGTGGGCAGGTACATAGAGGGTTCGGCAATCCCCCTCGGATGGGGTTGGGTGGCCCTACTGGGTAAGGGGGATTTTCTAAACTTTGTGGGTATTGTTCTTTTGGCCGGGCTCACGGTGGTGTGTTTCCTGACCCTGGTCCCGGCATATCTCGCCCAGAGGCAATGGGTTTTCGCGGTCATCTCCATAATAGAGGTACTGGTGCTGGTACTGGCAGCTTCAGGTATCCTGGGAGTCGGGGGGCACTGAGGAGGAAAGCCCAAGGAGGTAGAACGAGAAGGCCATGTCTTTTTTGGGCGCCATTGGCCGATGGGCAAGAGGATTCACCCAGGAGCTAAGGGATTTCACTGATTATACAGACTCACCCCGACGCTACAGGCGGCTTCGCCGCAACATGATCCTGATGGGAATCGTTGGGACAACTATACCGCTTCTTCTTCTGGCCGCCATGAATTACCACCAGTTCCAGAGGGCCATGAAGGGGGAGCTCATGCAGCCGCTTAGAATCTTGGTGAACCGAACCAAACATTCCTTTGAGCTGTTTCTCACTGAGAGGCTGTCGGCCCTCAGCTTCATTGCATCGGCCTATTCCTGGGAGGAGCTTGCTGATGAGCGGGGCTTGCACCGGGTTTTCCAGGTGATGAAGCGAGAACTGGGAGGCTTTGTGGACCTGGGGCTCATCGACCGCAAGGGCATACAGGTTGGATACGTGGGCCCATACGACCTTAAAGGCAGGGATTATTCTGATCAGGGATGGTTCCATGAGGTCACAGTGCGAGGTCGCTACATAAGTGATGTTTTTATGGGGTACAGGAAGTTTCCTCATTTTGTCATAGCAGTTGAGCGCCAAGCGGACAAGGGGGAGTGGTGGGTGCTAAGGGCCACTGTGGATACGGAGAAGTTCAATCATCTTATCGCATCCATAGGTCTCACCGAGACAACCGATGCCTTCGTGGTGAACAGGGGAGGGGTTCTTCAGACTCCGTCCAAGTATTATGGGAAGGTGCTGGAGCAGTGTCCCTTTCCGATCCCTCCCCAGAGCCAGGTGCCCATGGTTGTGGAGACAGAGGATCCTTATGGCAGAGAGGTGCTGCTGGGATACACCTACTCCGAATTTCCCTCTTTCATCCTCATGGTGGTGCAGCCCAGGGCAGAGCTTCTTAGATCCTGGATCACGCTCAGGAGTGAACTCTTCTTGCTTTTCGGAGCGAGCCTCTTGATCATCTACATGGTTCTGTACAAGGTGACGGGGCTTCTGGTCAAGAGGATCCAGGAATCTGACATGAGGAGAGAGGCGTCCCATCGAGAGATGCAATACACCAATAAGCTTGCCTCCATCGGAAGGCTTGCTGCTGGGGTTGCCCACGAGATCAACAACCCCATGGCCATTATCAACGAAAAGGCCGGTCTCATGAAGGACCTGATAGAGACCTCGGATTACTGCCCCAACAGGGAAAAATTTCTGTCTCTCACAGGCTCTATAATGCAATCTGTGGAGCGGGTGCGAAACGTGACCCACAGGCTCCTGGGATTTGCCCGTCGCATGGACGTGCAGTATGAAATGCTCTCTTTGAATGAGGTCCTCCAAGAAGTAATGGGTTTTCTGGAGAAAGAGGCATTTCACAGAAGCATAGAACTCCAGATTGAGCTGGCAGAAGATCTTCCCAGGATCCATTCGGACAGAGGACAGCTCCAGCAGGTTTTCCTCAACATCCTGAACAACGCCTTCGAGGCAGTGGAGGATGGTGGCAGGGTCTTAGTGCAAACTCGGATGGAGGGACCCGAGTGGGTGGCAGCAGCCATCCAGGACAATGGGAAGGGAATGTCAGAAGAGACCATGAAACACATCTTTGACCCGTTCTTCACTACCAAGAAGGGTTATGGTACTGGCCTTGGGCTCTCCATCACTTACGGCATAGTGAGCCGCCTAGGTGGCAAGATCCAGGTTTACAGCCGGGAAGGGCTGGGTACCACCTTCACGGTCCTTCTTCCTTTGAGGGCGCCGCAGATAGAAGGGAGCCGAGATGGAACCATGCAGGGTCCTTCTGGTGGATGACGAGGAGGAGTTCGTCACCACCTTGGCCGAGAGGCTCAGTCTCCGGGGCATGGAGGCAAAGGTGGCCACAAGCGGCGAAGAGGCCATGAGAATCTTGGAGAGTGTGCCTGCGCACGTGATGGTGTTGGACGTTTTGCTGCCTGGGATGGGAGGTTTGGAGGTGCTCAGGAGAATTCGGGCCAAGCATCCCCAGATCCAGGTGATCCTTCTGACAGGCAGGGGAAGCGACCAGGAAGCGCGGGAGGGTCTAAGCCTTGGGGCCGTGGACTACCTCATCAAGCCCATTCAGCTCGAGGAACTAATAAGGAAAATAAGGGAGGTTGCTCCTTGTGCGGCCCCGGAGAGACTCTGAAACATATGGACAGACCAGGAGACAGAGAGGCCCGCTTCATGGGGCGTATCACCGCTGGGATGACTCACGAGATAAGAAATGTACTGGCCATTGTGAGGGAGTCCGCTGGCCTCATGGAGGATCTCTTGTGCATGGAAGCAAGCGCATCCTTCCCCCATAGGGACAGGTTCCACCGTGCCCTAAGGGCCATCCAGGAACAGGTTGAAAGGGGAGTGGATCTGGCCACCAGGCTCAACCGCTTCGCCCACAGCATGGACCAGCAGCTATGCGAGGTGAACCTAGGAGAACTATTGGAGCAGGTGGGAGCTTTGTTGCGCAGGCAGGCGCGAAACAAGAAAGTGGAGCTGAGGCTGGATCCGGGTTTGCCACAGATCCTGGTGGTGAGCGATCCCTTCAGACTGGGCATGCTTCTTTGCTCCTGCGTGGAACACTGCATGGACGCCATGTCCCCTGGACAGGCCCTGGAGTTGAGAGTTTTGGGATCGCAGACATCTCCCATGGTGGAGATCAAGCCAGGTGAGCAGGAACCCGAAGAGGATGGAAAATGGGAACCTGGGCTGCCCCCTGGGCTGTACTCTATGGCTGATATTTTGGAGGCCTTGGGCATTTGCATGAGGCAATCTGGGAAGCCGGATGGGCAGGGCTTGAGGCTTTTCCTGGGAATCGGCAAAGAGGAAAAAAACCCTATTGAAAGCTCCTCAAGCGACGTTTCATGTGGTAGGCTTAAACAAGGGTAAAGACGGGGGAGGTGATGATATGGCTCGTTGGAGAGAAAAGATGGAGAGGCTATTTGCGGCCTTGGCTTTTGCCGAGGAGGGGCAAAGAGAGAATGCTCTAGAAGTGGCAGGCTTGGAGCCTGTTCAGGCAGACCTCTCCCTGGAGAGTGCTTTTGCAGCCGCAGCTTTAGCAGAGGCCAACTGTCATGAGATAGCCCGTGAGGTAATGGGTTTGAGAAAGTCATCAGAGAAGTCCGATCCAGTGGATTTTGCATCAATTGTGGGGCTCAGAGGGGTCAGGATCTGGTACGGGGTTGCACATCTGGCAGCCTGAGGCTTCTTGGAATAATAGGCCAAGGAGGGGAGCATGGAGAAGTTCAAGGTGCTTCTGGTGGATGATGAGGAGGAGTTTGTAAAGGCGCTCTCCGAGAGGCTCCAGATGAGGGATCTGGGCTCTGATCTGGCCTTTGACGGAGAACAGGCCCTCCAAATAGTTAAGGACCAGGAACCGGATGTCATGGTCCTGGATCTCAAGATGCCGGGCATAGACGGCATGGAAGTGTTAAGAAGAGTCCGCAAGGCCTACCCCCAGGTCCAGGTGATCATTCTGACGGGCCACGGAACAGAAAAGGATGCTGAGGAAGCAAAAAGGCTGGGGGCATTTGCTTACCTTCAGAAGCCCGTAAACCTCGACCAGCTAGTGCAGACCATGCGCAAGGCATACAAGAAGAAGATGGAGGATGCCATGGTTGCCGCCACCTTTGCCGAAGCCGGGGACTTCCGCACAGCAAAGGAGGTCATGGACGAGGAGAAGGGAAAGAAAAAGCGAGGATGAGATCAGGGCTGGGATAAAGACCGAAGTCATGAGTGGAGATATGGGGACGCAGGCCTGTGGAAGGCCGTATTGAATTGTCTGCACCCGCAAAAGAATAGCAAAACCCTACGTGGCCGCGACTGCCTGTTACCCATTGTCAATTGCCTGCTTTTGAGAAGCGCCAGAGGGGGTCACGATGCACAAGGCCAGGATCCTGCTTGTGGATGACGAGGAGATGTTCGTGGAGATGCTGGCAGAGCGTTTGGAGGCCAGAGGGCTCGAGGTGGTGAAGGCCTTCGATGGAGACCAGGCGTTGGAGAGGACAAAAGAGGGGGACTTCGATGTGGTGATCCTGGATGTGCTCATGCCAGGCAAGGACGGCATAGAAACATTGAGGGAGATTAAGAACCTCAAGCCTCTGACCGAGGTGATAATGCTCACGGGCCACGCAACAGTGCAGACGGCCATAGAGGGCATGAAGCTGGGCGCATACGATTATCTCTTGAAGCCCACGGAGACCAAGGATCTCTTAGAGAAGATCCAGGGAGCTTACAAGAGAAAGTCAGAGCATGAGGAGAGGATCCGCCAGGCGGAGATAGAGCGCATTACCCGAAGCAAGAGTTGGTAAGTGGACAAGAGGCTTAAGGCATTTCCAGAGGCCAATGGGAAGGAGAATCGGCCATGGAAGAGGAGCTCAAGGTCAAGGACCTGATGGTCCCCTTGGGGGAATATGCAACAGTATCCGAAGATGCCACCCTTTACGAGGCTGTCTTGGCTTTGGAGGAGGCACAGAAGAGGTTTGATTCCCGTAGAGATCGACACAGGGCCATTCTGGTCTTGAACAAAGAGGGCAAGGTGGTGGGGAAGTTAAGTCAGCACGACGTGATAAGGGGACTGGAGCCCAGTTATGAAAGGATGGGCGATTTCCGTGGCTCGAGCCGCATGGGCTTCAGTCCCGAGTTCATCCGGTCCCTTCTTAAGAACTATGCCCTGTGGGAAAAACCCCTTCGCGAGATCTGCCGCAAGGCAGCCGAGATAAAGGTCAAGGACATCTACTACACCCCAACCAAGGGGGAATATGTGAGAGAGGATGACACCCTCAACACAGCCATCCACCAGTTGATAGTGGGACACCATCAGTCTCTCCTTGTGACCAGAGATCAAGAAGTGGTGGGCATTTTGAGGTTGAGCGACGTGTTTCGAGAGGTTTGCAAGATGATAAAGGAATGTAAGATCTGATCCTTGTGAATCTAGGGGTGCCTGAAATCAGGAACCGAGATCCAGCCTGGTTCTGAGAGCTGAGGTAGAGGAGGCTAGAGGCTATGGCGGCTGCTGGTAGTGCATCGGGAGGATTTGACTGGAAGAGGATCTTTTTCATACTGCTGGGTTTTGGCCTTTTTCTGTTCATCTATTATATGCCTGCCTGGAAAGACGCAGTGGATCCCACCGGTAAAGCCTTTCCGTTAACGCGTGAAGGAAAGGCCTCCATAGCTCTTTTCCTTATGGCCGGGATATGGTGGGTCTTCGAGGTGGTGCCCATAGGGGTCACCAGCCTGGCCATTGGCGTGATGCAATCCCTTTTTGCCATACGTTCGGCCAAGGATGCTTTCCGGGATTTCATGGACCCATCGGTGATGTTCATATTCGGATCTGTGGTCATAGGGCTTGCCTTCACCAAGACAGGCCTGACCAGGCGCATAGCTTACCGGATGCTGGAGCTAGTTGGGGAGAAAACGAGCGTAATACTCTTGGGCTCTTTGATCCTGACCGCGGGCCTGGCCCATTTCATGGCTCACACGGCAGCAGCAGCCACGGTTTTTCCCATTCTCATCGCCATCAATCACCTTTATGGAGCAGGAGACAGGCCCACAAGATTCGGTAAGGCCCTCTTCATAGGCATGGCCTATGCTGCAGGTGCAGGCAGCATAGTTACCTTTTTGGGTGCGGCCAGGGGACCTGCCGCAGCCGGGATGTTCAAGGAGTTCACTGGGACGGATGTGGGATTCTTTGACCTGCCCATGTATCTTTTTCTCATCGGCTGGCTAATGGTATTTATGATCTGGTTCTATCTCATGGTTTTCCTCAAGCCCGAGAAGGAAAGGATCGAGGGGCTTCGGGAAACCGTGAGGGAGCTTTCATCAGACATGGGCCCCATGAGCAGGGATGAGAAGTTTGTGATTCTGTGCCTGATCCTGGTGGTCATAGGCATGGCACTTCAGTCTTTTGTGCCGGCCCTCAGAGAGTGGGACAGGGCTGCCATCATGCTGGTTTCGACCCTTTTGTTTTTTCTCTTCAGGGTGCTGACCATAAAGGAACTGGAGGATGTGCCCTGGAACATAATCCTGCTTTTCAGCGGGGCCATGTCCATAGGATTCTGTCTCTGGAAGACAGGCGCTGCCCAATGGATGGCTGTAAACTGGCTTGTGCTTTTCCAGAAGGCTCACTGGATGGTCTTTGTGCTGGGAATAGCCTTCTTTGTGCTCATGATGACAAACTTCATAATGAATGTGGCTGCCATAGCCATCTCCCTTCCTGTGTCCTTGGTCATAGCCAAGTATTTGGGGGTTGCCCCTGAGGTGATCCTTTACGTTTCCCTGGTGACAGCCGGTATGCCCTTTTTGCTCTTGATAGGGGCAGCACCCAATGCCATAGCTTACGAGTCCAGGCAGTTCACAACAGGGGAGTTCTTCAAGCATGGGATTCCCATGAGCATTCTCTTGATGTTTGTCCTGGCAGGAGCCATTGTAGTGCTCTGGCCCCTGCTGGGAATGCCCATACTGATCAGGCAATAGTCCATGGGGTGTAGCCGGTCTTGACATAGACGGCCTGGGTCGCCATGTTCTGGCTCAGAGCTGCCAACGGATATGAGTGGGAAATGCGACAGCTGAGGTGGCGGCCATGGAATCGCGGGACTATGCTTCTCTTAGGAACCGGATAATAGGACTCACCCTGGGCTTCTCTCTTATCCCGCTTTTCTCCCTGGGCCTGACCATCTATTACCAGTTTCACGTTTCTTACACGGACAAGACCCTACAGAGCCTAAGGAGTCTTCTGGAGAACCGAAGGGATGCCATAGATCTTTTTTTCGACGAACGCATCTCGCAGATAAGCACCGTGGCATATACTCACACCTTGGATCAGCTCAGGGACGAGGCCTATTTGGAACAGCTCTTCCGGCTCATACAGTCCCGTTCCAAATCATTCGTGGACCTGGGGGTAATAGATGAGGAGGGCAACCACGTGGCCTACGTGGGGCCCTATCAGCTCAAAGGTGTCAATTACAGAAACGAGGAGTGGTTCCAGGCCGCCATGTTAAGGGGGGTTTATATCAGCGATGTTTTCATGGGTTTCAGGAGATTTCCCCATTTTGTCATAGCCGTGACCCGCAGGGAGCCCCAGAGAACCTGGATCCTGAGGGCCACAATAGACACCGAAATATTTGAAGCCATGGTAAAGGCTGCCCAGGTGGGCAGGCGAGGGGATGCCTTTGTGGTGAACCGACAAAACATGCTCCAGACCACTCCAAGGTTCGGCGAGTATAGACTGGGGGAGGTGGTTTTGCCTGAGTTTGCGGCATTCCCCGGCACAAGGCTAGAGCCCACGGTTGTGGATGGCCGAGGGGTGCTGGTTGGTTCCACATGGCTTCGCAACAAGGACTGGCTTCTGGTTGTGCTTGAGAACCCTGAGGAGGAGCTGGCTCCCCTGCTACGGGCTCGCACAGTGGTGCTGGGGGTGGTGCTGGGTGGGGTTCTCTTCATAGTTCTGGGCACTGTTTTTTTGGCCAAGGGTATAACTGATCAACTGGTGAGGGCTGACAGGGAGAAAGCCATCTTGGACTCTAACCTGGTACAGTCCAGCAAGATGGCGGCCCTGGGGAAGCTGGCAGCCGGTATCGCCCACGAGGTGAACAATCCCCTGGCCGTGATAAAAGAGAAGGCAGGCTGGATCAGGGATCTCCTGGCAGAGGAAGACATAGCCTCCAGCAGGAACTTCAAAGAGTTCGAGGATGCCATCAAGAAGATCGATTACCACGTGGACAGGGCCAGGAAGGTGACCCACAGGCTCCTGGGCTTCGCACGCCGCATGGAACCCGTGCAGGAGATGGTGGATGTGAACCGGGTTCTGGAGGAGACTGTAAGTTTCTTGGAGAACGAGGCCAGGTTCAGAAATATCCAGATCCAGAAAGAGCTTCTTGATGACCTTCCGGTCATACGTAGTGATTCCTCTCAGCTCCAGCAGGTATTTCTCAACATACTTGAGAATGCCATAGACGCGGTTCAAAAGGATGGAACAGTAAAGGTCAGAACCACATACTCTTCCCAGCTCAGGGAGGTTGCGGTGAGCATCTCGGACACAGGTCCAGGCATCCCCAAGGCGATGTTGGACCGCATATTCGATCCCTTCTTTACCACCAAGCCGAGCGGGGAGGGCACCGGACTTGGCCTTTCTGTGAGTTACAGCATAGTGGAGAAGCTGGGAGGCAGGATAACCGTGGAGAGCGAAGAGGCAAGGGGCGCTACCTTCACCATCCATCTTCCAGTCCAATGAGCAGGATTCGGGAAAAGGGGGTAAGCCCATGGCTCCACCTAGGGTGCTAGTAGTGGATGACGAGGAGGATTTCCTGGAGACCCTGGTCAACAGGCTCAAGCGAAGGGGTCTGCCCACACAGGGGGCACTCAGTGGGTCCAAGGCCCTGGAGCTGCTCCAAGCAGAGGGCTTCGATGTGGTAGTGCTGGATTATGTGTCCAAAACCCCGTAGTGATAACCCACCCTGGAGCTGAAGTTCATGTACCTGTCCGATACTATGGCAAAACTCCTCTCCCCGAAACGCTCTGATGCCAAGGGGTTGGTGAGCATCTGTTCTGTGATCACTGAAAACAGCCCCCTCCACTCTATGGGCCTGGGCTCCTGGGAGAGAAGACCCTCGTGGGTCATTCCCTTGAGCAGGGCCTTGAGGGGCCTGGAAACTATCTGGTGGAGACTCACCTCCCTGACCCCTGACCCAACATCCTGGAGTCCTCCCCCCAGGTCTATGACGTAGAGGTCTATGGGTACCCTGGCCTTCAAGTGTAGGGCAGCGCCTGTCTGCTCTGATACCAGATCGCTTATCTTGAACATCTCTCCATAGGAGACCTCGTGGACAAAGCGCATGATGTCGTGCAGGGAGCGGCACGCCTCGGGCCTGAAATCCTCAGAAGAAGGGTCCACCAGGTGCAAGGGAGCTATCCAGCGGGCCACCCGCTTCAAGGTCTCGTGCACTGGTGTGCCTATCATCAGAGCCCTGCGCCGGGTACGATCTTGCAGGAGTTCTTCCACTTGACCCTCATACACTCTCCCCGAGTCAGCATCCACTGTCACCACCATGCCCTGGGACACCTTAATGGTGGCTTCCTTGAGGTCCACCACAGTGGGAACCGAAAACTCCCTGGCCAGGGAGGCCATATGACCAGTTATGCTGCCGTGGTCTGTGAGCACCGCCTGGGCCTTGGGAAGGGCCAACATGAACTTGGGGGAAGGCTGAGCGGCCACAAGGACCGCCCCTTCTGGGAAGGCCACCAGATCCTGTTCAGATCGCACGTGGAATGCCGGCCCGCAGCCCACCCCAGGGCATGCAATGGCATCTCCCTCCAGAATGATCCTGTATCCCTCCACTGGCCTTGCTCTGAGCCTGGCAGGAGCACCCTCCTGGCCCAACAAAACCAGGGGCCTACACTGCAGCACAAATAACCTTCCCCTGGAGTCCAGAGCCCACTCCACATCCTGGGGCCCTCCAAAATGTTCCTCCAAAAGACTCATATACCTGGCAAGCTCCTGAACCTGTTCATTGCTCAGGGATGGGGGCTTCCAGCAGGTCTTGTTCCACAGGGATACTTTGGAGACCTCCCTCTGGTCTTGGGACCAGCATAAGAGGTTTTCTAGATATTCTGGCCTCCACCTTGATTTTTCCGCTGGTTCTTTCCGCCAGATATATGTCTGGGCTGATCACACCTCCCACTGCATAAGGTCCCAGGCCCCCCACCGAGCTTATCCAGATGCGCTGCTCCTTGGGATCAGAAGGATTTCTGCTGTACATGACCCCGCTTGCCCTGGCCTCCACCATCTCGAGGCAGGCAATGGCCATGGCCTGATCCTCCTCCCTTATTCCCCTGTGCAACCTATAGGCCATGGCCCTCGGGGTGTACAGGCTTCCCAGGATGATCTTGTAGGTCTGGGGGATCTGCTCCACTGGCACGTTCAGAGATGAAAGGTACTGGCCTGCAAAGGAAAGTCCGCCTGTGTCCTCTCCGGTGGCGCTGCTACGCATGGCCACACGGTTTTTTTCCCCTGGAGAGCCAAAGGGCCTTAGCCTGGGCCAAGGCCTTTTCCAGTTCGGGCGGGATCTTGGCCAGCAGGATTCTTCTTTGAATCTCCTCGCTCATGGCAATTAGGCTCTGGGGGTCCTGAGGGGATATCTCCATCTGGAGCTTGGAGATCTCTTCTCCCAAGTCGCTGTAGTCCATGAAGAGATGGAGTGCATGGGTTGTTATGGCAAAGCCATGGGGGACCGGAAGTCCCACCCTGTTTCTGACCTCTCCCAGATTGGCGTTTTTTGCTCCCACCAGGTCCAGGCAGTTACGGTCAATGCTCTCATAAGGGAGGACCAGCTCTTGGGCTGGCCGGGGGGCCTCTCCTCATGCATCTCGTTTCGGATTTGCCGGCTGATCTCTTCCAGAACTCCATCCAGGCCCGGGTATCTGCCTCCCGAGAGACCATCCAGTGCTCTGACCATCCTGTGGGTGTGAAAGACCGCCCTGGCCACGGCTGAACGCACATAGGCCGTGCCGAAGATCGTGTCGCCCCTTAGCTTCTGCTCCATGTCAGCGATGAGATTAAGGTTCTCGGCATTGGAGGCCAGGAGTTCCTGGAACAGGGCATACTTGCGGCTGAAAAGCTCGCTGAAGCCCTCAGCAGGCAAAGCTCCCGGTTTCAGAATCCTCTTTAGCCTTTTCCACACGCCTGGAGCTCCTTGCCGGATAATCCATGAGATTCACGCAGGATTGCCGGTTTTTGCGGGATAAACAACCTCATATTGCGTGGCAGGGCCCTTTCCTATCTTTCGCAAGAAGCCCCTTGCCACCATGTCCTGCAAGTCATAAAGGGCTGTCCTGGGGGGGAGCTTCCCCTGGAAGACCTCCTGGTATTCCAGCCTTGTTATGCGACCCTGCTTCTGAATCACTGGCCAGGCCTGCCTCTGCCTGTGGTTCAAGTCCAAAGGTACCAGGGAAGCGGCCTTGGGGGAAGCTGGCTGGAGCAGTGGGATGTGCTCAGGCAGTTGAGGCTTGCTGAAGCCTTTTTCACCCAGGGTTATGTCTTCGGCCAGTATGAGGCTACTGCTGGACATAGCAAGGGCCCTTGTCAGACAGTTCATAAGTTCCCTTACATTTCCGGGCCAGCTATAGTTTTTGAGCTTTTCCAGGGCTCCACGGCTGAGTCCCACACCTTCTTTGTTCATCAGCCTGGCAGCCTGTTTCAGGAAGTGTTCCACCAACAAGGGTATGCTCTCGGGGTGCTCCCTCAAGGGCGGGGTCCTGATGGTCAGCACCTCCAGCCTGTAGTACAGATCCTCCCTGAAAAGTCCCTGTTGCACAAGCTCTTGCAGCTCTACATTGGAGGCTGCTATGAGCCTGACATCCACATCCAGCTCCATCTCGCTGCCCAGAGGCCGTATCTTGCGCATGGATATGGCCCTTAGCAAAGCCTGCTGGACCTTGGGGGAAGCGGTGCCGATCTCGTCCAGGAAAAGAGTGCCCTTGTGGGCCGCAAGAAAGGCACCCTTTCTGTCTTCCTTGGCCTCGGTGAAGGCGCCTTTGACATGTCCGAAAAGGGAGTCCATCAGAAGGCTCTCCTCCAGGGCCCCGCAGTTGATGGATATGAAAGGCTTCTGGCTTCTGGAGCTGTTGCGGTGAATGGCCTCGGCAACCAGTTGTTTTCCTGTCCCGGTCTCTCCTATGATGAGCACATCGGCTTCCACTGCCGCAGCCTTCACTATTTCCGCCTTAAGCCTTTCCACTAGAGGACCAACTCCAACTATCTCATCCAAATGGGGAGTCGCTCCCAGAGTCTTGAGCGTTCTTATCTCCTCCTCCAACCTCACCTTCTCCCTTTGTCTTTCCAGTTCCAACTGCTGGTCTCGGGCCTGGATCTGAGCCATTTGTTCCTTAAGGGTTAAGATCATTTGGTTGATGGCCCCCTTGAGAACCCTGGTTTCATAATACTTGGCCTCCACTTCCAGAGGCTCCAGCTTCCCTGCCTTTACCATCTCTTTGACCTTGCCTGCCATGCGCAGGATGGACCTGGTCAGTGCTTCACTTGTGGCAAAGATAACAGCGGAAATCAAGAAGATGGAGATCAGAGTCATGACGAACATGACGTCTATCTGCCTGTAACCCGCCCAAAGGGGCAGGCGGCTTCTATCCACGAAACATATGCCGAAGAGAATCGTGGGCTGCGCCTCCTTGGAACTGGTGAACCTAACGGGTGCGTAACCCTGTGCTGTGGACACCTCGCCCGAAGATCTCCCTGAACGCAACACCCCTTGCGTCCCTTGAAAAACCTCCTTTACCATCTTCCAGTACAGGGCGTGTGTTTCATGGGGCTTGAAGGCTTTCTCCAGCCCGGGTCTTCCGAAAGTGCCAGAGAGACCGTCTCTGGCCATCTCCACGGAGAGCTCCTTTGCCTGATCTTCGGCGGTTTCGGACTGAAATAGCATCCATCCTTCCCGGTCGAATAGAAAACTGTACCTGGGCTCAGGGCTTCTGGCAAAAGCAAAAAGGGGAGATCTGGGGGAGTTGAAGAGGGACATGATCTCTCTTAGCTGCCTCAGGTCCAGGGCCACCATGAGGATACCCTTGGGGGATGTGCCTTCGGCAAAATAAGGGGTGGCCATGCGGATCACCTGGGAGGTAATGGGTTGCGTGATGGAGCCGTCTGCAGAGGGGGGATAATCCACCTGCAGGATCTCCGAAACCCAGACAGTATCAGGCTTCATCTCGCCAATTCTGTCCAGAAGATGCAAAGGGCTAGGCTTCACCCAGCTCAAATCCTGGGACCTCAAGGCCATGGCTCCTCGACCTATATCCAGGAGAAACACGTTCTCCTTTGCCTTGGGGGATATGAAAGCCACCTCCCTGTACATGTATCCCCTGGCTGCCTTCCTGGCCTCCACGGCCTTCAAGAGATCATTCTGAGCCACAGACTGGCGGGCCATGATCAGCAGGTCTTCCCTGCATTGATGCAAGAAGATCTCAAGCTCGTGGGCCATCCCCAGGGTCTGGGTGGCCACGTTTCTATCAAGGGCCTCCTGGAGAAAACGATTGGCAAACCAATGGGTGATATACCCTGTCACAGCCAGGATCAGGACCACTGAAGGAATCAGGCTCAGAAGAAGACGGGTCCTGAGCCTCATGGACCTAAAGCCCATCCCCACTCCCTCTAGCTCCCAAGAGCCGTCTTCAAGCCTTATCACTCTCATAGGGGCCTCCCCAAAGATCTCTTCATGTCTCCAAAGCGCCTTATTTTGCCATCTTGCGCGATTTCTCGCAAGGGTCAATTGAGCCATCCCAGCCTGAAACATTCATGTTTTTAGCCTGTTAAAGATCCGGGGGATGCTTTTTGAGGGATCAGTCCTTCATGGCACGAATCTGGAATAAAGGAACATGAAGAGGGATCTCGCAAAGTAAAGAAAACTGGATCAGAGGAGGAGGATGATGACAGTGGCGGGAAAAACAAGAGGAGTTAAGAACAGAGTCTTGTGGGCCTTGGGTGCATGGAGTCTCTCCTTGTGGTTACTCGTCCCAGACTGGGTGTGGGCCGCAGGAGAAAAGGCCACAAACCTGGTTGTGGTGGCAGACACCAGAAGGCTCTCGGGGATCATGAAGTACTTTGCCAACCTTTACAACACCAACACTCTTCTTTTCGCCATCTGGGCCGTGGTTCTGACAGCTCTTTGGGGGGCATCCTGGGTTTCTTGATGGACTTTCTGATGCAGCGCACAGGCCTGGATCTCAAGTCCAGAAAAATCGTAGAGCACTGAGGGAGGTGGTGGAATGGACTGGCTATACCTTTACATGCCCATTGCAGGGGTTACCATCTTTTGGCCTGGACTTGTGTTGATCGGGTTTTCGGTGGGTGTGCTGGGGGGGTTCTTCGGCATGGTGGCGCCTGGATGGTAACCCCCGGGCTCAACATACTGGGGTTTCCCATGGCATTTGCCATAGGCACTGACATGGCTCACATCGCTGGGAAGTCCATGATCTCCACCATGCGCCACTCCAAATTCGGGAACGTGGACTACAAGCTAGGCCTCATAATGGTTCTTGGCACCTTCATAGGCATCGAGGTAGGGGCTCAGCTGGTCATGTACCTGGAGCGGCTGGGCAAGGTGGAATCCATAGTGAGATGGGTTTATGTGGGCTTTCTGGCCCTCATTGGCTGGATGATCTTCTACGATTACTACAAGGCCACCCGCAAGAAGAGGATGGGCCTTGTGGAGGGTGAAAAGGGAACAGAGGGCATAACCTGGTACAAGACCCTGCACCGCATAAAGATCCCGCCCATGGTGCATTTCAAGACAGCCGGCTTCACCTGCTCCATGTGGCTTCCCATAATCGTGAGTTTCATGACCGGCCTTTTGGCAGGTTTTCTGGGCATCGGGGGTGGGCTTCTGAGGATGACCGCCCTGGTTTACCTCATAGGATGCCCTACACACATAGCCGTGGGAACAGATCTTTTTAAGGTCATGATCTCGGGGCTGTATGGTGCCTTTACCTATTCCATAAAGGGAAGGATCGAGCTGGTGGGTGTATTTGTGATGCTCACGGGTGCGGCCATAGGAGCTCAGATAGGCACCGTGGCCACCAAGTATGCCAAGGGCTATGGCATAAGGCTGGCCTTCGGCACGTGTGTGGTGGTCTGCATGATATCAATTATCCTCAAGGAATTTCGCTTCAGCGCTCTTTCTGCGGCTCTCATCCTGGGCACCATAGGGATCATGTCAGCATACATCACCGTGATCATGCTCAAGGGGGCGGAAGAGGAGCTGCGGGAGAAGAAAGCCAGGGAGCGAGCCGTTGTCAAGGCCGCTTAGGTGCAAGCAGGAGGTTGGGAACCATGAGAAAAAGATTCTGGATGGCTATCTTGGGACTCATATGTTCCGTGGGCTCGGCCGCATGGGGCACATGCGCGGAGGTAAGCCAGGGCAAGTGTCTTAAGTTTGAGGAGGCCAACAAGCTCATCACCTTGGAGGAGTATGACACTGATTTCTCTCCCGAGCATCCTTATGGCCGCCCCACTGGGGTCACAGCTCTGTATGATGCCTCAGGCGCTTTGATCGGGGCACCACCAAAGCCCGGGGACATACTTCGCATAGCCTACGAGGTCAAGGGGACCCAGCGGGTTGCCTTGAAGGTCATGAATGTGACAAGACAGGATCTCATGAAAAAGTGAGGGAAACATGAAGGAGTCCATGAAAGAGGTTGCCACAAGAAATCCGAGGCCATTGGAATTCCAGAATACCTTCAAAGGATTTCCCAGATGGATTCTGGCGGCGGCCCTAAATATCTTGATCCTGGGGGAGCTCACCTGGTGCATGTATTGGAGTCACGGGGCAGGGCAGGACATGGCCGCAGTGTTTCTGATGAGTTTTGTACCCATGGTCTTGAGCACCTTGTTCTTGGGTAGATTACTCATGAGAAAGTTGTATCGAGGCTGAGGGCCAACTTTTTTACCAAAGTTTTCCAAGCCTTTGGAGGCTTTACATGGAAAAGGCCAAGGTTCTGCTGGTGGATGACGAGGGGGAGTTTCTTCAATCCCTGGTGAAGGTCCTGGGCCGAAGGGGGCTTGATGTAGAGGGGGTCACAAGCGGCCAGGAGGCCTTGGAAAGAATGGAGAAGACCCCTTTTGACGTGGTGGTCCTGGATCTCATGATGCCGGGCATGGATGGTATGGAGACCTTGAAGCGTATCAAGAGCGCATGGCCTCAAACAGAGGTGATACTGCTTACTGCGGTGGGCTCCGTGGACATGGGCCTGCAGGGCATGAGTGCCGGAGCCTTCGACTATGTGCTCAAGCCCATGGACGTGGATGAGCTGGTGGAGAAGATAAGGCAGGCCCATGAACGAAGCTGGCTACAGTTGGAGGCATCCCTCGGCTGGGCCTGCTCGGAGGACCAGGGGGTGAGCCGAAGCCAGGGAGGTGATGCCATGGGTAGGGCCACAAGGGTACTTCTCATAGACGATGAGGAGCTCTATGCCGAATCCCTTGCAAAGGTGCTTAAAAGGCGGGGCATGGAAGTCTCTACTGCCAGGGACGGTGCCAGCGGTATTGCCTGGCTGGAGTCCAACCAGGCCGACGTGGTGGTCCTGGACCTCAAGATGCCGGGAATGGATGGAATAGCCACCATGGAGGGCATACGCCACAGAGATGCCTCCACACCCATCATACTGCTCACGGGCCACATAGACCTGGAGAGGGTCACCAGGGCACTTCAGGGAGGAGTGGGAGACATACTACTGAAGCCCTGCCCTGTGGATTCCCTGGCTGCAGCCATAGAGAATGCCAAAGAGCGCCATCTGGCTGCCCAGGCCCTCAAGGAAAAAGGGGCTGAGTGAGGAAATCTTTTTTAAGAAGGGGGGGTGCTTCTGGCTACCTTTTGCGGGAAAAGGAATCATTTTTACCCAGGGTCTCCTTCAGATCGTAGTCGCCCTTTATGAAGGCCTCCTGGAAGAGCCTGGCATGATCCTCTGTGGCCATGGCTGCATCTATCTGCCTGAAGAACTGCAAGAGCCTTCCCAGGACTCTTAGCTTTTCCTGGGTTTCTCCCAAGGTGGCCTTGCCCAGCCTGCCGGTTACGCTAACCTGGGCAAGGCTTATCGAGAAGCCAAAGTGGCGCAACACTCCCCATATGGCCTTGGCCCTCCTGACTCGCCTGGGGTAGTCTGCTGCTCCTCCTCTGAAAAGCAAAGAAATGTAATTTTTGTTGGGTGTGGGGCTGCAGTACGTGTCCAGGACGCTGAAGTGGTATCCCACCCTGGCCGTGTAATTGAGGTAGTAGTCAGATATAAGGGCATAGCACGGGTTCTGAAAAGAGCGCTCTTGCTCCGGGGCCGTGGTGGCATGCCTCATCATCACCGAGAAGAATCCACCCAGGTCCATGAACCTGGGGCCGAAGCGGGGAATTCTTTGGTCCAGCATGCCCTCCATCAATGCCCGAAGAGGCACCGAGGCTATCTGAGAGAGCTTGACCTTGTTGCCCTTGGGTTTCTGCTTGAGCCCTCCCCCCAGATCCAGTATGTAGAGGTCAATGGGCAGGAAGACATCCAGGAGGTAGCTTTGAGACCTCATATCTCCCAGCTTCTCCCCCAGCCCGAACATCTCCTGGTAGGACTTCTCGTGGATGTACCTGGCCAGATCGTGAAGGCTTCTTGCGTGCTCAGGGGAAAAATCCTGATCTCTCGGGTCCGTTAGGTTGAGGGGTGAGACATGAGGCAGCACCTTTTCCAGCAGCTCCCTTTCCTGGCTGGGAAGGCGGGCCTCGGCCCCGATCACCGTAGCCACGGTTCTCTGGAGCGTGTCGGCCTCAAGTACCTCCTTGACCTCACCTTCGTACACAATCTGTGCTGAAGCATCCACGGTCACCAGGGCCCCCGGTGGGATCAGCCTAGTTACATCCTGGGTGTTGAGCAGAGCCGGAATGCCCAATTCCCTGGCCAGGGAGGCCATGTGGCCGGTTGTGCTGCCTGCATCTGTAACAATGGCCTTTGCCTTGGACATGACCCGGATGAACCTGGGGGAGGAACCCCTGGCAATGAGCACTCCCCCTTCAGGGAATTCTTCCAGGTCACCGTCTTGGTCCATGTGAACTGCCTTTCCACAGGCCACCCCCGGGCAGGCTGTCTCGCCGGCTCTAAGCAGCACCCTGTATCCACCCAAAGGCTCCTTTTTGAGCTGTTTCTTGGGCACGAGCCTAAGAGGCCTGGCCTGAAGCAGAAGAAGTTTCCCATCGGGTGCCTTGGCCCATTCCATGTCCTGGGGGGAGCCGCAGTGGGCCTCGGCCACATGGGCCCAGCGTGCCAGCTCTATGGCCTCCTGATCGCTTAGGGGAGAGACCATGAGATCCGCAGGATCCATCACCTCCTGGTGCAGGGCACTGTCGGGCTCCATTACCACCCTGATCTTCTGGGCCGAGGGTGTGCGTTTCACACAAGGGCTTTCCTGGCTCAGGCCGCTGACCCGGATCACCTCTGGAGAGACCCTTCCCTCCACCAGGCTCACCCCAAGGCCATGCACTGTTTGTATGAGAACCTCCCCAGTATCTGGATCAGCAGGATCCTTAGAGAACACGACACCGCTTGCCACTGCAGGAACCATGCCCAGGACACCCACAGCCATCTCTGCTGACTCCCCAGGGATTCCGTGGAGCAACCTGTAATGGATTGCCTCCGGGCAAAAAAGGCTGGCCACAACCTTCCAGGTAAGCCTTGGGCAGATCCCCGATGGACACATTCAACACGGAGCTAAACTGGCCTGCAAAGGACAGCTGGGAGTCCTCGTCCAGGGCGCTTGAGCGCACCGAGAGCCTAGGTGCCTCCCCCATCCGCTGGACCAGTCTCTGGCAGGCACTGCTCAAGGCCTGGCGGAGACTGGAGGGGATCTGGGCCTTAAGAATGCGATCCTGAATTTCCCAGCTGACACTTTCCACATCCTCGCAGGAGGACAGGGCCAGGCTCTGGTCCTGTATCCATGAGCGGATGCCAGCCTCCTCTATGAGGAGCCTATAGCCCTCCACGGTTATGGCGAACCCATCGGGGGTGGGAAGACCCAGCGCGTTTCTCAACCCCCCCAGGTTGGCCATCTTGCCGCCCACCAAATCGGCGTGACTGGCCCTCAACCCGCTAAGCTCCAGTGTCAACTCAGGGGAGCCACCCGCAGAGGATTCTTGGATGGTGGAGAGTATCTCATGGGTTATCCTCTGAAGAGCAAATGGCAAGCCTGGATATCGCCCCTCGGAGATGACCTGCATGCTTTCCACCATGGCGTGTACGTCGGCTATTGATCTAAGCACCCTCCTTTTTATGTACTCCGCGTCCAGGAAGCCAGAGCCCTTTCTTTTTTCCTCCAGTTCGGCCAGGGTCTCCAGGAAGCTGTGGTTGGCTGAAAGCAGTTTTCTGAACTCTGTATGGTAGAGCCTGAACCTGGCCAGCTGGGCATCCTGATCCACATGAGGCCTCGAAGGCAAGAGCCCGATGATCTCCAGGAAGTCCCTAAGAGATCTCCAGAAGCTTTCCAGAAGGCCAGAGGATTGCTTGGGCAGTTCTTTCTCGGTCATGGGGGGCCATCCGTGCAATTCCTGGAGGGAGATTGCCCCTGGCCGGCCGCTTTTCTTATGAGCTCAATGAGATCAGCTATGGGATGGGGCTTGAGCAAGTAAGCGAAGGCCCCCACCAGCCGACCACTTTGCTCCTCGTCCGGGGAGATGTGCCCTGTCATGAGGATCACCTGCATGCCGGGAGCCATTTGCCTGAAACGCTTGAGAAGACACAGACCATCCTGCCCGGGCATCTTCACATCCAGCAGGGCCACATGAAATGATCCACTATCAATCAGGTCCATGGCCTGCTCACCTTCCAGGGCCACCTGCACATGGAATCCCCTTCGGGTGAGCACCTTGGCCAGACCCGTGGCGAACTCCTGCTCGTCATCCACTATCAACACCCGGATGCTTTCCATGGATCTTCTCCAGGCATCCCAAGGGAAGCGAAGCCCTCACTTGGGCCCTAGGTGCCCTTTTGTTTACTAAAGCTCCAGGCCACCTTCTGTTGCAGGCAGCACCACGGTGAAGCGGCTTCCAACTTCCTGGAGGCTTTCCACCTGGATCTCCCCTCCCATATTCTGGACCAGGCCATGGCATATGGCCAGGCCGAGACCTGTGCCCTTGCCCACGGGCTTGGTGGTGAAAAAGGGTGTGAATATGCGCGGCAGATCCCTGGGATCTATGCCCTGGCCGTTGTCCTCCACGGCCACCATCACCTTGCTTCCATTGCTCCAGGCCCTGATAAACACCCTTGCCTGGGGCCTTCCTGCCGTTGCATCCAGTGCGTTGTTTATGAGGTTGGCGAAGATCTGTTGGAGGTGGGTCGGGTTGGCCCTGATTCTTGGAAGCTGGCCCGACTCGGCCTCCAGGGAGACGTTCTCCACCCGTGCCCTGGATCTGGTGATCACCAGCAGTTCCTCCAGGAGCTGTCTGAGGTCAAGCTCCTCTGGGCTGGCCTCCACCCTTCGGGAGAACTTGAGAAGCCCCTGTGTGATGAGCTTGCAGCGGGCCACCTGCCGTCCTATCTTGGCAGCAGATTCCAGGATCTCCTGCCTGTCCTCTTCAGGGATGGGGGAAGCCGAGGCCAGGTCTCTGATCCAGGTCTGGAGAGTGTCTATGGTGGCCAGGGGATTGTTGATCTCGTGGGCCAGGCCGGCGGACATCTCTCCCACTGCCGCGGTCCTGCTGGCCACTAGGAGCCGCTGTGTAAGGGCCTCCTTCTCAAGATCTGCCCTGTGAATGCGTCTCACCTGGTCCCTGGCCGCTGCAACGGAAAAGATGGAGGCTCCCAAACCTCCTGCCAGAAAGAGCATCAGACCCACGAAAGAGGCCTTCCAAAGAGGGGCGTAGACGTCCTGGGTCTCCTGCCTGAAGACCAGAAGCCATTTGGGTCTGGGTATCCAAACCGAACTGCAAAGATAGCTGCGCTCCTCCACCTTGAGTTCCTGGACCTTTATTCCCTCGTGGGGTTCCAGGTGCGGGAAGCCGGAGAAATCCAGGGGGCTGCCTTGGGATCTGGGTGGGACCTGGTAAAGCCCCTTTTGGTTGACTATGAAGGTCTCTCCTGTGCTGCCAAGCCTGGCCGCATCCAGGATCTTGGCAAAATAATCCGTATTCACCGTTGCCCTCAGGATCCAGAAGTCCTCCCCATCCAGCCTCTTTACTGCCACTATGAAGTGGGGTACACCCCGATAACCCAGAAACATGTCGCTTACATAGAGGCCTTCTTGGACCACCCGGCCGAACCATTCCGTATCCCTGTAGTTCTTTCTTGCCAGATCAAAGGGGCCCACATACCTTACATGATCCCCCCGGCTGTCGATCACCCCCAGGTCCTCCAACGGTCCACCTCTTCCCTGGTTGATTCTGTAAAGCCTCTCCAGGGCCCCTGATTTGAATTCCTGAAGGCTGTACTGATGGGCCAGGGAGACCACCTCCGAAACCAGGCCGTTTAGGAAGCTCTCCACGGACTCCTTGTGATATCTCAAGAAATTGGCGTGCTGTTCCAGCACCACGGATCTGTTCAGATGATAGAAGAGGAAGAAGTTAGTCCCTCCTATGCCGGCCAGGGGCACCATGGACACGAGCACCATCTTGGTGACCAGGGAGCGGAACATGAAGCGGTAGCGATTACCGTCTTTGGGCTCCATGTAACGCCCCCTTACACCTTTCTCATGCCCCCACCGGGACCATGAAACTCTTCCTCTTGGAGTTCAGGTGGGATCTGATCTCTGTGACGAGCTCCTTGGCGCTCTTTTTTCCAGGGGCCAGGATCCTGATGGGTTCCTTTGCTGCCCCCTTGCCTGTTATCTCCAGCCATCTGGTGGGAAGCAAGAGCCCGTGGAGCACACCCAGTAGCCCCAGAACCATCAATAATACTCCCGTGACCTCCAGCCACTCCCCGAACACAAAGCCCACGGCCCCCATGGCAAAGCCTGCCAGAGCTTCCCCCGGTCGGATCCTGTGTTGGGACTCCACTTTCTGAATCTTTGCCAGGGGAATCTCGTCCAGGATGGTGCCGTCTCTTTGGTCAGCCGTGGTGGGCTCCCCCGGTCTTATCCAGGAGCGGACCCTAAGGAGCCTCTTCTGGGTGAGAAAGAGGCTCGTGGCCACCTGTTCAGGCTCTTGGAGCACTGACCGGGTGAGCTTCATGTGAGCCTCCACCACGTGGTGCTCCTTTATGATCCTCTCACCTGGCTGGAGGGAGTTCTCCACCAGGGCTCTGTAAAGATCCATGGTCCTTTGGGCCACCAGGCGCTGGAATGCCTTTTCCCGCAGATCTCCCCTGGCATGGGCCAGATGCAGTCTTCTTATGTCTTCTCTTATCTCATCCATGGGATTCCGCATCCGGAAACCTCCCCGGGGAAAGTCCTTGGGCGTGAAGCCTGGGCATAAGCTGCACCAATATGGCCACGAAGATCACGAACCCCACGCAAAAGGCAAACCAAGGGTCGGACTCCACAATCAAGGCATCGTAGAGCAGCCACAACAGAAAAGCGTACAGTATCAGGTTGCCCAAGATCTGTCCTAGCTTGTGCATGATTCCCTCCTGTTTGACCTGCACCCTATTACAGCTCTTGCAGGCTCAGGTTTTGACATCCCCAACTCACCTTAGTTTCTCGGGACCAAACATCGTTTTGCCATCTCTTTGCCCAAAGGTCTCCAGCCAGGGGCAACCAGGCTCTTCGGGGCTGGGGGGGGCGTGAGGCCCCCCCAAGCCGCCTGGCTCCGCGTACAGCCCGGGCTAGAGGTGCATGTTATCATGGAGCCACAACACATATGCCAGTGCCGCAGCGCCCAGGGATATGATGAGAAGCACCATCCAGTAACCGAACATGTTTTCCCAGAGCCACTTCATTTTTCCACCTCCTCATCTCAAGATCAGGCTGCCGCCACTACCAGGGGCGGCACCCACTTGGGTACTGATTTGCCGTGGGTGTACCTCACTGAAAAGATCACAAGGGAGACTATGAAAAGGCAAAGAAAGAGCATCTCTCCCAGGGTGAAGACCACGGCGAAGAAGGCCAGAAACTCTATCTGCTGGCCTGTGAGCACGTAGATGAGCCTCAGAAGCGCCCCTGTGGTGGCCAGGATCAGGGAGTAGCTAAGGATGTAACGGATGGCCGGCCCCCTGACAAAGGAAGTGGCTATGCTTCCGAATTGGGCACCGATCATGGCCCCCAGTATCATGAAGAAGACCGCCATCATGTCCACATTGCCGCTCATGGTCTGCCGCAGGGCGCCGTACCCGCCCGAGACCACTATTTCCACCAGATCCGTTCCCACGCCTATGTGAGTGGTAGCGCCAATCACGTAAACTTTTTCGCAGCAAAAGAAGGCTCTTGCTGCTTGCAGCCCTAGGAGGTGGGGCAGCTCTTGTCTCAGTGGCCCTGGCCTCTGATGTACCCAAGATGCTGGGCGGCAAGGAGGCTTATACACCCTCTTTCTAAACGCCCACCACCTTTCTGGTGTCCACTGTCATAGGACTTTGTGCAGGGCTCATAACAGGAGCCATAGGAGCCGGTGGAGGCTTCATCATCACCCCTGCTTTGATGAGCGCCGGGGTGAAGGGGATCCTGGCTGTGGGCACAGACCTTTTTCATATATTCGCCAAGGCCATCATGGGCACGGTGGTGCACAAGAAGCTGGGAAACGTCTCGGTGAGCCTGGCCATAGCCTTTCTGGTGGGATCTGTCTTGGGGGCCACCGGGGGCGGACTCATAAACAGGGCCCTCTATGAGACAAACCCGGTCTTGAGCGATACCTTCATCAGCGTGGTTTACGTGCTTCTGCTTGGGTTTTTGGGCATTTACTCCCTGGTGGACTTCCTGAAGCTAAGAAGGATGGGGGATCAGGTGGGTCCACATCACGGGGAGAGCCCCCATGGAGCTGAGGCGGCAAAGGCGGACAAGGGCCTTCCGGCCAAGCTCCAGTCAGCCCGCATTCCACCCATGCTGACCTTTGACGAGGACCTGGTGCCTGGAGGCAAGAGAATCCCCGCCCTCTTCGTGGCCGTGTGCGGGGCAGTGGTTGGGTTCGTGGCCTCCATCATGGGGGTAGGGGGAGGGTTTCTGACCTTCCCCATGTTCGTGTACATACTCGGGGTCTCCTCCTTCACCACCGTGGGCACTGATGTCCTGCAGATCATATTCACGGCTGGATACGCTGCCATAAGCCAGTACGTGATCTACGGTTTCATCTTCTACACCCTGGCCATGGGCATGCTGCTGGGTTCACTCATAGGGATCCAACTGGGGGCCATGACCACCAAGGTGGTAAAGGGAATATACATCAGGGGATTTTATGCCACGGCGGTCTTGGCCGGTTTCATAAACAGGCTTTTCGCCCTTCCCAAACAGCTTCGGGAAATGGAGATCCTGGACATTTCCAAGGGGACCGTGGATCTCATTTCCAGCGTGGGCAACTGGGTCTTCTTCATAGTGGTGGGGATCTTCGCCTTCTGGGTCATCAGCAAGTTTGTAAGCAATATCCGTGTGCTCAAAGGGGAGGGCTGAAAAATGGTGGTGGTAAACAAGAAGCAATTCAGGATAGGGATTTTCATGACAATCAGCTTTTTCGTGGTGCTCTTTCTCATGTTCTCTCCACTTTTCGGTGGTAAGAATGCCTTTGAGGCAGCAGATGACTTCTTCAACTCCATAGCCAAGGGATCCACTTACTACATGGAGGATCTAAGAAAGAGCGCAGAGAAGTTCAAGGGAAGGGTGATAGAGTTCAATATCAAGCTCGGGGATGCCAAGGCTGCATCCTCAACAGCTGTTATGCTAAAGAAGGCAGGGCTCTTGGTGGAGGAGTCCGAACAGCAATTGAGAGCCGCAGGTGAGCTCTTCAAGGTAACCCAGGCGGCCATCCAGGACTCAGAGAACATGTTCCACAACAAGGGACAGGAGGTCTCCAGCCGGTACGGTTTGCCTGAGAGGGAGGCCCTTTACCTTTGGTGGACGGCATTTAGGGAAATGGAAAAGGACCTCAAGCGCCAGAAGAAGTTCGAGGAGGCGTCCTGGCTCTCTACTGTCTCCAAGAAGGCTCTCGAGGTGGGCTACAACTTCTACGGCATCCAGGCCAAGAGTGCTTCTGCCACAGCAGGAGGCCTGGCTTTTTCACTGGTTTTTTACGTGCTCTACACCTTGTGGTGGGGTTATGCCATCCTGTTTTTGTGTGAGGGGCTGGGCCTGGAGATGAAGCCCGGGGGCAAAAAAGAGGTCTGAGGGCGAATATCAGGGAGGGGTAGGCTCTTGGGCCCTTGAATGTGGCCACGGCCCTCCTCTCCCTTGGTGCCTTGCCTGAAAAGAGTCCCCTCTCAGGGGTTCAGCATGTCAGCCCTGGTGAAGTTGTTCCACAAGATCCTGCCCCGCAGCAGGAGAGAAGAAAGTCTACCCTCTGATCCCGAGAGCATAAGAGCAGCATTTCGCTCCAGGTACCACAGCTTCAGATTGCTTCTCACGGCCAATACCAGGGCCCTGGAGACAATGAGCGACATGGAGATGGCTGCCAGGGGGGACCGTCCCTTTGGCATGTCCTTCATCAGGGCCAATGTCACGGCAGTCACGGTGAATGTGTTTCGCATCATAAAGCATCTGGACGAGCTGGCCCCCGGCAAGTATAGGGCGCTTTTTGCCAGATTCCGTGACATACAGGAAAGAATTGACCGGGAGATGGCCCCTCATGAAATTCCTCTGGCCCATAGATTGGTTACTCGCTCCAGGAAGTGGACAGGCACATGGCGGATCTTGTGGGGAGCAAGATGGCCAACCTGGGAGAGGTAAGAAACCGCATGGGGCTGAAGGTGCCCCCGGGCTTTGTGATCTCCACACTTGCTTACAGGCGCTTCATGGATGAGAACGATCTTCAGGCAGAGATAGACAGGAGGCTTCAGGCCACAGAGCTTCAGGACATGGCAGACCTTTATGGGCTCAGCGCCTCCATTCAGCAACTTATCCTGAGGTGCCCGGTCCCAGGGGATGTGGCAGAGGCCATAAAGGATGCTTATGGGCAGCTGGAGGCCGAGGCTGGAGAGGGCATCACGGTGTCCATGAGAAGCAGCGCCCTGGCCGAGGACTCGGCAGGCACTTCCTTTGCGGGCCAGTACCGATCCATCTTGAATGTCAGCAGGGATAGCCTCCTGGAGGCCTACAAGGAGATCCTGGCCGGCAAGTACAGCGTTCAAGCCATGGCTTACAGGCAAGGCAGGGGGATTCGGGACGAGGACGTGGCCATGTGCGTTGGGTGCATGGCCATGGTAAAGGCAAGGGCCAGCGGGGTCATGTACTCTCGCGCCCCGCTGAACATAAGGGATCCCTCGGTGCACATAAACTCTGCCTGGGGGCTTCCCAAATCCGTTGTGGATGGGAGTGTGACTCCTGATCTGTTCGTTGTGGCCAGGGAGCCTGAGCTGGCCCTGGTGCGGGAGGAGTTAAGGCGCAAGGAGAGGGCCTTCGTGTGTTATCCCCAGGAGGGGGTCTGCAGGCTGGATCTCACAGGAGAAGAGGCCCTGGCTCCGTCTCTTACCCGGGACCAAGCCCTGGAGCTGGCCCTGGTGGCCATCAGACTGGAGGAACACTATGGAGTTCCCCAGGACATAGAATGGGCCCTGGGAGAGGACGGTTCCCTTTATGTTTTGCAGTGTAGACCCCTGAAACAGATGCAAGGCAAAGAGCTGGAAGAGCCGTGGGAGGGCACAAGGCAGCTCGGGGTGAGCCCTCTTTTGGCCGGCGGAGCCACGGCCAGCCCGGGAGTGGGACCCGGTCCGGTCTTCAAGGTGAAAAAGGATGCAGACCTCTTGAGATTCCCTCAGGGGGCGGTGCTGGTGGCCTCACAGTCCCTGCCCAGATGGGCAGCGGTATTGAGCCGGGCTGCGGCGGTGGTAACAGAGCAGGGTAGCGTCACAGGGCACCTGGCCAATGTGGCCAGGGAGTTTGGGGTGCCGGCCTTGCTGGGGCTTTCCAATGCCATGACGGTCCTGGAGGAGGGGATGCTGGTGACCGTGGATGCCGAGGGTCTCAGGGTCTACCAGGGGCAGGTGGAGGGGCTCTTGGAAGGGCGACCCAAGGGCCCCAGCCTTATGGAAGGGAGCCCTGTGCACATGGTATTGAGGAGGGTCATGGAGCACATAGTTCCCCTTAACCTCATAGATCCGGACAGCCCCTTGTTCAAAGCCGAGCGCTGCCAGACTCTCCATGATATAACCCGTTTTGCCCACGAGAAGTCGGTGGAGGAGATGTTCAATTTCGGCAAGGCCCATCGCTTCCCAGAGCGCACCAGCAAACAGCTTTTGTGTCAGGTACCCATGCAGTGGTGGATCCTGGACCTGGAGGATGGAATATCCCATGAGGCACAGGGCAGGTACGTGAAACTGGAGCAGATCCGCTCCATTCCCATGCTGGCTCTTTGGGAGGGCATAACGGCGGTTGCCTGGGAAGGGCCCCCACCAGTGGATGCCAGGGGGTTCATGTCGGTGATGGTCCAGGCCACTTCCAACCCTGCCCTGGACCCATCCATGCAGTCCCCCTACGCCAACAGGAACTACTTTATGATCTCCCGCAATTACTGCAGCCTGAATTCGCGCTTCGGCTTCCACTTCTCGGCAGTGGAGACCCTGGTGGGAGAGCGCCCTCCCGAGAACTACATAAGCTTCCAGTTCAAGGGAGGGGCGGCGGATTTTCCCAGAAGGGTGGCCAGAGCGGTCTTTGTGGCAGACATCCTGAGGGGATACGGTTTCAGGGCCGAGGTGAAGGAAGACGCTGTGTTCGCCCGTCTAGACGGTGGGGAGGAGTCCTTCATGTGCCATAGGCTAAAAGTTCTGGGCTATCTGATAATACATACCAGACAACTGGACATGGTCATGGCCAACCAGGCTGCGTACCGAAGACAAAGAGAGAAGATCCTTTCGGATCTGCAAGGGCTGGCTTAGCTTCCTGTTCACCGGAAGAGGCAAGGCCCTCAGAATTCAACCCTGAGAGGGGAAGGTTCTCCTTTGCCTGGGTCTCAGTCCTCAGGGGGATGGACCAAATTGGAGGTTTCCCTTAGCTCCAGCAAAGGCCTCCATCCGCTGCACCAGCCCACAGCCGCTAGCAGCCCCGCCAGGTCCATGTGTGTTTCGGTGCCTCTGAATTCCCACCTGAAAGAGCGGCAGTAACGGGTGACCCGCCCCAGAATCTCTGATCCCAGCTCCAGATTGGCTTGGTAATCTCCTCTGGTATGGCCTGTTTCAGAAACCAGGTGAGACCGACACCTCAGCACAGAGGAGTTTCCCAGACATTTACCGCAGATCATCTCTTTCCAGAAGGGCCAGGTGCGCAGGGAAATATCTCTTATGGAGGGAAATAAGTTCTGGAATCCGGGAATCTCTTTCTTACTAGATTGCGGCTGAATTCCGCGGATCGAAAACACTCGTCTCTGCCCAGATGGTCAACCTCGTTCTGCACAAAAAAGCCTTCCTCGAACTCCTCCAGGGCCACAAGGATACATGGCCTTGTTCATGCAAGAAAGATCTGTCACCTGTACTGCTGGTAAGCCATGAGGGCCTTGCGGTTCTTGGACAGCGGGCAGGCCCGAAGCCCGGCCGCTATCCAAGAGCATGAAGAGCCATGAGGACAAACTGCTCCAGACAAAACTGGCGAGTCAAAAGGCGGCCTTGAGTTTTTCCAGCTGTGCCCTAAGTTCTCCTGGCAGACGCCCTCCAAACTGAGAATAGAAGTTCTCGGCCTCCTCAACTTCCTTGCGCCACTCCTGAGGATTGACCTCCAGGAGCCTTTCCAGGCTCTTGCGGTCCACATTCAGGCCTTCCAAAAATAGATCTTGGGGCCTGGGCACAAGTCCTATGGGGGTCTCAACTGCTGAAGCTTTTCCCTTTATTCTGTCTATGATCCACTTAATGACCCTGGTATTTTCCCTGAATCCGGGCCATATGAATTGGCCCTTTTCATCTTTTTGGAACCAGTTGACAGAGTAGATCTTGGGGGGGTGGCTCAGCTTTTTACCCATCTCCAGCCAATGGCAAAAATAATCAGCCATGTTGTAACCGGTGAAGGGAAGCATGGCCATGGGGTCCCGGCGCACCACTCCCACCTTGCCTATGGCTGCAGTGGTTGTCTCTGAGCCGTTTATGGAGGCCTTGAAGACCCCATGGGTCCAGTCAAAGCTTTCTGTGACAAGGGGGATGGTGTCTGAGCGGCGACCTCCGAATATTATTGCCGAGACAGGCACCCCGGCGGGGTTGTCGAATTCCGGGGAGAGGGTGGGGCAGTTGTACAGGGAGACCGTGAATCGGGAGTTGGGATGGGCAGCCGGCCTGCCCGATGCCGGATCATAGGGGTTGCCCTGCCAGTCCTCCAGCTTGAAGGGCATTTCACCCAGGCCTTCCCACCATGGGGAGTTGGTCTTCACATCCAAGGCTGTGTTGGTGAAAAGGGTGGGATACCACTTGTCGTTTTCAAGGGTCCGCATCATGTTGGGGTTGGTCTTGTAAGAAGTACCTGGGGCAACCCCGAAAAATCCGCTTTCCGGATTTATGGCATAGAGCCTTCCATCTGGTCCTGGGTTGACCCATGCTATGTCGTCTCCCAAGGTGGTGACTTTGTAACCCTCCAAGACGGGATCCAGCATGGCCAGGTTGGTCTTGCCGCACGCCGATGGAAAAGCTCCCAGGATGTATGTCACATCCCCGTCTGGATCTTCCACTCCCATGATGATCATGTGCTCGGCCAGCCAGCCCTCCCTATATCCCTGGTGGGAGGCAATGCGCAAGGAGAAGCATTTCTTTCCCAGAAGGGCATTTCCCCCATAACCGGATCCTATGCTCATGACAAGATTCTCTTGAGGGAAATGCATTATGAAACGCCTTTGGGGATCCAGATCTCCTATGGAATGCAAACCCTTGACAAAATCTTCTGACTCTCCGATGCGCTCGTAGGTGCGCTCACCGGCCCTGGTCATGATGCACATGCTCACCACAACATAGATGGAATCGGTTATCTGAATGCAGGGCTTGGCATAGGGGGAGTCGGGATGCCCCATCATGTAGGGGATCACGTAAAGGGTCCTGCCTTTCATGCAGCCGTCGAACAGGCCGTAAAGCAATTTTTTTGCTTCTCCTGGCTCCATCCAGTTGTTGTTGGGACCTGCCTCCTCCTTGGTGGGCAGACAAACGAAGGTGAGCTGCTCTGTGCGGGCCACATCTGTGGGATGGCTTCTATGCAGATAGGACTTGGGGAAGACCTTGTGGTTTAGTTCCCTGAAGGTGAGGTGGGGTCCTGTGTGCTCCACGGTCATGGCTATTTCCATGAGGCCCCGAAGCTCCTCTTCGGTCCCTTTGACCCAATGTATCTTGTCAGGCTTTGTAAGCCTGGCCTGCTCCTCCACCCAACGTTCCACAGCCTTCGGCATCACCAACCTCCTCATCCCATGTTTCTTCTATCCGCATCCCGCAGGGTCCGGATCTAAGCTTGCCTGGGAAACCAGCAGGGCTTCTAAAACCAGTAACAGCAAATATCAGGCCTTCAACAAAGTCAAAATAGCTGCCCAGGTTTTTGGCTCCCAAGTAAAGGGAATACGCTGGTTTGAAAACTGTTTTCTTAGGTTCTCTGGGCTCTTCCATGGCTTGCAAATGGTCCAGGCTCGTGAAGCTTGGCTCAGAGGGAGGATTCTGGGCAGCAAAGTTGTCTTGGAGCTTCTTTTTCCAGGCTCATCTCTTGCGGGCCGCCACGAAATCTGCCACTGCCAGCAAAGCGGCTTTGGCCTTGGATGGCGGAAGCTCCACAAGGCTGGCCTTGGCCTCTTTCACGAATCGCAGGGCCATCTGCTGGGTATACTGAAGCCCGTCGTAGTTTTGAACGGTCTCTAAGATCTCATGCACTTCTTTCTGGCTGGCGGATCTGGCCTTTATCACCTCAGTCAGTCTACTTCTTTCCGCAGCCGTACAACGGCCCAAGGTGCGGATGATGGGAAGCGTCACCTTCCCTTCCTGGATATCCTTCCCCACGGTCTTTCCCAGCTCCTCCTCCTCTGCGGCATAATCCAAGACATCGTCCACAAGCTGAAACGCCACCCCCAGATTCATTCCGAACAATGAAAGAGGTTCCTCCCACTGCGGCTTTTCCCCGAGTATGGGTCCCAGGCGGCAGGCGGCCGCGATCAGAACCGCTGTTTTGTCCCTCACAATGGCCAGGTAATCATCTTCGCCTATGTTCGGATCCCCGCTCTTGGCCAGCTCCAGTATTTCCCCCTCGGCCAGTTGGTTGCAGGCCTTGCTCATCAGCTCCAGAATCCTGATGTCCCCGTGCTCCACCATCATGCAGAAAGAACGGGTAAACAGAAAATCTCCTATGAGGATGCTGGTCTCACTGCTCCAAAGGGAGTTCACGGACCGGGCTCCCCTTCTCAGATCAGCATGATCCACCACGTCGTCATGGAGCAAAGTGGCGGTGTGTATCAGCTCCGTGACAGCGGCCATGATCAGGTGGGCACTGCCCTGGTAGCCGCACAAGCGGCTGGACAAGATGGTCAGCAGAGGCCGCATGCGTTTTCCGCCGCTTTCGAAAACGTATCGGCCCACTTGGGGAATCAGGGATACCTCGGAGGAGAGTCCGTTGCGAAGTACCTGCTCCACCCTGTGGAGGTCTTCCTGCACGTAACCGAAGACCTCCTCCATGGTGAGGGCCCAGTGCCCGTCACATGGGATCTGGTCTTCAGAAAGGGATATCATCATCGGGATCCATGGGCGGCTCAGTAGGAGGCAGCGGAGGGGGCTCCTCCTCCACCCGTCCTTGTTCGGCTCCTGCCGGTGAAAGCATTTGCATGTGGGAGGCCACTATTTCCGTAGTCCAACGGCGATTTCCATCCCGGTCCTCCCACTCCCTGGTCTGTATACGGCCCTCTATATAGACCAGTCTTCCCTTGGAGAGATACTGGTCGCAGATCTCCGCCAGTTTCCCCCAGGCCACTATTCTGTGCCACTCGGTCCTCTCCTCCCGCTGTCCCTCCCGGTTGGTGCGAGGGGGTGCAGAGGTGGCCAATCGGAAGGTCACCACAGGCATTCCGCTTGCTGTGTAACGTTTCTCGGGATCTGCACCCAGTCTTCCCACAAGAATCGCCTTGTTGACGCTGGCCATGGCCCTTCTCCAGGTGGGATATGCCCCAGGGCTGAACCCCACGGCATCATGATCATATAACACCTTTTGGCCTGATTGGCAATTCCCCGTTTGGGAGCACCCGGGAAGCCCTGATTGACCCACCTTTGGGGGTTTCCTATAATGGCCCTGAATCCGGGAGGTTTCGGTTTGTTTAGAACCGTTTTTGTTAACCTGAACATTCTTCTGGCCTTCCTCACCTTGGCCTATCCCAGGGTTGTGCTCTCCATCCTGGATCCCTCAGGGGATCTTGCCCACAAAGTGGCTAGGCTCTGGGGCAAATGGATACTGGCTTCTGCAGGAGTTCGGGTCAGGGTGCGGGGAAAGGAAAATCTGCTTCAGGGGCGTCCCCAGGTTGTTTTCAGCAACCACTCAAGTTACTTCGACGTGTTTTGCCTTTTGGCTCATCTGCCTATCCAGTTTCGCTGGCTTGCCAAGGAAGAGCTATTCCGCATACCCCTTTTCGGCAAAGCCATGCACTACGGCGGCTACCTTCCCATAGACAGGTCCAACCCCAGAAGGGCGCATCAGAGCATGGTTGCGGCCGCCCAGAGGATAAGGGCCGGCACATCCATAATAATCTTCCCCGAAGGCACCAGAAGCCCTGATGGGAGGCTCCAGGAGTTCAAAAGCGGAGGAGCCATCTTGGCCATAAGGGCTCAGGTCCCCGTTGTTCCTGTGGCTGTCATGGGCACCCATTGCATAATGCCCAAGGGCACCCTCAGGGTCAAACCAGGACCTGTGGAAATAAGAATAGGAGAGCCCATCCCCACGAAAGGGCTGAGCCAAAAGCACAGGGAAGATCTGCTTCTCAAGGCCAGGCAGAGCATACTGAAGTTGATGGAGGAGGGTTGAGTTGGACTTGGTGCCTAAAGACGATTCAGTGGCCTGGATTCCACTTGGGGGGCTGGGGGAGATAGGGCTCAACTGCATGGCCCTGGCTTGCAAAGGCCGGATCATGCTGGTGGATGCAGGATCCATGTTTCCTGAGGAACAAATGCCAGGTGTGGATGTGGTCATCCCTGATCTGCGTCCCATTCTGAAAGAAAATGGAAAGGTTTCAGGCATACTCTTGACCCACGGCCACGAGGACCACATAGGTGCTTTGCCTTACTTGCTGCCTTCCATGCCGGAGGCGGTTCTTTACGGGACTTCATTTACCTTGGCCTTGGTCAAGGAGAAGCTCCTGGAACACAGGATTGGTCAGCTTCCTCCCATGGTGGAGGTGCAGCCCGGGCAAAAGGTTTGGGTGGAGCCCTTTGAAATAGAGTTCTTGAGAGTATGTCACAGCATTGCCGATGGAGTGGGTCTGGCCATTCGAACCCCCCAGGGGGTGATACTCCATGCAGGGGATTTCAAGTTCGACCCATCTCCGGTGGGAGAGGAGCCTCTGGATGTCCACAGCTTCAGCAGATATGGGCAGGAGGGGGTGAGGCTGCTTCTGAGCGATTCCACCAACGTGGAGAGGCCGGGATGCTCCATTTCGGAAAAAGAGATAAAGGCAAATCTGGAAAAGATATTCAGATCCTGTGATGGCAGGATCATAATTTCCACCTTTGCCTCCAATGTGCAACGCATAAGGGAGGTGGTGGAGCTTACCCAATGTTGCGGCAGAAGGCTCTATCTGAGCGGCCGATCCATGGTTGCCATGGTCAGGTTGGCCGTAGAGTTGGGGCATCTGGAAATCCCCCGAGGGCTCCTGGTGGATGCAAGCGAGCTGGTGGGGATTGCCCAGGATCGGCTGGTGGTGCTTACCACAGGAAGTCAGGGCGAGCCCCTTTCATCCTTGTCCCTCATGGCCACTGACAGGCACAAGTGGCTGAAGGTGGAGCCTGGAGACACGGTGATATTCTCCTCCAGATTCATCCCCGGGAACGAAAGGGCCATTTATGGAATCATAAACTCCCTTTACCGCAAGGGGGCCAAGGTTCTTTACGAGCCATTGGCTCAGGTGCACGTGTCTGGTCATGCCAACCGTGAGGAACTCAAACTCATGATCAGGTTGACCAGGCCAGAGTATTTCGTGCCTATTCACGGCGAGTTCCGGCATCTGGTTCAACACAGGGACCTGGCCATGGAGGTGGGAGTAAGCGCAGAAAAGGCTCTGGTGGCCCAAAACGGGGAGGTTTACAGGATCTGCGATGGCGGCATGGAAAGGGCTGGCTCGGTTACAGCCGGCCGGGTCTATGTGGACGGCAAGGGGGTGGGGGACATAGAAGAGGCTGTGCTGAGGGACAGGCAGCACCTGGCCGAGGACGGACTTGTGGTGGCCATGGTGGTGATACACAAGGCCAGCGGGGAGGTTGTCTCTGGCCCTGAGCTCTTCTCCCGAGGGTTTATCTTGGAGGGAGAAGAGACACGCATGATGATGGAAGCCCGACAATTGGTGCTCAATGTGCTAAGAGAGGCCAGGGAGAGCTCAGAGGGTGAGAATCCCGAGAACCTGGAGGCTGAGCTGAGGGGGGTCTTGAGGCGCCACTTTTGGCGATCCATAGGAAGGCGCCCCATGATAATGCCGGTGGTAGTCCAATTGTGAAAAAAGGGTGTGGCGTGAACCCTGTGGAAGTGGCTTAAGTGGCTCGGGAAAAGGCTTCGGGAACAGCCAAGATGCGGACCACAGCAAGAAGACTGGGCATGGAGCTCATGGGGCTTCTGCTTTGGGGGGCCTCCGCTTATCTGCTCATGAGTCTGCTTTCCTATTCCCCCACGGATCCTTCCTTCAATCGAGCCGGAGGCACAGGGCCTGTGCGCAATTGGGGAGGGCTAGTGGGGGCATATGTCTCGGATCTCTTGCTCCAGGCTCTGGGGTTGACGGCCATGGTTTTGCCAGTGCTGGGCGCTTGGATGGGCTGGGGACAGCTGAGGCTCAGAGGCTGGAGATGGGGGACCCTGCAATGGATAGGAATGCTCCTGGGACTTGTGGTCCTCTGCGCAGCCTTGCACCTCCTGACCGGGGCCTGGGCCGGAGGGGTCTCCATCAAGAGGGCCGGAGGGCTGGTGGGTTATCTGCTTTGTTCCACCCTTTTGGTTTACATGAATCCAGGGGGCACCTGGCTTCTTCTCCTGGTGTTGCTAAGCGTGGGAGTGCTCATGATGACAGGCACCGGCCCCTTGAGTCTGATCAAGGCAGCTCTGGCCAGGCTCCAAGGGCAATGGGTAAAGCTCTGGGCTCGTCTCAGGCCGCCCAAAATAGAATCTCAAGGCAAGTCCATGGAGGCGGCCAAAAAGAAGAAAAAGGATAAGACCAAATTGCAGGAGCCCGAGATCATAGAGCTTCCCCGCAAACCGCCTCCCAAGGGGCGGCCTGTCCAGGATTCCTTTCCTTTTGCCGGCAAAGGAGCATCCTATCGTTTCCCGCACCTATCTTTGTTAGACCAGCCCCCAGGCGGGGAGATCCGCGTGGACAAGGAAAGCCTCCGCATGAACGCCCTTTTGCTGGAGCGCAAACTTGGGGACTTCGGGGTTCAGGGCAAGGTCACCGAGGTGCATCCCGGCCCCATAGTCACCCTTTACGAATTCGAGCCTGCAGCAGGGGTCAAGATAAGCAGAATAGTGAGCCTTCAAGACGATCTGGCCATGGCCCTCAGGGCCCTGAGCATCCGGATAATAGCACCCATACCTGGCAAGGCAGCCGTGGGGGTTGAGATTCCCAACAACAGGCGGGAAACGGTTTTTCTTCAGGAGATACTGGCCTCTGAAGCCTTCCAGAAGGCTCCCCACAGGCTCACCATAGCCTTAGGCAAGGACACTGTGGGAAGGCCTGTGGTGGCCAACCTGGCTTCCATGCCTCATCTGCTCATTGCTGGGGCAACGGGCTCGGGCAAGAGCGTATGCCTCAATGCCATAATAACCAGCATTCTCTTTAGGGCCACTCCCGAAGAGGTGAAATTCCTGATGGTTGACCCCAAGAGGCTGGAGCTGTCGGTTTACAGGGACATCCCACACCTGCTCCACCCTGTGGTGGTGGAGCCCAAGAAGGCGGCCGTGGCCCTGGGCTGGGCCGTGAGAGAGATGGAAAGGCGGTACAAATGGATGGAGCGGGCCGGGGTGCGAAACATAGACAGGTACAATGCCAGGATGGCCAAGGCAGCAGTTCCTGTCCAAGTGCAGGATGGCCCTGAGGAGGAGCAGCTTCCACAAAGCCTACCATATATAGTCGTGGTGATAGATGAACTTTCAGATCTGATGGTGGTGGCCTCCAGGGAGGTGGAGGAGGCCGTGCTGAGACTTGCCCAGATGGCAAGAGCGGCCGGGATCCATCTGGTGGTGGCGACACAGAGACCCTCGGTGGACGTGCTCACAGGCACAATAAAGATAAACCTTCCCGTGCGCATAGCTTTTCAGGTGACATCCAAGTTCGACTCCAGGACCATTTTGGACACCCAGGGGGCTGAACACCTCCTGGGCTCAGGAGATATGCTGTTCTTGCCTCCAGGCACCGCCGGGCTTCAGAGGATCCACGGTGCTTATGTCTCAGAGGGAGAGGTGCGCAGGGTAGTGGATTTTCTCAAACAGCAGGCCAGACCCAGGTACGACCCCACAATACTTCAGGCTCCGGTACCAGACTCGGAGGAGGAAGAAGAGGCCGAGATGGACGAGAAGTATCAAGAGGCCGTGGCCCTGGCCAGAAGGCTCAGGCAGATTTCCATCTCCTCCATACAGAGGCACCTTCGTATCGGTTACAACAGGGCCGCCAGGATAATCGAGCGCATGGAGGCCGAAGGGATCGTGGGGCCAGCGGATGGGAGCAAACCCAGGGAGGTGCTGGTGAGGTCCCTGGAGTCGTGATAACATGAAGAACAAAAGCTCAGGGCCGGATTGCTCATCTAGGTGGAAGAGGAAGGCCTGAGTCCTCTCTGGCAAAAGGGATGCTCTGATTCCTTTCCGCTACACCTTTTACTCGGCTAAGAGGAGAAGCAGTAAAGTTCGCTTGAGGATATCATAGGGTTGGCCTTGGCGAGCCGATCATCATCAATGGTGCGGCCTGGGGACCTGTGAGGGGAGATGCCAGTGAAGAGCTTTGTGCGGAGAGAGGCCAGGTTGATGGCCATTTTTGGGGTGGCTGTGATCTGTTGGCTTGCCTGCCTGGGATATGCTCGGGCCTGGAGTGTGGCGGAGCTTTTGGATGGGGTTCAAAAGAGCTACAAGAAGATAAGGGACCTGCAGGCCGACTTCCGCCAGGAGGCAACGCTTCCCATGCTGAATCGGGTCACCGAGGCCGGAGGAAGGCTGTACCTGAAAATGCCTGGCAAGATGCGCTGGGAATATTTGCAAGGCCAGGAAAAGCTGGTGGTCATCAACGAAAATACCATGTGGTTCTATGAGCCCAACGAGCAGCAGGTCACCATAACAGACCTCAGCAAATTGCCCAACTCCCAGGAACTGCTCACATTCCTCACCGGCATGGGAGATCTCAGAAGGGAATTCCTGGTGGAGGAGGCCCAGGCCCCGGTGGAGACCAAGGAAGGCTATTTCATGGTGAAGCTGCTGCCCAGGTCCAAGACCTCCCAGTGGACAACCCTGAGGCTCCTGATAGACCCGAGAAACTTCCACGTGGTCCAGACGGCCTTCGAGGGGATTCAAGGTGAGAGAACCGTGATCCATTACTCCAACATAAGGACAGACCTGGGCCTCCCCGAGGAGCTATTTCAATTCAAGATTCCTGAAGGGGCAGAAGTGATCCATTATCCCGCAGAGGGAACCAAGCCTTGAAAGACAAGGTGCCTGCCACCAGGTTCCACATGGTGAGTCTGGGCTGTCCCAAGAACTGGATAGACAGCGAGCTGGCAGTGGGACACCTTCTCCAGGGGGGCTATGTGTGCGTTTCCTCCCCCCAAGAGGCGGAACTCATACTGGTCAACACCTGTGCCTTTGTGCAAGAGGCCAAGCAGGAGGCTGTGGAAACCATCCTGGAGATGGCGCAGTGGAAGAACAAAGGAAGATGCAGGCGTCTGGTGGTGCTGGGCTGCCTCCCCCAGAGATATGGACAAGAGCTCCTGGAGCTCATGCCCGAGGTGGATCTATTTCTGGGAAGCGGAGAGATACCTCGCATCTTGAAACATCTTGGCTCAATGGAGCAAAAAGATTTGGGTTCTTGTCACCTGAGCAGGCCTGGATATCTTCTGGAAGAAGAGGGATTTTTTATGCGCCCCGTGACAGGACCCAGTGCCTACCTGAGAATAGCCGAGGGATGCTCCAATCGCTGCTCTTACTGTGCGGTGCCCCTGATAAGGGGGCCTCTTAGGAGCCGAAGCCCCGAGTCTGTGGTGGATGAGGCCAGGTGGCTGGTGAAAAAGGGTGTCAAGGAATTGATCCTGGTGGCCCAGGACACCACTGCGTACGGGCTGGACCAAAGGGGTGAGAGCCTGCTGCCAGAGCTTCTCGAGGAGCTTGACCGGCTGGAGGGGCTCAGGTGGATCAGGCTCATGTACGTGCACCCTGCTGGTGTGAACCATAGGCTCTTGGAAGTCCTCCACAAGATGGTGAAGCTTTGCCCTTACGTGGATTTGCCCATCCAGCACATAGCCCCCAGGATCTTGAAGGAAATGAAAAGACGGGTGGACCCGCAAGGCATAAGGAATTCTATTCGGGCCCTGAGGGAAGCTGTGCCCGGCATCCACATACGCACAAGCCTCATAGTGGGATTCCCGGGGGAGACCCAGGAGGAGTTTCTGGAGCTAATGGATTTTGTCCAGGAGACCCGTTTCCAATGGCTGGGGGCATTTGTTTACTCCAGGGAGGAGGGCACGGAAGCTGCCAGGCTCAAGGCCCAGGTTCCCAGGAAACTGGCTAGAAAGAGGCTTGGAGAGCTGATGGAATTGCAGAGGCGTATCACAGGGGAGCTCTTGGAAAGATGGGTGGGACAGGAAGTCACGGTCCTGGTGGAAGCCCGCAGGAGAAATATGCTTGTGGGCCGCTGCTCATTCCAGGCCCCTGACATAGACGGAATGGTGCTTCTGGAAAAGGGCAAGGCGCCCCTGGGTTGCTTTGCAAAGGCCCGCATAAGAGGCGTTAGGGGCTATGATCTGGTGGGAGTCTTGCTCCCTTTGAGCTGATCCAGCTCTTGGGGGGACTGTGGCTTCTCAAAAAGGGGCTCGTCCAGATCCAACACCTTGAGGGGGCTCTTTCCTGTGAACATTCGGATGATCTGACCCACTGTGTAAGCATTTCCCTGGAGCACCAGGTGGCAGTTGCGAAAGCTGCAACCGCGAAGTTCCGTGTCCCCTTTCTCCAGCACTATTATGCAATCCTCGAATTCACAATGCTCGAAGGCCTTTCCATCCAGCTCTATCCTTTGCTTGCGAAACTTGGAGTTTTTTTGCCTGACCCTGTAATCTGCCATGATTTCTTCACCCCGTGTGCTCCACAGCCTTTTTGCCCATGCTGGGTGGCCCAGCCGGGTTTTGCAAAAGCAGTTGTCATGAGAAATGCTACTCCCTTCCCACCAGCTCTGATAGGTCTTTTCCCCTCAGAAGACTTCTCTTCCATGACTCCAGGGACGCAATGGAGTAAGGAAGGAGCCTCAAAGAGAAGTAGGGCGGAAACAAGGGCAAACCCACCATATCCCCAAACATGGCCAAAAAAAGCAGATCTTCCAAAGCGCGCTTTTCCCGTCTGAGCTCCAGGTCCAGCTCGTGCACGGTCATGCCGTACAGGATCTCGCCCAAGGCCCTTCTGAGGGCACGATACTTTTTCAAGACCTCATAGAAAATACGCTCAAGACTCTCCAAAGAGATTCTCCATTCAAAGAAAAGCTTCAAAGGTCTTGGCCCTTTCTAGGGGCATCTGAGTCTCTCATTTGTTTGATGACATGCGTTGCCTTTGGATCTCCTTGAGCTTTTCCCAGAGCTCTCTTACCTGTGCTCTGGTCTCATCCAGAGATCCATCGTTTCTTATGATGAAATCCGCGTAGCCCAGCTTTTCCTCTATGGGAAGCTGTGACTTGAGCATGGCTGTTGCCTGCTCTTTGCTTATCTTGTCCCTTTCCATGAGTCTGTGGATCTGCATTTCCTCGGGAATGTACACCACCAGGAGTTTATGGCACTGGTACTGCATGTTGAGCTCAATCATCAGGGGGACTACCATCTGAATGATGACATTGGGATCTCTTTGAGCAAAAACATTGACCTGGTGCAGGACCTCTTTTCCCATGCGCGGATGGATGAAACTCTCCAGCTTCTTTCTCTTCTCCGCGTCTCTGAAAACGATCTCCGAGAGCTTCTTGCGGTCCAGGGTGCCGTCTTCCTGCAAGACCTGCCTGCCAAAATAATCCACTATATCCTGGAGGGCCGGCTGGCCTGGCTCCACCACCTTGCGGGCTATGAGATCGAAGTCCACTATGGGTGCCCCCAGCTCGGCCAGCATGTTGGCCACCGTGGTCTTGCCGCTGGCAATGCCTCCCGTGACACCCAAGAGGAGGCGGTTGTCATTTCCACGCAGGGCCTCCAGTTCCTCTATGGCCGCATAAGCCGCAGGAAAGGCACGGGAGATGTCCTGCTCGGCCCCTGCATAGCTTATGGGGTACCTGACACCTCTTCGATACAAGGTTTCCAGCCCCCTGAGGGCTTTTTCCATAAAAGAGGAAGGCATCCCCATCACCAGCTCATCGTCTTGGGCGTGTCCGTACCGGCGCTCCCCATAACAGGGGATGCTCAAGGAGGGTTTGCCTGTGAGGTAACAACGAGAGATGGCATCCGAGCAGGAAGACTCCCCGACGCAGAAGAACTGCATCACCTCGTAATCTTCGAACTGGAGGGCATTGATCAGCAGGATCATCTGGGCCGGATTGGCATAGATGAGCACGATGTCGGGCTCGAAGGGATTGTACACCAGAGGCGCCATGGCCACGGCCTGGTATTTCCCCAAGGGCACCCTGGGAATGGAGGCCTCGTACCTGCGGGCATCCTCTTTGGTTTTCACCCAAACAATGCTCCTGAAGGTGCCATCCTTGTAAATAGAGGGTGTGTCCTGAAGACCTATGATGGAAGCACAGACCGGGGATACGAAGTCCTGAGCCTCAGCTCCCACTGTCCAGTCGAAGTTTCTGACCAGGTTTATCATCTGGCAGAGGGTGCTCTTGTGGGAGAGCCTTCGCAGGAAGGGAATCTGGTTCAAGGACTCCTTGTTTTCCAGAAGCTTGAAGGCCACTGGAAAGGACTTGAGTCTCAAGAGCAACTCCATACGCCTTATGAGCTTTTCCCAGTCGCGCTTGGCCTCCATGAACTCTCCTCGGACAAAGGTATCTTGTGTTTTGGGAATCTACTTCAGTAGCCGGTGAAAAAGCCTTAGTGCAACAAGCTGTGCTTTGCTTGGGCGCTTAGAATCTGCTTTAAGCCATGCTACGGTTCATACTCAACTCGGCAGGATACTAACATGGAATTCTTCCTTGGTCACCGATGGAATTGAGCCCCCAGATCAGTGAATGATGCGGGCCAAGTTCATGTGCTCCTAAGATGAACTGGTTTGTGCTCCACGTCAATTTGTTTTTTCCCCGAGTCCTCTTTTGGTTTACACCTGTTAAAATCTCCACATATCTGGGCAGGACATGGCTTGGGATCCTAGCAGCCAATTTTATGAGTCTGGAGAAGAATGCAAGTCAGGCCATGGAGAGGCATGAGAGCTTCTCTGGCCTTACTCAAAAGAAAAGCTGGTTCCCACATGGGCGAAGCGGAATCTTTCGCCGAATCTTTGCATCAGGCGGGCTGCTGCCGGTAAGCCCGTGCAGTGGGAGACTGCCACCAGCTTTGGCTCCATGGCCTCCAGCTCCGAGATGGATTCCTCAAGCTGCTCGGGGGAGAGAAACCCCAGATGGGTTCCTCCCAGCACCGCCCTTATACGCTGCTGGCCGGTTTTCCTCTGGGCGTAGCGAAGGGTGTTTATCATCCCTGAATGCGCACAACCCATGAGCACCACCAGGCCCTCGGATGTGAGAATCACCATGGACTGGTCATCCAGGACCGGATCCTGAGTGAAGCTGCCGCTGAAGGGTATCAGAAGGTTAGGATCTCCCTTTTCAAAGGGCGTCTCCCTTGGAATCTCTCCTGTCAAGAAAACTCCAGGAGCGATCTCCTGGAATCCACATTCCAGGTGGAATCTGGCACCCAGTTGTTCCAGGTACTCGCTTCTGTGGGGAATGCCTATGAACCTCCTTATCACGGTCTCACCGAGCCTTCTTTCACCAAACCGCTCCTGAAAGATGCCGGGGTGAGCATACACCACTGGATTTCTCATGAGAGGCAACACCTGGGCTAGGCCCTCTGTGTGATCGAAGTGGCCGTGGCTGAGACAGATCTTCTCCACGGCCCGAAGGTCCTTGCCGAAGGTAAGCCCATTGGAGATGAGGCCCTTGCCGCTTCCGGTGTCGAAGAGGATGTTTTGATCACCCGCCTCAACCAGGGCAGAAAAGCCGTGCTCTCCTATGCCGAAGGGGAACCCCACCACATTGTCGCAAAGAATGGTGATCCGAATCACAATCCACCCCCTCTCAACATGTTAAGGCCCTAAGAAGGCCTGGTTCCAAGATTCTTTCCTGCCAAAATCAGCCCCGACTGCAGAAGTCTTTTGCAGAGCATGGTGGCACCAGCGGTCTTACTCTTTCCCAAAGCCTCTGGATTTCTTCTGCCACACGGCTCTCGGGAGCCCACTCCACCAGGACTCTTCTGGCCACCAATGCTCTGCTAACCACAAGATCATAGGGGATTTTCCCCACCACCGGGATCTGCTGATCTTGGCAGAACCTCTCTATCTCTTCGGTGACCTGTGGGTTGAGATCCCATTTGTTTATGCAAACGGTCCTTACAAGCCTGAAATGGGATGCCAGCTCGGCCACGCGTCTCAGATCATGTAGCCCCGAAGGAGTAGGCTCAGTAACCATGAGAACTGCTCCCGCTCCTGCCATGGCAGATATGACCGGGCATCCTATTCCTGGAGGTCCATCCACTATGAGCCATGATATGTTCTGTTCTTCAGCCAGGACCCGCGCCTGATGCCTGACAAGCGCCACGAGCTTTCCAGAGTTTTCCTCCCCTGGATGAAGCCTGGCGTGGACAAAAGGGCCGAAGCGTGTTTTGGAAACATACCACTGTCCTGAGTTCCTATCCATGAAAGATACGGCTTGCACTGGGCAGACCTGAGCGCACACACCACAGCCCTCGCACTCCGCGAACTGAACCTGGAACTGTTCTGAGATGGCCTCGAATCTGCAAGCCTCCCTGCACTGTCCGCACTGGGTGCAAAGATCCCCTCGGATGGTGGCCACCCTCCCAGCTCTGAACTCTCTGCTCATGGTGGTTTGCGAATCCAGCAGGATAAAAAGATCTGATGCATCCACATCGGCATCGGCTACAATTTTGGAGGATTTCTCCATGGCTGCAAGGCAAGCCGCTATGGTGGTTTTCCCTGTACCGCCCTTGCCGCTGGCGATGAGTAGTTCTCTCATCTTTGCCTCCCAGATGCTGTCCCAATGCTGAAGAGGCTTTTGGGTTCCCCTGTCGCCCTGGCCATGCGTGAGGTGTTCTTTTCTGAGAGCATTTCCTGTATGGAACCAAAAAGATCCAGGAAAGCTTTGCGATAGTGGGGATGAGTTTCTGTCATCAATTGGCCCCTGGCATAAGCTTCGGCTATGGTGCGATCCTCTGGGATGCGCATCAGGATGGGAAGCCCTTTTTCCTCCGAGATTCTCTCCAGCTCACCGTCTCCCAGATCTGAGCGATTGATTACTAGGCCGTGCGGAATTCCCATGGAGCGTACTATCTCCAAGGCCAGAGTCAGGTCGTGGATGCCAAAGGGAGTGGGCTCGGTGACAAGTACACAGAAGTCTGCCCCGCGCAGGGTGGCTATTACTGGACAGGAGGTGCCGGGGGGGGCATCCAGTATCACCACCCGATCCGCTCTGGCTAGCTTTCGTGCGGCCTTGATGAGGGGAGCTGACATGGCCTCTCCGACCCTGAGTCTTCCTCCTGCATAAAGCAGGCCACCCGCACGACCTTCCTCCAACACTCCCAGAAGCCTGGGTTCCTCCCGGATGGCCCCCTCCGGGCAGGCCAGCACGCAGCCTCCACAGCCGTGGCAAAGCTCTCTGAAGGTGAGGATCTGCTGACCTACCACCACCAGGGCTTTGTAATAGCAGGCTTGAGCACATTTTCCGCATAAGGTGCACTTGGAGAAGTCCACCTGGGGCACAGCAAGGGTCACGGGCATGACCCTTTCCACCGTAGGGTATAGAAAGAGATGGGCGTTTGGCTCCTCCACATCGCAGTCTATGATCTGGGCACGCTCACCCAAGCAATGAGCCAAGTTGGTGGCTACTGTGGTCTTGCCCGTTCCGCCCTTGCCGCTGGCTACGGCTATGATCATGGCCCTATAGTACCTCCTCGGGAGCTTTTCAAAGGTTTCTGGATCGGTAGAGTCTCTTCCATGGCTCGTTTCTGATCTCCAGGGCATTACGAAGGGCCGCCTTGAGGGCATTGGCCGCCAGATCAGCGCAGTGTGTGTGTTCTATGGGGAGTCCGCCCAGAGCCTCGATGACCCTCTTGCCATCTATGCCCAGGGCCTCCTTGATGGTTGCCCCCTGGGCCAGCACCGTGACCATGCTGGAGCAAGCCACTGTGGCTGCACAACCATTTGTCATGAATCGGATCTCTTGTATCCTGTCTCCCTGCAACCTGAGCTGGATTCGCACGGTGTCCTCGCAGATTCCGCTCAGTGTAGCCTCGCCATCGGGGTCAGTCAGGCTTCCGGCGTTTTGCGGATTGAGGGCATGCTCAGCCACCTTCTGCCCAACGGCCTTGCCCAACTCCTCAAGGATAGCTCGCTCCATTTGCCGGGCCATGTGCTCAGATTCCTCAGGATTCATCTGCCCATTCCCCCCGAGAAATGCTCCCAAAAGAATACCAATCCCCTCCACCCTGGGGTCCTGCTCTTAAGTCAAGTCAGCCCCATGATCCATCACTGGTAAATGATGCGCACTAATATGGATGTGTGCCCACCACCACCTGCTTACCGAAGTTCTCCTTTACAAGAGCTGCCACCTTATCGAAATCCAAAGGACACTGCCCTGTTTTCTTAGCCTTGACCACGCAAGTTCCTAGATGTATTGCGTCGAAATCCCGCTCCAGCATTCCGGTTATCTCCTTCATGAGCTTCAGCTTGGGAATGATAAGACCAGGGCAGTCCCCACAGTTTCCAAGGGCTACCAGTTCTACATCCTGTCCCTTGTATCTGGAGAACTCACCTTCTCTCAGGCTCAAGCCCTTCAGACACTTGGCGCATGCCACACAGAGTTGGTCTTGAATTCTCTTGCATCCCACGATGGCTACTTTGGTCATCTGATCACCTCCGCCCTCTTTTTTTAAATATGGTGGTCCTTATAATACCCCGGCGGGGGGGACGGGGAATAGCTCTCCGGCCCAATACGAGGGGTATGGGGGCGGGTTTATATTTTTCAGTGGTCACAGACATTGGCCCCTGTCTGCAAGGTTTGCCTGAGGTATTGCTCCACGAGGGTTTCGGGAGGAAGCATTGGGGCGCCTGTCACGACCCTGATCCCCATTTGCTGAAACATGCCCATGGCCCTGGCTCCCATGCCTCCCGCTATGATCACTTGTACTCCCATCCCCTGAAGCCAACGTGGGATGACGCCGGGTTCATGGGGTGGAGGGGTGAAGAGTTCCTTTTTCACCACCTGCTCCCCCTCCGCCTCGATCATGGCGAACTGCTGGCAGTGGCCGAAGTGGTTGCAAAGCACGCCATCGGCCAAGGGAACGGCAAATCTCATGACAACCTCCTTCCAAGCTGTAATTATGTTCTTCCCACAATCCAAGGGAAGATCTCGGGCCTCAATGGTCCTGCGTATGGCGCTTGCATCACAAAGCTTCAAGAATCTGTTCCGGGCTCAAACCATGGCCGGGCAGATGCGGAGGACCATGTGGTTTTTCTCAAGAGCCCTGCATTCTCCATGGCTTGCAAATGACCGCTGGTTCGGGCCTCAGGCCCAGTGACCTGTCACGTTGGGCCCCGGGGCTGGCTTGTAACGGCCTTCCAGGAAGGCCTGGAGTGCTTCTTTGGCTGTGCCCTGCACGCCCACGCACACCTTGATCCCACGGGCCTCCAGCACCTTGAATGCCTTGGGGCCGCAATTGCCAGTCAGGACTACATCGGGGCACTCCCTGATGAGGTTCTGGGCAGCCTGAATTCCGGCTCCTTGAGGCAGCTCCAGGCTCATGGTGTTCTCCAGGGCTTTCCAGGCCATGGTTTGTGAGTCCACGATAAGGAAATAGGGGGCTCTTCCGAAACGTGGATCCACCGGAGCGTCAGGGTCTGAGCGCTGCGCTGAGATGGCGATCTTCATGGTTTCACCTCCACCTGGGGACTCACCCCGTTGAGCTTGGCCACCACGCTGCGGCCTAGCTCCTCGTATGCCTTCTTGGCTCTGGAGTAAGGTTTGGTCCACACCAGAGGCTTGCCCCGGTCACACAGCTCCACCATGTCCGGCTCTATGGGGATGCGTCCCAGGAAATCCACGCGCAGCTCTCGGGCTGCCCGCTCGCCTCCACCTATCTTGAACAGAGGGATCTCAGTGGAGCAATGAGGACAGAGTAGGCCGCTCATGTTCTCCACGATACCCAGAACAGGGATGTGGAGCAGGCGGCTGAAGCCAACCGCCTTTCGGGAGTCCAGAAGCGCCACGTCCTGTGGAGTGGTGACTATTATGGATCCATCCACCTGGCCGATCAGGTGGGCCACGCTAAGGGGCTCATCCCCGGTTCCTGGAGGAAGATCCACCACCAGGAAGTCCAGATCTCCCCACTGTACATCGCCCAAGAACTGTTTTATGACATTGTGTTTTATGGGTCCCCTCCAGACAATTGGCGAGTCCGGGTTATGGGAAATGAGGGCCATGGAAACCACCATGAGGTTCAGGTATGCCTCTACAGGCCTGAGCCCCTCCCTGGTGCCTTCCAGGGCGCAAAGATCCACACCCAGCATCCTGGGTATATTGGGCCCGTGAATGTCAGCATCCAGGATGCCCACCCTGTATCCATCCATGGCCAGAGTGGCCGCCAGATTGACAGCCACCGTGCTCTTTCCCACTCCCCCCTTGCCGCTCATTACCATGAGCTTGTGCTTTATGTGGAAAAGGCGCTCTTTGAGCCTGCGCTCCTCGTGAGCCTCTTTTTGCTCATCAGAGCAACGGCCTGCTGAGTCGCAGGTTTCACAAGCCTTGTCCTTCTTGCATGTTTCTTCATTCATAGTATCTCGCTCTCTTTCCCAAAAAGATTCTCTGGCTGGCAAACAAGGAGGCGGACCGTGGCCCGCCTCCCGCAGGCTCAAGGAGACCTCATCTGGATTCCTTGCCGCTTAGCTCCTCCAGGCGTTTTTCAACCTGCTCCAGCTCCTCTTTGAGCAACTCTGCACGCTCCTTGAGCCATGCCGCCTCGTCTCCCACGAATGGGGGACCCCAGCCGAAATCGGACCATGCCTGAGGGGGAGAAGCCATGGTCCTCCACCTCCAGCCCAAGCCGCGGCCGAGACCCCGAGCCCATCCGCGGCTCCATCCGAAGGCCGGACCTCGGGCGGGTCCCCAATTTCCCCAGGGACGAGGGGCACTACGCCGGCCTCTTCGGCCATAACACCATCCAAGGCCCCATCCGGTTCCTGGACCCATTCCCATGGGCCCTGTCCCATCCAATCCTGGCATGCTGAACACCTCCTTCTCTCTACGATTCCATCCTGCGGCCGCGGCCTCGAGCTCGTCTCATCCTTCGCCTGAGGCACTGGCCTGGACCAGGACTTTGGACTCCAGTCATATACGCGCTTAGAGCCTCCTGTGGAGTACCTATGAGTCCCCAGATTACCTGGATCCCCAAGGCCCGAAACATTTCCTGGAACACGGCGTTGATGCCTCCGGTGAGAACTACCTGTACGCCTCTTTGGTGCAGAAGCCTGGGAATCTCATGGGGCAAACACCCATCCAGGGCAAGGATATCCTGGCCGGTGATCTTATCTCCTTCCAATTCCATTACGATCACGTCCTCGGTGAAACCGAATCGCGGGGAGACTCGCCCCCGATATCTGGGAATTGCTATCTTCATGGCTGTGCCTGCTGCCTTTTTTCGAAAATGAGAAAAGCAAGGCCCATGCCACTTGCCTCTGGCTGCAGGAGATGATGGGATTTCCTGTGCAAGCCAAACCAACTGCGGCCTCAAGAAGGGGTTACGAGGTAGCGTGATGTCGTCTTGGTGCAACAATGCCTTGGGGCTGGAGAAGGCTTCTTAAGAGAAAGGCGTTGTGTTAATGCAACTGTTGCATTTCCGCAACAAGTTCTTCCGAGATGCCCAGACGTTTAATCTTTCTCCACAATGTAGAGCGATGGATGCCCAGATCCCGGGCCGCTAAGGCTATTCGGCCTCGGTGGCGCTGAAGCACACACACGATGGCCTCCTTCTCTTTTTCCCTCAGGACCATGCTTCCGGGCTTATCAACAGCAGGCACAGGACGGGAAGGGCTTCTGTGGGTCAGGTAAGTGGGTAGGTGCCTGGGCTGGATCTCCACCCCCTTGCACAGGATCATGGCATGCTCCAGGATGTTTTGCAGTTCCCGAACATTACCTGGATAATTGTGGTCCAGCAGGATCCTCAGTGCCTTCTCTGATACTCCCCTTACCTGTTTACCAAGCCTGCGGTTGAGCCTGTGGAGGAAATGGTCTATGAGAAGGGGAATGTCCTCCCGACGCTCCCTGAGGGGAGGGATGTCTATGCGCACCACATTCAAGCGGTAATAAAGGTCCTCCCTGAAGCGCCTGCGGGCCACCAATTCTTCCAAAACCAGGTTCGTGGCCGCCACTATCCTCACGTCGGCCCGCTCTGTCCGCAACCCACCCAGGGGCTCGTACTCTTTTCGCTCCAGCACCCGAAGGAGCTTTACCTGGGTCCCCAAGGAAAGGTCTCCCACCTCGTCCAGAAAGAGAGTTCCCCCCTCTGCCAGCTTAAATCTCCCAGGCTTGTCCGTTTTGGCATCCGTGAAGGCCCCTTTTTTGTATCCAAAGAGTTCTGATTCCAGTAGGGTCTCTGGAAGGGCCCCGCAGTTGACCTTGATGAAGGGGCCCTTCTTGCGGCGGCTCAATTGATGGATGGCCGAAGCAAAGAGCTCCTTACCAGTTCCACTTTCGCCGTGCAAGAGGACCGTAGCATCACTTAGAGCTATGTCTGGAAGCACCTGGAAGATCCTGGCAAATGATTTACTTCGACTCACTATGTCCTGAAAACGGTAACGGCCCGATATCTCCTCCTGGAGCTGATGGATGAGAGATAGGTCCCGAAAGGTCTCCACCGCTCCTATTACCCGTCCCTTTTGGTCTCTGATCTGGGCTGTGGAAATGCTTATGGGTACCTCCCGGTTCTCCCGGTTGAGGATATTGACTTCCAGATTGATTATGCGCTCCTGGGTCTGGGCAGTTCGTCTGAGGGGACAGTCCTCGAAGCAGATGTTGGCCCGGAAGATCTCGTGGCAGAACTGGCCTATGGCCTCATGGCGGCTGAATCCTGTTATCTGCTCGGCCGCCCTGTTGAAGGAGGTTATACGGCCATCCTGATCCACTGTGAAGACCCCATCGGCTATGCTGTCCAGTATGAGCTGGGTCCAGCTCGGATCTGCTGCTGGATTAAGCTTTTTTTGTGGCGAGGTTCGCGCTGCCATGCCAATCCCTCCTGTGTATTCAAGATAAGCCACACGTTGCTTTTATGCAACCTGGATGGATCCTGGATCAAGCAGATGGCAGGGCTTTTGAAAGGGGGCGCTGTGCGTGAGATGCAATGCTCAGTGGTTATCAGGGTTCAGCCATTGGCTAAAGCGGAACTGACAGCAGGAAGGCTTATACAGAACCTGGACCCACTGCCCGGTTTGGACTCAACCGAGATGCTACCCCCATGCTCGTGAACCAGCTTATGGGTAAGCATCAGACCCAGGCCTGTGCCCTTTGTGCCCTTGGTGGAGAAAAACCTGTGGAAGAGCTTCTGACGGGTGGCCTGATCCATACCAATGCCATCGTCCATGACCTCAAAGAGAACCTCCCCGGCCGGCCCAGTGCTGGTTCGGAGAATCACCTTGTGGTAACTCTTCTTATGGTCTTCTGCGCAAGCATCCAAGGCATTGGATAGAAGGTTCACCAAGCAGGTGTGAATAGCCTTTGTGTCCATGGGGATGAGCCCGAGTGAGGGATCCAGCTCCAGCGCCAACTCTATGCCCATCCTGCTAGCTGTCTCCAAGAAGAGCCCGGCAGCCTCCTCCACCACTTCGTTGGGATTGGCGGGCTGCATGTTCATTATACCTACCCTGGAGTATGCAAGAAGGTCCCGCACCAGGTGGGAAATTCGATCTATGTTGCGCTCCACCATGGCCCATCCCTTCTGAAGCAAGACCTGGTCCCCTTTGGTCATGGCGGTCTGGGTGACGTAAACCCCTCCCTCCAGTCCTGTCAGGATGTTCTTTATTCCATGGGCCAGGGAGGCCACGGTTTCCCCAACCACTGCCAGGCGCTCGGCCTGGAGCTTCTCCTGCTCCAGGGCTTTCAGTGGCCTCAAATCCACAGCCATCTCAATCACATGGTCAACCTGGCCCCATTCGTTCATCACCGGAGCCGTGTAAACCAGATAAGGAATCTCTTGTCCTTCACGGGTGACGCCTCTCTCTTCGCTCCTGTGGGGGGATCCATCCTGGAAGCTCTTCTCCACGAGGCAAGCCTCACATTTTTGATCTCTGTTTTTGTACACGTGGAAACAGTAATCCCCCAGAGCTCCTCCAAAAGTCTCCCGGAAATTTCGATTGGCTTCGGCTATTCGAAAGTCTCGATTCACCACGGCTATGTAAGAAGGCACGCTCTCGAAGATGGCCTGATATTCCTTGCGGCTTCTTTCCAATTGTCTCTCGCGCTCTCGGACCCGTTCTTCCATGAGCTGAATGGACTGCGCCAGGAGCCCCAGCTCACCCCTTCCCTCGATCAGCAGTGGCTCCCCATACTGGCCTTTAGCGATACGGGCCGTTGCATCGGCCAGTTTGCGAATGGGCTTTACTACCAGCAGCAACAGTAGCATGCAGATTGCGGCTGACGTGAGAGAGGACAGAACTGCCCATGCAATCCCAAGGGACTTAATTCCCTGGCCCTCAGGCCCCTGCAGTGCGCCCAGCCGAAATGCCACCCAACCCATTATTGCCATAAAAACAAAGCAGACCAAGGCCACCAAGATCCTGAGTTTCAATCCAAAGGAATACTCTAGGATGAGCGACCGAGCGCCTCGGGCTTTTGATCCTTGGAGTTCTTCCATCCTCAAGGGCCCTCCCCGCTCTGAGCGCCTCGAGGCCTCAGGATGCCCCCCGATTTCTTGCCTCCAGGGTCTCCCGGATGGCGCTCAAGAGGGCCTGGCGGTCTATGGGTTTTTCCATGAAACCCTCAGGGGGCGGAATGGAGCGGGCAGAGATGAACCGCTTAAAGTCTATGAGGGGATACTCGGGGGCGCTGAAACCAGTGATCATTATCACCGGGATATGGCTCAGTGCCGGATCCTTGCGTATCTCCCTATAGAGCAAAATTCCTGTCTTCTCCGGCATAAGCAGGTCCAAGCAGATCAGGTCTGGCTTTTCTTTCCTGATCTTCTCCAATCCCTCTGAGCCGTCCATGGCAAAGCAGGTCTCGTACCCGCTTTCTTCGAGGAAGGTGGTCAGAAAGGTCACCACGTCCTCTTCATCATCTATGACCATTATCTTTCTGGGTCCCATGGCTTATCCTCCCTTCCCTGGGCCGCCGTCCCCCAAGGAGGCCTCGGCTTTTTCCAAGACCTCATGGACTGTCTTGAGCAAGAATTCCCGGTCGATGGGCTTTTCCACATAGCCTTCCGGGCCAGGCACAGATCGCTCATACACGAACTTCTTGAAATCCACTCCTGGAAACTCTTCTGCCCTGAAGCCCGTTACCATGACCACAGGTATATCCTTGAAGCTGGGATTCTTCCTGAGTTCTCTGTACAGAGCTATCCCTGATTTTTCCGGCATCAGTATGTCTAGGCAAATAAGATCTGGCCGCTGCTGAGCCAGAGCCGCCTCACCGGCCTTGCCATTGGTTGCAGTCATTACCTCGTAGCCATTTTCCTCGAAAAGAGTGGCCAGATAGGTAAGCACATCTGGCTCGTCTTCCACTATGAGAATTCGCTTGGGCATGGTCTTGGCCTCCTGCCTCCAGAAGAGCTTTCTAGCCGGGCAAATTGCACTCCTTGAGGTCTTCCCCCAGGTAGATTCTTTCGTTTTCATTGAGGATCCCCAGGGAAAGGCATATCAAGGTCCAAAGGTGCACTACCTTGAAACTCCTACCATGATGGTGCGCGAGCTCCATGATCTGGGAATGGCAGTTGTGGCAGGGCGTGATCACATAGCTGGCCCCGGTTCGATCTATCTGCTGGAGCTTGAGCCTGCCGAACTTGAATCGCTCTTCCACATATTGGTTCTGCAGAAAACCTCCCCCTCCGCCGCAGCAGTAGTTGTTGGACTTGTTGGGAACTATGTCTACGAAATTTTGCTCACCCACCACGGCCTTCACCACGAACCTGAGTTCATCGGCGATCCAGTCCCCCAGGGACTGCCTCACCAGCTTGCAGGGATCCTGAACGGTGAATTTTATTCCGTCCTTGTTCCAGTCGGAGTTCACCTTGAGCTTCCCTTCCCGGATTCCCTTGGCATAGAACTCGATCACGCTGTGGAGCTCCCAGTTGTGAGGGATCTTGAATTTTTGCAATCCAGCCTGGATTGCGTAGAAGGCGTGCCCTCATTCGGTCTCTATGAATGTGCGACACCCCAAGTCATCAACAACCTTTGCCTGTGTTGCGGTGATCCTGGCCCAGGCATCGTCGTCGGCCAGGAACATGCAATAGTTCTCTCCCCCCCACATCTCCGAGGAGTAGGTCCAGTCGATCCCACAAAGGTGCAGGATCTTCCAAAGAGGTACCATCTCTTCGGGCTCGGTCACAGGCTCCCTGGAGTTCTGGTTCAGATAGTAAGGAGCTCCCTTCTTGTCAATGGGAGCTTGCAGATTTTCCCACCCGGGCTGTTCCCTCCTGACCTGTTCCAGGACATCCTCGACCACAAAGATCCAGTCTTCCTTGGGAATCCCCATGGCTCCCCCGCGCTCCACGTGGAAGTCACAAGAACCCCTGATACCCTTGGGTCTCTCCTCCCTGGGCCAGGTGGCGCGGGCCTCGTACACCAGCCTGGGGATGTCCACCTCCATGGGGCAGGCATAGATGCATCTCTGACACTGGGTGCACATCCATACCCATGGCGTTGTCACCGCTTCTTCATCCAGGCCAAGGAGGACCATGCGCACGAATTTTCTGGGATCCATGTCCGCAAGACCAGCGGCCGGGCAACCTGCCACACAGGTGCCACAAAGCATGCACATGTCCAGGTTCCCTCCTTTGGGAATGGCTCCCTGCGCCCTTTCCTTGAACCTGGCCACTCTTTCCTGCAGTTCCACAGCATCACCCATGAAGTTTCACCTCCTGACTGAGAGCTGCACTTCTCACCCCGGGCCGTGTCTGTCCCACGGTGGCTGCATCTTTTTGACTCAGAGATGTGCAAAAGCATCCTCCAGGGTTGCATCTATTACGGCCATGGTGGCCTTGTCCTCCAGTCCCCGGACAAATGCAGCCCCGCTGGGACATCCCACAGCGCAGGCCCCGCAGCCCTGGCAGGCCGCGGGATCCACTACGATCATACCCTCTTCCACATCCACCCTCCTGGCCTCGTACGGGCACAGGGCCACACAGGTCTCGCACAATGTACAGATGCTCTTCTTCACATCGGCGATAATACGACCCGAGAATATCTCTTGACGCCGGAGTATGGCCAAGGCCCTTTGAGCAGCGGATTTGGCCTGGGCCATGCTCTCTGCAATGGAGCGCGGTGAGTGGGCCGTGCCGCAGAGGAATAGCCCTTCTTTGAGGAAGTCCACTGGTCTCCACTTGGCATCCGCCTCCAAGAGAAATCCATCCTTGTTTGTCACCACTCCCAAGGCTGCGGCCAGCCCCTGGGTATCCTCGGGGGGCACCATTGCAGTGCTCAGTACCAAGGCCTCAGCCCTTATCTTCGCCTCGCGCTGGAGTATGGGGTCGTGGAATTTCACCACAGGCAGACCCTCCTCTATGGAGACCTGCGGCTTTCTGTGCACCCTGTATGGGATGAATCTAATGCCTGCGGCCCGAGCCCTCGTGTAATGCTCTTCCAGGAAGCCATATGTCATGAGGTCCCTGTAAAGAATGTAGATGCGGGCGTCCTTGTTCCACTGCAGGGTCTTGAAGGCGTTTTTCAATGCGGCGGAGCAACATACCCTGCTGCAGTAAGGCCTGTTTTCGTCCCTGGATCCCACGCACTGAATCATGACCACTGTCTTGAGCCTTTCCTTGGGCAGCTTGAACTGGGCCAGGGCCTCCTCGAACTCCTCCTGGGTGAAGACCCTGTCGCTTTGGCCATAGCAGTAATCCGCAGGGCGGGCTGCCTGGGCACCGGTGGCCACGATGGTGACCCCGTGCTCCACGGTGCTCTTGTTGCCTTGCCTGTCCCTAAGCACAGTTTGAAACGCACCCACACGGCCGTGGGACTCAACTATCTGTGTCTCGGTCAGGATCTCAATGGCCGGGGTGTCTTCCACCTGTTTCACGGTGTCCGCCAGCAGCCTGTGGGGATCCGGGCCGTCCAGGGTGTGATAGATATGCCTTAGCCGGCCTCCCAGACTCTTGTCCTTCTCCACCAGTGTGACCGGAAAGCCCATCTGGGATATGGTCAAGGCCGCAGTCATTCCGGCAATGCCCCCTCCCAACACAAGGGCCCTCTGGGTCACCGGGACCGAGACCACAGAGAGGGGATCTCTCCGTTTGAGGCGCTCCAGGGCCGTGTGCAGCAATAGCTCTGCTTCCTTGGTTGCCTGGGCCCGGGACCCGTTTCCTGAGAATCCAAGGCTCCGAAGGTCCACCACGTCCACGAGAAGGGGGTTGAGGCCGAGCCGGATGCCCAGATCGCGCAGTTTCCTCTTGTACACATAAGGGAGGCAGGCCCCCGTGAGGAGCCGATTGGTCTGCGTGGGCTCGAGTTTTCTGAGGACCTCATCCAGGACCTCATCCGAGCAGAGCTGATCCACCTCCAGGACGGTCTCGACCCACCGATCCCCCTTGAGCCTGTCCCTGAGGTAGGCCCACTCCAGGTTTCCCTCCGTAGAACCCATGCATCTGCAAAGCACGATCCCCACCCTGGGGGCAGCCCTTGCCAGGTCCTTCTCCGCCTGGAAGAGTATCTCCTTGGTGCCCACGATGCCCTTGGATGCAAGAAAGGTGGCTGTCTCGGCTGCCGCTGCCCCTGCCTGGACCAAGGTCTCGGATATGTCCTTGAGCCCCGTGGCCGAGCCGCACACAAACACACCCGGATTATCGGTGCGCACCAGCGAGAACCCCTGAGGGGGAGCGAACCCGAAGGCATTGGGGGAGACCCCCAGCTTCTCCATGAGCTCCCTGAGGCCAGGCTGCGGGGTCTGTCCGGTGGAAAGCACCACAATGTCAAAGGCCTCCTCCTGGATACCCCCATCCTCGTCCACATAACGGATGCTAAGAGTGCCGTCCTCCAACGGCACGGCGGTGTGCACCCTGGAGCGGATGAGGCGCACCCCCTTTTTTTCCTCGGCCCATCTCTGGTAACCATAGAAGTCCTTGCCGTAGGTCCTCATATCCATGTAGAAGATGGCTGTATCCACCTGTCCAGAGCTGGCCTCCTTGGCAAGTACCGCCTCCTTCAAGGCGAACATGCAGCATATGGAGGAGCAGTAGTCCCTTTGGAGATGAAGGTTTCTGGAGCCCACGCACTGGATCCACGCAATGCTTCGGATAGGCTTGCCGTCCCAGGGCCCCAGGAGCCTTCCCCCCGTGGGCCCAACCCCGCTCATGAGGCGCTCGAACTGGAGGCTGGTCATTACACTGGGGTGGGCGCCGCAACCGTAAAGATCCCTCAAAGGGGCTGGATCGAAGAACCCAGTGCCGCCTGCCAGCACGATGGCCCCCACTTGGAGGGTCTTTTGGGTGTCTATGAGGAAGAGGTCAATGGCCTGGGTAGGGCAATGAATCATACACTTGCCGCACTTGTTGCAGTGCTCGCGGTCTATGATGTATGTGTTGGGGAGGTTCTGAGGGACCGGTCTGTACACTGCCTTGCGTTGGCTCAGCCCCTGGTTGAACTCATCTGGGACCATCACGGGGCACACCTCAACGCACTTGCCGCAGCCCATGCATCGACTCAAGTCCACCTGTCGCGCCTTTTGGAGGAGCGTTACCTGAAAGGCCCCTGGCTCCCCGGAGATCCCCTTGACCTCTGTGAACGGCATGATCTCTATGTTGTCATGGAAAAGGGCCTTTCTCATGCAGAATTCCGAGGCCTTTTCCCTGTCCACCATGGGGAGCATCTTGCACATGCCGCAGTGATTGTTAGGGAACTGGTAATCCAGTTGGGCCAGTATGCCGCCTATGGCCGGAGAGCTGTCGATGAGGTATACCCCATAGCCCAGCTCGGCCAGATCAAGGGCTGATCTGATCCCGCCGATCCCTGCTCCCACGACCAGAACGTCTGCCTGTGTCATCTCCATAGTGGAACCCCTTCATACGAGCGCTTGCTGATGCAGGTGCGAATTGCCATGTTCTTTCCCATGCTTCTCACTTTCCTGCCGCTACCTCCTCGAACTCCTTTTCGTAGAACACACCCAGTGGAAGGGGCTCGGTCACGTCTCTCCCGGGTTCGTAATCGAAGAGCCTCTGGGTCCCCTCGGCCACGCTCCTGAATAACTGGGAAACCGGGATCTTGCTCGGACACACGCTGGTGCACTGACCGCAGCCCACGCAAAGGGTGCTCATGTGCTGCATCCTGGTGAGGTGATAGAACACTGTGTCCGTCGGCATCTTGAGCATGCCCCTCTTCTGTGCCCAGCGGAAAAACTGCTCGGAGTCGTGCTGGAAGGTGTCCGTCACAAACACGCACTCCCGGCAGTAACACACGGGACAGGCCACCCTGCAGTTGTAGCAGTTGATACAGTTCCCCAGGACGTTCATCAGGCCTTGCAGGTCCTTGGTCTGCTCCCTCATGTCCTTGAGCCAAGAGTCCCGAAACGAGATCCGCTCCCTCAAAAGAGTCTGTAAGGCCTGCTCCCTGTGTGGGGGCCTCTTTACCTCGCCCATGCCCGCCTTGGAGAGGGCTTCCTTGCCCTTTTCTGTGACCCCTTCCAGGGTGATACCCTTGTCCAGGTCCTCTCCGATGAGCAACACACGGATGTCCGCTCCGTCGGCCACCGGGTGCTCGCATGCCTTGCACGCCTCGGCCAGGTCCATCCCATTGCGAACCGCACCCCTTCCGTCCATGAGCGCCCGATAGAAATCCATGGTGAAGGATGCATCCCCTTTGTAGAGGCTCAGAAAGTCTCCATTTTCATAACGCCCGAGGCAGTCCATCCCTATTATGAGGACCTGGTCTAGACGCCCCTGTTTAAGCTTCACCAGTTCCACAAAGGGACGTATCTCGCACGGCCGCATGACCAGGGCCAGGCGCCTGCCTGTCTCGTCGTGGGTCAGCTGTGCCGCGAATCTGGCAGCGTTGGTCGGCACCACGGGGGCCAGCGGATCCACCCCGTGGAGCTTGGCCTGGTCCTTTATGAGCGTCTGCATGATGACATTCTTGTAAGGGAGCCTGGTGGGGGCCATCACCGCCTCCACCACCTGGCCTTCCATGAGGGATGCCAGGAAAGCCCGCAGTCCCTCCAGCACACTTGCCCCGTCCTTTCCCTCTATTCGCGCGTATTCGACCATAGTTGCCCTCTTGAGTGATCTCTGGTTCTTTCCTCCATGCGGGCAGATTTGCCATCCGCCTGTGCAACCCCAGTTCAACCCCATGCCACAAGCTTCGTCTTAACCTGACTCGGTCCCAGGGCCTTGACCTTCTCCACCATCTCCTTGATGGTGTCTGCGAAGAGGTTACCCTCGCTGGCTGCGATCCACCTGAGCCAGAGACGATCCTCCTCGAACCCGAACCTCTTAAGGATATCCTTTAGGAGGGCCACCCTGCGGCGTGCCTTGAGGTTCCCGTTGATGTAGTGGCAATCGCCAGGCCAGCATCCCCCGATGAGGACGGCGTCTGCCCCTTCCAACAGGGCCTTGATCACGTACTTGGGGTCTACCATGCCGCTGCACATGACCCTGATGAGCCGGACATTGGCCGGGTAAGACAGCCGGGAGGTGCCGGCGAGGTCAGCGGCCGTGAAGGTGCACCAGTTGCACACAAAGGCTACGATGATGGGTTCAAAGTCTGCCATGTGGGCTCCTCCATCGCTTGAGTCAGTCATTCCAAAGATTCTCTTTGGATGACTCTTTGTCCTGCCAGTCGTGGATCCTTATGTTGGGAAAAAAACAAAAACATGCATTCCCTCCAGTGAAACCTCTAAGCCACTTCCCCAAAGCGTATCCCGTCGAGCAAACCGTCTATCTCCGCGAAGATCTGCTTGTCAGAGAAGTGCTTCACCTTGGCGGCTCCACTGGGGCAATAGGCAGCGCAGCTTCCGCAACCCTTGCAGACGGCCTCATTGACCACCGAGACCCGCCTTCTCTCGTCGAACTCGATGGCCGAGTAAGGGCACAGCTCCCTGCACACCTGGCAGCCCACGCACACATAAGGATCGATCTCCGAGATCATGGGGCTTACGGTGACGCGGCCGAAGGCACTCAAGGCCAGGGCCTCGCTGGCCGCGCCCTTGGCCTGGGCCACAGTGTCTGGGATATCTTTGGGACCCTGGCAGGCCCCTGCCACGAAGACCCCAGAGGTGGCCGTGGAAACCGGCTCCAGCTTTGGATGCTCTTCGAGGAAGAAGCCGTCCCGGCCGGTGCTGATCCCGAAGATGCGTGCCACCTGTTGCGCATCCTTACGCTTCTCCATGGCCGCACACAGTATCACCATGTCCACAGGCACACGCATGAGCTTTCCGGCCAAGGTGTCCTCTGCCACGACCACCAGTTTGCCTTTCTCCGATTCGTCCAGAGCTTGGTCCGTGACGCGGGCGGCCTTGCCCCGGATCATCATGACCCCCTCTTCCTGGACCCTTTTCAAGAACTCCTCGTAGCCCTTGCCGAAACATCGCATGTCTATGTAGAAGTTGTAGACCTGGGCATCGTGGCCCACCTTGTCCTTTATGAGATGGGCGAACTTCAGCGCGTACATGCAGCAGACCCTAGAGCAATACTCGTGATAGTTGACGTCGCGGCTTCCTATGCAGTGGAGGATTGCCACGCTCTCGGGGGGGTTGGTGAAGGAGCCGCCTTGGTCCCGCAGGAGGATCTTGCCCCCTGTGGGGCCTGTGGCATTGTTTAGCCTTTCGAACTCCAGGCTGGTTAGGACATTGGGATACGTTCCGTATCCCAACTGCTTCATAGGTGTTGGATCCATGAGATCATAGCCTGTTGCCACGATGATGGAGCCGACTTCCAAATCCAGCAATTCATCTTTCATCTCATGATCTATGGCCTTGGCCTTGCAAACGCTCACACAGGCCATGCATTCGGAGCAGACCCCGCAAGCCACGCAACGATGGGCCTCCTGGATGGCGGCTTCGTCCGAGAGTCCTTTGCAGACCTCGGAAAACCCTTTTCGATCCTCTGGGGGAACTGAGAAAGGCTTTGCCCTGGGCTTCCGCTCAAGCCCTTGGGGAAGCTCTGCCCAGTTCTGACCGCTGGGCCTTTGCTCCCGGCCCTCCCGTAAATCCAGTCCGCTAAGGTATCTGTGGATGGAAATGGCTGCCTCCCTACCTGATGCCACTGCCTCCACCGCTGTGGCAGGGCCACTCACCAAGTCACCTCCGGCGAAAACGCCTTTGCAAGATGTCTCAAAGGTGACAGGGTCAACGACTATGGTGCCTGATGGGCTCACTGAGATCCCCTGGGTATCTTCCAGGAAGCCCAGGTCCGGCACCTGGCCTATGGCTGAGATGATGGTCTCAAATTCCATCTGGAATTCTGATCCGGCAACAGGCAAAGGCCTTCTCCTTCCCTTGGAGTCAGGCTCTCCCAATTGCATGCGAACGCACCTAAGCCCTACTGCTCGGCCTTCCCTGGTGAACACCTCCATGGGAGCCACCAAAAACTCTATCTTCACGCCTTCCTCCAGGGCAGCATCCACCTCCTCTGGATAGGCTGGCATCTCGGCTCTGCTTCTTCTGTAAAGCATGGCCACGTGTGTTGCGCCCAACCTTAAGGCGCTTCTGGCTGCATCTATGGCCACGTTGCCTCCTCCTATGACTGCCACTCGGGTAGAGATCTCAGGCCTTCCCCCCAGGTTTATCTCCTTGAGGAATTGGGTGGCCGGAATTACCCCCAGGGCATCTTGGCCAGGGATCCCCAACTCCACGTTCTTATGGGCTCCCGTTGCCAGATACACAGCCCCGTACCCCTCCCGCAAGAGATCCTCCACGGTGTGGCCAGGGCCAATGGGGCTATTCAAGCGAATCTCCACGTTGAATCGTTTCAGGTATTCTATTTCCCTTTCCAGAACCTGGGGGGGCAGCCGGTAGTCGGGAATCCCCACTCTTAGCATCCCTCCGGCAACGGGAAGTGCCTCGAAAACCGTGACCTGGTATCCCCATTGAGCCAAAAAGTATGCAGCCGAGAGCCCGCCTGGGCCCGATCCCACAATGGCCACCCTGTGTTTTTTCTGGGGGAGGAGGGCAGTAGGCAGCTTGTCCCAGTCCACCTGGTCTGCTGCATATCGTTTGAGCTCCCTTATGGCCAGAGGTTCATCCAGTTCCCCCCTTCGACAAGCTTTTTCGCAGGGGGCAGGGCAGATGCGTCCCAGGGTTCCTGGAAGGGGAAGCCTCTCCATGATGAGTTTCAAGGCCTCTTGAGGCTTTCCCTGACCGATCAGGGCCAGATATCCTTGGACATTTGTCCCAGCAGGGCATTTCTGCACGCAAGGACCTCTGTCTTTTTTGTCGATTACGAAGGTAATGGGCACGGCCTGGGGGAAGGATCGATAAATGGCTTTTCGGCTTGCAAGGTTCTCATCCCACTCATTGGGCTTCTGCACAGGACATACATTGGCGCAGTCGCCGCATCCTGTGCATTCCTGGCGTACGTATCGAGCCTTCTTTCTTACAGTTACCTTGTAGTTGCCTATGAAGCCAGAGACATTCTCCACCTCGCTGTACGTGAGAAGTTCTATGTTGGGGTTTTGTCCCACGGAGACCATCTTTGGCGTGCCGATGCAGGAGGCGCAGTCCAGGGTGGGGAAGGTCTTGTCAAACTGGAGCATGTGGCCGCCGATGGTAGGCTGTCTCTCCACCAGATACGCCTTGTAACCAGCCTTGGCAACGTCCAGGGCTGCCTGCATACCTGCTATCCCGCCTCCTACTATGAGCACATTGGGATTCACAGGATACTCTGCAGTCTGTAGCGGCCTGTGGAATCGGACCCTGTGGACAGCTCCGCGGATGAGTTCTTTGGCCTTCTGGGTGGCCTCATCCGCATCTTGGGTCACCCAGGAGCAGTGCTCCCTGATGCAGATCATCTGGAAGGAACGGAATGGGTTCAAACCTCCTCTTTTTACTGCAGCGCGAAAGGTGATCTCGTGCATCCTTGGGGAGCAGGAGGCTACCACCACCCGGGTCAGTCCATGCTCAGGGATGTCCTTTTCGATGATTTCCTGGCCCGGATCCGAGCACATGAACAGGTAATCACGTGCCACCACCACGTCCTTTAAGGTGGCAACATAATCCCTGACCTCCTCCACTCGCACCTTGCCTGCTATGTTGGTCCCGCAATGGCAGACGTAAACTCCTATGCGCTCTCTCATTTTCGTTCCCTGTCAATTGTCATTTTTGATTTGTTTTCCCCTTGCAGTGCCAAGCCCATCTCGCCAGGATGGGTCCAAGGACCAAACTGGCGGGGTTCAAACCTCCAGCGAGGCCAGTAGGAGCTCGGATAACTCCATGACGCGCATGCTCTCGGATCGCCCGGTGGTCTTTAGGGCGTCCTCGAACATGGATACGCAGTAAGGGCAGGCCGCTACGATGACCTCTGCCCCCGTCTCCTCGGCCTCTGCCACACGGAGCTCTGAAAAGCGCTCCCCAGAAGGCACCTCCATCCAGATTCCACCACCGCCTCCGCCGCAGCAGAGGCTCTCATCCCTATGGCGTTTCATCTCCATGAGCTGGACTCCCGGTATGGACCGGATCAGCTCCCTGGGCGGCTCGTAGATCCCGTTGTGGCGGCCCAGGTAGCAAGGGTCGTGATAGGTCACCTTCAGGTGTAGATCCTTCTTGGGCTCCAGTTTTCCCTGCCTTAGAAGATTGGCCAGGAGCACGGAGTAATGGACCACATCCAGGTTTCCACCTATCTGGCTGTAATCCTTATGAAATGCGTTCATACAGTGGGGGGAGGCGACCAGAAGCTTCTGGACTCCCTTCTGCTCAAAGAGTGCCAGGTTCCCCTCGGCTAGCCTTGAGAAGAGTTCTTCTCCTCCCAGCTTGCGGCAGGCATCCGCGCAGCAGTTTTCCCCTTCGCCTATGACTCCGAAATCCACCTCGCATGCCTGGAGGAGCTTCACCAGAGCCCGGGCTGCCTTTTGGTTGCGTGGGTCGTAGGCCTGGGTGCAGCAGGTGAAAAAAAGGTACTCGGTCCCCTGGCCAAAGGGGCGCAACTCCAGGCCTTCTGCCCATTTCAAACGATCAGTGCGCTCCCCTCCCCAAGGATTACCCCTGCTGGAGAGGCTCCCCAGGGGACCCCTAAGTGATGGAGGGATGGTGCCGGTTTCGTTCATCAGGGCCCTCATGGACCTGACCACGTCTATGATCTGCACGCCCCGAGGGCATTTCTGGACACAGGTGTTGCATGTGACGCAGTTCCAAAGGGCCTCTGACTCGAATCCCTCCAGGCCAAGCTGGGCCAGGCGTATCATGCCCCTGGGGCTGAACTCCTTCACCAGGTTCCAGGGGCACAGGCCCGTGCAGGTTCCGCACTGGATGCATATCTTAAGGGTCTGACCCGCCACTTGAGCTATGGCTTCTGTTACCTCTGGAAAGGGGGCAAGAGCCTCCATTTTTTTCTCTCCTCAGAGGATCCCTGCCACCTGGAGGGTGGGCACGGGATCCAAAAGATGTTTATGGAGCCATTGATTTGTGCCGGGCAGCTCAGCTGCCAGGGCCAGAAGCTCTGTGAGGTAGAGCACCGGCAGGGCCCCATCGGCTGGAGCCCTTAGTTCCAGGTTCATGTGACAGAGGGGACAGAACACCAAGAGACATTGTGCCCCGGCCCTTCTAGCATAGTCGTGGATACGAGCCACTAGCCTATTGGAAAGCTCGGGCTTGGTGACGGCCAGGCCAGCCCCACAGCACTGCTCCTCCAAGCCCCACCTTAGGTCCTGGGCCTCCAGGCCCCTTACCAGTGTCCCCAGAGAGGCCCTTGGAGAATGACCATCCAGGCCCGTGATCCACTTTTGGCGGCTCAAAAGGCAACCGTAAAAAGGTGCGATTCTGAGCCCATGAAGGCCACGGCGTGCCAAAGTGGATACATTCTCCAGGGCCATGGCCAGCAAGTGTTCCAAAAAGAAAACCGGCCGGGTGGAGCCTTGCAGAGCCGCCCCCCAGAAAGCCTCCAAGGTTTTGCCCTCTCCATTGCCTTTGAGGATCCTCTGCCTGGAGTCCCACAGTCTTACGAAACAACTGGGGCACAGGGTCATCAGCTCATCTATGCCCCTGGACTCTGCCAGCAGAAGATTCCTTGCCGGAAGTGCAATTCCCCAATGTTGGTGGATGCTGTGGGCGGGTGTTGAGCCGCAACAGCTCCAGTCTTCCAGGATCTGTACCTCCGAGCCCAGAAAGGATGCCAAATCGCAATATGACTCCATCATCTCTCTGGCGCTGGAGGCGAGGGAGCAGCCGGGGTAGAGGTTTATTACCGGCTGTTTGTGAATTGGTTTTGCGGTTTGCGCATTCATGGAGAGCCTCCGAGCCTCTTTTGGAACTCCTGGGGTTTTCTGACACGGCTGGGAGATAGGTGGAATCTTCCCTTGAGCATCATCTGAAGTCCCGGTCTCATGTCCTGGAATAGTTTCCCGGTGGCAAGCTTGTAGCGCATCATGAAGCCCACTTCGAAGACCCGGCCCCTGTTCTTTACCTGTCTGAGGAACTCCTTGTGAAATGCCAGTATGCCTGGCTCTGCCACCATGAACCCTTGCTCCAGGGCCATCTGTCTGAGGGTGTCCATGAGGCATGGGATGTCCACTCGGTTGGGACACTGGTCCAAGCAGTTGAAGCAGCCTATGCATATCCAGATGGTCCTGGACTCAAGCACCTGCCTTTTCATTCCCCTCTGGATCATCCGGATGATCTGGTTGGGTCTAAAGTCCATGATCTCCAAGGCAGGACAGCCAGCCGCGCAGGAAAGACAATGGAAACAGGCGCCAAGTGAGACCCCACTTCTGGAAGCAACTTCTTGGAGAAAGGTTTGGCTCATGGGAATCTTTCCTCCTGGCCGCAGCCTTCCACGGCCTTGCGCAAGGTGCTAAGCAGCAGGCCGGGATCCAAAGGCTTTTCGATGAAGGCTGTGGGCTTGCCAAGCTTCAAAGACTCGAAGAAGGATCTGAAATCCTCTACAAATCGATCCCGCACCCCTGTGAGGAGAATCACGGGAACTCCCTTGAGATCCTCCATCTTGCGGATCTTGTTAAACAGGGTCACGCCGCTTTTCCCAGGCATCACGATGTCGAGTATGATGGCATCCGGCCTGCTTTGGCTCAGTTGCTCCAGGGCCTCCTGTGCGTCCGCAGCCTCCTGGACTCCGAAACCGTTTTCGGCGAGGAGCGTTCCAAGGTAGAGCCTAACATCGGGCTCATCATCCACAACCAGCACAGTCGGGGCCATGGACATGGATACACCTCCTGCTGCAAGCCTGCATTGAAGTTTGATCTCCCTTGTGGCCTTGGAATGATCTGCTTGAATCACGGCTCTCCTCGTCTGGGAAGACCTTATTTTCTCTGCTTTTAACAGAAGGCAAGAGTTGTGCCGCCATGCTCTTAACATGGCCTCTGGATCACTAGAGCCTTACGGGAAAAAGCCCTGTGGGTGATACCACCTGGGAGGAAAAGTCCCTGAGGCCGAGCCCTCTTAATTCACAAGTGAAATGGAGAGCTGCCCAAGGGCTGGGGATTCAGGGATTCAAAGCAGGGAAGGGGGATTTCTCCTGAGAAATGTAATGTTTCAGGATGGAAATGGAGTTATGCCATATTTCTTCATCTTGCGCCAGAGTGTCACAGGGCTTATGCCCAGACGCTTGGCAGCCAAAGCGCGGCGCCAGCTGGCTTCCTTGAGGTGGCGCAGGATCAGCTCCCTTTCGAAAGATTCCACGGCTGTTTCTCGGTTTGTGGGGGTTGGAGCTCCCTGCTTTGCCGGCCCCTCCAGCACATGCTTGGGAAGGTCCTCGAGCTGGATGAGCACCCCCTTGCTATGCACAAAGGCGTGCTCTATGGCGTTTTCCAGTTCCCGGATGTTGCCCGGCCAAGAGTAACTATACATGGCGTCCATGGCCTCTCCTGATAGGCCGCGCACCCTGCGTCCCATCTGATGATTGAACTTCTCGATGAAGTGGTTGACAAGCATGGGCAAATCCTCCAGACGGGCCCGCAGGGGAGGCAGCTCTATGGGAAAAACATGAAGCCTGTAGTAGAGGTCCTCACGGAAAAGGCCGGCCTCCATCTGTGCTCTGAGGTTCTTGTTGGTGGCGGCTATGAGGCGGATGTCCACGCGCATGGTGCGAATGTCCCCAACTCTCTGAAACTCCCTCTCCTGGAGCACTCGAAGGAGCTTTATCTGGACCGAGGGGCTAAGCTCGCCCACTTCGTCCAGAAACAGGGTGCCTCCGTTGGCCATTTCGAAGCGACCCACCTTGTCGCGGATAGCGCCTGTGAAGGCGCCCCTGACATGGCCGAAGAGCTCGCTCTCCAGGATGGACTCGGGTAGGGCCGAACAATTCACGGCAATGAAGGGGTGATCTTTTCTTTCGCTGTTGTGGTGGATGGCCCTTGCCACAAGCTCTTTACCTGTACCGCTCTCTCCGAGAATGAGCACGGTGGTGTCGGTCCGGCTCACCTGTTCCATGCGGCGGTAGACCTGTTGCATGGCCTGGCTCTGGCCAACTATGTGGCTGTAGTCGTAATTGAGGGCCAGTTCCTGGCGCATCCACTCCAAGGCGCTTATGTCCCGCAGTGTCTCCAATCCTCCTATCACCCGACCCTCGGCATCTCTCAGGGGTGTGGCGTTAACAAGAACAGTGACCCTGCGATGGTTACGGTTCAGGAAGGTGACTTCACGGTCATAGACAGACACGAAGCAGGAAAGAGCTCTTTCTATAGGACAGTCCCTCTGGCACACGGGGCTCTTAAAAAGCTCGTAGCAGCGCCAACCCAGGACCTCTTTGGAAGTGTAACCCGTGATCTCGGATGCAGCCCGATTGAAAGAGGTTATTCGCCAGTCCCTGTCCAGTGTGATCACTCCCACAGGCAGGCTCTCCAGGATGCTGCGAAGCCAGAAGATCTCCCTGTCCTGCAAGGCAGAGGTATGCTTGTTGGACTTGTGGTTTGTGCTGTCGGGGGTTTTGGGCTGGCCTTGAGTTTCCATTCTCACAACCTTTTCTGAGACAAGAGGGGGAAAAACACCAACTTCATTTTAAGCAAAAAGCGAGCCATAGACCACAACCAAGTCACAAGGAAGATCTTTGAGAGACTCTTTTCATGGCATCAACAATTCTGTGGATGGGTGGATGGGCCATGCCCTCTGGCAGGAGGTATGCGTAAGCTCAGGCAAAAAAGTGGGCCGATCCGGTAGCCAAGGCCAGCCCACACAGGCCCAAGAGGTCTTCCAAGGCCCTTATATCCGACATGTGAGGCTGAGATCCGAAGAAGATCTCTTCCAGCAGGCTCTTTTTGGCCAGGCGCTCGAGGAATGGCCCGGGGATTGAGAGCAAGCTGATCTCCTTGTCCGGAGGAGCCTATTTAACTGACCGGAGGGCTTGAGCCAGGGCCTCGGGGGAGATCTCAATGGGATGCACCACGGGCTTGGGATAAGAGCTTGTGAGGCCTGTCTCTGTGACCATGCAGACCATCTCCGCCTGAGGATCCAGGAGACCCTCCCTTATGCCCTTGATGAGCCCTGCCAGGGCAGAGGCCCCTGTGGGGCCGCTCCAGATTCCCTCGGTCTCAACCAGAAGCTGCTGAGCCTTTATTATCTCGGCGTCCGAAACATCTAGGGCCAGGCCTTTGCATCCACGCAGAATGCCAAGCACCCATTCTCCCTTCTTGCCCGGCCTTCCTGTGGCCAGCCCCTTGGCCACTGTGGATCCTGTGGTCATGGGCTGGATGGAAGAGCCGCTTTGAAAAGCCTTCACCACGGGGTTCGCTGCCTCTGACTGGCAGGCCACCATGCGAGGGATCTGGCCGATGAGCCCCATTTCCATCATCTCTCTGAAGCCCCTGAAGCAGGCTGTGAAGATCTCGCAGCCTGAGACCTGGGTGATGAAGACCTCCGGCCCATGTCCCAACTGCTCCACTATCTCATAGGCTATTGTCTTTTTGCCCTCGTGCTTGAAGGGATTTCTTCTGGCTCCTCCGTCGAAGATCTCTTTTTTGTCCATGATTCTGTCAAAGTGCTCTATCACATGATCATACTCACCTTCATATGTGAAAACTCGAGTTGCCAGAAGCGACATGTGCGCCATCTTGAGAGGATCCCCCCTCTTGTAGCAGAAGATGGCCGAGGCGAGCCCTGCTCTTCGGGCGTAGGTGGCTATGCTTACTCCAGCATTTCCGGTGCTTACAACAGAGATGGCTCTGAAGCCGAACTGGAGGGCCGAGGACACAGCCGTTGCGCTTGTTCTGTCCTTGACAGTGCCAGTGGGAAGGGTGCCCTCATACTTGATGAAAAGCCTGGGTGCACCTAGCCTTGTTCCCAGCTGCCTTGCCCAAAGCAAGGGGGTGTCACCCTCGCCCAAAGTGATCAAGTGCTCTTGGCTCCAAACCGGAAGCACCCTGTGGTACCTCCACAATCCTTTGAAGCGCTCGTCCCGGACCCCGCATTTGGAAAGGGACTTAAGATCGTATTGGGGATCCAAAAGCCCTCCACAAACAGGGCACTCCAGAAGATACGCGGGCTGGTGCTGAGCTCCACAAGCCACGCACCCTAGGCTTTCCAGAAATGAGAAACGGCTCAATTTTATCCCCTCAGTTGATCACACAAGGCCAGAGGCCTTATGCAGGCATCGGCCTATAATATAGCCCATGAACTTTTAGATATCATTGCAGATGGGCTGCCCCTGTCTCTTTCCATCCCAATGGGCAAATTACCATGCCAGGAGCTCAAAGAACAACCTAAAACAAGGGGCTTTTGTGTGCTGAACTTGATGGGCTGTTTTTCACTCCCATTCTCATCCAGCTCATCCTAACAAGCTTGTGGCTTCTCCTCAGAAGAAAATTTCCCATGAGCCCTCTCAAGAAAAGCCGCCAAGCAAATGAAATCAACTGCATCATGCTCATACCCAAAGAGATTTAGCCAAAGCAACATTTCTTGCCAACTTCCGAGCATGAGTCCAAGAACAAGGAGCACGGACCACCCCAAAAAGAGATTCTCTGTCTTGCCCCTTAGTCCCAAGAATCCGGGCATTTTTACCCAAAACCGCTTTGAGCTGTTTTGGGTAAAAAAAGCCGCCTGTGTGCCAGAATTTACCCAAAAGTGCTTTGAGCTGTTTTGGGTAAAAAGATCTGGCGTGAGCCCCTAAATGGTACGGATAGGAGAGGGGGGTAGCCTAGCTGCCGATCTTTGGACTGCTTAGAGCAAATCTAGTATATTGTCGTAAGTCCTCAAGAGTAATGGATCATGGGGCCGGGCGGACCATTGAAAGAATGACCCTCTGCCCAGGCAGCAATAGGGTGGGGTTAATCTCAATGAGAGGCAAGGTGGTGTCATGCAAAGGCAGATTCTTTTTAACCTGAACGGGAAAGGCGTTGGCCTTTCTGTGGATGATGAACGGATGCTCCTTTGGGTGTTGCGCTCGGATCTGGGTCTTACCGGCACCAAGTACGGATGTGGACAGTCCCTGTGCGGGGCGTGCACCGTGCTTTTGGATGATGAGGCGGTGAGGGCCTGTGCCACGCCCATGAAGGAAATAGTAGGTAAAAAGGTTACAACCATAGAGGGGCTGGCCAGAAACGGAAGGCTTCACCCCTTGCAGGAGGCATTTGTGCGCCACAATGCCTTTCAGTGCGGTTACTGCACACCTGGGATGATCCTGAGTGCCTATGCCCTGCTCCTCAGGAACCCGAATCCCAGTGATGAAGATATCATCAGCCACATGGAGGATAATCTGTGCCGCTGCGGCTCCCACCAAAGGATCATTCGAGCCATCAAGGATGCGGCTAAAAAGATGAGAGGGGGCTTGAGATGAGTGAGCTTGACCGCCGAGAATTCCTTGAGATGGCAGGCTCTGGGATCTTCATCTTCATATCCGCGATGCTCCTTCCACAAGCTGCCCCAGCCCAAGAGCCAGCCAGGCTTCCCATGCGACTGGAATACCCCAAGGACTGGAATGCGTACCTGCGTGTTGGGGCCGACGGCAGGGTCACCTGCTTTGTGGGCAAGGTGGAGATGGGCCAGGGCGCAATGACCGCCCTGCCGCAGCTGGTTGCAGAGGAGCTGGATGTGCCCCTTTCCTTGGTGGAGATCCTCATGGGCGACACTGGGCTTTGCCCCTGGGACATAGGCACCTTCGGATCCCTCACAATAAGACAGTTCGGCCCTGTGCTTAGGGCAGCGGCCGCTGAGGCCAGGGCCATTTTGCTTGAGCTTGCCTCAGAAAGGCTTGAAGCACCAGCCGAGCGGCTTCAGGTGGAAGAAGGGGTGGTCTTTGACACTGCTCGGCCGCAAAACAAGGTGACATATTCAGAGCTTGCAGGGGGAAGGCGTATTGAAAGGAGCCTCAAAGTAGCCCCGGCACCCAAGAAGGCAGGTTTCAAGGTCATAGGGACCTCTGCCCCTAGAAAGGATGCCATGGCCAAGGTGACAGGAGGGGCCCAGTATGCAGGGGATATGAAGCTACCCGGTATGATGCACGCAAGGATCCTAAGGCCGCCTGCCCACGGCCTCAAACTCAAATCAGTTGACACATCTGGGGCAGAGTCCATCCCGGGGGTGAGAGTTGTCAGGGAAGGCGAGATGGTTGCTGTTCTTCACGAGCGGCCTGATTTGGCAGACAAGGCCCTGGGTTTTGTCAAGGCCAGGTTCGAGGGCCCGACCATGGCGGTAGATGACACCACGATCTTTGATCATATCGAAACACATGCCCCGGAGGCGCGTCTTGTGGCTCAAAGCGGAGACCTGCAAGAGGGGAAGAGGAAGGCATCCCAGGTGTTCACTGAGAGATATCTTAACAGCTACGTGGCCCATGCACCCATAGAGACCCACTCGGCATTGGCAAAGATCCAAGACGGGCGGGTCACGGTGTGGGCATCCACTCAGGCTCCCTTCATAGTACGAACACAGGTGGCCCAGGCACTTGGGCTTGAGCCGTCAAAGGTCAGGGTGATCACCCCATTTGTGGGAGGCGGCTTTGGGGGAAAGACAATGGCCCCTCAGGCCGTTGAGGCCGCCAGGCTGGCAAGAATAATAGGCAGGCCTGTGCAGGTGGTTTGGGACAGGGCCGAGGAGTTCTTTTTTGATACATTTCGGCCTGCCTCGGTGGTAAGGATACGATCCGGGCTGACCAAGGAGAATAGAATTGCCTTTTGGGACTACGAGGTCATATGCGCCGGGGATCGCGAGGCCAAGCAGTTCTACGATGTGGAGCACCAGCGCACAGTTGCCCGTGGCGGTTGGCAGGGAAGCCAGCCAGAAGGGCTACACCCCTTTGGTGTGGGGCCGTGGCGGGCGCCTTCTGTAAACACCAACACCTTTGCCCGCGAATCGCACATAGACATCATGGCATCAAAGGCAGGAATTGACCCTGTGGAGTTTCGCTTGGCGCATCTAAGCGACAGGCGTATGGTGAGGGCCCTTAAGGCAGCAGCCCAGGCCTTCGGCTGGGTGCCTGGATCAGCACCAAGCGGCCGTGGGGTGGGAGTTGCCTGTGCCCTTTACCTTGGCACCTATGTTGCGACCATGGCCGAGCTCCAGGTGGAAAAGCCAAGTGGCAGGGTAAAGGTCAAGAGGGTTGTTTGCGCCCAGGACATGGGGCTCGTGGTAAACCCTGAGGGCGCACGCCAGCAGATGGAAGGCTGCATCACCATGGGGCTGGGCTACGCGCTTAGCGAGGAGGTGAAGTTCAAAGGGGGCCAGGTGCTGACCAAGAACTTTGACAGCTATGAGATCCCGCGCTTCTCTTGGCTTCCCCAGATAGAGACAGTCATCGTGGAAGCACCGCAAGAGCCTGCCCAGGGCTGCGGTGAGCCGCCCATTGTGTGCATGGGTGCGGTCCTAGCAAATGCCATCTTTGATCAGACAGGGGCCAGGGTAAAACAGCTTCCCATGACTCCAGACAGGATAAAAAGGGCCATGGCAAAGACATAGCCAGGCAAGAAAATAACCTGATTCTTTACAGCTGAATCGGAACAGCCGGGCCATGGTTAGGCCTGAAGCAAAAGGAAAGCAGAAGCAAGATCTCAGGTACGCACAATGTCCCCCTCCGGACCTCATGAGATACCGTTATAAACTGCTTGATGTACGAGCCTCTCTGGCTTTGTCCATTGGCAGCCAAAGCTGGGCCTCCAGAGCTTTTTACCCAAAACCGCTTTGAGCTGAAATGGGTAAAAATGTATGACAATCCAGACTACATGACCAAGGTGAAGCCAGACGGCTACGTCATGATGATGGCCGCCATCGGCACCAATGCCGTGTTTCCCGCCATGAATCGTAAGCTGCCCTTCAGTCACCTGGATCTGACCGACGTGCCCGGGCACAGATAAACCCCAACAGGCTGGTGGTTAGATATGGGTCGCCTTGGAATACCTTTGACGATTTCAAGGATGCCCTGAAGAAGAATCCCGGCAAGTACAAATACGGATCGGTTGGTCCTAGGACCGCCAGCCACTTGGACGTATCACTGATCCTGAAAGAAGTGGGGCCTCCTCTGACCGCGGCGGTTTTCGTTTATTCCAACTCCGCTGGAGAGGCGGTTCTACCAGTGATCCAGGGGGAGGTGAACCTCTTTCAGGCCAACCTGGCGCCTATGGACAGCCATGTTAAAGGGAACATAGTCGAGGGCCTCGCCGTGAGCACCGAAGAAAGACTCGCGGATCCTAAGGATGTACCCACGTACAAAGAGCTGGGGCATTCCAATATGGACGTGATCGGATGGCGGGGAGTGTGCAGTCCTCCGGGCATTTCTGCAGAGATCATAAGTGTTTGGGAAAAGGCGGTGGAGGAAACTTGCAACTTGAAGTAATGGACGAAAGCGATCACCAAGTTCGGCGAGGTCGCAGGCTACATGAACTCGGAGCAATTCACTGCATTTGTGGACAAGGAATTCAAACGCTACAAGTAGCTGTTCGAGGAGCTTGGATTGCTAATGAATAAATAAGCCTCTTCACTTACGGAGAGGTCAGTGTCCGACAAAAGAAAACAATCTGAAAAGGGTGTCGATTCTTTTTGCCGCTTCTTGAGGATCAGAGCTCAATCCAGGGACTTTTATCTGGGGCTTGAAGCAGAAAATGGTGGTGCGCCCGCCGTGACTCGAACACGGGGCATAGGGATTAGGAATCCCTTGCTCTATCCACCTGAGCTACGGGGGCATAAAAGAAAAGTGGCTAAAAGCAGTATTGGTCACACGTTATACGTTATTGGTTACTGGTGGCTCGATCTAGCTTTTTGGGAGTCGAAAATCTACCCTTGGGGACTGCCGACCAGAAATGAGCAACAATAAACAAATGATGGGCTTTTGTCTCGATTATGCTCTCCGCTCCATGCTCTTTGCGTTTCTACACTATCACGCCCGGACGAGGTTTTAAAAAAATCTCCGGAATTTTTATCTGGAAGCCTGGGGTATATTGCCGGAGCTTTTTTCCTGCATTCCCTTCACTGGGATTTCTATTCTATGGTAGGGCTTCATCGAGTCGATGGCCTCCACCGGTTCAGGTTGACGCCAGGCATAAAAGTTTATCTCGATTTTTTCTTCGGTCAGGTCCACGATTACGAAGCCGTTCTTCTCCACGGGCGGGAGCTTCTGGTCCATGACGATGTCGGTGGGAGGCTCCGCCACAAGCCCCCGGAAAGCCGAGGGCCACATCCGGGGACCCGTTCCCAAGGATCCAGAACAAACAGAGATGACCGGGTTTTTGGAAAGGTCCAGGTCTCCGCTCCGGCGTATCCACCCCGCCGATTGATTGTGGAGATCGCCGCAGATGAAGAGAGGAACGCTGCGTTTCATGGCGGAGGCCGCTCTGAGCAAACGGTTATGCTGGGCGAACCAGCCGGATTGCCATTTGTACTTGGGGATGGATTTCGTGAGGCGGCCATCCTCCCCACGAATGTCCGCATACCATTCCATCCACTTGCCTGCGCTCCAGCCAAAGACAGTAGCGGGCAGGTTGAGCACGTGCCGGGTTTCCTCGGCCCTCATTCGTCCCAAGAGCCATTCTTCCGCCGCAGGATGGATCATGACCGCTTCACTGCCTGTAAGGGTGGTAAAACGACGGCTTTCGTAGAGGAGGGCCTCAAGAAGCTTCCCATATCGAAGTGTACCATAGCATTCGCTGACCCCTGGCGCCCGATCCTTCGCGCCAGTGCCCGGCAGGGTCATGGGCCGTCCCCGATCCGGCAGGAATTCGGGAAGATAGAGCTTCTGCACGCTGCGTCCCAGGTCTAGCATAAAATCGTCAGGTGGGAAGGAGACCCCTCCTTTAAAGAAAGGGGACCTCCAGCCCAGGAGAAGCAAACGAATGTCGAAGCCATCTTTTTCCAAGGCTATATCGTTCTCGAAATAGTCGTGGTCGTCTAGGAGGAAGAAAGTGGGAAACGACCGGCATACGGTCCCATACACACAGGCGATCTGGGGGTCAGCAGCCCGTTTCAGCACTGATTCGTTTTTCGTCCCTAGCACCGGTTGGTTACGATCGAGGACCCCAACGTGATATTTCGACCGGGGGGAGTCGCCCATCACCTTCGCAGACTTGTCGTAGGTGAGGTCGTAATAAATCTGGTCTCCCGTGGAAATAACCGCGTCGGGCTTAAAACTGAGAGCACGATTCAGGAGGCGTTCCCGGATGTAAAGCGGTTGCGGGCCGGTTTTCATCCACTCCCTATGGACGTCGTGACCGCCCAGTCCGGTATAGATGAGAAGCCGCACACGCTTGGGGTTCGAATCGGGATGAGGGAAGGTCTTAAGCGGCCAGGGATCACATAGCTTCTTTCCCTCAGCATCGGTCAAGATCAGCTCAAATTGGGTATCCGGCTCAAGGCCGCTGGCATCGAACATCCAAAAGCGACCTTCAGTATCGGTTTTTATCCCCTTTACTACGGCAGCTCGTCCCACATTCAAGATGGGGGCATCGGGAAAGCTTTTGGTAAAGGACATCTTAATGAGGAACCGCTCATGATTTACGGTGGGAAGAATATGAAAAACATCTCCGTGGTTCCAGCCTGGGTCTCGGTTCACGGGATATTCCACGGGCTTAACGATGAGGTAGTACCGGAGACCGAGAAAAGCAGCAATGAACAGCAATAAGGCGAGAAGTATTTTTTTCATCGTAGACCGCGCCCCCTTTCTTTGATCCCTCTGTTCCTCACTGTCAGCTTAATTCGCTTTCATTTTCTCACAGCCGGATGGAATTTCAAAAAGATTTTCCCGGGAGTGGACGAAACTCCAGGTCTATTGCTTTCTCCGATTTTTTCGGGAGATATTCTCCCACCAATTCTGGTTCTCAGTTTTGGGGAAGTCTCTCCGCAAATGAGCCCCTGGCTTTCTTGGCGCATCAGGGCGCTCTGGATGATAATCTCTCCTACAATGAGGGAATTCTCCAATTCCATTTTCTCCATCGTCTCTTTCGGCGTCTTTGTCCTTACGCGAGGCAGATCCTCTTGGGTAATCTCCCTCAAAGCATCTGAAGCCGAAGACAGTCCATTCCCATCCCTTGAAATCCCCGCTTCTTTCCAGAGAATCTCTCCGATTCTTTTCCGGAGGGATTTGGGCGGAACTCCATGAACGGAGCCCATTAATCTCTTTTGGAAGTCATCGGCGCGTGCCGTGATCAAATTCTGCGAACCTTGCACCCAATCAAGCCCCGCACCCACTCCCCGGCTGCACTTCCGGCGTGATATCCAAAGACCGGAACTTCCCTCAAAGCGTTTCCACCCAACCGGTTGGTGCCATGAAGTCCGCCAACCACTTCACCAGCGGCATAGAACCCAGGGATCTCCGTGGTCCCTTTTGGTCAACCGATACTCCTACCATAAAAAAGTGGCACAAGGGGAAATTCGAAGGGGCCTTTCAATGCGGGAAAGATATTTTTTCAAAAGACCCCGCTGCTGCCTAGCCATGGATTCCCGATTACAATCTTCTTCGGTTAGCGACCTAAGGTCGAGAAAGACCTCTTTTCCTTCCGTCTTTTCCCGGAAGATGGCCAGGGACAAGGAATCCCTCGAACGCACGGCCACAGGCTTATCTTTGATCCCATATTTTTTCCAATATGTTCTCGCCCATAGAATTGACGACCCGTCCCGCGTCCATAAGCGAGGCGGCGATGAGGTGGGCGGCCTTTCCAGGCTCGGCCGCCCCATGGGGATGAACTGGACAAACTCCTTATCCCGCAGAGCACAATTTGCGTTGAAAGCTAGAACATACCCATCTCCCATGGCCGGAACGGGGTTATCATGGCGCCGGTAAAGGGCAGCCCCTCCCCGTTGGCCAGAATGACCGCCTTGCTGAGAGAGGCGAGGGCCTTCCCCCTCGGATAATCAAAACCCAAAGCCATGACCGCCGTACCTGATTCCATAACCAACCCCGAGATAAACACCCAACGGTATGAGGAAATCCCTTGTTTTCTCACAGTCTCCGCCAAGATATTAGCCAAAGGGGCTCCCACAGCCGGTGGTTTCGAGATGCAACGAAACCTTCCCCGTCGATACTCCCCAACCAGACCCCACTCTTCTAACGCCCTTACTCACTCGGGCGCTTCCTTCACTAAAATTTCGGCCAGCTCCTGCGCATTGATTCCTTTTTCGGTCTGAAGCGTCAGGGCTCAGAGCGTGTCCTTGGAAACCCCTCCCACGGCCAAGGTGAAGGCCCCGGCGGAGATAGGTACAGGTCAGGTGGTTTTTCCCATCGGGGTTTTGGAGACCAGGAGGACTTCTGCTCCCTATTCTCTGGCGGCCACCGCGGCCCTCATCCCGGCCCTCCCCCGCACCGATGACTAGAATGTCTGTCTTCAGCATTTCCATGTTTTTCTCCCCTTCCGGATGACCGACTACTTCATGCCAGGGTTTGCAAGGCAACTCGGCCATGTCAATCCCCCTCTCGATCCGGTTGATATTCCCGAATGCGGTCGCGCTCGACGATCCAGAGCCTGCCTTTGATATCGTTCTGAGCAAGTCCCTCAATCAACGTGCTGCAGCATGCCCAGAGGTCTTAGTCCCTCGGCTTGTGCGGAAGGCGTAAGACGGCGATGCCGCTGAATTCCCAGGGAGGGAAAAGGAACGGATTGCTGAAGTCCAGGTCGAGCGTGACCAGGCACCTATCCTCTGCCCGATAGGCTCTGATGAGCACGCGATCCCTGGCGGAGCACAAGTTTTGCTCGGGAACAGTGGAAACCTCATGGCCCGCGGATGGGAACAGGCGCGCACCCCGTTCGCCCAAGTTCTCCACCAGCTTGAGCTTCATCACTGATTCGCCGCTGGTAGCTCGACATAGCGTTCCCGCGACATTTCGGCCCCATACGCAATGCAGGCTCGGATGTCGTGGTCCTCAATGCCGGGATAACTCTCGCGGATCTGATCGAACGTCCAGCCGCTGGCCAGCAAATCCAATATCAGCCACACCCAGATGCGGTGTCCCTTAATACAGGGCTTGCCGAAGCAAATATTGGGATCGATTGATATACGCTTCAACAGGTCTTCTCGGTTCATGGCCAATCCTCCCTGTTTGACGAAGTACCGGCATTGTGGCCAAAATTCAAGCCTAGCTGGCGATTTTCCTTCATAACAAAGCGCCAGTCGGAAACTATTCTTCGAGCAGGCGGAGCAGGTTCTCGCGGGTGAGCAAGTTCACCTCGGCAGTGGGCTCCAGGAACGGGCGCACGTCGGCAAGGATATGCTCCCAGTTCACCTCAAGCAGTCGCTGGCGTACCGCACCATACCAGGTGGACTCGGTCAGGGGAGCGCTGTCCCAGCCGGTTTGCTTCAGGGCGTTGTTGAGCAGGGTGAGGTTGGGCGGCGGCCAGTCAGGGTCGCTGAGATACCAGAGCAGGTCGTACCAGTCACGGCCCTTGGGGAAGGGACGCTGCAGAATGGCGTGGAGTTTGCCTGCCAGTAGCGAGGCGCGGTCATGGTGCTGGATGTGCAGCGGGAGGTGGCGCCGAATCAGGGTGGTGGTCAGCCCTGCGCCTGCCGGAGGGCGGGTATCCACTTCCAGTTTGACGGACAGGGTTTCGTCGCGGTGGGGCGAGAGACCCAGTTCGTAGAGCAGGCCGGGGAAGCGCAGGAAGGCGCTGTGAACGAGGCGGCGATCGCTCACTTTAAGCGTCACGGGATAGCCCTCGCCCGTCAGGTCGCGGCGGATGACGTGCAGGTAGGCCCGGAAATCGTAGCGCGCAGGCTCCCGCTCCAGCGAGAAGTCGAGGTCTTCCGAATAACGAGGGGCGAGGTAGAGAAAGCGCAGGGCCGTGCCGCCCTGAAAGGCCAGCGGGATCATGGCTCCGGCGCGCTGCAAGGCGCCCAACAGGCGGGCTTGTAGGTACTCACGCACCAAATTGCGGGCGTGCGATGGGGTGAGGGCGGAGCGAATCAGTTCGGCCAGGTAGTCTTTCATAGGGTTTCGTACTCTTCCGCTTCGGCCTGGGCCAGCGAGGCGATGTAGTTGGCAGCGCCGCGGAGTTTGGCTTTGCCGCTGCGCGCGGCCCACTCGCGCAAGGAATCCAGGTCAAGGCGATCGAGATTTTGCAGGCGCAGCGCGTCCAGGAAGCGCGGCTGATCCCCCCCAGGCTGCAGATAGACCAGGTCGAGCAGGGCCTTTTCGGGCGTGGCCACGAAGGCCGATTGCCCGCTTCCCAGGTCGAGTTGACGGTACCCCGCCAGCCAGTCCACCTTGATGTGGCGAAACTCGAAGGTTCCAAAGGGGGTCTCCCAGCGGGCCGGACGAGAGGTGGTTACACTGACGACGACCGGAGTGTATTCGGGAATCAGCCCGTAGAAAGCCAGCGCCGACTGACAACTGACGTAAGAACTGCGCACCATGCGGTTGGCCATGAGGAAGGGATGGGGCTTGACTTTCTGGAAGGGCGGGGCCAGGGTGTAGAGGCCGCGGCGCAGTTGCAGGATGCGCCCGGCGCGCGTCCAGCGCGAGAGTTGACGGCGCACGTCGTCAGGAGAGACATCCCCAGCCAGCAGCAAGGAGGTCTCGAAGAGCGGCTCGTCCCCCACTAGGCGCAACAGTTCAGTAAATTCCATGACGATATTATGCCATAGGTGGCAAGTTATTGCAATGAACTAGCCTCTCCCTGCCCACGCCTCCAGCACCAGCCGC